>Ga0208725_1000181_pt1 | contig 14546 bp, 12 predicted proteins | sample MicForSoSWNH13_O_FD_188004 | JGI IMG/M metagenome (GOLD analysis project Ga0208725, IMG submission 188004) | Forest soil microbial communities from Harvard Forest Long Term Ecological Research site in Petersham, Massachusetts, USA - MetaG HF011... | ecosystem: Environmental > Terrestrial > Soil... | reverse complement strand
ATGTATGCGTCAAACGTCTGCCCGCCGGCCTCCGGCGGGGCAAAAACATACGTGATCGCCAGGTCGTTCAGGAAATCCCCGTCGTTGTCGATCGCGAGACGGTAGATCGCATCGGGATGAAGCGCGTCGGCGTTCGGGTTCGCGTTGAGGATGAGGACGGTACGCGCCGGATCGGCTGACGACTGGAATGCGTACAGATCACAAAGATCGAGCCGCTGGTCGCCCAGGGGCGGCCCCAGGCTGAGGCCGGTGAAGTGGTTCGACATCAGGCATCTCCCCCATCGGAGCCTACGGTCCGCTTTCCCCCGACTACTCTCCGGCGCTCCGTCATACCCCGGGCCTAGATCTCGAAACGGCATAGCGATGCGGGGTCCGACGACGACACCGATTGACGGGGAGGGCACGGCGGCGCGGGCACGCCGGCCGCCGCGGTCCAGCAGCCATGCCGTCACGTTCCTGGCGGCCTCGGCCGGGCTCGAGGGGCCGGCGCCCGCCCGCAGGGCGCCGTGGCGTAGCGGCTCAGCGGAGCGGGGTCAGGAGAATCCCTGCTGTTTGTCGTCGGGGTCCGGCAGCTGGAGATCGCTCTTGGCGAGCTCTTCCACGTTGACGTCCTTGAACGTCACAACCCGGACGTTCTTCACGAACCGCGCGGGGCGGTACATGTCCCACACCCAGGCGTCCTGCATGGTGACCTCGAAGAACACCTCGCCGTTGTCCGAGGTGCGGACGTTCAGCTCGACCTGGTTGGTGAGGTAGAACCGGCGCTCGGTCTCGACTACGTGGCTGAACAGCCCCACCACGTCGCGGTACTCGCGGTAGAGCTGGAGCTCCATCTCCGTCTCGTACTTCTCGAGATCCTCCGCGCTCATGCGCTCCCTCCGTCCTGACCGCTCGCGCTGCGCCGGGGCTGCCGGGTGACGCCGGTCACGGCCCGCGCCAACCGAGCGCGGGCCGGATGAGGTCAACCATAAGACAATTCTGCCCCTGCCCCGGCCGGCTCCCCCGTCTCGCTGCCAGGGAATGCCTCGATGTCGGCCAGGGGCGCCGCCTCCTCGGCGGCCAGGTCCTCCACGGCGGCCGCCGGCCCGCCAGCGCGGGCCCGGATCACCCCGATCACATTGGCAAACGAAGCGCGGTGCTGAGGGCACGGGCCGTGCTCGGTCAGGGCAGCCATGTGGCTCGGCGTGGAATACCCCTTATGCCGGGAAAAACCGTATTCCGGGTACTCGTGGCTGAGATCCTTCATGATCCGGTCCCGGGTCACCTTGGCCACGATCGACGCGGCGGCCACGCACGCTGCGACCTCGTCGCCCTTCCACATGGCCAGCGCGGGAACGGCCAGGCCACGGACTGGGAAGCCATCGGTCAGCACGTAGCCGGGCCTGCTGGCCAGCCCGGCCAGTGCTCGCCGCATCCCGGCGACGTTGCACACGTGCAGCCCGAGCCGGTCGATGTCGGTGGACGGGATCACGACCACGTGCCAGGCGAGGGCGTGCGCCACGACCTGCTCGTAGGCGGCCTCGCGGGCTGCCGCGGTCAACGTCTTGGAATCGGCTATCCCGGCCGGGTCGGACTTGCGCCGCGGGTTCAGCGTGACCGCGGCCACCACGAGCGGGCCGGCGCAGGCTCCGCGGCCGGCCTCGTCGATCCCGGCCACCGGGGCAAGGCCCGCCCGGGCCAGCACCCGCTCGTACCCGGCCAGCCCGCCATCGCGCCTTGGCGTATAGCCCGGATTCCGCTGCACCGTCCTGTCCATGGCCTCACCGGTGCCTCATGCGTCCGCGCAGCGCGCCTGGGCGCCAGGCGGGCAGCAGCCCGCGGCCGCGCCGCAGCAAGCCGCTCAGCAGCCTGCGGCGCCGCGCCCACCGCTGCACCAAGGTCAGCGGCACCGCGATCACGAAACCGGCTTCCAGCGGCAGGTAGGGCGCTGCCGGGGCGATGGCCGTCCCGGCCGCCGCGGCCGCACCCGCCGCGCGTGCGGCGCTCGACGAGTCGATGCCGGGCTGGCCGAACGTCGAGGGAATCTGCAGGACCCGCCACCGGCTCGGCGGCCAGACGATCAAGAATGCCCGGCCGACCACCATGTTCTCGGGGATGGTGCCGTTGCCGGGATCATCCATGTGGCCTCGGGAGTCCCAGGAGACGCTGCGGTGGTCGCCCATGACCCACAGCCGGCCCGGCGGCACCGTGATACTGAATCGCTGCATCGACGGCGGGTTACCCGGGAACAGATACGACTGCTCGTGCAGGGCTACTCCGTTGACGGTCACATCCCCGCTGGCGTTGCAGCAGGCGACATGGTCACCCGGCACGCCGATCACACGCTTGATGAAGTCCGTCTGTCCCGGCGACGTACCGAACAGGCCCGCGATCGCGTGGAACAGCGGGTTCAGCGTCACGTCGTACAGCTTCACCAGCGGGTCGGAACTGCCCGAGCTCGACGGCTCCGGCTCCCACGAACCGTCTCCGTTGAACACAATGATGTCGCCGGGCTGGATCGAGCGGAAATGGTAGACGAGCTTGTTGACGAGTACCTTGTCGCCGATGTCGAGGGTGTTCTCCATCGACGATGACGGAATGAAGAACGCCTGGACCACGAACGTCTTGATTATCAGCGCGATGACGAGCGCGATCACGATCAGCACGGGCAGTTCGCGCAAGAAGGACCGCCCTCGTGGGCGTCTCTTTCCCGAGTCCTCAGGCCCTGCGTCCGCGCCGTCTGCGCCGTTGCCGACCGCCGTGCGCGAGGTCCGCGGTCCCGCTACGCCGACTCGTTCCCCCGGGCCACCGTCTTCCGCCGTGTCGGTTCCGTCCGAGCCAGCCAGGATGTACTTGAAGTCGTCTTCGCCGCCATCCACCGCTGACTCCGACCCTAGTTCCGGGATCTTCCGCATCCGGCGCACCGCCGAATCGAACCTGGCATGCCCGTTGCCGCGGTCTGGCCCGGGCACTCGGTGCTGCGACCCCCGCGCATCTCCGGAGGAACCGTCTCCGGCCACTCGCGCGGTCGGCTAGCCCTGGCGGGCCGGCTCGCGCCGTTCCTTGATCCGGGCCGCCTTGCCCCGCAGCGAGCGCAGGTAGTAAAGCTTGGCCCGGCGAACCCGGCCACGGGTCACGACCTCGATCTTGTCGAGCGACGGGCTGTGCACGGGAAAGGTCCGCTCCACACCCACGCCGTAGCTGATCTTGCGGACCGTGAAGGTCTCGCGGGCGCCGCCGCCCTGGCGGCGAAGCACCACGCCCTGGAACACCTGAATCCTCGAGCGGCTGCCCTCGACGACCCGAACGTGAACCTTCAGCGTGTCACCCGGACGGAATTCCGGGATGTCCGATCGAATCTGTGCCTGCTCAAGCTCGGCAATCGCGGTGTGCATCGCTGCGGTTCCTCGTTCTCATCACGCGCACGCCTGCGAACGCGCTGATTCGGTCTCTGGGAGCCAAGGCGCCAGGCGCCCGGCCACGCCCTGCTAACTCGTATGTGCGGGACGGCGCATTCAGTCTGCCATATCTTGGCCGCTGAAAGGAAAGCCAGCCTCAGAGAGTACCTCACGATCGCGGGAATCGAGACCGCTGGCCGCCGCCCCGTGACCGCGAGCCAGCCTCGCGGCGAGGTCGGGGCGGTTCGCCGCGGTCTGGCGCAGCGCGGCATCGCGACGCCACCGGGCTATGGTGGCGTGGTCGCCGGACAGCAGCACCGGGGGCACCTCCCGCCCCCGCCAGACCCGAGGCCTGGTGTACGCGGGCCCCTCGAGGAGCCCGGCCATCGGCCCGGAGCCGCCGCCGAACGAGTCGTCCGGCGCGGAGTCGGCATTGCCGATGACGCCGGGCAGCAGCCGGCACACCGCCTCGATCATGACCAGCACGGCCGGCTCGCCTCCCGCGAGCACGTAGTCGCCGATCGTCACCTCGTCGACGGGCATCCGGGCGCGCGCCTCCTCGGCCACGCGCGCGTCGATCCCCTCGTACCTTCCGCAGGCGAAGACGAGGTGGCTTTCCAGCGCATAACGGGCCGCCATCTCCTGAGTAAACGGCACCCCGGCCGGGCTCGGCAGCACCAGCCGGACAGCGGCGCCCGCGGGCACCACCGCGTCGATTGCCTCGCCCCACGGCTCGGGCTTCATCACCATCCCCGGGCCACCGCCGAACGGGGCATCGTCCACTGAATGGTGCACGTCGTGCGCCCACGTCCTCAGGTCGTGCACTCCGAACTCGATGTCACCACGCTGGGCAGCCTTGCCGATCAGCGAAACCCCGAGCGGGGCGAAGTACTCGGGAAAGATCGTGACGATGTCCACCCGCATTGCGACGCCTCGCTAGCCGGCTGCGCCGAGGTCGAGCAGCCCGGGCGGCGGGTCGATGACCAGGCGGCCGGCCTTGACATCGACCTCAGGCACCAGGGCGGCGACAAACGGCACCAGGATTTCCTCGGCCTCCGGCCGGGCCGGCCTGATCACCAGCAGGTCCTGCCCCTGGTGCAGCACGTCGGCCACCACCCCGACTTGCTCACCGGCGACGGTCGCCACGCCGAGCCCGATCAGCTCGTAATCGTGAAACTCGTCCGGGTCCTCCGCCGGGGCGACCTCGGCCGAGTCCATCACGAGCAACGTCCCGCGCAGGTCCTCGGCGCTGGTCCGGTCGGTGTAACCGGCGAACCTGACCAGCAGGCGGCCGGAATGCCAGCGAGACGATGACACGGTCAGCGGGCCCCGCGCGGCTGGCTCGGTGGCCAGAACGGAGCCAGCCGCGAACCTCACGTCGGGATCGTCGGTGCGTACCTGCACGATCAGGTCACCGAGGATCCCGTGCGGCCGACCGATGCGGCCGACGACCAGCTGCATGCCTGGCTAGCGAATCTCGTCAGTGTCCAGGAGGTCGACCCTGACGTACGCGTTGCCGGCCAGTGAGCCGATCACGGTCCGCAGTGCCCTGGCCGTGCGTCCTCCGCGGCCGATGACCTTGCCGAGATCGTCTGGATGCACGCGGACCTCGAGAACTCGCCCCCTGCGCAGCCCGCGGCTGTCCACGCGGACATCGTCGGGGAACTCGACGATGCCGCGTACCAGGTGCTCGAGGGCTTCTTCGAGCACGTCAGTCCCTGCCCGCGGAATCCGGGTCGGCAGCCGCCGCCACAGGATCAGCTTCGGCTTCCTTGGCTTCCTTGGGTGCCTCGGCGGCTTCCTTAGGCGCCTCGGCGGCCTCGTCCTTCGCGCCCTTGGCCTTGTCCTTAGCCTTGCCATCGGCAGCGGCCTTGGCCGGCTCGGCAGCCTTGGCCGGCTCAGCAGCCTTGGCCGGCTCAGCAGCCTTGGCCGGCTCAGCAGCCTTGGCCGGCTCAGCAGCCTTGGCCGACTCAGCAGCCTTGGCCGACTCAGCAGCCTTGGCTGAGTCAGCAGCCTTGGCCGACTCAGCAGCCTTGGCCGGCTGGTCGGACTTGGCTGACTCGGCGACCTTAGACCTAGCGGGCTTCTCGGCCTTGGGCGTCGCATCCTTCGATGCAGGCTTGCCTGCCTTCTCGGCAGCTGCGTCGGAATCCTTGGCCGACCTGCCCCGGCTCTTCGGGGCCGGAGCGGCGTCGCCAAGGGTCTCCTTGACCGCAGCGGCGAAGATCTCTTTCCTGTCCTCCTTGGGGGCCGCCGTCTTCAGCGTCCCCTCGGTACCGGGCAGGCCCTTGAACTTCTGCCAGTCGCCGGTGATCTCAAGGATCTTCCTGACCGGGTCGGTCGGCTGCGCTCCCACGGACAGCCAGTGTTGCGCCCGCTCCGAATCGACCTCGATGAACGACGGCTCTGCCTTCGGGTGGTACTTGCCGATCTCCTCGATCGCCCGCCCATCCCGCTTTGTGCGGGCATCGGCGACCACGATCCTGTAGTACGGCGCGCGGATCTTGCCCAGGCGCTTCAGCTTGATCTTTACAGACACGGGTGCGGTCTTCTCTCAGACGTTGATTGGCGGGCGGCGCACGCGTCAGGTGGGGAACTGGCGGCGCCGTCCAATGGAAGCGGCCCAGCGGGTAAGAGAGGGTCCCGCGAAGCCGCTGTCGCGCTCACATTCTGCCAGATGCGGCGAGCTCAGGCGTCATCACCACTCGGCCGCGGGCGATAGCAGACTACCTGCCCTTCTTGCCCGGGCGGCCGCGGCGGTTCGGCAGAGGCCCGCGCAGCCCCGGCGGAAGGTTCGGCTGCGGGGTGCCGAATCCCGGTGGCAGCTTGAATCCGCCGTCGCCCGCGCCGCCGCCGAACCCGTCGGGCAGCCCTGGGATTGAGCCCGGCATCACCGGTCCACGGCCGGGGCCGTCGGGCAGCCCGGCGGGGCCGCCCGGGTGGCTGCCGGCCGCGGGCCGGGTAGCCACGCCGCCTGCCGGGCGGTCGGGACGCCCGCCCTTGGGCTTCTTCTTTCCCTTGCGGGCCGCTTTCTGGGCGCCGCGCCGCATGCTCGGCATGCCCATCACCTGCCGCATCATCTTCTGGGCTTCCTGGAACCTGGTGATGAGCGAGCCCACCTCGCCGACCGTGACCCCTGAGCCCGCCGCGATACGCGCTCGCCGGGAGCCGTTGATGATCTTCGGGTTACGGCGCTCCGTCGGCGTCATCGAGTTCACGATCGCCGCCGCCCGGTCCAGGTCCTTGTCACTGACCTGGCTGAGCATTTCCCGGTTCTGAGCGGCCCCGGGGAGCATGCCGAGCAGGTTGCCGATCGGCCCGAGCTTTCGCACCATAGCCAGCTGCTCGACGAAGTCCTCGAGTGTGAAGCCCTCGCCCGAGGCCAGCTTCTCGGCCATCGAGGCGGCCTGGTCCTGGTCGAAGGTGCGCTCGGCCTGCTCGATCAGGGTGAGGATGTCACCGAGGTCGAGAATGCGGGACGCCATCCGGTCCGGGTGGAAGAGATCGAAGTCCTCGAGCTTCTCCCCGGACGACGCAAACATGACCGGCCGGCCTGTGACCTGGGCGATGGAGAGGGCGGCGCCGCCGCGTGCGTCACCGTCGAGCTTGGTCAGGACCACGCCGTCGAAGCCGACGCCGTCGAGGAACGCCTGCGCGGTCGTCACCGCGTCCTGCCCGATCATCGCGTCGACCACGAACAGGATCTCGTCCGGGTCGACGGCGTCCCTGATCGCGACGGCCTGCTGCATCATCTCTTCGTCGATGCCGAGCCGGCCGGCGGTGTCGATGATGACGATGTTCTGCATCCGGCGCTTGGCCTCGTCGATCGACGCCCGGGCCACCTCGACCGGGTCTCCGACGCCGTTGCCCGGCGACGGGGCGAAGACCGGTACCCCGGCGCGCTCGCCGAGGACCTGCAGCTGCTGCACCGCATTGGGTCGCTGCAGGTCGGCGGCCACCAGCATGGGAGTGTTCCCCTGCTGGCGCAGCCACAGCGCAAGCTTGGCCGCGAGCGACGTCTTGCCGGATCCCTGGAGGCCGGCCAGCATGATCACGGTCGGCGGCACCTTCGCGAACCGCAGCCGCCGCGCCTCGCCGCCGAGGATCTCGACGAGCTCCTCGTTGACGATCTTGATGACCTGCTGCGCGGGGTTCAGGGCCTGGGAGACCTCTTCCCCGGACGCCCGCTCCCTGACGCGCGCGATGAACTGCCGTACCACCGGCAGCGCGACATCGGCTTCCAGCAGCGCGATCCTGATCTCGCGGGTGGTGGCGTCGATGTCGGCAGCGGATAGCCGTCCCTGCCCGCGCAGGGACGAGAAGACCTGGGTCAGTCGATCGGAAAGTGTCTCGAACACGTCTGGCTGCCGTCCTTGCGCATGGCCTGTCGGTCACCGGGCGCGTGCTGGACTCCGCGCCCCGGCTCGTACTGTCTGGGGCATGCACTTCGCACTGGCCCGTGTTCCAGGCTATCCGGTCGGCGGCGCGGACTGCGGATAGTGCGGCAGCCGGGGCAGGCTGGTGCTGGCGATGGCTAGGGAGGCTTTCTCGGCGCGTTCCCATTCCTCCACGTTGCGCAGCAGTGCGTCGAGGTAAGCGTGCAGGTGAGTGCGGTAGACCTCGCTGAACGTGCGCAGGTAGGCCAGCTCAGCCTCAAGCTCCCTGCGATCGGCGTCCGGCTTGGTCACCGGGGCTGCGAGGGCAGCCTCGGCCGCGTGGCTGGCCTCGACGTGTGCCTCCTCGAGCATCACGGCGGCGTGCTTCCTGGCCTCGGTCAGTATCTGGTCCCTGCGGCGCCTGGCGTCCTGTGCGAGTTGCTTGCTGTACTCCTGGGCATCGGCCACGTAGTTGTCGGCGGTCTGCTGCGCCTTGGACAGGATCCGCACCGCCTGGACATGGGCGTCGTCCTGCCGGTAACCGGCCTCGGCATCGCCGCCGGACAGGCCGAGCACCCGCCGCCGCAGCCGCTGAACCTCATCGACCAGCGCAGTCCGCTCGTTGAAGAGCCTGACGAGTTCTCTTTCGACCTGACCGCAGAACGCCCTGACGTGCTCCTCGTCGAGCCCGCGCCGGCCGAGCCGCGCGGACGGGAAGGCGACTGCCTGCACCGCGTCCGGGGTCAGCCTGTTGTCGGTTCGTGAGATTACGGACATGGCTCGCTCCAACCGAAATCTTCGACGTGAACCTGCGTTGCGGGGACGCCCAGGCAGGAGAGCTGCCCGGTCATGGCCTGCACCATGGGCGTTGGCCCGGCGATGTAGGCGTCGTGGTCGGCCCAGGAGCCCGACCGCGCAACGACATCCGGCAGCGTCCCGCGCTCCCCGCGATAGTCCGGGTCGTCGGACACGCAGGGCGTGATGGTCAGCCAGGGGCACTCGGCGCCGAGCTTCTTCAGATCCTGCAGGTCATACAGGCTGTCGGCGTCCTGGGAACCGACGAACAGGTGAGTCTTGGGCGGATCGGCACGCTCAGCGAGCTCCCCCGCGATGGCCTTCAGCGGAGCCAGGCCGGTGCTCCCCGCGACCATGAGCACCTTGCGGCTCGAGCCGGCGTCGAGGGTCAGCGAGCCAACCGGCGGGCCCAGCCGCAGCCGCGAGCCCGGGGCGAGCCCTCGCGCCAGCGCCAGGCTCAGCGCGCCGCCGTCGATGACGCGGACGTGGAACTCCAAGGTCTCGTCCTCGCGAGGCGCGTTGGCGATGGAGTAGAAGCGCCAGATCCTGGGCCGCATCTCGGACTCGATCGCGACCGACTGGCCTGCCAGGTAGCTGAGGGTGTCGAGCGTGACCACGCGGAAGACCGCGATGTCGAAGGTCCGCATCTCGTGGGACAGGACCGTCCCTTCCCAGAACGGCGGGTTGATCTTCTCGTCCGCTGCCGCCGCCTCGGTCATGACATTGGCCACCAGGCCGTAGGCCGTCTCCCAGTCGGCGGCTAGCTCCGGTGTCCAGGCAGGCCCGCTGAAGTGGGCCAGGGTGGCGAGCAGGCTCCTGCCAACGGGCTCGTAGTGGGCGGCGAGCGTACCGAACTTCCTGTGGTCGCGACCTAATGCCTGAAGGAAGTCCGTGAGCTGGCCGGTGTTCTCGACGTCGGAGACGATCGTGGCCAGGGCCCGCAGGAGATGACCGCGCTGCTCCGCCATTGAGACGGGGAACATGTCCCTCGTTTCCGGGTGCCTGAGGAAGAGATCGGAGTAGAAGAACAGGGCCACCTCGTCGCCATGCATGGCGACCCGGGCGAAGCTCTCCTTCAGGCGCGCAGTATCCAACAATCCTCCCCCCAGGAAGGGATGAGCCTTACGCAAATTGCATCCAGCTTCTTGCAGGATATATCGGCCGACCGCCCGACTCACGTATGTAACCGCAAAGTGACCAACCGATTGCGGAAATTCGCCTTCGCGGCTCCTGACCGGCTAGCGACAGGTGCCCTGAAACGCCGCGACGTCCGATACGGCGCTACGTCCGATACGGCTACGTGCCGACGATCGCGTCGACGAACGCCTCGGGCTCGAACGGAGCCAGGTCGTCGGGGCCCTCGCCGAGACCGACCAGCTTCACCGGCACGCCGAGCTCGCGCTGGACGGCGATCACAATCCCGCCCTTGGCCGTGCCGTCCAGCTTGGTGAGGACAACCCCGGTGACGTCGACGACCTCGGCGAACACGCGGGCCTGGCGCAGGCCGTTCTGGCCTGTCGTGGCGTCGAGCACGAGCAGCACCTCGTCGACCGTGGCATGCCTGGAAATAACGCGCTTGATCTTGCCGAGCTCGTCCATCAGGCCGGCCTTGGTATGCAACCGTCCCGCGGTATCCACGATGACCACGTCAACCCCGCGTTCGATGCCGACGTTGACCGCGTCAAACGCCACGCTCGCCGGGTCGGCGCCGTCCCGGTCAGACCGGACCACCTGGGCGCCCACCCGGTCTCCCCAGGTCTGCAGCTGGTCGACGGCTGCGGCGCGGAACGTGTCGGCCGCGCCAAGCAGCACGGTCTGCCCGTCGCCGATCAGCACCCGCGCAAGCTTGGCGACCGTGGTCGTCTTCCCGGTCCCGTTGACGCCGACGACGAGCACGACCGCTGGCCGGTCACCGTGCCGGGCGGTGTGCAGGGACCGGTCGATGTCCACGCCGACCTGCTCAAGCAGCAGCCTTCGCAGCAGTGACCTGACCGCCTCGGGGTCCCTGGTGCCCTCCACCTTCACGTCGGTGCGCAGCTCGTCCACGATCTGCCGGGCCGGAGCGACCCCCATGTCCGCCGTGATCAGCGTCTCCTCGATTTCTTCCCACGTCTGCTCGTCCAGGCGATCGGAGGAGAGCAGGCCGAGCAAAACGCCGCCCAGAGCGGACTGGGACCGAGCGAGCCTGCTGCGCAGCCGGACCAGACGGCCGGCCGACGGCGGCGGCTTCTCGGCGAGAGGAGCCGTCCGGGCAGCCGGGGCGGCCACGTCCGGTTCCAGCGGCAACGCCGTCGGCGTACCGGCCTCGCCGCGCTCGGCTGTCCCGGTGGCGCTCGCCGGCCCAGGTGCTGTCCTTGCGGCTCCGCCCTGGCCGGCGGCACGGTCCGGCGCGGACGGCGCCCTATGGCGGGAGCGGAGCAGGAAGGTGGTGCCGCCACCGCCGACCACAACGACGACGGCGACGATGATGATTATTATTAGTTCTTCCATGACCGCCTCAGTCTCGCAGACACTCCGCGCCTACGGTCAGGCGCTCTCCGGCTCCCGCAGCCGCTGGCTGACCACCGCGGAGACACCGTCCCCCCGCATGCTGATCCCGTACAGCGTGTCCGCGACCTCCATGGTCCGCTGCTGGTGCGTGACAATGATCAACTGCGAAGCGTCCCTGAGCTCGGCGAAGATCTGCAGCAGCCGCTGCAGGTTTGCATCGTCCAGCGCGGCCTCGACCTCGTCAAGGACGTAGAACGGAGACGGCCGGGCCTTGAAGATCGCCACAACGAAGGCGATGGCGGTCAGCGCACGCTCGCCGCCGGACAGCAGCGACAGCCGCTTGACCTTTTTGCCCGGAGGCCTGCACTCGATCTCGATGCCGGTGACGAGCAGGTCGTCAGGCTCGGTGAGGATGAGCCTGCCGTCACCGCCGGGAAACAGCCTGCCGATGATGTCTTCGAACTCCCTGGCCGTGTCCTCGTAGGCCGATGCGAACACCTGCTGCACCCGGTCGTCGACTTCCTTGATCACGGTCAGCAGATCCCGCCGGGTCTTCTTCAGGTCCTCGAGCTGCGTCGACAGGAACGCGTGCCGCTCCTCGAGCGCTGAGAACTCCTCAAGGGCCAGCGGGTTCACCTTGCCCAGCTGATCGAGCAGGCGCTGCGCGGATGCGGCCCGCTTCTCTTGCACGGCCCTGTCGTAGGGCGCCGGCATCTGGCCCTCGTCGGCGCCGGGGATCTCGACGTCGGGGCCGTACTCTGCCAGCAGCGCATCGGGGTCGATCGAGAACTCCTCCGTTGCCCGCATGGCGACCTGCTCCAGCTTCATCCGGCGGGCGGCACGTTCCATTTCGGCACCGTGTGCGGAGCTCACCGCCGTCTCGAGCTCGGCGGTCAGCTCGCGAATCCTGGCCCGGACGGCCTTGAGCTTCTCATCACGGCCGTGGCTGGCCTGCTCGGCCGCCTGGCGCTCACTGTCCGCCATGGCGCGGGATCGCTCGATGGCGGCCAGGGCGATCGTGGCGCCGGAGGCGACCGCGTCCGCCACCGCGGCTTCCCGCGCCCGCCGCTCGCTCCTTTCCCTGGCACGCTGGATGGCCTGGCGCTCTGCCGCAGCCGCCGCGGCGAGCGCGTCACCACGGCCCGCGACGGCGCGCAGCCGCTCTTCCAGGGTGCGGACCTGGAGCCTGGCCTCCATCTCGGTGTTCCTCGCCGCCATGGCGGCCGCGGCCATGGTGCTCTTGTCGCCCGCAGCGCGCTCCTGCGGCCCGTCCTCGTCCTTGCGGCTGTACTCGGCTCCGGCACCTTCCGGGGCCTCCGCCTCGCAGGCCGCGAGCCTGCCCTGCAGGTCGGCGAGCTGGGCAAGATCTTTTTCCCGGGCACGCTCTGCCGATGCGATCGCAGCGGACAGGCGCCCGGCCTCGTCCTGGGCAGCCCGCGCAGCCCCGGCCAGCGTGCCCAGCCTGCCGGACGTCGCGGCCGCGGCGGCGTCGGCCTCCTGCAGCCCGGCCAGCGCCTCGGCCAGCGCCTGCCGGGCCGAGCCCTCGTCCTCGGCGGCCTCGGCGAGCTCCCGCTCGGCCCGCAGGCAGCGACGCTCGGCCTCGGCAAGCTGGCCGGCCGCGTCCTGGGCGGCCGCACGCAGCCCCAGGAGGCTCGGCGCTCCGGCCGATCCCCCGCGGGCCCAGTGCGCGCCGATCAGGTCGCCGTCCCTGGTCACCACGCGCAGCCGCGGATCCTCGCGCACCAGGTCAAGGCCCTGCCGCAGGTCCTCGGCCACGAGAATCCCGGCCAGCACCGCCTCGACCGCCCCGGCCAGCTCTGCGGGGGCCTTAACCAGGTCAAGCGCATAAGGGACGGACTGCCGGGCCGCACTCTCCTGCGCGGCGGCCCAGTCGCCTGGCGCCGCCGGTTGCCCGGGCCGCGAGCTGTCGGCGGCGATCATCAGCGCCGCCTGCCCGCCGTCCTCGCCTTTCAGCGTGGCCAGAATGTTGACGGCGGCGTCGAGGTCGGCCACGGCCACGGCCGTCGCGGCGGCACCGAGCGCTGCTGCGATCGCGTCGGCTGCTCCGTCCTGCACGGTCAGCAGGTCGGCCACGGAGCCGAGCACCCCGGCGAACTTGCCTGGCTCGGCTAGCAGCGCGCCCGATGCGTCGGCGCCACGCCGGACCGCCTCCTGCAGTGCCTCGGTGCGCGCCCGGAGCGCTGCCCTGGCGCCGCTGGCCTCGTGCTCTGCGGCGCGCAGGTGTGCCACCCGGTCCACAGCCTGCGCCAGCGCGGCCGCCGCCATGTCGTGCGTCGCGGCCAGGTCGGCCCTGCCCTGCTCACGGCCGGACACGACGTCCTGCAGCTCCGCGTGATCGCGCTGGGCCTGCTCGGCGCGCGAGACCGCCTGCTCGTAGGCTGCGTTGAGCCGGCCGGCCTCCTCCTGAGCCGCGGCCAGCCTGCTGCGGGCAGCCCCGACCTGGCTGCGCAGCTGGGCCAGCCGTTCCGCGAGCTGTACGGCGGCGCGGGACTCGGCAGCGAGCAGTCGCTCCGTCTCGGCCAGCGCGGCCTCGGCGGCCGCCCGCTCGGCCACCACCTCGCCCAGCTCATCCCGGCCGACGGCAAGCTGCTCGCGCAGCCCGGCCTCCTGCTCGCGTAGCGTAACGGCCTCTCTGTCCAGTTCGTCCGGATCGCGGCCGGGCCGTTGTGGCTCCGGGGGAGCGGAAAGGTGCCGGTGCCGTTCGCTGGCCAGGCTGAGCACACCGCGCAACCGCTCAGACAGGCTGGAGAGCCCGAAGAACGCCTCCTGCGCGGCGGCGAGGCGCGGGGCGTGCTGCTGCTCGGCGCCCTCCAGCTCGGACTCGGCGCCGCGCGCCTCGGCCAGCCCGGCCTCCAGCTCGGCCCGCCGCGCCGCGGTCGCTGCCTCGTCCGTCTCGTCGCGCTCGAGCTCGCCGGCCAGCGTGGCATAGTCGTCGGCCAGCAGCCGCAACCTGGCGTCGCGCAGGTCGGCCTGGATCACGGCGGCCTTGCGGGCGATCTCCGCCTGCCGGCCGAGCGGCTTCAGCCGGCGGCCAATCTCCGCGGTCAGGTCGACCAGCCGGGTGAGGTTGGCCTGCATGGCCTCCAGCTTGCGCAGCGCCTTCTCCTTGCGCCTGCGGTGCTTCAGTACCCCGGCGGCCTCCTCGATCAGCGCCCGCCGCGCGTCAGGCCCGCTGTTCAGCACCTGGTCCAGCTGGCCCTGGCCCACGATCACGTGCATTTCCCTGCCGAGGCCGGTGTCGGACAGCAGTTCGGCGACGTCGAGCAGGCGGCACTGGTCGCCGTTGATCGCGTATTCGCTCTGGCCGGACCGGAACAGCAGCCGGCTGATTGTCACTTCGGCGTAGTCAATCGGCAGCGCGCCATCGCTGTTGTCGATCGTCAGCGTGACCTCGGCCCGGCCCAGCGGCGGCCGGCCCGCGGTCCCCGCGAACACGACATCCTCCATCTTGCCGCCGCGCAGCGGCTTGACGCCCTGCTCGCCCATG
>Ga0208725_1000180_pt1 | contig 14602 bp, 13 predicted proteins | sample MicForSoSWNH13_O_FD_188004 | JGI IMG/M metagenome (GOLD analysis project Ga0208725, IMG submission 188004) | Forest soil microbial communities from Harvard Forest Long Term Ecological Research site in Petersham, Massachusetts, USA - MetaG HF011... | ecosystem: Environmental > Terrestrial > Soil... | reverse complement strand
CCGGCCTCGGCGGCCCGGGGGCGCCCAGGCAGGCCGGGCCGGGGCCCGCCTCGCTGTTATCGCGCAAAACCGGGCCAATGCCGTTTTGTGAATGCCTTCACAAGCATTGCTTACACTGTCATGCCTGACCGCTGCTCCGTTCCGAAGGGCTAACGTGTCCACGCCGATCGTCCTCATCACCGAAGAGCTCTCGCCCGCCGGGATCGCCCTGCTGGAGTCCGGTTTCGAGATCCGCCACGCCGACGGCGGCGACCGGGGGCAGCTGCTCGCGGCGCTCGCGGACGCCGACGCTGTGATCATCCGCAGCGCGACCATCATCGACGCCGAAGCCCTTGAGCATGCGCCGAAGCTCCGCGTCGTCGCCCGGGCCGGCGTAGGCCTCGACAACGTCGACGTCGAGGCGGCGACCAGGGCCGGCGTGATGGTCGTGAACGCTCCGGCCTCCAACATCGTGAGCGCTGCGGAGCACGCCGTCGCGCTGCTGCTCGCGTCCGCGCGGAACGTGCCCCAGGCCATGGCCTCGCTGAAGAGCGGGCAGTGGAAACGGTCCGCCTTCACCGGCGTCGAGCTGCAGGACAAGGTGGCCGGCATTCTCGGGCTCGGCAAGATCGGCGTCCTCGTCGCCCAGCGTCTGGCGGCGTTCGGCATGACGGTGATCGCGTATGACCCGTACGTGGCTGCGGCCCGTGCGGCCCAGATCGGCGTGCGCCTGGTCGGCCTCGACGAACTGCTCGCCGAGTCCGACTTCATCAGCGTGCACCTGCCGAAGAACGCGGAAACTGTGGGGATCATTGGCGACCGCCAGCTGCACATGGTCAAGCCCACCGTGCGGATCATCAACGCGGCCCGCGGCGGCATCGTGGACGAGGCCGCGCTCGCCAGCGCCCTGGCCGACGCCCGGGTGGCCGGTGCCGCGCTCGACGTGTACGCCACCGAGCCATGCACCGACAGCCCGCTGTTCGCGATGCCCAACGTCGTGGTCACGCCGCACCTGGGAGCGAGCACCCACGAGGCGCAGGAGAAGGCGGGCACCGAGGTCGCCAGGTCGGTCCGGCTCGCCCTGGCCGGCGAGTTCGTGCCGGACGCGGTGAACGTCCAGGGCGGCACCGTCGACGAGCTGATCAGGCCGGGACTCCCGCTCGCCGAGAAGCTCGGCCGCATCTTCACCGCGGTTGCGGGCGGCATCGCGGCCAGGATCGAGGTGGAGGTCCGCGGCGAGGTCGCGGGCCTGGACGTCAGCGTGCTGCAGCTCGCCGCGCTCAAGGGGGTGTTCAGCGACATCGTCGAGGACGCCGTCACCTACGTCAACGCGCCGCTGCTGGCGGCCGACCGCGGCGTCCAGGTCAGCCTGACGACCGACAAGGAGAGCCCGGACTGGCGCAACGTGGTGACCCTGCGCGGCACGCTGCCCGACGGTCAGGTGGTCTCGGTCGGCGGGACGCTGAGCGGCCGGCGCCAGGTCGAGAAGCTCGTCGAAGTCAACGGGTTCGACATGGAGATCTCGCCCGCCGAGCACATGGTGTTCTTCACCTATTCCGACCGGCCCGGCATCGTCGGCGTTGTCGGCAAGATCCTGGGTGACCGCGGAATCAACATCGCCGGAATGCAGGTCTGCCGTAATGCCAGGGGCGGGCAGGCACTGATCGTGCTCACGGTCGACTCGGCGCTGCCGTCCCCGGTGCTCGATGAGATAACGGCCTCGATCGGCGCCGGTTTCGGCCGGGCCGTTGATCTGGACGGACGCTGAATCTCCGGGCTGATCGAGTTATAGATTCGCCGAGGTGACCAGTAGGGTACGCGCATGACCGCAATGCGGGGGTTTCCGGCGGGGCGTCCCGCCGGACCGGTGCAGTCCATCAGGCTCGCCGTGATCGGCGGTGACGGCATTGGCCCCGAGGTGGTCGCGGAAGCGGTCAAGGTAATCCGGGCTGCGGCGCCCGACGTCGCGATCGAGACCACCAGCTACGACCTCGGCTCGCAGCGCTGGCTCCGCACCGGAGAGATCCTTCCCGCTTCGGTACTCGCCGAGATAGCCGGGCACGACGCCATCCTGCTCGGGGCCGTCGGAGATCCGAGAGTTCCCAGCGGGGTGCTGGAACGGGGCCTGCTGCTGCGGCTGCGGTTCGAGTTCGACCAGTACGTCAACCTGCGGCCGGTCCGGCTCTACCCCGGCGTGGCCTCGCCGCTGTCCGGGCTGCGCTCGCGGTCGGTGGACATGCTGGTGGTGAGAGAGGGCACCGAGGGCCCCTACATCGAGGCTGGCGGTGTCATGCGCAAGGGCACCCCCGGCGAGGTCGCCACCCAGGAGAGCATCAACACCGCGTTCGGCATCGGCCGGGTGACCCGGTACGCGCTGCAGCGCGCCGCCGCGCGGCCGCGCCGGAAGCTGACCCTGGTGCACAAGTCAAACGTGCTCACCTACGCGGGGGATCTGTGGCGGCGCACTGTCGACGAGCTCGCGCAGGAGTTCAGCCACGTCACCACCGACTACTGCCACATGGACGCCGCCTCGATCTATTTCGTCACCCAGCCGGAGCGGTTCGACGTGATCGTCACCGACAACATGTTCGGCGACATCCTGACCGCGCTCGGCGCAGCGGTGGCCGGCGGTATCGGGCTGGCCGCGAGCGCCAGTGTCAACCCGGAGCGGACCGCGCCGAGCATGTTCGAGCCGGTGCACGGCAGCGCGCCGGACATCGCCGGCCAGCAGAAGGCGGACCCGACAGCCGCGATCCTGTCGTCGGCGATGCTCTGTGAGCACATCGGGCTTGCCGCCGAGGCGGCGCGGATTGAGCAGGCCGTGGCCGAGGACCTGGTCGACCGCCAGGGCGAATGGGCGGCCAGGACCACCCTGGAGATCGGCGACGACATCGCCGAGCGCGTCGCAAGCTAAGCTCTCCTAAAGTAGTAGGACGTCATAGCTTCTGGCAACGGCGCCGCCGACGAGAGGGGACCGGGATGACCGTCAGCACGAGCACCGAGATCGACTTTGCGCTCCGTCCCTCCAGTCACCCGGTTCCGGCCGAGGAGCGGGAGCGGCTGCTGGCAGATCCCGGGTTCGGCCAGATCTTCACCGACAACATGGTGACGATCCGCTGGTCAGACGACCGCGGCTGGTACGACGGCCGGCTCGAGGCCTATGGCCCGATCACTCTCGACCCCGCCACCGCGGTGTTCCACTACGCGCAGGAGATTTTCGAGGGCCTGAAGGCCTACCGGCAGGCGAGCGGCCCGATCGTGACGTTCCGCCCGCAGGCCAACGCGGCACGGCTCAACCGCTCGGCCCGCCGGATGGCCATGCCGGAGCTGCCGGAGGCGGCATTCGTCCGAGCGATCGACCTGCTGGTGGCCCAGGACCGGGACTGGGTTCCGACCCGGGAGGGGCACAGCCTCTACCTGAGGCCGTTCATGATCGCGACCAATCGCGGCCTCGGCGTCAACAAGCCGTCGCCCACGTACCTGCTCACGCTGATCGCCTCCCCTGCCGGGTCCTACTTCTCGGGCACGCTGCGCCCGGTTTCGGTCTGGCTGGCCACCGACTACACCCGGGCGGCGCCGGGCGGCATCGGGGAGGCCAAGACCGGGGGGAACTACGCGGCGGCGTTCGCCGGCCAGCTGGAGGCTCTCGACAACGACTGTGACCAGGTTGTCTGGCTGGACGCCATTGAGCACCGCTGGGTCGAGGAAATGGGCGGGATGAACCTGTTCTTCGTCTACGGCTCGGGACCCGATGCGCGGATCATGACCCCGGCGCTGACCGGGACGCTGCTGCCGGGCATCACCAGGGACACACTGCTCACGCTCGCGCCCGATCTGGGGATCCCGGCGTCCGAGGGCAAGATCTCGGTGCAGGAATGGCGCGCGGGGTGCGCGTCCGGCGAGATCTCCGAGGTGTTCGCCTGCGGCACCGCGGCCGTCGTCACCCCCGTCGGCACGATCAAGGGGAAGGACGGCAGCTGGACGGTCGGCGACGGCTCCCCTGGCCCGGTCACCCTGCGGCTGCGCGAGGAACTGGTCGGTATCCAGTACGGGCAGCTCGCCGACCCGCACGGCTGGATCCACAAGATCATCTAAGGGCCGGTGGACTTCGAGCCGTACCGGGGCGAGCTGGTGGCGTACTGCTACCGGATGCTTGGCTCGTTTTACGAGGCTGAGGACCTGGTCCAGGAGACGATGCTGCGGGCGTGGAAGGCGCGCGACCGCTACGACCGCTCGCGCGCTTCGGTACGGACCTGGCTGTACCGGATCGCGGCCAATGCCTGCCTGTCCGCGCTGGAGGGGCGTGCCCGGCGGCCGCTGCCGTCGGGACTCGGCGCTCCCAGCGACGATCCCCGTGCGCCGCTGACGCCGGCGCTCGACATCCCCTGGCTGCAGCCGTTTCCGGATGCACGCTTCGACACCGCCGTGCGCGCCGACATGCGGCTCGCGCTGGTAGCGGCGATGCAGGTGCTGCCGCCGCGGCAGCGGGCCGTGCTCGTGCTCCGCGAGGTGCTGGAGTTCAGCGCGGCCGAGGTAGCCGCGCAGCTTGGCACGACGGTCGCTGCCGTCAACAGCGCCCTGCAGCGCGCCCGGGCCGCTCTCGCGGATGTGGGCGACGCGGGCGATGTCGCCGAGCCGGACGATCCCGAAGTACGCGCGGTGATCGAACGCTACGTGCAGGCCTTCGAGGCGGCCGATGTCGCAGCGCTCGTCCGGCTCCTCGCGGATGAGGCTGTCCTCGAGATGCCGCCGGTGCCACTGTGGTACCGGGGCAGCCGCGACTACGGCCTGTTCATGCTCCGCGTGTTCGACATGCACGGGCCGGGCTGGGGCGTCAGGCGCCTGACCGCGAACGGGCAGCCCGCGCTCGCCGCGTATGCGCCAGAGCCCGGGGGCGGGCACCGGCTGCATACGCTCCAGGTCTTCACGGTCACCGGCGCCCGGGTAACGCGCAACGTCGTGTTCGCCGACCCGCGCGTGTTCGAGTCGTTCGGCCTGCCGGCGCAGATTTCCTTCGAGTAGTTTCGCCCGGCGCGATGAGCCGGGCCGCTGCCGCCGGTAGGTACCGGTGAGCACCGACCGAAGGAGACCCATCATGAGCGTCATCGTCATCGAGTTCATCACCCTGGACGGGATCGTGGCCGACCCGGACGGGTCAGACGGCACGCCGGCCGGCGGCTGGGCGTTCCGGCATGGACCGGACACGGTCGCCGGAGACAAGTTCCGGCTCGGGAGCACGCTGGACGACGGGACCATGCTGCTGGGACGGAAGACCTGGCAGCTGTTCTCTCGGCTGTGGCCGAGCCGCGAGGACCCGTTCTCGGCACGGATGAACGCCGTGCCCAAGCTGGTCGCCTCCGGCACCCTCGGCGACGTGTCGGCGTGGGCGAACTCGCGAGTCATGGACGGCGACCTCGTCGACACCGTCAAGCACGAGCCAGGCGATGTGATCATCACCGGCAGCCTCAGCGTGGTGCACGCGCTGATGGCAGAGGACCTGGTCGACGAGTACCGGCTGCTGACGTTTCCCACGATCCTCGGCACCGGCGAGCGGCTGTTTCCCTCCGGGGGCCCGCCGAGGTACCTGGAGTGCCTGTCGGCCGAGCAGTCCGGCGCTGCCGTCTTCGCGCGGTACCGGGCCGACGGAGCCCGTTAACGAGGGCTCAGGACGCGTTCGCCCGGCGGGATCTGGCCGTCGGCCGGGATCACCGCCGGGCGAGCGGGCATGGTCTGTTCGTACTTCAGCCCGGCGCCGGTGTTGACGACCACGACCTCGTCGCTCTCGGCGAGCCAGCCCACGGCGCGCAGCTGCGCGACCGCGGCGAAGCACGCGGCGCCTTCCGGGCAGACCCAGGCCCCTTCGGCCCGCGCCGCCTGCCGCTGGCTGGCGATCAGCTGCTCGTCGGTCACGGCCAGTGCGGTTCCGCCGGTGGCCCTGATCGCCTCGAGCACCAGGAAGCCGCCGAGCGGGTCGGGGACGGTGAGCCCGAACGCCTCGGTCCTGGCCCCTGGCCACGGCTCGGTCTCATCGGCCTGCCGATCGAATGCGCGCACGATCGGAGCGCAGCCCGCCGCCTGCACAGCGACCAGGCGCGGCAGGGTGTCGCCGATCCAGCCCAGCTGCCGCAGCTCGCGCAGGCCCTTGGCGATGCCGACCAGGCCCACCCCGCCGCCGGTCGGGAAGATGATCACATCGGGCACCCGCCAGCCGAGCTGCTCGGCGATTTCGAGCCCGATCGTCTTCTTGCCTTCCAGCCGGTAGGGCTCCCGGAGCGTGGACGCGTCCTGGAACCCGGGCCGGCCGGCCACGGCGGCCCTGATGAGACGTCCCGCATCACCGATGAGCCCGTCGACAAGGTAGGTCTCGGCCCCGGCCGCCACGCATTCGGCCCTGGTGATCTTGGGTGCGTCGATCGGCATGACGACCAGGCAGGGCAGCGCGGCCCTGGCCGCGTAGGCCGCCCAGGCCGACCCGGCGTTGCCGTTCGTCGGGAGGGCCACGCCGGCCGCCCCGAGCTCGACCGCGCGCGACACGCCCACTGCCGCCCCCCGGGCCTTGAACGAGCCGGTGGGGAGCGGGCTCTCGTCCTTCATCAGCAGCCGGGACACGCCAAGCTCTGCGCCCAGGCGTTCCATGGGCAGCAGTGGCGTCATGCCCTCGCCAAAGCTCACCACGGACTTGGCCGAGCTCACCGGCAGCAGCTCGTGGTAACGCCAGAGGCTCGGCGGCCGCGTGGCGATCTGGCCCGGGCCCGTCCATGAGGCGGCCGCCGCCAGGTCGTAGCGGGCCAGCAGCGGCGCGCCGCACCCGCAGGTTCCCTGGATCTGGCCGGCCTCGTAGGGGCCCGCTGAGCACCGGGAACACTCCAGGACGGTCAGCGCCGAGTAGGCGGGGATGGGGTCATCACTGTGCTGCGTGATATCCGATGCCACGTTGCCAATCATGTATCGTCCGGGGCATCGGACCCTCCACCGCCCCCACCACTGCCCCCAGCAGCAACGTGCCCGGCCTCCTGCGGCGCGGCCGCATGGCTCTTCTGGTGTACTTCGGCATATTGGGCGTCATCGACGGCGTGTGGCTGGCCAGGCTCCCCGCGGTGAAACAGCACCTGGGCCTCAGCGATGCGCAGCTCGGGGTGGCCCTGCTCGCCGCGCCGGTCGGACTTGTGATCGTCGCGGCGTTCGCGGACCGGCTGATCGACAGGTTCGGCAGCGCCCGGCCGGCCGTGGCGGGCGCAGCGGCGATCTCGCTGCTGCCCATCACTTTCGGGCTGGCAGGCAGCATGGCCGTGCTGATGGCCGCGCTGCTCGTCTACGGCATGTCGGGCGGCCTGGCGGATGTGGCGGTAAACGCTCAGGCGGTGCGCGTGGAGCGCGGCTACCGGCGCCCCATAATCAACTCGTTCCACGCGTGCTTCAGCTTCGGCGGGCTGCTTGGCGCCCTGCTCGGCGGGCTGTTCGCCTGGGCAGCCATCGGCCCGGCGGCCACGTTCGCGGCGGTTGGCGTGCCATTGTCCGTGCTCGCCGTGCTGGCCCGGCGCAGGCTGCTTCGCGGTCCCGAGGCCGCCGGCCCGGCCGGGACCAGCCCACCCGGCGCTCCCGGCACGGATCCGGACCCGGCGGGCCACCCCGCGGCGGGCCGGGACCCGGCGGGCCAGCGGCCGGTCGGCCAGGGCCCGGCGGGCGAAGGCCGCGGCGCGGCGGCGCGGGTGAGAGCCGCAGTCAGCCGGCACGCCGTCGGGCTGCGGATCGCCGCCCTGGGCCTGCTGGCACTGTGCTCCCTGCTCGGCGAGGGTGCCGCGGGCAGCTGGAGCGCCGTCTACCTGCAGGACAACCTGGGCACATCGGCAGCATTCGCCGCGCTTGGGTACGCGGCGTTCTCGGTCACCATGGCGGCCGGGCGGCTGACGGGTGACCGGATGGCCGCCCGGTTCGGCCCCGGCCGGCTGGTCAGCGGGTGCGGTGTGGTGGCCGGGCTAGGCCTGGCCTGCGCGCTGATCAGCCGCAGTCCGGCCCTGGGACTGATCGGGTTCGCGCTGTTCGGCGCCGGGCTTTCCAGCACGTTCCCGCAGTTGCTCTCCACGGCGGGGAACATCCGGACGTCCCGTTCCGGCACCGGAATTGCCCGGGTGGCCGGCGCCGGGTACCTGGGCCTGCTCGCCGGGCCGGTGCTGATCGGGGGCTTCGCGGGCCTGCTGGGGCTGCGGCTGGCGCTCGCCATCCCGGTGATTCTCATGGGGTTCATCGCGGTTGGCGGCTGGGTCGTGGTGGGGTCCCGGCGAGCCGGCGTCCGCGCACCCGGCCGTTAAGGCGGCCCAGTCGCGGGTTGGACGCTTATTTCGCCCGCGCCGGGCGCAGCTCGGAGACCGCGTGAACGAGCAGATTCAGGCCGAATTCGAAGTCGGCGTCATGATCTCGTTGCATGAGTTCCGCTGACATGCCCGTGACGAGCGGGAATTCGGACGGATCCAGGCCGACCACCCGGTCCGCCTGCAGCACAGACTGATCTTGACCCAGCGGACGCTGCGGGACCAGGCCGGGAGCCACTCCTACCTCACGCAGCAGCGAGCCGACGATGTAGCCGATGAACATCCGCACCACCCGCACCGCGTCTTCCTCGCCGAATCCCACGCTCCGCAGCAAGGTCAGCGCCTGCTCCATGGTGCGCAGCTCGGCAGCCGAGGTGGCGGGCCGGCTCACCGTGACCATCGCGCACCTGGGGTAGGCGCGCAGGGCGTGCCGGAATGCGCGCGCCAGGGCGCGCACCTGATCCTCCCAGCTCGCTTCGGGATCCAAGCTAAAGTCGATGCCGGACATGACCTGCTCGGCCACGCCCTCGAGCAACGCAGACTTGCTGGGAACATGGTTATAGAGAGTCATGACCCCGGAATCGAGCTGCGCAGCAATGCGCCGCATCGATACTGCGTCAACGCCCTCGCGCTCGATGAGCTCCATGGCGGCGGCGATGATCCGCTCACGGGTCAGCTGCATAGGGCATAACGTACCCCTGATTAGGCACCGATGATCCTCTGAGTCCACGGGGAGGCAACGCCGGCAGGCTGTTCGGTGCCCGGGCCGACGCTGCGGGCGGGTGCCTCGCGGCGCTGAATTGGCCACTCATCGGCCCGCCAGAATGGACGGGAGTTCCTTCAGTAAAGGCGCGGCCCTTGCCACGACTTTGCCGCACAATGCCTTTCGCCTGGTCTTAAGCCGGGCCGGGCGCGGGCACAGAATGGCAGCGAGTGGATTTCGTCAACGGGGGAAGCCATTAACATTTACGCTAGCCGCCAGGCGCGCTCCGGGCGTGGCCGCGATATCCGGCGGCGCCGGCCCGCAGCGCCCGGGCAGCGCGTCCTTGCGATCACCGTGGGAAAGGCGGCCCGTGGCACGGTCCGCCGCCTCGGCCGCGGCAACGGGACCGCGATTCCCGGAATGGCCGCGCTAGCCATCGACGCACATCTGCTGTCGGGCCTGGCCAGCGAGATCCGGCGTGGTGCCGTGATCGTGACCGGAACCAACGGGAAGGGGACGACGTGCCGCATGCTCGCCCGGGTTATGCGGGCGTCTGGCCTGCGCCCCATAACCAACCAGGAGGGGGCGAATCAGCCCAGAGGCCTGGCAACCACCCTGCTGGCCCACGCCAGCCCTGCGGGTCACCTGCCCGCCGATGACCGTGCGGTCGGGCTCTTCGAGGTGGACGAGGGGTCGCTGCCGGAGGTTTTGTCGCAGGTCAGTCCTACAACCCTGGTCTTCACGAACGTCTTTCGCGACCAAATGGACCGTTATCTCGATCTGGACTACCTCACCCGCCGCTGGGAGCGGTGCCTGTGGTCGCTGCCCGCGGACACCACGCTGGTGCTCAACGCGGACGATCCCCGCCTCGCCTACCTGGCGGCCGATCTGCCGAATCCGAGGATCTTCTACGGCCTGGACGACACCGGGCATCACCGCAGCGGTGTCGACCACACGTCGGACTTCCCCCGCTGCCCGCGCTGCACCGGCGAGCTCGGCTACACCTGCGTGTTCTACGCTCAGCTCGGCCACTGGAGCTGTGCGCACTGCGGCCTGACCCGCCCGGCGCCCCAGGTCCGCGCCGCCAAGGTCGACCTGATCGGCCCGGCCGCCTCGCGCGTTCAGATCGCCACGCCGGCCGGCGAGGCGGTGCTCGAAATTCCGCTGCCGGGGCTGTATAACGCCTACAACGCGGTCGCCGCAGTCGCTGCGGCGACCGCGGGCCAGCTTCCCGGTGGCGCGCTGCCCGCGGTCACCGAGATGGCACCCGGCTTCCTCCGCATGGAGCCGGTGACGATCGGCGGCCGCGAAGTGCACCTGGCGCTGGCCAAGAATCCGAACGGCTATACCGAGGTGCTGCGCACCCTGCTCCGCGACGGGCGGCCCAAACACATGCTGCTCGCGCTCAACGACCGTGACGAGGAGCCGGACGTCTCCTGGATCTGGGACGTCGACTTCGAGTCGCTGTGCGGGCTCGTGCCGTCCGCGGTGCTGTCCGGCAACCGGGCCTGCGACCTGGCGGTGCGGCTCAAGTACGCGGGCTGGACCGACGGCGCCGCTGCCGAGATCACGGTCGAGCCGGACCCGGTCGGCGGGCTGCGGCTCGCCCTCGCCCACGCTCCGGAGGGCCAGCCGCTGTGGGTCGTGGGCACCTACCAGGTGCTCTGGCAGCTGCGGGACTGGCTGCGCCGCCAGGGCCTGGTGAACGCACTGTGGGAGAGCTAGCCATGAGCGTGCGCGCGATCACGATCGGCTACCTGTACCCCGAGATCATGAGCGGCTACGGCGACCGCGGGAACCTCGCAGCGATCGTGAGACGCTGCGGCTGGCGAGGCATCGCCACCGACGTGCGGGAACTGCGTCTCGGCTACCGGGTCGACCCCGACGAGGTGGACCTCTTCCTGATCGGCAACGGCGGTGAGTTCCACCAGCGGCTGATCGCCACGGACCTGGCCGACGTCAAGGGTCCCGGGATCTGCGAGGCCGTCGGCGAGGGAGCCGCCCTGCTCGCGGTCGGCGCGGGCTATGAGCTGCTCGGGCGCTTCTACCAGCCGAGCCGCGGCGTGGAGCTGCCCGGTGCCCGGCTGTTCGACACCTGGACGATCCAGCAGGGCGCCGACCTCACGACGGCGTCGTGCACGATCGCCCAGGCCAGGGCCGGCCGTGCGATCGGCGACCTGCTCGTCCGCTGGGACTGCGCTGACCCGGGGCGACGACTCCGCGAGGAACTGCTGGTCGGCTTCGAGAACCACAGCGCCCGTACCTATCTCGGGCCCACGGCGTGCGCGCTCGGCCAGGTCGTCGCCGGGCACGGCAACAACGGCGACGGCAGCGAGGGCGTCCGCCTCGGCAACGCGATCGGGACCTACCTGCGCGGCCCGTGCCTGCCGCGGAACCCGGTGCTCACCGACTTCCTCATTCGCTCGGCGCTGCAGCGCCGCTACGGCGGGGCCGAGCTCGCTCCGCTGCCCGACCAGCTCGAGCACGCCGCCCGGGACGCCGCCCTGGCGCGGCATCAGGGGAGCCGGCCGGGCCGGGCGCGGCCGTCGCGTGTCGTCCGTCCCGCCGGGCACGCCCCGGTTGGGGCTGGCCGCTGAGCCACTGCCAGATTCGGTCCTTGAACGCTGCGCCGCCACCGATGTGGCCCCGGTGCCGTATTACGTTTGCGCCGAGCGATTAACATGCGGGCTATACGTTCAGGCCGGTCGAATTGAAAATCGTGACGAATCCACCGCCCGCATACGGTAGGAGACATGGACGACAAGGAAATCCTCGGGAACATTGACGAGCTCATCAAGACCGAACACGAGCTGCGCGCCAAGCTGGCCGCCGGTGAGCTGTCGAGCGCAGAGGAGCACACCAGGCTGAAAGAGACCGAGGATGCCCTGGACCAGTGCTGGGATCTGCTGCGCCAGCGGCGTGCCCGGCGCGAGTTCGACGAGGATCCTGCCGAGACGGCGGCCCGGCCCGCCGCCGAGGTTGAGGATTACCTGCAGTAGTGGCGCTGCCGTGTCAGGCGGCTCCGCTTCCTCAGTAGAGTCTGAGACGTGCGTATCGCAAGGTTTGCTCATGGCGGCGATGTCGGCTACGGGATCGTGGAGGACGTCCAGCAGGACGGTGCCGCGGGCACCCTCACCGGCGCGGACGCGGACGGGCTCGCCGTGGCCGAGTTGCTGGGACATCCGTTCGGGATCGGGGACGAGGCCATCCGGCTCACCGGATCCCGCTATCCGCTGGCCGACGTGCGGCTGCTCGCTCCGGTGCTGCCGAGCAAGGTGGTCGCGATCGGGAAGAACTACGCCGACCACGCGCGCGAAATGGGCGGCGAGCCTCCGGACGACCCGGTCATCTTCCTGAAGCCGTCGACGGCGGTGGTCGGGCAGCGGGACCCGATCGTCTACCCGACTGAGCTGTCCGAGCGGGTCGATTTCGAGGGCGAGCTTGCCGTCGTCATCGGCAGGCTGTGCCGCCATGTGCCGCCGGAGCGGGTCGGCGAGGTCATCTTCGGCTACACCTGCGCCAACGACGTCACCGCACGTGACCTGCAGGCCAGGGACGGGCAGTGGGCCAGGGCCAAGGGCTTCGACACGTTCTGCCCGCTCGGGCCGTGGATCGAGACCGACATCGACCCGGCCGACCTCGAGCTGACCACGATCGTGAACGGCGAGATCCGGCAGAACTCGCGGACCTCGCTGCTCCTGCACAACGTGACCGCGCTGATCAGCTACGTAACCGCCGTGATGACGCTGCTGCCCGGCGACGTGCTGCTGACCGGGACCCCGGCGGGCGTCGGCTCGGTCAAGGAGGGCGACGAGGTGTCCGTCACGATCGAAGGCATCGGCACGCTGACCAACGGGGTCACCAGTGACTGACACCGCTGCCTCCGGAGGCGCGGCTCCGGGCAAGACCCCGGTGCGGGTCAGGTTCGCCCCCTCGCCCAGCGGGGACCTGCACGTCGGGAACATCCGCACCGCGCTGTTCGACTGGGCGTTCGCGCGGCACACCGGCGGCGTGTTCGTGCTCCGGATCGAGGACACCGACCAGTCCCGGGTGACTCCCGCCTACATCGAGTCGGCGCTGGAGACGCTGCGCTGGCTGAGCCTGGACTGGGACGAAGGGCCCGAGGTTGGCGGCCCGTACGGCCCCTACCTGCAGAGCCAGCGGATGGACATTTACGCGGACTGGCTGGCGAAGTTCCTCGAGTCCGGGCACGCCTACTACTGCTACTGCTCGCCGGAAGAACTCGCCGCCCGGCGCGAGGCCGCCCGCGCGGGCGGGGGCGGGCCGACCGGGTACGACGGCCACTGCCGGTCGCTGACGCCCGATCAAGCGGCCGCGTACCGGGCCGAGGGCAGGAAGCCCGTGGCGCGGATGCGCATGCCGGGCGGCTCGACCACGTTCACCGACCTGGTGCGTGGCGAGATCACGATCGACAACGCCAACGTGCCCGACTTCGTGCTGGCGCGGTCGGACGGCAGCCCGCTCTACACGCTCGCGGTGGCCGTCGACGACGTGCTGATGAAGATCACTCACATCGTCCGCGGCGACGACCTGCTGTCCTCGACGCCGCGGCAGCTCGCGGTCTACCGTGCGATGGGCGTCCCCGAGTCGGAGTTCCCGGTGTTCGCGCACCTGCCGTTCGTGCTCGGGCTCGAGGGCCAGAAGCTGGGCAAGCGCTACGGGGCCGCGTCCATCACCTACTACCGGGACGAGGGCTTCCTGCCGGAGGCGCTGGACAACTACCTGGCGCTGCTGGGCTGGTCGCCGGGGGACAACCGGGAGTCGTTCACGCTTGACGAGATGGCAGCGGAGTTCGACCTGGCCCGGGTGAACAAGAACGCCGCCCGGTTCGACGTGCAGAAGCTGGAGTCGATCAACGGCGACAAGATCCGGGGGCTGGATCCGGCCGACTTCGTCCAGCGGATCATTCCGTTCCTGCAGAAAGACCTGCTGATCGGCGACCCGCCCAGCGCGGCGCAGCTTGCCGTGGTCACGGCCGCCGCCCCGCTGATCCAGGGGCGGATCACGAAGCTGACCGAGGCGCCGAACATGCTGCGCTTCCTGCTGGTGGACGAGGCTGACTTCGCCGTCAATCCGGACGACGCCGCGCGTGCGCTCGGGCCCGATGCGGTGCCCGCCCTTGAGGCGGCGCACAGCGCTCTGGCCGACCTCGAGCCGTGGACCGCCGACGCGATCAAGGATGCGCTGCAGACCGCGCTCGTCGATGGCCTCGGGCTGAAGCCGAGGGCCGCATTCGGCGGGGCGGTGCGGGTTGCGATCACCGGGCGCCGGGTCGGGCCGCCGCTGTTCGAGTCCATCGAGCTGCTCGGCCGGGAGCGGACGCTCAGCCGCCTGGCTCAGGCGGCGGCGGGCGCGGCCGCCGCCGGCTGAAAGGGCCGGCCGAGAGGCGGATCTCTTTGGCCGCAGTGTCCGCGCTTCGGCTACACTGCACTGGCGCGCCCCGGACTGCACGGGCGTGGCCGGGCCTTGCGCCCGATCCCATGGGGTATGGGGTAATTGGCAGCCCGACGGGTTCTGGCCCCGTTAGTCTAGGTTCGAGTCCTGGTACCCCAGCCAAGCCATACGAAAGCGCGGATGCCGCAGGTGAGCG
>Ga0208725_1000179_pt1 | contig 14677 bp, 12 predicted proteins | sample MicForSoSWNH13_O_FD_188004 | JGI IMG/M metagenome (GOLD analysis project Ga0208725, IMG submission 188004) | Forest soil microbial communities from Harvard Forest Long Term Ecological Research site in Petersham, Massachusetts, USA - MetaG HF011... | ecosystem: Environmental > Terrestrial > Soil... | reverse complement strand
TGGACCCACGGGCCAGGGTCGCCACGACGATCCGGGAGCCGCTGGCATCGCAGCACCTTGGGTCGCGGCCCGAGCAGCGCGCCCGGATCCTCGCCCTGCTTGCCGACGTCGGCCTGCCCGAGTCCGCGATGACCCTCTACCCGCACGAGTTCTCGGGCGGGCAGCGACAGCGGATCGGCCTGGCCCGCGCGCTGGTCCTGGAGCCCAAGCTCATCGTGGCCGACGAACCGGTCTCCGCGCTCGACGTGTCGATCCAGTCGCAGGTGCTCAACCTGATGCGAAAACTCCAGGCCGAACGCGACCTTACGTATGTCCTGATATCCCATGACCTGGCGGTCGTGCGGTACCTGGCGGACCGCGTCGGAGTGATGTACCTCGGAAAACTCGTCGAGATCGGGACGGGCGACGAGATCTATGATTCCCCGGCGCACCCGTACACCTCGGGGCTGCTCGAGTCGGTCCCGGTGCCCGATCCCGTGGCTGAGAGAGGCAAGCACAAGGATGCCGTCCGGGGGGAGTTGCCCTCGGCCGCGAACCCCCCTTCGGGCTGCCGATTCAGGACGCGGTGCCCATTCGCACAGCAGCTATGTGCGGAGGTAGAGCCCCAGATGCAACTGTTCAGCCTCGGCGGGCACCGGGCGGCCTGCCATTTCCCGCTCCAGAAACCACTGGACGCTGAGGTAACTCAGGTCGGGGGAACGTCGGTCGGGGAGGGCTCGGCGTGATCGCCTACATCGTTCGCCGCATCGTGCAGTCCATCATCGTCGTCTTCGGCGTGACGATCATCGTCTTTGTGATCGTCCACCTGCTCCCGGGCGGACCCCGTGCCCTGCTGGGACCGAGGGTGAGCCCCGCGGTGGTACACGCCTTCATTGTGCAAAACGGTTATAATCGTCCTATCTATATACAGTACATCCGATATCTTGGCCATCTTCTCCAGGGCAATCTGGGGTATTCCTACACGTACAACGCTTCTGTCGTCAGTCTTCTGGAGCGCAACCTCCCGAAAAGCGTTCTGCTCGTTGGGCTGGCCTACGCCTTCGCTCTCGTTATCGCGATTCCGGTCGGGATGCTGCAGGCCTTGCGGCGCAACAGGCCGATCGACTACGTCCTGACCGGCGGATCGTTCATCGGCTACTCGATGCCGGTGTTCTGGCTGGGCCTTCTGCTGATCGAGATATTTGCCGTCGAGCTGCATCTCTTTCCACCAGAGGGACCACAGGGCTCGACGGTTGGCGCGGTGCTCACCCAGCCCTCCGCCCTGGTGCTCCCGGTGGCCACCCTGGCCATCCTGACCGTCGCGCTCTTCAGCCGTTACATGCGGTCGGCCGCCATCGAGAACCTCGTCCAGGACTACATACGGACAGCGCGAGCGAAAGGGGCGTCGCAATTCAGGATCGTGTTCCGCCATCTCCTCCGCAATTCGCTGATCCCGATCATCACGCTCCTCGGCCTCAGCCTGCCGGTCACGATCTCCGGAGCCATCGTCGTCGAATCAGTGTTCAACTATCCGGGAATGGGCCTGCTGTTCTGGACGTCCGCGACGACCCATGACTATCCGGTGATGCTCGGATTCACGGTGGTCGTCGCGATCGCCACAGTGCTGGGTTCACTTCTTGCGGACATCATGTACGCCGTTGCCGACCCCCGGGTCCGATACTCGTGACCGGCGCCGGCCGGGGTCGGTGGGCACGGAGTCTCGTGCCGCTGCGGAAGAAGGGGTAACGAATGCTGGTCGGCACGAGTGGCGGTCCGGGCGGTGAACTGCCGGCGGAGGCGTTGCTGCAGGACGGCGGCGAGAGCGGAGCAACGGGTGGCGTCGGGCGGCAGATTGTCCGCGTGTTCGTGCAGAACCGCCTGGCCGTGGTGGGCCTCGGGATCATCGTGTTCATGGTGCTGTTCAGCTTCGTCGGCCCGCATATCTACGTCACGAACCAGATTCAGACGAACCTCAACCAGGTGACGGAACACCCCAGCGCGGCGCATCCGCTCGGCACCGACCAGCTGGGCTACGACGTGCTGGGGCGCCTCATGGTCGGCGGGCAGTCCTCGCTGGAGGTCGGTCTGGCGGCGGCCCTGCTCGCGAGCGTTGTCGGGACAATATGGGGCGCGGTCGCGGGCTACTCCGGGAGATGGGCCGACGCGGTGATGATGCGCGTCGTCGACTCGTTTCTCGCGATTCCTCCGCTGCTCCTGCTGCTCCTGCTCGCAAGCGTGGTGACCCCGACGGTGCCGACGCTGATCCTGGTCATCGCCCTGATCTCGTGGCTGGCGACAGCCCGGCTCGTCCGCGGGGACTCGCTGTCCGTGCGAACCCGGGACTACGTCCAGGCGGCGAAAGCCGGCGGGGCGCGCAGCGTCCGGATTGTCGCCAGGCACGTCATCCCGAACGTCATCGGCACGATCGTGGTCCTTACGACGTTCTCGGTGGCGGATTCGATACTTTTGCTCGCCGCCTTGTCCTACCTCGGGCTCGGCCCCGCGCCCCCGGCGGCGAACTGGGGAAGCATGCTGACCAACGGCCTGAATTATGTGTACGTCGGGGACTGGTGGCTGATTTACCCAGCAGGCCTCTGCATCGTCTTGACGGTGGTCGCCTTCAACTTCATTGGCGACGCGCTGAGGGATGCGCTCGAGGTGCGCCTGCAGCGGCGATAGCGGCGGTTCAGCCGAGCCCCAGGCGCTGGGCGAATGAGGACATCTCGGCCTGCATTCCCGCCAGTTCGGTTGAGCCGGGGCTTACGACCAGCCGGGTGACGCCCTGACCGGCCAGGGCCTGGACCTCATCGGCCGTCATATCGATCTGTCCCCAGCGGGTGTATTCCAGCACCGCGGGATCGCGCCCGGCCGCGGCAGCTTCTGCCCGCATCACCGTGATCTGCCCGGCACGCTGTTCTGATGACAGCCTGCCACCGGGGAAGTAGCCGTCGCCCCGGCGGCCTGCGCGCCGGGCAGCAGCCGGGCTCGACCCGCCGATATGGACCGGCAGGACGCGCCCGTCATGCGGCTTGGGGAAGCTGCACGCCGCGGCCAGGGAGAAGAACTCGCCCTGGAAGCTCACGCCGGCCGCGTCCCCGCTCCACAGCAGCCGGAGTACGTCGATGGCCTCGTCGGCTCGCCGGCCCCGGGTGCTGAAGTCGACGCCGGCCGCGGCCGCCTCGCCGGGCAGTACGCCCAGGCCGACCGTCAGCAGGCTCATCCGGCCCCGCGACAGCACGTCGATCGTCGCGAGCTGCTTGGCCAGCACGACCGGCTGGTGGTACGGAACCAGCAGCACCGCCGTGCCGAGCAGCAGCGTGCTGGTCGCCGCCGCCACGTACGCCAGGCATGTCAGCGGATCGGCGACCGCCAGATCGGGCGGGAGCGGCACGTAGCCAGGCAGCGTCGCGCCTGGATACATCACGATGTGCTCGGACATGTAAAAGGACTCGAAGCCGCACTTCTCGGCGTGCCGTGCCGCCGCGACCATCAGATCGGGATCGGCGCCGTGGTAGGCCGTGTTGTAGGCCAGCCCGAAGGCTAGGGGAGACACCGCGCCATTCTAGGCCCCCCAGTTAGCGCGCGACTTCGCCCAGTTTGGAGTGATTTACACTCACGCTCGGTGGCCCTCTACGTCACATTGAGTAGTTAGCGCTAACCCTGCTGGGTGGCGTGGCCTAGGCAAAGCGATGTCACAGTCGGTGTCAGGGCCAAGCAAAACGACACGACGCGGGCATCTGCCCGCCGGCCCGCCAGGGGGGTAATCAGTGGTCGAACTAGCACTTTCACTCGCGATCAACGGGCGCGAGCGGCTGATGAACAGCAAGCTGATCCCGTTCCGGCCGCTCCGGCACGCCGCAGTCCTCGGCAACGGTGACCGCGCTTCGCTGTCCTCGGTCGCGATCGTGGGCCTTGGCTACGTCGGGTTGCCCACCGCAGCCGCGCTGCACGGCGAGTGCGAGCGGATCATCGGGATCGACACCAACGAGCAGCGGCTGGCCGAGATCGCCGCGCTCGAGGCGGACCTTGGCGAGCCGGACCTGCTGCGCCTGAAGGAAGCCCTGGCCGAGGGAACCCTGGAGCTGACTACAGACCTGTCGGCCGCCTCCGCGGCCGACGCCGTCATCATCTGCGTGCCGACGCCGGTGGACGCCGAGCAGATGCCCGACCTGGCCGCGCTGCGCAGCGCGTGCGCGTCGGTCGTCAGCCACGCGCGCCCCGGCCAGGTGATCATCCTGACCTCAACCACCTACGTCGGCACCACCACCGAACTGCTCACCGTCCCGCTGGCCGGGCGCGGCCTGGTGGCAGGGAGCAACGTGCACGTCGCGTTCAGTCCGGAGCGGATCGACCCGGGCAACCCCGATCACCTGCAGCGGGAGACCCCGCGCGTGGTCGGCGGTGCCACCGCGGCGTGCACCGCCGTGGCCGCCGAGCTCATCGGCCGGCTCACCGAGACGGTGTACCTGGTCAGCTCGCCGGACGCGGCCGAAGCGACCAAGCTGTACGAGAACATCTTCCGCGCCGTCTCGCTGGCGCTGGCCAACGAGTTCGCCGACGCGTGCGGCGCGCTCGGGCTCGACCCGATCGAGATCACGCTGGCCGCCGGCACCAAGCCGTACGGTTTCCTTGGCGTATTTCCCGGGCCCGGCGTGGGCGGCCACTGCATCCCCTGCGACCCGCACTACTTGCTCTGGCAGCTGGGCAGGGACGGCCACAAGTCCCCGCTGATCGAGCAGGCCATGCGGTCGATCACGCTCCGCCCGGAGCGGGTCGTGCGGCGCGCTGCCGAGATCCTCGCGGCCGATGGCCGCGAACTGGCCGGATCCCGGGTCATCGTCATCGGCGCCGCCTACAAGGCGGGGGTCCGTGACCTGAGGGAATCCCCAGCGCTGGCGATCATCGCCGGGCTGGCCCGGGCCGGGGCCGACGTCTCGTACCACGATCCGCTGATCACAGATTTGCGGCTGCCCGGCGGCCGGCAGATGCACACCGTGGCGGCTCCCAAGGGCGCGGACTGGGATCTCGCAATCGTGCATACGCACGAGCCCGGCGAGGACTACTCGTGGGTTGGCGACTGCCCGCGGGTGCTGGATGGCACCTACCAGTTCGATGCCGTGCCCAACCGGATGGTCGTGTGAGGAAAGGATGACAATGAAAGTCCTGCATCTGATCACGGGGCTTGGGGTCGGCGGCGCCGAGCTTCAGCTTCGCTCCATACTGCAGTACACCCGCCACGATGCCGAGGTTGTCACGCTGTACAACCCCGGACCGGTCGCGGACATGATCCGCGCGGACGGGGGGCGGGTGCGCAGCCTGGGAATGACCAGCAACACGCAGATTACCGCCCTGAACGAACTGCGCCGGATGATCGCGCACGGCCGGTATGACGTGGTGCACACGCACCTGTACCGGTCGCAGATCTACGGCCGCCCTGCCGCGTGGCTGGCCGGGGTGCCGGTCATCGTGAGCACCGAGCACTCGATCGGGGAGACGCACCTGGAACGCCGGAAGATGACGGCGAGCGTGCGTGCCCTGTACCTGGCGACCGAGCGGATGTCAGACATGACGGTCGCGGTGTCCGAGACCGTGCGCGAACGGCTCATCACGTGGGGCGTGCCGGGGCGGAAGGTCGCGGTCATCCCCAACGGAGTAGACCTCACCAGGGTCGAGTTCGACCTGACCGCACGCGGGAAGGTCCGCGCTGAGTTCGGGCTTGCACCATCCGACTACGTGATCGGCGTGCTTGGCCGGCTGGACCCGACCAAGCAGTTCGACCTGGTTATCGAGGCGGCCGCGCCGCTGCTCGGTGACGGCAGGCGGCTGCTGATCGTCGGGAAGGGTGACGAGCGGGAGCACCTGGAAGAGGTCGCGCGAAGCAGTGGTGTGGCCGACCGGGTGATCTTCGCCGGCGAGCGCCACGATGTCGCCGCCATGCTGTCCGCGATGGACCTGTTCGTGGCCTCCTCAAAGCAGGAGACGTTCGGCCTGTCAGTGCTCGAGGCCCTGGCCAATGGCGCGCCGGTGCTCTACACCACCTGCCCGGCGCTGGAGGGCCTCGATGTGAGCCAGGCAACCCAGGTTCCGTCCAGCGCGAGCGGCATACGCGATGCCATGACGGTGGAACTCGCCGCGGGGCGGCGAGACCGGGCCGCCGAGCCCGCCGTGGAGAAGGCGTACGGCATCCAGGCCGTCACCGCCCAGATCGACGACCTCTACGAGCAGCTTGCCCACCGGAGCACGCGGCGCATCCTCACGCGAGGCCGCCGCAACGCGCGGATGGCCATCAACGCTGGCCACCACGCTGGGATGAAGTGATGCGGATCCTCGTCACCGGAGCCGCGGGGTTCATCGGCTCGCACCTGTGCCAGGCGCTGCTGCATCGCGGCCATGAAGTGGCCGGGCTGGACGACCTGAGCACCGGACGGCTGGAGAACCTCAGCGCCGTGTCCGGCGATCCGCGGTTCCGGCTGGTCCAGGGCTCGGTGCTGGATGAGGCGGCGGTGGGCGAGCTTGCCGATGGCGCCGACTGGGTCTTCCACATGGCCGCCGCCGTCGGCGCGTTCGTGATCATGGGCCGGACGCTGGACAGCATGCGGACCAACCTGCACGGCACCGAGAACGTGGTGGCCGCGTCGCAACGAAGCGGTGCCCGGCTCCTGCTGGCCTCGACCAGCGAGATCTACGGGAAAAACGACAAGATCGGCCTGCGCGAGGACGACGACCGGGTGATCGGGTCGCCGCTCAAGTCGCGGTGGAGCTATTCCGAGGCGAAGGCGATCGACGAGAGCCTGGTCGAGGCGTACGTTCGCGAGCGCGGCCTGCGCGCCACGATCGTCCGGCTGTTCAACACCGTCGGTCCGCGGCAGACCGGCCGGTACGGCATGGTCATCCCGCGGTTCGTGCGGCAGGCGCTGCGCGGTGAACCGCTGACCGTGTTCGGCAGCGGCAAGCAGGTGCGCTGCTTCTGCCACGTGCTTGACGTGGTGCCGTCGCTGATCAGGCTGATTGCCGCCGACAGCGCGTGCGGCAAGGCGGTCAACCTCGGCAGCACCGAGCAGGTATCGATCGAAGGGCTGGCCAAGCGGGTCATCGAGGCCACCGGGTCCGCCAGCACGATCAGGACCTCCTCGTACCAGGAGGCCTACGGTGCGGGTTACGAGGACATGCTGCGCCGCGTCCCGGACTGCACGCTCGCCGGAGACCTGGTCGGCTTCCGAGCCCGGCGCAGCCTGGACGAGATAATCGAATCCGTCATCAGCGATCAGGTCATGAGTGCACCCGCGGTGGCCGCCGCCGTGAGCTGAGGCCCGGCGAAACGATGCCAGCAAAGACAGCCCAGACATGCCAGCGCGACACCCCAGGCACACCAGCTTCCACACGGCGCCGGCGTCCCCCGTACGCGGGCGCCGTGTGGCTGACCGTCGTGCTGGCCGGGGTCCTTATCGCCGCCCTGGTGGTCGGTGTGCAGCGGCTTAGCGCACCCGGGCCCCGGCCCACGGTCGTGGCGGTCTCGCTGCCGTACTGGAACATCCAGCACGGCACCGACGCCGTGCTGCAAAACCGGCAGGCGGTCACCGAGGTTTCGCCGTGGATCTACGGTCTTGACAGCTCTGGCCAGATCGTCACCCAGTACGGACCCGGGCAGGCGGAACTGATCAGCGCCGACGTCAGGAAGCTGCGTGCGGCGGGCATGCAGATAGTGCCCAGCCTGGCGGACGTCACCAGGGGGCTGTGGTCCTACCCGCCGGTGGCCCGGATGCTGCACAGCCCGGCGCTGATGGCTCAGCAGATCGACGCGATCGTCCGCCTGGTTGAGGCGAACGGCTACGCGGGAATCGATATCGACTACGAGCAACTGCGGGCTGGCGACAGGCAGGACTTCACCACGTTCTGTGAAGACCTCGCCCGGGCGCTGCACGCCAAGGGGAAGGTGCTCTCGGTCGCGCTGTTCGCCAAGACAAGCGACGCGGGCACCTCGCCGACCAACGTCGCGCAGGACTACCGCGCCATCGGCCAGGTCGCCGACCAGGTCCGGCTGATGGGCTACGACTACCACTGGGCCGGTTCACCGCCCGGCCCCATCGCACCGGTCGACTGGCTGCGCGACGTGCTGCGATACGCCAAGACGCAGATCCCCGCCGACAAGATCGTGCTCGGGATCCCGCTCTACGGCTACGACTGGACCGGCGGCCACGGCACCGGCGTGAGCTGGCTGCAGGCGCTCAGGCTGTCGCGGCAGTACCACGCCGCGCTGCACTACGACGCGCAGGCCCAGGCCCCCTGGTTCACCTATACCGACTCGGCGGGCCGCAAGCACACCGTGTGGTTCGAGAACGCGGCCAGTTCCCGGGCCAAGTTCGATGTCGCCCAAGGCGCCGGGATCGGCGGGGTCTACCTGTGGATGCCCGGTTACGAGGACACCGGTACCTGGTCCGCGCTGCGACAGGCGCTGCCCGTCCCCGGGGCGGGCGGGCCTTCTGCGGCGAGGCCATCGCCGTGATCCCATGGTGGGTGCTGACGGTCCTGCTGCTCGGGGTGAACTTCGCCCTGTGGGGAGCGGTTGGGCTGGTCAGGCTTGCCGAGTCGGGAATGCGCCGGCCGCCGCAGCGGGCGAAGCCCGTCGCAGCGCGCGACGGCGGTGCCCTGCCCGACGGCGATGCCCTGCCCGACGGCGATGCCGTGCGCGACGGCGAGCTCACCGTGGCTGACGTGGCCGTGCTCATACCCGCACACAACGAGGCCGTGGTCATCGGGGAGAGCTTGCGTTCGATCATGGCCCTGGTGCCCCGGCAGAACGTGTACGTGGTGTCGGACGGCTCGACCGACGACACGGTGCAGATCGCCCGCCGCGCAGGCGCCCAGGTGATCGAGACCGCGAAGAACGTCGGCAAGGCCGGAGCGCTGGAGGAAGCCATCGAACGGCTTGGCCTGATCCGGCGCTTCGCGCTGGTGATGCTGCTGGACGCCGACACCCGAGTGCAGCCCGGCTACTTCGGCGCGGCGCTGCCGCTGTTCGCCGACCCCAAGGTGGTCGTGGTGGCCGGCTGTGTGCGCACCGTCCTGGACCGGAAGCTGTCGCCCGCCGGTAACGTGCTGGTGGGCCACCGTACCCGGATCTACGCCGTCGGCCAGCGGGCGCTGAAGTTCGGCCAGACCTACCTGCGGGCCAACGCCACGCCCATAGTCCCCGGCTTCGCGAGCGTGTACCGGACCCGGGTGCTGCCGCACATAGACATGAACCCACCAGGGCTGGTCATCGAGGACTTCAACATGACGTTCGAGGTCTACCAGAAGCGGCTCGGCAAGGTCGGCTTCACCCTCGGCGCGGTCGCGGTCACCCAGGACCCGGACAACTTCCGGGACTACGTCCGGCAGACCAAGCGGTGGGCGGTCGGGCTCTGGCAGACGGTCCGGCGGCACCCGCCCCGGGCGAACCTGTTCACGGGCATGCTCGCGCTGCTGCTGCTGGAGCTGATGACCTCAAGTGTGCTGTTCGTGCTGCTGCCGCTCATCCTGCTGGTGCTGGCCGTGCCGGACGTAGCCGGGAGTGTGCTGAGCTGGCCCTGGTTCGATGAGATCTACCGCGCGGTGTCCACACACGTGCGGCTGAGCACGGTGCTGTTCGGCGTGGCGCTGCCCGACTACCTGCTCACCTGCGCTGTGGCGCTGATCGAGCGGCGGCCACGGCTGCTGCTGCTGGGCGTGTTCTTCCCCTTCCTGCGGATCCTGGACGCCGCGATCGCCGTTTACGCGATCCCGGTCGCCTGGCTGTCCCGTTCCTCCGGCCGGTGGAAGAGCCCGGCCCGCCGGGTAACCGGCACCCCGACGCTGGCCACCCCCGCGCCCGTCATCCCGGCGCTGGCCACCCCCGCGCAGGCCACCCCCGCGCAGGCCACCCCCGCGAGCGCCGGCCCGGCGCTCGCCAACCCCGCGCCCCCTGCGGCCGTGGCCCGGCCGGTGCCGGGCAAAGTTAGGGCTGTGGGATGAGGACGACGCGATGTGACGCGCGGCTGTCGGCCCAGGCTTGCTCGACGTCGGCGAGCGGCATCGCCTGGGCGTCGACGTCCAGCCTGCCTGCGGTGATCGCCTCGGCCAGGGCTGGAAGCTCGGCGAGGTACTCCCGCGCGCCGACCGATCCCTGACCGCTGCCGACGATCGTCAGGCGGGCGGCGCGCAGCGCGGCCGACGGGATCGCCGCGACCGGGCCGGCGATGGAACCGATCTCGATCCAGGTGAGCGGCTTGCCTCGGTCGGCCCGGGCGGTGACAAGGGCGGCCATCGCGGCAGCGGCGGGCTCGCCCCACAGGAAGTCGAGCACCACGTCAACATCGCTCGCGGCCTCACCGAGCCGCCGCGCAACGACGTCCGGCTCCCCGTCGAGCGCCACGGTGTCGGCCGCGCCGTCCGCTCGGAGCCTGGCCGCGACCCCCGGGTGCAGCCGTCCCGCGACGACGATCCGGTCCGCGCCCAGCAGCCTCGCGACGCCGGCCGCCATCTGGCCCGCGTTGCCGGCGCCGAGCACGAGAACGCTGCTCCCGGCCCGGAACTGCACCCGCTGGCGCAGCGCCACCCAGGAGGCCATCGCCGGGTTCATCGCGGCGGCCACCGCCACGGGGTCGCTGTCGTCAGGCAGGACGATGCTGCGGCGCGGGTCGATGATGGTCCGCTCGGCCATGGAGCCAAGCGTGGTGTCGGGCAGGACGAAGTAGCGCAGCAGCCCATCGCTGCCGCGCCCGACGCCGTCGATCCCCGGGACGAGCGGCAGCTCATCGGTGCTGGTGTAGTGTGACCCGTCGGCCTGCGATCGGACCCGCGGATGCAGCCCGGCAGCGAGCACGTCGACGACGATCTCGCCGTCACCGGCCGGCGCCGGATCAGGGATGTCGCCGTAGCGGGGAGGAGTGTTGAACGCGGAAACGACTGCGGCTTTCACGAAGACCTCGGCAAGACTAGATGGTAGTACCAACTAAAATAGTTGTGATTACCAACTAGGTCAAGTACGCTCTCTGCCATGGCAACCACTGATCCGGCAGCCGAGCCGGCGGCTGAGCCGACCGCGGCCAGCCAGCAGGAACTGATCGACGCCCTGGTCAGGACGTCATTCGCCACGATGGCCGTGCTGAACAGAATCGCCGCCGAGCACGACCTCTCCCTGACTCAGCTGCGTGTGCTCGCCATCCTCCGCGACCGGCGCATCAAGATGAGCGAGCTGACGAACTACCTCGGCCTGGACAAGTCGACCGTCTCCGGTCTCGTCGACCGCGCCGAAAAAAGGGGCCTGCTGCAGCGGGCACCCAATCCGCGCGACGGGCGCGGCGTAGATGTGTTCCTCGCCCCGGGCGGAACCGAACTCGCCGAACGCGGCGCCGCCCAGATCGCACAGTCCCTGTCGACCATGACCAGCGCCCTCACCCCGGCCGAGTCACGCCGCCTGGCAACGCTGCTGGAGGGCATGCTCGAACACCGCTGATGTTGGCGTCGATCCGGGCGCGGTCGCCGGGCCTAAGCCGTTGCGGCGCTGACGGCGGACGCGAGGACGCGGCGGAATTCCACCGAGATCCGGTCTGCCCTGGTGTGCAGCTCTCCCGCGGGGTCGAGCGGGAACTCCAGGCCAGACAGTGCCCGCCGCTGCAGGTCCAGGTCTTCCTCGAAGATCGTCATCTCGTACTTCGCCGCGCTGTCCGCTTGCTCGGGGTCGGCGAGGCCGGGACCGGTCACCGTCTGGTACACGGCGCAGGTCCGCTCGTCCTCGGGCGTCACGACGAACGTCAGGAACTGCCACCCATCGGCGTCGAGGAATTCCAGCAGCAGGGTCGCTGCCAGCGGTGCCTGGTACCGGTAGGTCATCCGCCGCCGCTGGACCGCAGGCCGCGAACCGTCGCGGACGGCGGGGTCGGTGAGGTTCGTGAACGTATGCTCGCGAACCGCGGTGAACGACAGGCCGCGCCGCGCCACGTCCGCCCGCGGAATGAGTTCCGGGCCTGCACCGCCGATCGTGGCCGCGTGCACGAATGGCAGGTGCGCCTCGTCGAGGAAGTTGTCGATCAGCATCGCCGCGTTGGCCTCCACCCGCAGCACGGGAAGCGCAACGGTGGCGATGCCCTCGCCCGCCAGCGGCGCGCCGGGCAGGAGCTCCGGCAGCGGGGCACGCGGCGGCAGCGGAGCCAGCCACACCAGCCCGTCTCGCTCGGTGACCTCGGCCGGGCGGTTCAGCGCGGCACGCGCCGGGATCTGCGCGGCATCACCCAGCGCCGGGATGTCCACGCATGTGCCATCGGTAGCGAACCGCCATCCGTGGTACATGCACTGCAGCGTGCCGTCGCGGACAGATCCCGCCGACAGCCGCGCCCGCCGGTGCGGGCAGGCGTCGGCGAACGCCGCGAGAGAGTCGCCGATGCGGGCCAGTGCCCAGCCCTGGCCGGCCACCCGGACAGCGGCAGGCTCCTCGCCGACGTCGCAGGACAGCGCCACCGGATGCCAGAACTCCGCCAGCGCCGGGTGCGCATTGGTGAACTCCCCAGCCGACATGTCCTTATCATCACCCATGCCACGGCCCTTAGCTGTGTTCGCGTCCGGTGAGCGGCGCGAGCATCTCCCCGGCCGCCGCCAGGATCGAGAAGTGCCCGTGACCGGGCTGCAGCTGCAACTGTGCGCCTGGTATCGCCTCGGCATACAGCCGGGCGTGCCCGGGCGGCACCGTGGTATCCGCCTCCCCGTGGTGAACTGACGTTGGCACCCTGATCGCGGCAAGCTGGAAACTCCAGGGCTGGCTGAGCACCCCCATGTTCTCGCGCTCGGGGGTCGCAGCCTCGCGCCCGGGCGCGGCCGCCTCGCGTTTGGGTTACTGCTCCGACAGGATGGCCTCGAGCTCGGCCAGCGGGTCACGGACCACCGGGCCCCGCGTCTCCACCCAGGCGCTGCGGATCGTGCCGCGGAACGGGAACGGCGCCGTGTAGCCGGTGCCGACCGCCGGCCCCCACTCGTAGCCGCAGGTGAGCCCCGCGCCGACGCCGTTGAACCCGGACGGCGTGAACCGCGGGATCGCCCCCCGCCCGGTCTCGTGCCCGTCGCAGGTCAGCACGCCGGTGCCGCCCAGGCCCTCGTCCTTGGTGAAGGTGAACTCGATACGGTGCTCGCCCGGCGTGATCTCCGCCGCCGACTCGACGGTGTGCCGCTCGCTGCCGTAGAGGTTGTGCACGTAGCGCGCCCGGCCGCCGAGGACGTGCAGTGACCACCCGCCGAGCGCGGACCCCATCGCGAGCAGCACGCCGTCGGCGGGCCCGGAGTCCGGGATCGTGACGTCGACGATCAGGGCGTGCGAGCGGTTCCGCACGTTCACCGCGACCGACTCCGGCACCTGGGCCGCCCCGGGGAAGTAACGGAACACCTCGCGGGCCGGCCGGTAATCCGGCTTGGGGTGCACCAGGGCCCACAGCACCCTGTTGTCGAGCGGGAGCACCTGGTTGCGCTCCGCTTCCGCCCACCACAGGTCGATGAGCCGGCTCAGCAGCTCCAGATGCTGCCCGGCGAGATCGCGCGTCTCCGAGAGATCCTCCGTGACGTGGTACAGCTCCCATACGTCCGCCCCGAACGCTGCGTTCGGGTCTTGATCGTCGTACAGCGGCCCGACTGGGTGGAACGTCACCGCCTTCCAGCCGCTGTGGTAGACGGCCCGCGAACCGAACATCTCGAAGTACTGCGTGGTGTGCCGCTCGGTGGCGTGCTGCCCCCCGGCGCCGAGCAGGTAGCCGAAACTCACGCCATCGACCGCGGTCTGCGCGACCCCGTCGATCTCGGCCGGGTAGCCGAGCCCTGCGAGCTCGAGCAGCGTCGGGGCCACGTCGATGGCGTGCGTGAACTGGCCGCGGATCGCGCCGCCGTCCACGGACCCGCCCGCCCAGGAGACGATGCACGGATCGGCCACGCCGCCCTCGTGCACCTCGCGCTTCCACCGCCGGAACGGCGTGTTCCCGGCCATGGTCCAGCCCCACGGGTAGTTGTTGTGCGTGAGCGGACCGCCGATCTCGGCGAGCCTGGCGAACATCTCCTCGGTGGACGCCGGGTCGAGGTTGACCATGCGCACGTCGTTGATCGACCCGGTGGCGCCGCCTTCGGCGCTGGCCCCGTTGTCGGAGACCACGACCACGATCGTGTTGTCCAGGTCGCCGGTGTCCCCCAGGAAGCCGAGCACCCGGCCGAGCTGCTCGTCGGCGTGCGAGAGGAACCCGGCGAAGCATTCCATGAACCGCGCCGCGACGGCTCGTTCCGGCCGGCCGAGGGACTCCCAGGGCGGCACCCAGTCCGGCCGCGGGGACAGCGCGGTCGACGGCGGTATCAGGCCCGCGGAAAGCTGGCGGGCGAACGTCTGCTCGCGCCAGGCATCCCAGCCGGGGTCGAACCGCCCGCGGTAGCGTTCCCGCCAGCGCGGCGGGGGCTGGTGCGGGGAGTGGCAGGCGCCGGTCGCCAGGTAAAGGAAGAACGGCTTGCCGGGGTCGACGGCGCGCAGGTCCGCGAGGAACTCGATCGCGTGGTCGGCCAGGTCCTCGGTGAGGTGGTAGCCATCCTGCATCGACGCGGGCGGCCGGACCGAGTGGTTGTCGTGGTACAGGGCGGGCACGAACTGGTGGGTCTCGCCGCCGTGGAAGCCGTACCAGCGGTCGAAGCCCCTGGCCAGCGGCCAGGTGGCGCGCGACGC
>Ga0208725_1000178_pt1 | contig 14739 bp, 13 predicted proteins | sample MicForSoSWNH13_O_FD_188004 | JGI IMG/M metagenome (GOLD analysis project Ga0208725, IMG submission 188004) | Forest soil microbial communities from Harvard Forest Long Term Ecological Research site in Petersham, Massachusetts, USA - MetaG HF011... | ecosystem: Environmental > Terrestrial > Soil... | reverse complement strand
ATCAAGACACAATTGCCATCAAGCTCGAAGCTGCTCCGCACTGGTACTAGAATTGTTGCGCGCAAACTATTTATCCAGGCGCGTTCTTGTCGCTGCTTCCTCAGGCCAACGCCGGCACACTGCCCTGAATTAGTGCAAAGAGGATTAAACCTTTGCATTGCAGAACGATTTCGTTTTGCGCGCGTCCATTTCCACACGGTTTTCAACAGAACTGTTGAAAACTTTTACAAGAAATTTATATTTTCTCGCTAGTCGCACCATGGAATGGTTTCAAAAATGCCTCCGCGCGTCCCCCGCATTCTGTTTTGGAAATCAACCCCACTCTGCGGACCGAAAAAGAAATTCTCGCACTCAGCGCCTAAGCTCGGGGGCGCATGTCTTTGCGCGTGCTTGCTATCAACGGGTGCGCGGCTGCAAAATATCCCGGACCCCAATGAAATATTTGATTCTTAACGCGGATGACTTCGGAGTGACGCGCGGCGTGAACCGGGCAATCATTCGCGCTCATCGCGAAGGAATTCTCAGCAGCGCGACGCTTATGGCCAATGGCCCGGCGTTCGACGACGCGGTGCAACAAGCCACCGCGAATCCCAAATTGGGAGTGGGCTGCCATTTGGTTCTGGTCGGCGGGAAATGCGTGGCTCGACGCGAAGATGTCGCGTCTCTGGCCGATGCGCAAGGCAATTTGCCGATGTCTCTTCCGTTATTCGTTGCCAAACTCAGCTCCGGAATGATCCCAAGCAAGCAAATTGAAACCGAAATGCGCGCGCAGATCGAAAAAATTCGCGCAGTTGGAATCGCGCCGACGCATTTGGACACCCACAAACATACGCATGCGCATCCTCTGGTGATGGAAGCGCTTGGAAAAGTCGCCAAAGAGTTTGGGATCAAGCGAGTGCGCAAGCCTGTGGAAAATCTTCACGATTCCTGGCGGACAATGAAGGCCGACGAAAAGGGCATCTCGATGCAAATCGTGGCCTCGGGAGCAGTTCGCGCCATCGCACCTCGCTTCTTTGCAATCGCTAGAAAGTACGGGCTAACTTTTCCCGATCATTTCCTGGGATTGGCGGTCACCGGTCAGGTGAGCGCCGCCGCACTGCGCCGTATGGTGGATACCCTAGACGACGGCAGCACCGAAATTATGCTGCACCCTGGAATTTGTGACGCGGACCTGGTCCGGTCTGGCACCAGGCTGCGCGAGCAGCGTGAGACCGAGCTCGCCGCGCTGCTCGATCCCGGAGTGCGCAGTGCGCTGCACGAACGCGGCATTCGCTTAATCAGCTATCGCGAGTTAAACTAAGCATATGCGTGAGCTCCCGAAAAATCCGGCACGTTTCTCCCTGGTGGTGCCTTTTCACGACGAGCAGCAGAGCGTCCGCGAACTGCACCGGCAATTAAGCGCGATCATGACCGGGCGATTCGAGCCGGTCGAGTTCGTTTATGTGGATGACCAGAGCTCGGACGCGACGCCGCAGATACTCGCAGAGATTGCTGAGAAGGATCCGCGAGTCGCGGTGCTGCGCCTGAAGCGCAATTACGGCCAGACGACCGCGCTCGCCGCGGGATTCGACTACGCTTCCGGCGATGTGATCATCTCGATGGACGGCGACCTACAGCACGACCCGGCGGACATTCCCGTGCTACTCGAAACTCTGGACGCGACCGGCTGCGACATCGTCAGCGGCTGGCGGCAAAAGCGCGTGGACAATTTCATCCTGCGGCGCCTGCCGTCGCGGGTCGCGAACTGGATGATGGCCAAGCTTTCCGGCGTCAACATCCACGATTTCGGCACCACTTTCAAGGTTTACCGCCGCGAGACTATCAAGGACGTCCCGCTGTACGGCGAAATGCACCGGTTCATTCCGGCGCTGGCGGCGTGGAACGGCGCCAAGATCGTCGAGGTTCCCATCCATAACATCGTCCGGCCCGACGGCAAGTCGCACTACGGGATTTCCCGCACGCTGCGCGTTTTCTTCGACATCATTACGATCCGCTTCCTGATGCGCTATATGACGCGCCCGCTGCACTTCTTCGGGCCCCCAGGGCTGCTGGGATTCTTTACCGGCGGCGGGATCATGGCGTTCCTGCTGGCTGAAAAGCTGCTGTGGTGGCGACTGGATCTGTTCGCGCTGCACGGTCCCTTGCTCATCTTGGGATTGATGCTGACCTTATTCGGCGTTCAGCTGTTGGCCGTAGGGCTGGTAGGCGAACTGCTCATGCGCACGCACTTTGAATCCCGAGAAGAGCCCATCTATCGGGTGGAGCACGTTTACGGCGGCCCGGACGCCGTCAACATTTCCGGATATCCCAAAACAAAAACGCTTGCGTCCAGGCAAGCCGGCGGATAGATTGGCGGCAGCCCAGCCGGGAGATTCTATGTCCCCCCGAACATCCGCCGTGCGGCGTTGGCTAAGGTCGGCGCGTGTGGAGAACGAAGAAATATTCCGCAAGATCTTCCTGTGCGGATCCATTGCTGTGCTGCTGGCGGCAATTGCGTGGGCCGGCGACGATCCGTGGAAAGCCAAGCCCTACCAGCAGTGGGATGCCAAAGACGTGCGCAAGGTTCTCGACGCTTCGCCGTGGGCGCGCAACGTGCAAGTGGCAGCCCCGTGGATCGGCACCGGCGACGCAGGCGATGCGTCCAGCGGTGGCGTGGCGTCGCAGCCCGGACCTCCTGGTATGCGGTCCGCCCAAGCGCCGCCTGGCGCCAGTGGCGCCGGAGATATAGGTCCTGGCACGCAGACCGCCACAGTCACCTTCGTGGTGCGTTGGGCATCGTCGCGCACAGTCCGCGAAGCGCTTCTGCGCAATGCGGTCCTGGCGGGCCAAATCCAGGGAGACGCGGCGGCACAGCAGCTGGCGCAGCCCGTCGAAACATACGAAATTGTAGTGGCGGCGCCGGACATGAAGCCGTTTCAGTCGGTGGACGAGAAGATTCTGGAGCACAGCGCTTTCCTGGTCGAACGAAAAACAAAACAAAAGGTCGCTCCCACCGGCGTGAAGATCCTGAATAGCGAGGACGGGAAAAAGGTGGAATCGGTCGCGTTTTTCTTTCCTAAGAAATCCGATAGCGGCGTAGCCACGATCGCGGCCGATGAAAAAAACGTGGATTTTCTCTGCGTCGTCACCAACGTGAAAATAGAAGCGAGTTTCGACATTTCCAAAATGCTGGACACATTGGGACGCGACCTCTAGTCTCAATCGCTCAAAATCTCAAGCGGATGAGGAGTCCTCATGAAGTTAACGCTGCGTTGCGGATGTATTTTCATGGTGGCGGCCATGCTGCCGGCTTTTGCCGGCGCTCAGATGGGAATGCACGCCGGCCCGGCAATGCGTGGAATTTTCAACCCGGTGGTGGGGTCGGGCGGCGAGTATGAAATGACCACGGATAAGGGCAAAACGGTGATGGAGATCTCGGTGGTCGGCAAGGAATCGGTTGACGGCAAAGACGGCTACTGGTTTGAGATGGCCATCGCTAACGCATCCATGGACCAGATGATTTCGAAGAGTTTGACGGTTCTGGACGGCCAGGATACCGTCGTCTCTCGCATGATCATGCAAATGGGGAGCCGCCCGCCGATGGAAATGCCCACGCAGATGTACAAGGCGAATGCGCAGAAGCAGTCGGCCGATATTCGCGACCGCGCGGACGACGTTGGCAGCGAAACCGTAACTACTCCGGCAGGAACTTTCGTCGCCGAGCATTACAAAATGAAGGACGGCTCAGGCGACGCCTGGGTGGCGCCGAAAGCCGGACCCTACGGCCTGGTGAAATTCCAGGGGAAAGACTCGACTATGGTGCTAACCAAGGTCATTACCGACGCCAAGGATAAGATTACCGGGACGCCGCAGCCGTTTAATCCCATGATGTTCCAGCAGAACCAGCAACATCCGTGATTGAATTTCTGTAACTTCAGGTTTCAGGGGCGCCCCGGCGGTATCGGGGCGCCTCTTCTTTTTTTTATCGCGCGCTTTCAGCAGAGCACGGAATCCAAAAGGACTTGGGGGTCCTGCCACATGGTTTCCACTGCAGACAAATTCTACCGTGGCCGCATCACGCATCGCGAAAACTTCGCGCCAGACCTTTGGAAGGTCACGATTGATCCCGGCGGCCAGTTCGATTTCGTGGCTGGCCAGTACGCGACGCTCGGAGTGGACTCAGCAGTGAAGTTGATCGAACGCGCGTACTCGATCGTATCCTCGCCCTACGAACGCGAGCTGGAAATCTTCATCGAACTTGTTGAACAAGGTGAATTGACCCCGCTGCTGCACAACCTTCAGGTCGGCGATGAGCTCTCGGTGCGAAAAATCGCCAAGGGCCGCTTTACGTTGGACTTGAAAAGCGGACACCGGAATCACTTGCTGCTCGCCACGGTCACAGGCATCGCGCCGTACGTTTCTTACATCCGCACGCTCTACGCTGATTGGAAGGAAAATAGATTTCCGGGCGAACTGGGGCTCTACGTAATCCAAGGCGCCAGTCGTTCGTGGGAATTCGGCTACCGCGAAGAGCTCGAGCGGATTGCCGGCGAGGTCCCGTGGCTGACCTACGTTCCGACGGTAAGTCGTCCCTGGGAGGATACAGTCTGGCGCGGAGAAACCGGCCGCGTGGAAGACTTGATCCGCAAATACACCCACCTCTGGAAACTCGACCTGGGCGATACCACCGGCTACCTGTGTGGCCACCCGCAGATGATTGAGCTGGGCAGAGGCATTCTGCTACGCGGCGGCTTCGCGAAACAATCCCTGCGCGAAGAAGTTTACTGGGTTCCGCCGAAGTGAAATTTCCCCAATCCTGACGGGCGCGTGCAAGGGGCCTTGCTGCGCCCGTCAGTAAGGGCATCCGCCGCGACTTATTGGTGAGTATCGGGGCTCGCGGCGGCCACTTGTTCAATAGTGCTTTCGATTGCGCGGATGGGCGCGGAGACGTGCACGGTTTCGTCTTCATCCGTGACATCCACCACCACCGACCCTCCGTCCTTAGTGACGAGCACGTGCTGGCCCGTTTCGCGCACATCCACCAACGTCATGTCCTCGCCGGCGCGCAATTGATCGAGCGCCGCGCGGATCGTCGGCATCCAAGGTCTAAGCTCCATTGCTGCCCGTCCCAATTTTCGGCTAGGGACGAAGTGCATTCCGATGGGCATCAGCATCGCCGGAGCCAGTACGTACACGTGATGCGCTTCCGGCTGTTTTTCCACCACGTTCACTTCGATCATCCCTTCGCTGCAAATCAGCCCCACGCCGGCCAGCGCCGTCCCGGCAATTCCCAGCGCCACTTTTCCCAGAAGAATCATTCCGCACCTCCTGCGCGAATTTGTCGCCCGTTATTCCGAAGCGCTGTGCGAATCAATCCAGATGCGCACGTGTTCCGTCGCGTCCTGGACGGTCACCAGAACGGCGTCGCCCGCATCGCTCAGTGCGCGAATCGCAGCGGCTACGTCCAGTTCGTTGTCTTTTACGGTGGAAAATAACGCGTCCACCACCTTCATCGGGATGGTGACGTCCACTTTCTGCCCGTCTTTGCTCTTATCCAATACGTGGACAATCAAATTTCCGTTCGATTTCGCTACGCGTACGTCTTGATCTTTCTGTTTCACGGTGACAAACTCGTTGTCCGGCGCGGTGCGGAGGGCGTCCAGCAAAGCGCGCACGTCCACGCCGTTGAAATCTGCTTCGCCGATCGTTACGTGGCCGTTGTGCAGGCTCCCCTTATTCACGGTGGGCAGAATAGCTGCCGCCATCGAAAGCGGCAGGTTCACGTTTACACTCTCGCCTTTGGAGGCATCGTCCACCTTCACGTGTAGGTAGCGCTCCGTCGCCGGCGCTGTCGCGGCCAACGCCGTAACCGCCAGATTGCTCATCGTCAGAGCTAACACACAACACACCCCGAACGCTCGCATCGCTTTTTGCATTTTGGGAAGCCTCCCATGCTCTTCCTGCTCATAAGTACGGAAGGAGACAGAGAAATGTTCCGTGAATTCTTGCACAGGCGGGTTGAGTTTCAGCTCGGGAGGAGCCGGGTAGAACTAATCGCGCTGGGGCTTGAAATACACCGCGGCCAGCGGCGGGACCTTCAGTTTGACGGACCACGGCCGGTCGTTCCAAGGAATCGGTTCGGCGCGAACCCCCCCGGCATTGCCGACGTCGCTTCCTTCGTAGTAAACGGAATCGGTGTTGAGAATTTCCCGGTAGAATCCCGGCCCCGGAACCCCGACGCGGTAATCCAGGCGCAGTACCGGCGTGAAGTTGCAGACCACTACCACATAGTCCTCCGGGTTTCGCGCCCTCCGGATGAACGAAAGAATGCTCGCCGCGGCATCGTTCGCATCGATCCATTCGAACCCGGCCCATTCGAAGTCCACTTCGAAGAACGGCCGCTCCGTCGCGTGCAGGCGATTCAGGTCGGACATCAGCCGCTGCACTCCCCTGTGCGGTGCGGACTCTTCCAGCGACCAGTCCACACTGCTCTCTTCCCAGAATTCGCTGCGCTCCGCCACCTCGCTGCCCATGAACAGCAACTTCTTCCCCGGATGCGCGTACATGTATCCGAACAGCAAACGAAGATTGGCGAATTTCTGCCAATCGTCGCCTGGCATTTTTTCCAGCAGTGTGCGCTTGCCGTGCACTACTTCATCGTGCGAAAGCGGCAAAATGAAATTTTCCTGGAACGCGTAGATCATCGAAAATGTCAGCTCGTTGTGGTGATGCTGGCGAAACAGCGGATCCAGCGCGAAATAACGGAGCGTGTCGTTCATCCATCCCATGTTCCATTTCAGATCGAACCCCAGGCCGCCAACGTACGTGGGACGTGAAACCGCCGGCCACGACGTGGACTCTTCGGCAATCATCAGCGCGCCGGGATGCCTGCTGTGCAGCACTTCATTCAAATGTTTCAGAAACGCAATCGCTTCCAGATTTTCGCGGCCGCCAAACGCGTTGGGAATCCACTCGCCGGGCTTGCGCGAGTAGTCCAGGTAAAGCATCGAAGCCACCGCATCCACGCGTAATCCATCCAGGTGATACTTGTCCAGCCAGAAAAGCGCGTTCGACAGCAGAAAATTCTGCACTTCGTTCCGGCCGTAGTTGAAGACCAGCGTGCCCCAGTCCGGATGCGCGCCGCGTCGCGGATCCGCGTGTTCGTAGAGATGCGTGCCATCGAATAATCCCAGGCCATGCCCGTCGCGCGGGAAATGCGCCGGAGTCCAATCCAGAATCACGCCGATTTCCTGCTGGTGGCAGCGATCCACGAAATACATGAAATCCGCCGGCGAACCGAATCGGCTGGTCACGGCGAAGTAGCCGACCGTTTGATAGCCCCAGGAAGCGTCCAGCGGGTGCTCCATGATCGGCAGCAGCTCGATATGCGTGAAGCCCATGCGCTTAACGTAGGGCAGCAGTTCATCGGCCAGCTCACGATAGGTGAGCCAGCGGTTTTCCTCTTCCGGCTTGCGCCGCCACGATCCGGCGTGCAATTCGTAAATTGTCATCGGCGAATGCAGCCAGTCGCGGAGCGGGCGCGACTCCATCCACGCGGTGTCCTTCCATTTGTAGCCGTCAATCGTGCACACCACTGACGCGTTGTTCGGCCGCATTTCTCCCGCAAAGCCGTACGGGTCGGTTTTCAATCCCACCAGCTTGCCGGCACTCGAGAGAATCTCGAATTTGTACAGCTCCCCTTCGCCCATTCCGGGTATGAATATCTCCCATATCCCGCTCGATCCGCGGTGGCGCATCGGATGCACTCGGCCATCCCAGATGTTGAAATTACCCACGACGCTCACGCGCCGCGCGTTCGGCGCCCACACGCCGAAATGCACCCCGCGTACGCCGGCCACTTCGCGCACGTGCGCGCCCAGCTTTTCGTACTTCTGGTAGTGCGTTCCTTCGCCGGAAAGATACAGGTCGTACTCGGTAAGTACCGGCGGGAAGGCGTACGGATCGTATGTCTCGAAAACATTCCCGTCGCTGAAACGAAACTGCAAGCGATAGCCGCCCGCGGCCACGGCTTCGGTCTGCGATTTTCCTGCAGCGCTCGCGGGAATCTGCGCCTCAAACACACCGTCGGGATGTACGCGAACGGCCCGGTATCCTTCCGCCTTCTTGCCCCACAGCACGGTTACTTCCGCCGCGTTGGGGTGAACGACGCGAATCACGAGCAACTTCTTTCCCTCTCGCTCGGTCCAGTGCGGTCCCAGTACGGCAAAGGGATCGGAGTGTTCACCACGCGCGATCACTTCTAGTTCGTTCAGGAAGACTTGCTGCGGATTCGGTTTGGCACCTTTCGGTTTGTCTTCTTTGGCCATAGCAGTTAGAAATCCGATTGCAGACTCCGAGCCACCATCTTACCGGAGCGCAAGCGCCACGCCAATCTCACCGCAATATGATTCCGGCCGCCGTAAATCTAAACGTGCTGGACTTGCTCGGCGAAGCCCGGTAGCCTAGCCGGCAGCTCTGGGGCGCACGGCGGGGCAATCCACGAATTCAAGAAGGAGATCATTGATGAAAAAACTCGCTCGCTCAATTTTCCTGCTTACAGTTCCAGCGCTGCTCCTCGCCTCTGCGAGCACGACGCACGCGCAGGAAGGCGCGCAGCCGAAGACTCCTCCCACACCAACCCAAGCCATTCTGGAAAATTGGAACGACGTCGGCAATCGGCTCGTCACCATGGCGCAAGATTGGCCCGAAGATAAATACACGTACAAGTTGAATCCGGCCGTGCGCACGTTCCAACAAGTCTTGCTTCACATCGCCGGATCGAACTACGACCTGATCAATCATCTGGCTGGAACGAAAGTCGGCGAAGCGCAGAACGATCCGCCGGTGAGCCAGTACAAGACCAAAGCCGAAACCGTGGCCTATCTAAAGAAATCCGTGGAAGACGGCGCAGCGCTGCTCCAGAAGGAAGGAGACGCAGAGGTGGTGAAGCATCTCTCCGGATGGGTCGGTTACACCGAGCACATGGGCGAGCATTACGGGCTGTTAGTCGCGTACTACCGTTCGAATGGCGTGGTGCCTCCGGAATCGCGTCCCAAGAAATAGCCGCTCCGCTTCGACTAGCGCTCGGGTGCCGGACGCGGAGGCCGCTACGCAGCTCTTCGTGCGCCCGTAGGGGCGTGTCCCGCAGGCGCGGGGCCCGCCCTGCAACGCGCGGCCCGCAAGGTCGCCCTCGACCTGGACCGCAGCTGCAGCGTCCCGATCGATTCCGCACTGCACCACGTCACGAATTCGCCATCTCGTGCATTTGCATCACGATCCTCGCGCCGCAAGGCCGCGTTTCGGCTCCTTTTCCACTGCAAGTATGTCCATTCCGTCACCTCTAAGTCATAGGAAATGTGACTGTTTAGTACGAACGTACCATTGTGGCGCAAGTCACAGCAATTTATACAAGATGTGGGGGAATCCTCGGGAACGAGCTCTTCGTTCCGCGCCAGAGATCATGCCCAACAAGGCCGCCACGTTGCCGAAGAATGGAGATAGCCCGTCCCGCGCCCACGGGGGTAACCGGGCAGCGAAGTCCGCACAGCAGCCGGCCGCGCTGTCAGGCGCTGATTCGTTTCCGTCCCAATTGGATTTCCAACTCGTGTTCGCCAGCCATCCCGAAGCCATGGTCGTTCTCGACCTCCACCGCCGCATTCGCATGTGCAATCCAGCGTTCGAAAATCTATTCCAACACCGCGAGGCCGAAATCCTTGGCGCCGAGCTTGACGTGTTGCTGGCGTGCGACGAACACCAGGCCGAAGCGCTGCAGTTCAGCGAACGCGCCGCCGCGGGCGAAGTGCTCCGCGCGAATACCCGTCGTCGCCGCCGCGATGGTTCATTCGTTGACGTGCAAATTACTTGTGTGCCGCTGCGGCAGGACGGCAAGATCGTCGGCTGCTACGGAATTTACCAGGACATTACCGAACGCTGCGAAGCCGAACGCGCCCAGCAAGAGGCCGAGAAAAAGCTCAGCCTGCTGTTCGAGAACGCGGTGGAAGGAATTTTCCAGACCACCGTGGATGGGCAGCTATTGAGCGTGAATCCGGCGCTCGCGCGCATGTGCGGCTACGGCTCCGCGGCTGAAATGCTCGCCACCGTTCACGACATCGGCAAGGATTTTTACGCGGATCCGCAGACGCGCGGGGAATTCCAGCGCGCGATGGAACAAAACGGCGCGGTCGAGGCCTTCGAGTACCAGCTGCGCAGGAAAAATGGCGCGCTGATCTGGATTTCTGAAAACGCCCGAGTGATTCGTGACGCGGACGGCAATGTCACCGCCTACGAAGGCACCATGGAAGACATCACCGAGCGCAAACGCTCCGAGCTGGAGCGGCAGATCACCTTCGAAATTATTCACGGCGTGAACGTCACCGACAACCTGGACGAACTGCTCTACCTGATTCATCAATCGCTCAATAAAGTGCTCTACGCTGAGAACTGTTTCGTCGCCCTGTACGAATCCGCTTCTGGGATGTTTCACTTTCCGTTTTTCGTCGATCAGTTCGACGAAGCGCCTCCGCCGCAGCAAGTGGGCAGAAGTTGCACGGCATACGTTTATCGCACCGGCCGCGCCATGTTGATTCCGCAGCAGATTTTCGACCGACTTGCTGCGGAAGGAGAAGTCGAACTGGTCGGCACCCCTTCGCCCTCCTGGCTGGGCGTGCCGCTCCGCACGCCGGCCGCCACCATCGGCGTTTTGGTGGTGCAGCACTACGAAAACGTAGCTGCATACACTGAGCGCGACCTGGAATTCCTCGCTTCCGTCGGCGGCCAGATCGCTCTGGCGATTGACCGCAAGCGCGCCGAAGAAAAAATCCGCGAAAGCGAAGCGCGGCTGCGTGTGCTGGTCGAGCAGCTGCCCGCCGTGTTGTGGACGGTCGGCAAAGACCTCTGCTTCACTTCCGCTCTGGGCGCCGGCCTCACGCGCCTGGGCTTGAAACCCAACCAGATCGTCGGCGTTTCGCTTTTCGATTATTTCGAAACCAGCGACCCGGCGTTCCTGCCTATCGCCGCGCATCGTCGTGCGATCGCCGGTGAGCCGACTACCTTCCACGTCGAATGGAAGGGCGGCTCGTACACCTGCCACGTTGAACCGCTACGTACCGCCGAAGGCGAACTGCAAGGCGCGATCTGCATGGCGCTCGATATCACCGACCGCAGACAGCTCGAAGAACAGCTCCGCCAGGCGCAGAAGATGGAAGCCGTTGGGCGTCTCGCGGGAGGAATCGCGCACGATTTCAACAATCTCCTGATGGTGATTCAGGGCTATGCGGATCTGATGACCGAGCGCCTGGCCGAAGGCGACCCGCTCCGCCGCAACGCCGAGCAGATCCAAACTGCCTCGCAACGCGCCACCTCCCTCACGCGCCAATTGCTCGCATTCAGCCGCAAACAGATGCTCGCGCCAAAGGTGATGAGCATTCAAAGCGTCGTCGGCGACATGGAAAAAATTCTGCGCCGCCTGATTGGAGAAGACGTCCAGCTCGAAACCTCCAGCGTGCCGGACCTCGGATTAGTGAAAGCCGATCGCAGCCAGATCGAGCAGGTCATCCTAAATCTGGCAGTCAACGCGCGCGACGCCATGCCCGAAGGCGGCCGCTTGACCATCGAAACCGCCAACGTGGACCTCGACGAATCCTTTTCGCATTCTTCCGTCATGCTTTCGCCGGGCCCGTACGTGATGCTGGCTGTCACTGACAATGGCTGCGGCATGGACGTCGAAACACAGGCGCACATCTTCGAGCCGTTCTTCACTACCAAGGAAAAGGGCAAGGGCACGGGGCTCGGGCTCGCCACCGTGTACGGCATCGTCAAGCAGAGCGGCGGTTATGTGTGGGTCTATAGCGAACCGGGACGCGGAACCAGTTTCAAAGTTTACCTGCCGCGCGTTTGGGACGAGCAATCCACGCCGGGTCGCGATCGCAGAATCGACGGTCACGCGCTGCCGCAAGGCACGGAAACGGTCCTGCTTGTTGAAGACGAAAAAGGCGTGCGCGAGCTCGCCCGCGAATATTTAGAAATGACCGGCTATACCGTGATCGAAGCCGAGAATGGCCACACCGCTCTGGAACTTGCCGGACTGCATTCGGGGCCGATCCACTTGCTGATGACCGATGTGGTCATGCCGGGAATCAGCGGCCGCGAACTCTCCGAACGCGTCAAGAGCATCCGCCCAGGCATCCGTGTTCTTTTCATGTCTGGCTATACCGACCAGGCTGTCGTGCACCACGGCATTTTGGAAACGGACGCAGTCCTGCTGCAGAAGCCGTTCACAGTGGCGGCCCTCGCCGCGAAGTTGCGCGACATTTTGAACGTGGAACTGGCTCAGTAGTCTCCTCCCCGCAGCGATGTCTTGTCCCCCGAAAGCCTTCCATTTTAATCTGCAACCACTAGTACTCCGATGTTTCGAGTCGGAACAATTGGGTGCATCCGAACCGTCGCTGCGTCGAAACCCTCCGTGATCCGCCGCCGTGCGCCACTTTTTTCCCAGCCAAGCCTAGCAATTCCATGCGCTTCCGGTCGCGGCGGTGCACGCGCCGATGCGCCACCTGTTGGCGCTCCAGATGCTTCTGCCTATCACGTCAGGCCGGAAGCAACGGGGATCCGAGTACTGCACGGGGGCAATATGGGGAACATGACAGCGCAGGTAAGCAGCGAAATGCACAATGCGGTCACCGAAGAATTGATTTCAGCGCGCCGGTTGTGGACGGCAGTGCTCTTGAACGCGGTTGAGGATTGGCGTAACGGCACGCTGCGCGCGCGCCGCGAAGCGCAGACATTTCTCTTCGATAACGACGAAGATTTCGCGATGGTCTGCAACAACGCAGGATTGGATTTCAGCGATTTTCGCGTCCGCTTGCTGAAGATCGGACGCCGTGTCGAGGCGCGCGTGCCGTTCTCGCTTTGCTTCGCCACGTAGTTCGCGCGCACTCGCGGAGAAACGGCGCGTGAAGAATCCTCCCGTGGCATCCGCGCAAATAGCGTAGTATTTCCCCGTTGCGGATTCGCGCGGGAAATGATGACGCCGGCAAACGAAAACCCTTCATGTCCTGAAAAGCAGTTGCTCGTCTGTTGCGCCCGGACCCGAATCACTCCAGAAATCGCAACCGCCATCCGCAAGATTCTCGCCGGCCCCGTGGATTGGGATTATTTACTGTGGGAAGCGGAAGAAAACTCCATCACTCCTTTGCTCGAACGCCACCTCTCGGCAATCGCTCCAGGCGCCGCGCCGCCAGCCGCGCAGGAGCAACTGAAGAAAACCTGCCGCGCCAATACGGTTCGCTGCCTGTATTTAACTGCCGAACTCATCAATATCCTGCGCCTCTTCCAAGCCCAGAACATCCCCATCATTCCGTACAAAGGTCCAGTTCTCGCAGCGCAGGCCTACGGAGACGTCGCCCTTCGCGAATTTGAAGATCTGGACATCATTCTGCGCCAGCGCGACATCCCCAAAGCGCACGAGATCATCGTGTCGCTCGGCTACAAACCAAAATTCGACTGGATTCTCTCGCCCGGAGCCGCCGCATCGCTCGTTCCCGGCGAGTACAACTATCGCGACGAAGCCCGCCGCGCCATGGTCGAATTGCACACCGAAATCACTCTGCGCCATTTCCCGACGAAGCCGGATCTGAACGCTTTCATCCGCAATCTCGCGCCCGTCAAATTGAGCGATCGCGATGTCCTTACCTTCACCGCGGAAGACTTGCTGCCAATGCTCTGCATTCACGGCTCAAAAGATTTCTGGGAGCGGCTTTCCTGGATCGCGGATGTCAACGAACTCGTGCAATCCCATCCCGCGCTCGATTGGGATCGCGTCCTGCAATTCACCCGGCCGCTGGAGGCCACGCGCATGTTGAACCTGGGTCTCGCGCTTGCGTCAAGCGTGCTCGGCGCGGCGTTGCCCGCGGAAGTGAGCGCTCGAGTCCAAGCAGATCGCGTGGCCGGCAAAGTGGCTGCCGAAGTGCGCGCAAGGTTACTCGCTCGCCCGTTTCGCACGCTTGACGCTGCAGGGAGATTTCACTTCCGCCGGCGCATGCTCGTGGAAAAGCTCGCGGGCTGGCGCTATGCAATGCGTCTTGCAGTCGTACCGTCTGAGGATGACTGGCAGATGGTGCGTCTGCCGGGCGCGCTGGCACCGTTATACATTGCCCTGCGCCCGCTGCGCCTCCTCCAAAAATACGGGTGGGCGGGGAAGCGCGCCGCGAAACCGCTGTCCTAGGGTTCCAAATGCAGGCCCAAAATCAGTTTTCGGTTTTCGCCGAAGCGCGCGTGTCCTCGACAGTAAAGTCGGCAGGAACCTGAAACAGTGAAGGATCAGGCTCGGAGCGAGAAAGATCAACGATCTGAAGCACCTGCGTGCCTTCCCGAGGATCCTTGCGGGTGACCGACAAATTTATTTCCAGGTCGCTGGAATACCAGAACTCACGCGTCGTCACCACCGGCTGGTTGTTCCCAATTACTCCTGCGTTGATCGTGAGCGTTTCGCGCGTGCCCACCACGTTCAGATCATCAATCGTGTTCGACCCGAGGCTCTCGCGCGCCAAAAAGCGCTTCCCGTTGTCGAGCGGGCCAGCCGGAAGCGCTGCAAATTTTACGGGCATGGAATAGTTAGTGATGCTGCAGTGATGCGCCGCCATATCGCATACAGTTCGCGTATGTTCAGCCGGATCCAGAATGGTTATCTCGAAAGGTTTCGATTGCTGATTTGAACTGGCCGGAACGAACTTGACTCGCTCGCGGCGAATTCGCCCTTGTCCG
>Ga0208725_1000177_pt1 | contig 14777 bp, 12 predicted proteins | sample MicForSoSWNH13_O_FD_188004 | JGI IMG/M metagenome (GOLD analysis project Ga0208725, IMG submission 188004) | Forest soil microbial communities from Harvard Forest Long Term Ecological Research site in Petersham, Massachusetts, USA - MetaG HF011... | ecosystem: Environmental > Terrestrial > Soil... | reverse complement strand
TGGGGCCGGTGTTTGGGCTCGCGGGCGGGCTAGCGGTCCCGCTCGCGGTCGCTCTGGGGTTCGGGCTCGCGGGCGGGCTGGTGGTCGGGCCTGCTTTCTCGAAGGTCTGGCCTTCGTCCCTCGCCGCGGTCCAGCTCGCCAGGCAATGGCACACTCCCATGCATCTCATGAGATTCCTTGAGGACGCCCGCGAGCGGAACGTCCTGCGCACCGTGGGGCCGGTTTATCAGTTCCGTCACGCCCGTCTTCAGGATCGCCTCGCTGCCGCCCATGTTATGGCTGAGCCCGAAGCTCGACCACTCGAGCTCCCGCAGCAGATCGTCGTGATTTTGCGCGGGCTGCGGAAATGGCCCGTGTCAATTCGGGGCCACATGAGGAAGCCTCGGAGATGTCCTCGTGAGATACCTTGCAAGGGTCAACACGGTGAACTTCAGCCGCGCCATGATGCCCGGGAAATGGATCTGGTGTCGGGGGCGGATGTCGTCAGGATCGAGGGCCAGGGCCTGTCCACCGACTAGGGCCTCCGCGGCATGGGCTCGGTTCCCTGGTTGCCAAGATCGGCGTTGATGTCGTGGCCGAGTTCCTGGCGCAGCTGATCCTCGACGAGCGCCCAACCCGAGCCGAGCGCGGCGGCCATAGCCGCCCTCAGTCCGTCTGAGGCGGCGGCCAGTTGATCGGCTACCCGGCGTACCTCGGCCAGTGTCCGCTCCGTGACCGTCACCTCGTGCGAGGTCCGGCCACCTTTGAGCGTGACCATCAGGTTGCCTGGCTGGGTGGCCCAGGTGTCGTGGATCACCCGGTTGCGTTCCCTGTTCGCCCGGTGGCAGGCCCTGAGTGCCGCCAGCAACGCCTCCTTCGCTGGCTCCGGGATGTCGGCGTGGTACTTGGTAATCCGCTCGCAGTCCTCGATCAGCGCGGCTGCCATCAGTCGCCCGTCGATCACGGCCGCGTACTTGCTGCCGATCAGCGCGCTGAATGCCGTCCTCAGGACGCGTTCCATATAAGCCGCCTCAAGGACGATCCCGCCTAGGGCATGCTGCAGTTCGTCCACATCCACACCAGTGAGCATTGCGGAACCAGGACGCCTAGCAGCGGCTTTAGCACGAATTGATCAGCTGTCCGCGCCAGTTAGCGCGGCGCGTTCGGGCTCGTGGGTGGGCCAGCAGGGGAAGTGGGTATCAGTGCCCATGCCAGCAGCGAGCTTGTCCAAGGCGATCCGGCTGGCCTCGTCGGCGGGTGTGTAGACAACCATGCGGGCGCCGGGGGGGACGCTGACCGCGAAGCTCGTGGTCGTTACGCGGACTGTGCCGGCGCCGGGATGGCGGAACGACGTCACCCTCGTCATCGGCTGTGCCACGTCGTGCCCGGCCCAGGTCTTAGTGAAGGCCGGGCTGGCCGCTTCCAGGATGCGGATGAAATGGGTCCAGGCCGGATCGCCGACGTGCCGGCCGTAGGCCGCTCGGAGCTGGCCGATCATGCAGTTGCAGACAACATCGGCGCTGCCCACCGGGTTGCAGCAGGCCGGGGTGGTGAGGGTGGCCAGCAGTGTGTTTCGTTCGGTTACCGGGGCGGACGTCACCCGGGGGTAGATCGTCGCGTACATGTCGTTCCAGGCCAGCAGGTCGAAGCGCTCGTTAACCACGTGCGCGGGGACGGCAGTGAACGCATCCAGGACGTCCTGGACCTCAGCGGTCAGCGGGCAATCCTGTGAGCAGGGTGCCCGAGTGTCGCTGCCCGGGACGTCGGCCAGCCGGAACAGGTGTGTTCGCTCGACCGCGTCCAGCTTCAGGGTCTGGGCGATCGCGTCCAGCACCTGCGAGCTGGCATTGATCGGTCGGCCTTGCTCCAGCCACGTGTACCAGGTGACGCCGACCGCGGCGAGCTGGGCGACCTCCTCACGGCGCAGCCCGGAGGTGCGGCGGCGGGAGCCCGGTGGCAGGCCCACGTCCTCGGGACGGATCCGCTCCCGGCGGGTGCGCAGGAAAGCAGCGAGCTCGGTGCGGCGCTCGATTGCCCGGCTGGCGGTGCCGCCCGTTCTCGCCGGACTGGAGGTGGCCACGTTCACCGGGTTTGTCGTCACCGGCTCGGCTCCCTTCCTCGTGCCGCCAGGCCTTCCTGGTAGTGCCAATACCAGGATAACTAGGCTCTTGGTGCCAGAATAACAGGCGAGGCAAGCTCAGGGGCATGACGGAACTAACCGAGTCTCCCGCCCTCTCCACGACCCGGCTGGCGCCGGGAGACAGCCGAATCCGGCCCGTCCGGCCCGGCCTCGTGCTCGCCATCGTCCTCACCGGACAGCTGATGGCAGTGATCGACAACTCCATCGTCAACGTTGCCGTGCCGTCGATGGCGGTCAGCCTGCACGCGTCCGGGGCCCTGCTGCAGCTCATCGTCGCCGGGTACACCATCTCCTACGCGGTGCTGCTCGTCACTGGCGCGCGGCTTGGGGACATTGTCGGCCACCGCCGGGTGTTCCTCGCCGGGGGCGCGCTGTTCACGCTGGCCTCGCTCGGCTGCGGCCTCGCCCCGTCGGCGGGTGCCCTGGTGGCACTGCGCTTCGTCCAAGGAGTCGGCGCGGCGGTGATGATCCCGCAGGTGCTCAGCCTGATCCAGCGGACCTTCACCGCTCCAGGCCCCCGGGCGCGGGCCATGAGCATGTACGCCGCCGTGCTTTCCGGCGGTGCCATCCTCGGCCAGGTGGTCGGCGGGCTGCTCGTCAGCGCCGACCTGTTCGGCACCACGTGGCGGCCGATCTTCCTGGTCAACGTGCCAGTCGGCATCGCGCTCCTGGCATTTGGCCGGCTGCTGCCAGCGGCGGACGCCGACCGCCCGGAGCGCAAGCTCGACCTGCCTGGCCTCGCCATCCTCACCCCTGCTGTGCTCGCCTTCGTGCTGCCACTGGTCCTCGGCCAGTCGCTCGGCTGGCCCGCGTGGGGCTGGGCCCTGCTCGCTCTGGCGGTCGTGCTCGCCGCCGCCCTAGGCCCGGTGGAGCGCATCGTGCACGCACGCGGCGGGCAGCCAATCTTGCCGCGCTCGCTACTGGCCGCGCCGGGTGTCGCCTCCGGGATCGGCGGGATGTTCACCGTGCTGGCGATCTTCGGCGGCTGGCTGTTCGTGTTTACCTTGCACCTGCAGGACGGCCTCGGCTATTCGGCGCTCCGCTCTGGCCTCACGTTCGTCCCCGCCGCCCTCGCGTTCGCCGTCGTCGGCCTGAACTGGCGGCGCGTCCCCGCGGCGGCCCACCGTCTGCTGATCGTCGGCGGTTTCGTGCTCAACGCCGGCGCGCTGGTTGGCCTGGGGCTGCTCCTGCGTGACGGCGGCACCGGTGGCGTCGGCACCTACGTCCTCGCGGCCATCTCAGGCGGCGCCATGGCGGCCGGGTTCGGGCCGCTGATGACCCGAGTCCTGTCCCGGGTCCCGGTGGCGATCGCCGCCGACGCCAGCGGCGTCATCGTCACCGTCAACCAACTCGGCATCGTCGGTGGCGTGGCGACCGTCGGCACGCTCTACCTCAACCTGGCCGGCCACCTGCACGCCGGCTCCCTCGCGAGCGCCCACGCCTACGAGGCGTCGTCGATTGCCCTCGCAGCGCTGGCTCTTATTGGTGGCATCCTCGCGGCTGTCCACGTCCGCTCCCGGACTGATCAAGCCGGGTAGGCACAGACCGGGGAGTTGGCTGATGACAACCGAACCGGTTTATCTGCAAGCCCGCGCGATAGCTATGACACTTCCACGGTGCCTGGAGTCAGGTCGGCACCGCTGATCCGGGCATTCATGCCGGCGGACCGCAAGATGGTCGCGATAGCCTCCGACATGGCGTGCTCGATGGTGCCCGAGTGAAGAACCCCGGGATGCTCGATATCCCCGGCGGTCATCTTCTGGAACACGGTTTCTGAGAGCTCAGGGGAAGGGTTCCACACGACGAGGAGGACTTCCGTTAACTGCTGAATTCCGAAGCCGCCGACTGGGCTGTTTTCCCTGGAAACGGGCTGCAGGCCCGCTAGCTGCAGTTCGTGTGCCACCCGGGCGGCGAGCGATTCATCGACCACCCGGGCATTGTACTGCGCACTCGGTACGCTACCGCTGGGAAACGCCAGCCGGAAATCACCCGTCATCGAATTCCGAAATATCTTTCGGCTACGGCAAGTTGCTCGAGGGAGCCCGGGGTGCAGAATGTGCTGAAGGTCTGGCAGGGAGGAATCCATGGGGGACGAGCAGGCCGGGGCACCAGACAGTACGGCGGTGCGAGTCGCGCTGTGGCGGGCGTTGCACGTCGAGATCGACCCGCCGCCGCACGTGCTCGAGGACGAGATCGGCCTGCAGATGGTGGCCCCTGACGACGGCTGGCGGGCTCGCCCGGACATGGATCCCGACGGAACTCGCGGGTTCCGGGCGTCGATCGTTGCCCGAGCCCGTTTCATCGAGGATCTGGTAGCCGAGCAGGCCGCCCACGGCGTCTCCCAGTACGTCATCTTGGGGGCCGGCCTGGACACCTTTGCGCAGCGGCGCCCGGAGGTCGCGTCCCGGCTGCGGGTGTTTGAGGTCGACCAGCCCGGCCCGCAAGCCTGGAAGCGGCAGCGGCTGATCGAGCTCGGCTTCGGCGTTCCCGACTGGCTGCGGCTGGTACCTGTCGACTTCGAGGGCGGCGGGTCATGGTGGCAGCAGCTGGCCGCGGCCGGCTTCGATCCTGGCCAGCCGGCGGTGGTCGCCTCCACCGGCGTGAGCATGTATCTCACCAGGGATGCCACCGCGGCCATCCTGCGCCAGCTTGCCGGGCTCGCTCCCGGCTCGACGGTGGCGATGACGTTTCTGCTGCCCCGCGAACTGCTCGACGACGCCGATCGCTCCGGGCTCCAGGCGGCCGATCAGGGCGCGCGCGCATCCGGAACGCCCTTTGTCAGCTTCTACACCCCGCAGGAGATGCTGGCCATGGCCCGCGAAGCTGGCTTCGCCGGCGCGCGTCATGTCTCAGGATCGTCGCTCGCCGAGCGATACTTCGCGGGCCGCAGCGACGGCCTGCGCCCGTCGACCGGAGAAGATTTCCTGGTCGCCACGACGTGACGCCGTGCGCTGGTGGCTCAGCGCCCAGCAGCCCTGCTCAGGTGGTCGAGCACGACACGCGCCGCGGGGTGGCGGTCCCCTCCGGGCCGGATCAGGGCGAAGATGTCCCGGCCGGATCCGGGGGAGATCGGGCGGGTGGTCACCCCGTCCGGAAGCCGGTGCGCGGCAAGCTCCGGCACCAGGGCCACCCCCATGCCCGCGGCGACCAGGGTGAGCACGGCTCCGAAGTCGGTGCAGTGCGCGACCTCGCGCGGCACGAAGCCGGCGCCCCCGCAGGCGCGCTCGATCATCTGATGGCAGGTGCTGGCCGGGTGCGGCGCCAGCCAGTCGCGGTCGGCAAGGGCGTCCAGGCTGACCGCACCCGGTGACGCGGCTGCGGCGTCACCGTCCGGCAGGGCGACAACGACTTGATCGGTGACCAGGTCCCACCGCTCGACGCCGGCCGGTGGCACCCGCGGCGCGAGCTGGTAGGAGTACGCGATGGCGACGTCGGCGTTGCCGCGGGCGAGCGCCGGAATGCTCTCCTCGGGTTCCGCGGTCATGATCTGCAGCCGGATTCGCGTTCCGTGCTCCGCGTGCAAGGTCTGCCAGGCCCGGGCGACCAGCGTCTCGACCGCCGAGGGGAACGCGCAGATCCGCACGGTTCCGGTGACCTCCGTGCCGAGCGCGACCAGGTCCGCTTCGGCCATGGCCAGCTGATCAAGGACGATGCGGGTGTGCGCGACCAGTACGTGCCCGGCCTCGGTGAGGCGGAGCCGCCGGCCGTACCGCTCAACCAGCCGCATTCCGGTATCCCGCTCCAGCGCGGCCAGCTGCTGCGACACGGCCGGGCCGCTCAGGTGCAGCGCCTGCCCGGCTGCGGTGACGGTTCCGTAGGTCGCCAGCGCGTGCAGCAGCCGGAGACGGCGAACGTCCAACACAAAAGCCAGTCTTACTGATTACGGCGAAAAACGTAACTGGACCCTACGGATGCGGGCGTGCCAGGCTCGGCGCATGGGCTCGTACCGCGCGTACCGTGCTCCGGCGGCGCTGCTGCTCACGGTCGTGCTGTGGGCATCGGCGTTCCCGGCCATCCAGGTCGGCGTGACCGGCTACGGCTGGGCCGGCCTCGCGCTGCTGCGCCTGGCGATCGCGTCGGCCGCGCTCGCCGTCGTCTGCGCCCTGGCCGGGATCCGGCGCCCGGCGCCGCGGGACCTGCCGCTGATCCTGGTCAGCGCCGCCACCGGCATGGCCGGGTACCAGCTCCTGCTGAACTGGGGCGAGCTGCGCGTGTCCGGGGGAACCGCGAGCCTCATCGTCGTCACCAACCCGATCTACAGCGCGGTCATCGCCACGGCGTTCCTTGGCGAGCGGATCGCCCGGCGGCAGGTGATCGGCGGCGCCATCGCCCTGGCCGGCGTGGCAGCCATCACCCTGGGCCAGGGCGGCCTGCACCTGGAGCGGCCCGCGCTCGCCGTGCTGGCGGCGGCCGTCGCTCTCGGCACCTATCACGGCGCCATAAAGCCGCTGCTGGGCCGTTACACCGGGCTCGAGGTCACCGCGTACGCAACGTGGGCCGGGACGGCCATGCTGCTTCCGGCGATTCCGGCGCTCGCGCATGCCTGGCCGCAGGCCGGCCCGCGGGCCACCGCCGCCGCGGTGTTCCTCGGCCTGGCGCCGTCTGCGCTGGGGTTCGTGGCCTGGGGCTACGGGGTGGCGCGGCTCCCGGTCACGGTCGCGACCGCGTCGCTCTACCTGGTGCCGCCGATCGCCATCCTGGTGGGCTACGTGTGGCTGGGCGACAAGCCGACGGCGATCGAGCTGATCGGCGGCGGCATCGCGATCGGCGGGGTCGTGGTCGCCAGCCGCCGGCCCGGCAAGGCGGCGGCGCGGGAGGACCGCTCAGCCGAGCCCGTGGCCGGGCCTAGCCAGAACACCCGCGTGTGATCGTCATCCCGCCGGCGGCACGGACCGGGCCGCGCACGCCCGGATGGCGGCGACGCTGGCGTCGACGTCCTGCTCGGTGGTGCACCAGCTGCTCACGCTGACCCGCATCGCGCGCCGCCCCTGCCAGGTGGTCGGGCCGCACCAGCAGGTGCCGTCGCGCTGGACGGCGGCGATGACCGCGTCGGTCCTGGCAGGGTCGCCGAAATCCACGACCACCTGGTTCAGCACGACGTCGTTGAGCACGGCGAAACCGGACTCGCGCATGCCATCGGCCATCCGGCGGGCCAGGCGGCAGGTTCGCTCGACCAGGTCGGCGACGCCGTCGCGGCCGAGCGCTGCGAGCACCGCCCACACCTCGGCGCCCCTGGCCCGCTGCGAGCTCTGCGGCGTGAACTGCATGGGCTCGCGGCCAGTGCCGCCGGGGAGGTAGGCGGCCGAGGCCCCGAGCGCGGCGCTCAGCGCCGCTGGGTCTCGGACCAGGGCGACGCCGCAGTCGTAGGTGGTGTTCAGCCACTTGTGCGCGTCGGTCGCCCAGGAGTCCGCCTCGGCCATCCCGGCCACCTGGGCGGCGGTGCCGGGCGCGGCGGCCGCCCACAGCCCGAAGGCGCCGTCCACGTGCACCCAGGCTCCCGCGTCGCGGGCCCAGGCGATCAGGGGACCGAACGGGTCGCTGGCGCCGCTGTTGACGTTGCCCGCCTGCAGGCACACGATCGCCGGCGGCGCAAGGGCCGGCAGGCCCGCGGCGACGATCCGCCCCTGGCCGTCGACGGGCAGGGCAACGGCCCGGTCACGGCCCAGGCCGACCAGGCCGAGCGCCTTGCGGACCGCCGTATGCACCTCGGCGCCGACCACGACGCTGACCGGCGGCGCGCCGACCAGGCCCTGGCCCGCAGCGTCCCAGCCGTGCCGGGCCAGCACCGCGTCGCGGGCGGCCGCGAGACAGGACGCGTTCGCCATCGTGGCGCCGGTAACAAAGCCGCCGCCAGTGCCGGCCGGCAGGCCGAGCACCTCGGCCATCCAGCGCAGCGCGATCGCGTCGAGCCGGGTGGCGGTGGGGGACATCACCGCCAGGCCCGCGTTCTGGTCCCAGGCGGCGGTCAGCCAGGCGGCCGCCACGGCCACCGGGAGAGCTCCGCCGGTGACGAACCCGAAGTACCGCGGGCCCGCTGACGCCACAGTGGCCGGCGAGCCCACGTCGTCCAGCAGGGCAAGCACCTCGGGCACGGTGCGGCCGGCCGTGGGCAGCGGGAAGTCGAGCCTGCCCAGGGCCGCGACCGCCGCCGGCGGCGGGGCCACACCGCGCCCGGCCAGCCCGGCCAGGTACGCCAGGGCGCGGCGCGAGGCATCCTCCAGCAGCGCCTGCCTGCCTGCGAGGCCGCCGGCCGTCACCGGAGAGACCGGAAGCAGGCGCGTACCTCGCTGACGAACGCCTCGGGCTGCTCGAACGCGGCGAAGTGGCCGCCCTTGTCCAGCTCGTTCCAGTAGTGCACGTTCGTGAGCTGCGCGTCGGCCCAGCGCCGGGACGGGCGGAAGATCTCCTTGGGGAAGATCGAGCAGCCGACCGGCACCGTGACCGGGCCGAGGAACCCCTTGGCGTTGTTCTCCCAGTAGAGCCTGGCCGACGAGGCGCCCGTGGCGGGCAGCCAGTAGAGCATCACGTTGTCGAGCATCTCGTCCCTGGTCAGCACGTTGGCCGGGTCGCCGTCGCAGTCGGTCCAGGCCCAGAACTTCTCCACGATCCAGGCACAGAGCGCGGCCGGCGAGTCGGCCAGCCCGTAGCCGACCGTCTGCGGGCGGGTGGACTGCTCCTTGAAGTAGCCCGATTCCCACGTGTTGTAGTGGCTGATCGTCGCCAGGGCCGCCTGTTCCCGCTCGGTGAGATCGGTGGCGCCGGGCGGAGGGAACGCGATCGGCATGTTCAGGTGGATGCCGGCCAGGTGCTCGGGGTGGTTCATGCCGAGCGCGGTCGTCACCTGGGCCCCCCAGTCGCCGCCCTGGGCGGCGTATCGCGGGTAGCCGAGCCGGGCCATCAGCTGGTCCCAGGCGGCGGCGATACGCGCGGTGTCCCAGCCAGGCCGGCCCGGCCTGCCGCTGAAGCCGTATCCGGGCAGCGAAGGGCAGACCACATGGAACGCGTCCCTGGCGTGCCCGCCAAACGCAACCGGGTCGGTGAGCGGCTCGATGACCTTGTGGAACTCCACGATGGAGCCGGGCCAGCCGTGCGTGATCACCAGCGGCAGCGCCCCGTCCTCGGGCGAGCGGGCGTGCACGAAGTGGATGTCGACGCCGTCGATTTCGGTCCGGAACTGCGGGAAACGGTTGAGGCGGGCCTCCGACGCCCGCCAGTCGTACCGCTCCAGCCAGTACCCGCAGAGCTCGCGGACGTAGCCCAGCGGAATGCCCTGGGACCAGTCATCCACGGTCTCGGGGTCCGGCCACCGGGTCTGGCGCAGCCGCTGCTGCAGGTCATCGACGTCAGCGTCGGGGATGTCGATCTGGAACGGGGTGATTTCGTCGCTCATGCACCCAGCATTCCGCACGTCTCAGCGCGGCGCTTCGGGGATCGGCTCCCAGACCATTGTCCGCTTCAGGCCCGAATCCTCGAGGCCGGCCATAACCGGGATGTCGCGGGCATCGAGCACCCGGAACCGGTCCCGCGGCAGGAATGCGCGGCCGATGTCGCCGGTCAGCACCGACGCACCGCGCGCCATGACCCGGTCGAGGAAGCCGAGCACGCGCTCGGCCAGCGGCCTGGAGTACCAGACGTCCCCGACCAGCACCACCTCGGCGCCCGTCCCGTCGCCGTCCAGCACGTCCCCGACGACGGCCGGGGCCGGCAACCGGTTCGCCCGCGCGTTGAGGCCGATCGCGGCGACCGCCAGGGGATCGACCTCGCTGGCGACCACGGCGGCCGCGCCGGCCTTGGCCGCCGCGATCGCGACCAGGCCGGAGCCCGACCCGAGGTCCAGCACGCTGCGCCCGGCGACCAGCCCCGGGTGGTCGAGCACGTAGCGCGCCAGCGCCTGCCCGCCCGGCCAGGCGAAGGCCCAGAACGGCGGCGGCCGGTCGCTGGTGAACTCGTCCTCGGTCCGCTGCCAGAGGCCGATCACGTCATCGGCCAGGTGCAGCCGGATCTCGGCGACCTCGGGTACCGGGCCGAGCCGGCAAGCGGACCGCACGAAGTGCTCGGCGGCGGACACCCCCACCCACCTCCCCTTCCCTCTTCCATTATCGGCCCCGCCTTACCGGTTGTTTACGCCACGCCTGGGTTATTGCCATTCGAGTCGGGTAACGCACAGTAACTGTACAGAGACGGCCAGTTATCGGGTGGGGAGTACGGAACGTGCTGAGTGGGGGACGAGTCGGCAGGAGGGTGGCGGCCCGGGGCGCCTCCGTCAGCCGGTCAGGCGGCAGGGCCGGCGGGACGGTGACCGATCTCGGCAGCGGCGGGGCAGCGGGCGAGGTGCCCGCCGGGCAGGCAGTGACGGCAGACCAGCCCGACGGTTCCGGCGGCGTGGTGGTTTCCCTGTTCGAGGGCAGGCGCGGCCGGTCGAAGACCCGGCTGATCGCGGCCGTCACCGCGATCGCCGCGCTGCTTGCCGGCGGCGGCGTATACCTGCTGGCCAAGGGCGGCGGGAGGCCATCACCGGGCGGCGGCGCGGTCCTGCCCGGCCCGTTCCGGGTGATGTCGGTCACGCCCATGTCCGGCAGCACCGACGCGGACGGAAGCCTGCCGGTCCAGGTGGGCTTCTCCGCTCCGCCCGCTGCCCGGTCGCCGATGCCCACCCTGACCCCGAGCGTCCCGGGGACCTGGCAGATCATCGGTGACTCGATGGTGTTCACGCCGCGGACGGCGTTCAGCCCGTCCACCAGGATCACGGTGAGCGTGCCCGCGGGCCGCGGCGGCGTGCACTCCGTCGCCGGGCTGGCGCTGGCCTCGCCGAGGACCGCGGTATACACGACCGGGAACTTCACCACGCTCCGGCTGGCCGAGATCCTCGCGCAGCTCGGCTACCTGCCGGTGACGTGGGACATGCCCAACATGTACGTGCAGACCGAGAGCACGGTCAACCTGGCCAAGACGGGCCTGGCCGGCCAGATCGGGTCCGCCTATGCCCCGCCGGCTGGCGACTTCATGGGGGACCAGGGCTATCCCGCCTCGCTGGCCGGCATGTTCGCGCCGGACCTGCAGAACGTGGTCCTGCGCGGCGCGGTGATGGCGTTCCAGTCCGAGCACAGCATGTCCGTCAGCGGCATCGTCAACCTGGCCTTCTGGATGGCGCTGTTCAAGGCCGCGATGACCGGCCAGACCAACCCAAACGGGTACACCTACGCGGTCGCCAGCCAGGTCGACCCGGAGACGCTGACGATCTACCACAACGGCCAGGTAGTGCTGCGCAGCCCGGCGAACACCGGCATACCGGCCGACCCCACCGCCAACGGGACCTTCCCGGTGTATGAGAAGTTCCTGCAGACCTGGATGTCGGGCACGAATCCGGATGGCAGCAAGTACCACGACTTGGTGCAGTACGTGTCGTACTTCAACGGCGGCGACGCGGTGCACTACTTCGCCCGCGGCGCGTACGGCTTCCAGCAAAGCCTGGGCTGTGTCGAGCTGCCGTACACCCAGGCCAAGCAGGCCTACCCGTACCTCACCCTCGGCAGCCTGGTGACCGTGACCGGCTGACCACCCAGGCCTGAAATCAGGCCACGCAACGCCAGGCCCGGCGCCTTTGACAGCGCCGGGCCTGGCGGTATTTTCACGTCTTTGGTGACGTCTTCATTACATGGATCGTTGAGCGCAGTAAGCGCGCGCCGCACTTTGGCATTAGCTGGTATACATCAGGGCAGTGCCCCAGACCGCTCTCGAGCGCGTAGCTTAGGGGCGACCGGGCAGCGATGGCTAGGGGGTCGAGGTTTGTCCGGATTGGGGCAACAGCTGCGCTGGCGCGTGGTGGCGCTGGCGGCGGTCATCGCGGCGGTACTCGGCGGCGGCGCGTGGTTCGCGCTGAGCGGCGCATCGGCGCAGGAGCATCGTTCGCCGGGCAAGGACGCCACGGCGCAGGCCAAGACGGCGCATACGCACAAGGCCGTGGTCACTCCGATCACCGTGGCGTCGTTTACGCCCGCGTCGCACACGCACGGCGTCAACGGCGCGGATTCGATCCGCGTCGTGTTCTCGGCCCCGCTCGCCGCTGACTCGCCGATGCCCTCGCTGTCGCCGTCGATCGCGGGCAGCTGGCAGCGGGTCAGCCCGGACACCGTCGAGTTCGTCCCGGCCCAGGGCTTCCCCGAGCTGACCAGGGTCCGCGTAGTGGTCCCGGCCGGGTCGGCCGGGGTGCGGTCCGCCGCCGGCGGGCTGCTCGCCACGCAGGCCGTCGACAAGTTCTGGACCGGCTCCTTCAGCACGACGCGGGTCGAGCAGGTGCTCGCGCAGCTCGGCTACCTGCCTCTGGCCTGGTCGCCGGCCGCCGGCGGCCTGCCGGTGCCGACGACCGACGCGAACGCGCAGCTCAGCGCCGCCTACGACCCGCCGCCCGGCTCATTCAGCTGGCAGCCGGGGTATCCCTCCGAGCTGATGAACATGTGGTCGGCCGGCCAGACCAACGAGGTCCTCACCGGAGCGGTGATGGCGTTCGAGTCGGATCAGGGGCTGGCCATGGATGGCGTCGCCGGGCCCGAGGTGTGGCACGCGCTGCTGCAAGCCGTGGCCAAGGGCCAGGACAACACCCACGGTTACACCTACGCGCTGGCCAGCCAGGTGCAGCCGGAGACGCTCACCGTGTGGCACGACGGCAGGGTGCTCCTGCACACGCTGGCCAATACCGGCATCCCCGCCGCCCCCACCACGGTCGGCACCGCCGCGGTGTACCTGAAGTACAGCTTCCAGATCATGAAGGGCACCAACCCCGACGGCACGAAGTACGCCGACCCGGTGTCCTGGGTGTCGTACTTCCGCAGCGGCGAAGCCGTGCACTACTTCGCGCGGGGGTCCTACGGGTACCAGCAGAGCCTCGGCTGTGTGGAACTGCCGTATGCCCAGGCGAAGTTCATCTGGCCGTACCTGACCTACGGCACGCTGGTAACCGTCACCCCGGCCTGACGCCGCCGCTCGTCGGTAGCATCGGTACACGCGGGAGCGCGGCGGGTAACCGCCGCGCCAGTCAGCATGCCAACGACAGGAGTCAGCCGTGCCAGCCGACAAGCTTCAGATCACCCTCGCCGGACGCGGGCATGTGGTGGAAGCCGGGACGACGGCGGGCCAGGCGCTCGAGGGGGCAGGCGGACTCGCCGCAACTTCCCGGAACGCTGCGCCGGGCGCCGGTGCCGTGATCGCCGCGCGGGTCAACGGCGAGCTGCGTGACCTGGCGTACCAGCTCGCCGACGGCGATGTGGTGGAACCGGTTGAGCTCGGCAGCGACGCGGGCCTGGCCATCATGCGGCACTCCGCCGCCCACGTCATGGCCCAGGCGGTCCAGGACATCTTCCCCGAAGCCAAGCTCGGGATCGGCCCCCCGATCGAGAACGGCTTCTACTACGACTTCGACGTGGCGTCAGCGTTCGGGCCCGACGACTTGAAAAACATCGAGCAGCGGATGCGCCAGATCGTCAAGCAGGGTCAGCTGTTCTCCCGGCGGGTCGTCACCGACGCCGACGCCAGGGCCGAGCTGGCCGATGAGCCGTACAAGCTGGAACTGATCGGGCTGAAGGGGGCCGGCCGGATCGACGCCGAGGAGTCGGTGGAGGTGGGCGGCGCGGAGCTGACCATCTACGACAACCTCGACGCCGCCTCTGGCGAGCTGATGTGGAAGGACCTGTGCCGCGGCCCGCACCTGCCGTCCACCCGGCAGATCCCCGCGGTCAAGGTGATGCGCAGCAGTGGCGCTTACTGGCGGGGCAGCGAGAAGAACCCGCAGCTGCAGCGGATCTACGGCACCGCCTGGCCGTCCCGCGAGGCGCAGGACGGGTACCTGGCCATGCTGGCCGAGGCCGAGCGCCGCGACCACCGCAAGCTCGGCGCCGAGCTGGACCTGTTCTCGTTCCCGACCGAGATCGGCAGCGGGCTGCCGGTATTCCACCCCAAGGGCGGGATCATCCGGCGGGTGCTCGAGGACTACTCGCGGCAGCGGCACGTGGCCGCAGGCTACGAATTCGTGAACACCCCGCACATCACCAAGGCCGACCTGTTCGAGACCTCCGGGCACCTGGAGTGGTACGCCGAGGGCATGTTCCCGCCGATGGAGCTGGACGGCGCCACGTACTACGCCAAGCCGATGAACTGCCCGATGCACATCCTGATCTACGCATCGCGCGGGCGGTCCTACCGCGAGCTGCCGCTGCGGCTGTTCGAGTTCGGCACGGTGTACCGGTACGAGAAGTCGGGTGTCGTGCACGGCCTGACCCGGGCCCGCGGCTTCACCCAGGACGACGCGCACATCTTCTGCCGGCCCGATCAGCTCGCCGACGAGCTGGCGTCGCTGCTGACGTTCGTGGTCGGGCTGCTGCGCGACTTCGGGCTGACCGAGTTCGAGGCCGAGCTGTCCACCCGCCCGGACAAGTACGTCGGCGAGATCGCGGAGTGGGAACAGGCCGAGTCCGCGCTGGCCCGCGCACTGGACCTGTCCGGGCTGCCGTACGTGGTGGCCGAGGGCGAGGGCGCGTTCTATGCGCCCAAGATCGACGTGCACGTCCGGGACGCGATCGGGCGCCGCTGGCAGCTGTCCACGCTGCAGGTGGACTTCCAGGAGCCGGGCCGGTTCGGGATCGAGTACCAGGCATCCGACGGCACC
>Ga0208725_1000176_pt1 | contig 14786 bp, 15 predicted proteins | sample MicForSoSWNH13_O_FD_188004 | JGI IMG/M metagenome (GOLD analysis project Ga0208725, IMG submission 188004) | Forest soil microbial communities from Harvard Forest Long Term Ecological Research site in Petersham, Massachusetts, USA - MetaG HF011... | ecosystem: Environmental > Terrestrial > Soil... | reverse complement strand
GAGCTGATGTTCGTCGACTTCATGGGCGTCTGCTTCGACCAGATCTACAACCAGGCCGCGAAGTTCCGGTACATGTTCGGCGGCAAGGCGGTCACGCCGGTCGTGATCCGCACCATGTACGGGGCCGGGCTGCGGGCAGCGGCGCAGCACTCGCAGTGCCTGTACCCGTTGTTCACCCACATCCCCGGGCTCAAGGTGGTGCTCCCGGCCACGCCGTACGACGCCAAGGGCATGATGATCCAGGCGATCAGGGACAACGACCCGGTCATCTTCTTCGAGCACAAGGCCCTGTACGACACGGCAGGCCCGGTGCCGGAGGAGAGCTACACCGTGCCGTTCGGCGAGGCGAACGTGGTCCGTGAGGGTGGCGACGTCACGATCGTGACGCTCGGCCGGATGGTGCACACCTCGCTCGACGCGGCCGCGCAGCTCGCCGCCGGCGGCGTCCAGTGCGAGGTCGTCGACCTGCGCACGACCAGCCCGCTGGACGAGGACACCGTGCTGGAGAGCGTGGAGGGCACCGGCCGGGTGGTCGTGGTCGATGAGGCGCACCCGCGGTGCTCGATCGCCACCGACATCTCGGCGCTGATCGCGCAGAAGGCATTCGGCGCGCTGCAGGCCCCGATCGAGATGGTAAACGCACCGCACACCCCGGTGCCGTTCTCCAGCGCGCTCGAGGACCTTTACATCCCGGACGCACAGCGCATCGTGAACGCGGTCAAGACCGTGACCGGGTGGACCCGATGACCGATGACCGGATCGTCGCGGTGACGATGCCGAAGTGGGGCCTGTCGATGCAGCTCGGCAAGATCACCGGCTGGATCGTGGCCGAGGGCGACGAGGTGGGCATCGGCGACGACCTCGCGGACATCGAGACCGACAAGATCGCCGGGACCCTGGAGGCGGCCGACGCCGGGACGGTCCGCCGGATCATCGCGCAGGTGGGCGAGGACGTGCCGGTCAGCGGGACGATCGCGCTGATTGCTCCGGCCGGCGTGAGCGACGCCGACCTGGAGGCGGCCGCGGAGCAGGCCCGCGCGGTGATCGACGCCGGGGTGCCTGACGAGGCCGCTGGCGAGCCCGTGGTCGAGACCGCCGAGGTCGGCGGCAGGCAGATCCGCTACATCGGCGCGGGGCAGGACGGCGACGTGGTGCTGTTCGTCCACGGCTACGGCGGCGACCACAACTCGTGGCTGTTCCTGCAGGCGCCGCTATCCGAGAAGTACCGGGTGTACGCGCTGGACCTGCCCGGGCACGGCACCTCGTCCAAGGACGTCGGCGACGGCTCCGTCGGCCTGCTGGCCGACGCCGTCATTGGCGTGCTCGACGCGATCGGCGCCGACCGCGCGCACCTGGCCGGGCACTCACTGGGCGCGACCGTCGCGCTCACCGCGGCCGCCAGGAATCCGGCCCGGATCGCGTCGCTGACGCTGATCGCCCCGGCCGGGTTCGGGCGGGAGATCAACGCGGGATACCTGCGCGGCTTCGCCGATGCGGAGACCCGCCGCGAGCTCAAGCCGGTCGTCAGCCAGCTGTTCGCCGACGAGAGCCTGGTCACCCGCCAGGTGGTCGACGACCTGCTGGCTTACAAGCGGCTCGACGGCGTCGACACCGCACTGCACACGCTGCTCGCCGCGCTGCTGTCACCCGATGGCGAGACGCAGGGCGTCGACGCCGCCGCCGCGGTCGCGGCGATCGGCGGCGCGGTGCCGGTCACGGTGGTCTGGGGGACCGGAGACCGGATCATCCCGTCCGGGCAGGCCGAGGCCGTGGCCGGCGCGGCCATCCACCTGCTCGACGATGCCGGCCACATGCCGCACATGGAGCGCCCGGCCGAGGTGCAGGCCGTGATCGAGGAGGCGATCGCCGGAGCGCCGCCGGGGTGAGCCGGGCACTACGCGTGGTCCGCTCCCGCTGGCGGCGTCACCCAGTGGGTGACCTTCGGCGGCTGGTCCGGTTTGGTCATCGCGCGGATCTTGTCGAGCCGCTCCTGGTCGCGCCGGCTGACCCGCTCCCCCTGGCGGAGGTGCTCCTCCCAGGACGCGACGACGAACTGCTCCTCGATCAGGCCGGGGTCGGCCGCATCCTGCCAGACCCGCCACGAGCTCGCCCCGGTCCGGCGCCTGCTGAACCTGGCGTCGCGCAGTGCCGCCAGCAGCTCGCCCTCGAGCCCGTCCTGGGGGCGGTAGTCCACGGTGACCAGCATCGGTCCCTTGGGCTCATCGTCGGGCGCGAGGCGCGGCGCCGGCCAGTCTCCGGCCGGGAGCAGATCCTTGGGCGGAATCGGCTGGAACCGGTAGCGCAGCCCGGCCAGCGGGCCGAGCGCCAGCGCCACCGCCGCGACGAGCAGCGTCGGCGACAGGCCGACGTGCTCGGCGGCGATGCCGAGCACGGCGCTGCCCACCGCATTGCCGCCCTGGAACACGATCAGGTAGAACGACATGCCACGGGCCTTGACCCAGCCGGGCAGGGTCAGCTGGTACAGCGAGTTCAGTGTGGACAGGGCCAGGATCCAGGCCAGCCCGCCGACCACGAGGGCGACCGCGACGACGGCGGTGACGTGCACGTAGGCCAGGGTCAGCGCCACCACGGCGAGCCCGAGCGATCCCGCGGTCAGCATCCCTCCCGCCGTCAGCCGGGTGCGCAGCCGTGGCAGGACGGCGGCTCCGGCCACGGCGCCGATCCCGACGGAGCCGAGCAGCGCGCCGTAGCCGCCGGAGCCGAGGTGCAGCTGCCGCTGCGCGACCAGCGGCAGCAGCGCCCAGATCGAGGCGGCGAAGAAGATGAAGAGGAAGGCGCGCAGCAGGATCACCTGCAGCACCGGGCTGGCGGCCACGTACCGCCCGCCGGCCCGGATCGCTTCACCGACGTGCTCGCGCGGCAGTGTCTGCGTGGTGCGGATGCTCCGCCACCGCCAGATCACGGCGATGACCACGAGGAACGAAGCGGCGTTGATCAGGAAGACGGTGCCGGCGCTGGTCGCGGCGAGCACGATGCCGCCGATCGCCGGGCCGACCGCCCTGGCCAGGTTCTGGTTCACCGACCCGAACGAGATCGCCTGCTGGCGCTCGTCCGGCGGCACCAGCTCCGGCTGCAGCACCTGCCAGGTGGGCGCGGTGAGAGCCGAGCCGCTGCCCACCGCGAAGACCAGCGCGAGCAGCACCCACGGCGTGACCAGGCCGGCCAGGGCCAGCGCGCCGAGGGCCGCGGCCGCCAGCAGCATCAGCGCCTGCGAGACCAGCAGCAGGTGCCTGCGGTCTACGAGGTCGCCCGCGGCCCCGGCGAGCACGGCGAACACCACCACCGGCAGGCTGGACGCGGTCTGGACCAGCGCGACGTATGTCGCCGAGCCGGTCAGCGTCAGCATCAGCCACTGCGCGCCGACGGTCTGCATCCAGCTGCCGATGTTGCTGACGAACTGCGCGCTCCACATGGCCGCGAACCAGCGGTGGCGAAACGGCGCCCAGGCGGAGACCGGCGCTGGCGGCCGGCTGGCCTCCGGGGTGACATCCTGGCTAGCCATGGCCCTCCAAGCGTCGGTTCACTAGCGGGAGGATATTGGAGCGTATGGCGGTGACGTCCAGCAGCACGGCCGGGCTCAGCTACCAGAGCGCCACCGGGCGCTGGGTGCTGCTCGCCACCATCCTCGGATCCTCAATGGCGTCGATCGACGCCACCGTCGTCGGGATCGCGCTGCCTGCCATCGGCCGCGACTTCCATGCCACCCTGGCCGCGCTGCAGTGGGTGGTGACCGCGTACACGCTGACGCTGGCCGGCCTGCTGCTGTTCGCCGGGGCGCTCGGCGACAAGTACGGGCGCAAGAAGATCTTCCTGATCGGTGTGGCCTGGTTCGCGGTGGCCTCGGCGATCTGCGGCCTCGCTCCGGACGCGCCGATCCTGATCCTGGCCCGGGCCGTGCAGGGCGTCGGTGCCGCGCTGCTGACCCCGGGCAGCCTGGCAATCCTGGAGGCCTCGTTCCGTCCGGAAGACCGCAGCAAGGCCATCGGGGCCTGGACCGGCTTCGCCGGCGTCGGCACCGCGATCGGCCCGTTCCTCGGCGGCTGGCTGATCGCCGCCGTGTCCTGGCGGCTGATCTTCATCATCAACCTGCCGGTCGCCGTCGTGGTGCTCGCGGTCGGGCTGCGGCACGTCCCCGAGTCCCATGGTCCGGATACGTCGGCAAAGCTCGACAGCACCGGTGCGGTGCTGGTAACGCTCGGGCTGGTCGGGCTGACCTACGGGCTCATCGAGGGCCCATCCTCCGGCTGGGGCAGGCCGCTCACGCTGATCGCGCTGGCCCTCGGCGTGGCGCTGCTCGCCGGGTTCCTGTTCAGGGAACGCCGCGCCCGCGCGCCGCTGCTCCCGCTGAGCATGTTCGCCTCGCGCGAGTTCAGCGCCGCGAACGTGGTGACGTTCGTGGTCTACGGCGCGCTGGGCGCCGCCCTGTTCCTGCTGCCGATCCAGCTCGAGCAGGTGTCCGGTTACACCGCGCTTCAGGCCGGCATCTCGCTGCTCCCGGTGACGTTCATCATGCTCCTGCTGTCCGCCCGATCCGGCGCGCTCGCCGCCAGGATCGGGCCCCGGCTGCAGATGAGCGTCGGCCCGGTGGTGATTGGCGCCGGGCTAGTGCTGTTCGCCCGGATCGGCCCGTCAGGGAACTACCTCACCGACGTGCTTCCCGCGGTGCTGGTCTTCGGGTTCGGCCTGGCCATCAACGTGGCGCCGCTGACCGCCACGGTTCTGGCGGCCGCACCGGCCGAGAACGCCGGGATGGCCTCGGCCGTCAACAACGACGTTGCCAGGGCGGCCGGTCTCATCGCGGTAGCCGTGCTCCCGGCCGCGGCCGGGCTCACCGGCGCCGCCTACCTCCATCCGGATCAGTTCTCGGCGGGCTTCCGCGCCGCGGTGTTCATCGCGGCGGGGCTGTGCGTCCTGGCGGGCGGGCTGGCCGCGCTCACGATCCGCAACCCGGGCCGGGCGCGGCGGCCGGCCGAGCCGCACAACCTGCATTGCGGCCTGGACGCCCCGCCGAGCCTGGCCCCGGTCGAGGCCGTCGCTACGGAGCGACCAGCGCCTCGGTGATCGGATCGATGCCCGCCAGCCGGGCCGCCAGGTCGGCGCTGAGGTGGTGCCGGGCTGCCAGCGTGGCCGGCGCGTAGTAGGACACCTTCGTCTGTCCGGCGTCGTCCCAGATCAGCACCTTGAGCGGCAGGTCGAGCGCGGACAGCGGCGAGGCGTCCATGACGGGGGTGCCCGCGGCCGGGCTGCCGAAGATCACCAGCGTGGTATCCCGCAGATCGAGCCCGGCTTCGCGGGCCTCGGCGCGCTGGTCGATGACCGAAAACAGCTTCAGGTTCTTCGCGGCGACCAGCTCCTTCAGCCGGGTCACGGTGTCGGCGAAAGCTCGCGGGCTGAGCTTGGTGACGACGCCGGCCTCGCTGTCTTCGGCCATCGTTTGGTCTCCTCTCCGGGTCGGCTTGCCTGGCAGCTCAGGTGCTGACGGCGATGTACGCGGCAAGCAGTATGCAGGTCACGGCGCAGCAGGCGGCCGCCGTGACCGTGGGCCACCGAAGCGGCTCCGGCGCGCCGGGCGGAGGGGCCTCCACGATCAAGGTCGCGCGATGCTGAGCGTAACCAATGACTGTGAACACGACCCCAAGGACCGCCAGGAAGATCCCCAGGCCACCGGAGAAGCGGATCATGTCCGGGCCCCGGCCGAACTTGGCGACGACGAAGCCGAGCCCGGCGAACGAGAGTGCGGTCCGGATCCAGGCGAGCATCGTGCGGTTGCTGGCCAGGAGGTCCCGCATCCTGGCGCTGTCGTCTGCGTTCACCGGCTGTCCCTCATATCGAGATGTCTACCCACAACCCCAGGGCCAGCATCCGTCACCTCACTGGGCGGCAGCGTACTATCCGGTCTAGGAGGAGCGCTGTTATGTACTCCGTTCCCGATCAGGCCGGGAAGCTCATCGTCGTCACCGGCGCCAACAGCGGCATTGGCAAGGAGGCCGCCCGGCGGCTCGGCGCGGTCGGTGCACACGTGATCATGGCGGTCCGCACCGTCGCCAAGGGCGAGCAGGCGCGTGCCGAGATCCTGGGCCGCCATCCCGATGCCCGGCTCGAGGTTCGCCGGGTCGACCTGGCCGACCTGGCGTCGGTCAGTGAGTTCGCCGACGGCCTGGCCGGGTCGCCGGTCGACGTGCTGATAAACAATGCCGGCGTGATGGCCCCGCCGACCCGGATGACCACGGCCGACGGGTTCGAGCTGCAGTTCGGCAGCAATTTCCTCGGGCCGTTCGCGCTGACCGTGCGGCTGCTCCCGGTCCTGCTCGCGGCGGCGGAGCCGCGAGTGGTCACGATGAGCAGCGGCGTGGCGAGCTACGGCCGGATCCGGTTCGACGACCTGCAGTGGGAGCGCCGCCGTTACCGGCCCAACCTCGCCTACGCGCAGTCCAAGCTCGCCGACCTCATGCTGGCGCTGCACCTTGCTGCGATCGCGGCCGATCGGGACTGGAACCTGATGAGCAACGCCGCCCACCCCGGGTTCACCCGCACGAACCTGCAGACCGCCGGCGCCAGCCTCGGCCGCGACGGGCCCAAGCGCACCCCGTTCAACAGCCCGGGCATCGTGCCCTCGCAGCGGGTCGAGCCGGGCACCGAGCCGCTGCTGTACGCCGCGACCAGCCCCGGTGCGGTCAGCGGCGGCTATTACGGGCCCAGCCGGTGGCTCGGGCTCGTTGGCCCAACTGCCGCGGTCCGGATACCGCGCAGTGCCCGCAGCGCCGCCACCGCCACCCGGCTGTGGGCCGAGGCGGAGCAGCTCACCGGCGTGGCCCTGCCGGCCGTGGCCCACCCGGCCTCACCCGGCGCCACCTGACCGCCCATATGCCAGCTGACCTGGGCTAAAGGGTATTGTCACTCTCGGGGGTTAGGGTGGGGACAAGACCGTGGTCGGGTACTGCCATGCTCGCCACCGGGCTCACCGCGGTGGCGGTGCTGGCCGCGGCCTGCGCTCAGGGGACGCCAAGGCCGGCCAGTGCCGGGCAACCGGGCCAGACGGCCACGCCGTCGGCCGTTCCGGCGCCGTCGGCCGCCGCGCCGCACGGTGGCGTAAACCTCAACGTGCTCGTGGTGACCGACGGCACACCGCCGGCCGAGGCCATCCGCCAGCAGCTGGTCGCCGAGGGCATGCCGTCCACGGTCATCAACCTGCATGACGCATCCCGGCAGCGGATCACCCGGGGGTTCCTCGCCCGGAACCTTCCCGGCGGCTCGAGGGGCGGCAATTTCGACGGGATCGTGCTGCCCGGTGCCGCGCCCGCGGCCCTGTCCGGGTCCGAGCAAGCCGCGCTGGCCTGGTATGAGCGCACCTTCGGCGTGCGCCAGGTGGACGCCTATGCGCCGCCGACTCCCGATATCGGGATGAACGCTCCCAGCTACAGCGGGCCGCTCGGCGGCGCGGTGAGCGTGACCCCCGCCGGGGCTCGCGCCGGGTTCGGCTACCTCAAGGGGACGTTCCCGTTCAGCGGGGGAGCGGCCGGCCAGGCGCCGTTCGGCTACCTCGCCCAGCCCGTCCCCGGCGGCGGCGCCACGCCGCTGCTCACCGCGGCCGTCCCGCACTCGTCCGGCAGCGGCACGCTCGTCTGGCAGTACGACCACGCCGGGCGCCAGCAGCTGGGACTCAGCTTCGGGTACGGCGGCTACAACCTGCAGTTCCGGTACCTGGCGCACGGCATCGTGGACTGGCTCACCCGGGGTGTGAACCTCGGCTACTGGCGCAACTACCTGGACATCGCCTACGACGACATGTTCCTCGGGGACGGCCAGTGGAGCCCCATCGGCCACTGCACGCCCGGGGCCGGCATCTGCCCACCCGGCACGCCGGTGACCCCGATGATCCGGATGACCCCGGCCGACGTGGCCTATGCCGTGCAGTGGGAAAGGCAGCACCATTTCACGATCGAGTTCCTGTACAACGGCGGCGCCTCGGCCCGGTTCGCCGAGCACGGCGTCGACCCGCTGCTCGTCGCCGTCCGGCCGGTGGCCAAGGACTTCTACTGGGTCAACCACACCTACACCCACGCGTATCTCGGCTGTAAGCAGGATTTCCGCACGGTGCCAGCGACCTGCGAGCGGTCCGGCGGGCACATCGAGTGGGCGGCCGGCCCCGGCCTGATCAACAGCCAGATCCTGGATAACTTCGCCTGGGCGCGGAAGAACGGGATCCCGGCCGAGCCCGGGGTGCTGGCCACTGGCGAGTACTCCGGGCTGAAAATCCTGCCGCAGCAGCCGGTGGACAATCCCTACCTGGACGCCGCGATGGGCCCGGACCAGATCCAGTGGGTGGCCCTCGACGCGTCACGCGAGCCGAACATGCGCAACGTGGGCGTGGCGCTCGGGGTGCCGAGGCACCCGATCGACGTGGGATATGACGTCGACACCGTGGCCGATGAGATCAACGAGTTCAACTGGTACAACACCTCGAAGGCCGACGGGGGCAGCGGGCTGTGCCAGAGCAGCAAGACCACGGCCTGCCTCAAGCCGCTGAACCCGAAGACGGGGTGGACGTCGTTCATCGTGCCGGGGCAGGTCCAGATTGTGCTGGCCGCGGTCCTGAACAACGACCCCCGGCCGTTCTTCATGCACCAGTCCAACCTGGCCGGGCAGCGGCTCGGCTACCCGGTCATGGATGGCGTGCTGAACGCTTACCGCGCCGTCTACGGCCCCAGCGCGCCGATCCTCAACCTGCCGATGTCCGGGGACGGGGCGGCACTGCTCAGCCAGCAGGAATGGGCCAAGGCCATGCGTGCCGGAACCGTCAGCGCCTACGTGCAGGGCAACACGCTTACGATCACCGGTCCGCCGGGGACGCTGGTGCCGGCCACGGTCCCGGCCGGGACCAGGGTGGGCTCGGCGGACTGGGGCATCTTCGGCAGCAGCTACGCGGGAGAGCTTTCCGGGTACACCAGGCTTGGCGACCAGCCGCTCAGGCTCGTCCTCGGCTCGGAACCGTTCCGGGGTAGCCCGGCCGGGTAGCGCCCGCCCAGATTGGGTAGATGTGTCGGATGAAGAAGCTATTCGAGTTGCTCGTATGTTTCCTGCATCCGATCGCGGTCGTGCTGGCGTGGATCGATCTGGCCACCCGCCGCGAGATGTCCACCGGGGTGAAGCTGGTCTGGGCCATCTTCTGCATCGTCCCGCTCGTGCCGTTCCTCTACGTGCTCACCGGCGGCGACCTCTGGTGACCTGAGCGAGAACGGCCAGGTAGACGGCCGGCCAGCCCTTGGCCGACGATCTCGGCCTGGCCGCCCAATGACATGATGTAGCTCATGACGCCGTCATGAGCTACCGCCAGCTCGCCACCCGACCCGTGCTGAACTGGGTGCCTGTAGCCATCGGCGCCCGGCTTCCGGTTGCGATGGCGCCGCTCGCACTCGTCTTCCTCGTCCGCCAGCGCCCGGGCGGGTACGCGCTGGGCGCTGGGCTCGCCGCCGCCTACGTCATCGGTGAAGTAGCAGGGGCCGCTGCACTCGGGCCGCGGCTCAAGCCGGAACGTGCCCGCACCCAGCTGGCAGCCGGGCTGGCCGTCGGTGCCTGCTCGTTCGCCGGACTCGGCCTGATGCCTCGCGCGCCTCTGTTCGTGCTCGTTATCCTGGCCGTCCTCGCGGGGGCCGCGCCCGCCGCCGCGCCTGGCGGCCTGCGCACACTGCTGATCTCTCAGGTCCCGCGCACGCTGGTCGTTAAGGCGCTGAGCGCGGAGTCCGTCCTTACCTACGGTGTGTGGACTGCCGCGCCCGCCCTCACTGTCGTGCTCGCGCTCAGCGTCGCGGTGTCCGCGCCGCTTGCGCTGGCCGCCGTGCTCATGGCCGCGGCGGCGGCCGGGCTGTGGGTGCTGCCCGCGGGGTGGAAAGCGGACAGCGGTGACCGCGTGGGTGCCTCGATGGCGCGGACGCTCGCCCGCGCCTGGCCTATCTACCTCACCGGCGCCGCTGCGGCGTCGTTGCTGGCGCTCGCTGAACTCACGCTGCCCGCACTCCTGCACCAGCGGGCCATCGGCGTGGGCTGGGCCGGGCCGCTCCTGGCGGGGTTCTCGATCGTATCGACCCTCGGCGCGGCCCTGTACGGCGCGCGAGGAAGCTGGCCCGGCTCAATGCGCGTGCAGAGCCTGGCTCTGCTGCTGGGCGTGGCCGCCAGCGTCACGCTGGCGGCCACGGTGCCTTCCCTGGCGTTGATCGCGGGCGCGCTTCTCCTGGCCGGGCTCTTCCAGTCTGGCGTGCAGCTGAGCCGCAACCTGTCGCTGCGTGACGCCCTGCCGCCAAGCACGCACGCAGCGGGGTACTCGGTGATGTATGCCGCGACCGGCCTCGGCTACGCCGCCAGCGCGACCTTGGCCGGGGTAGTGCAAAGTGCAGCCTCACCGTCGATCGCCATCCTCGCAGGGGTCGGGCTAACCGTGCTGCTAACGGGCGCCAGCGCGATCGGCGAGCTAGCGCCCCAGCGGCGTATTCGGCGTGCCGCGAACCTGGTGATCGACGGTGGTCCGGCGGCGGCTTCCAGGCCAGTTCCGGCACCGGGCCGAGATGATGCGGCCTGCCCGGGTTGATCACCCGCCAACCGGACCGGCCAGCTCCGAGGCAAGCGCCGCGACCCGGCGGGCGATCTCGTCGCGGATCGGACGCACCTGCTCCACGGTGAGCCCGGCGGGGTCGGGCAGGTCCCAGTCCAGGTACCGCTTGCCTGGGTACACCGGGCATGCGTCGCCGCAGCCCATCGTGATCACCACGTCGGCGGCTGCGACGTTCCCGGCGGTCAGCGGTTTGGGGAACTCGCGGGAGATGTCCAGCCCAACTTCGGCCATCGCCATCACCACGGCCGGGTTCAGCTCGGCGGCCGGCTGCGACCCTGCGGAGGTGACCTTGACCCGGCCCGCCGTCTGGCGGTCGAGCAGTGCGGCGGCCATTTGCGACCTTCCCGCGTTGTGCGTGCACACGAACAGCACTTCGGGGACCTCGTCCACCTGGCGCTCCCTTCTGCTCAGCCGGCTAGCCTGCTCGGCTGGCCGGTCTCGTCCGAAACTCGCCGCCGTGCCGGGAACAGCGTCATGGCCAGGCCCGTGCCCAGCGTGCCGCCGGCGATTTGCGCCGCGATGAACGCCGGGACCGACGACGGCGCGATCCCGGCGTAGGTGCTGGTCAGCGCCCGGCCGAGAGTCACGGCCGGGTTGGCGAATGAGGTGGACGAGGTGAACCAGTACGCTGCGCCGATCCATGCCCCGACCGCCCACCCCGCGTGCTGGCTGCGGCCGGTTCGCGCCAGCGCCACGATCACCAGCAGCAGGCCGGCCGTGGCCACGACTTCGCCCAGCAGCACCCCGGGTCCGCCCCGGTGCGTCCGCGACACCGCCAGCACCGGCTCAGAGAACATCGCGTCCGCCAGCGCCGCGCCGCCGATCGCGCCGGCCACCTGGCAGGCGATCACCGCCGCCGCCTCGCCCGCGCCATAGGCACGCGGGGTGTCCCGGGCCAGCAGCCAGTCCGTCCCGGTGACCACCGGGTTGAACTGCGCGCCGCCGGCCGGGGTGAACACCACGATCAGCACCGCCAGCCCCATCCCGGTCACCAGTGAGCACACCAGCAGCCGCGCCGCGCCGTCCGGGGTGAGCCGGGTTACCGCGATCCCCGACCCCACCACCACGGCCACCAGCAGGCCGGTCCCGGTGAACTCGGCCACCAGCCGCCGGGTCAGCGTCATCCTCACGCCCGCGGCTTGACGGCCCGGATGATGGCCGCGTGCATGCCGGGCGCGGCCTCGGCGGTGAACGTGACCGACGCGCCGGTGAATCCGGCCGCCGTCAGCCCGTCCAGGTACTCGGCCCGGGTCAGGGCCCCGGCGATGCACCCCACGTACGAACCGGCCGCCGTCCGGTCCGCCGCCGACAGGTGATCCTCGGCCACCACGTCGGAGATCCCGATCCGCCCGTCGGGCACGAGCACCCGGAACATCTCGGCCAGCACGGCCGGCTTGTCGGCGGACAGGTTGATCACGCAGTTGGAGATCACCACGTCCACCGCGCCATCCGGCAGCGGCAGCGCCTCGATCTCGCCCTTGCGGAACTCCACGTTCACCGCCCCGGCCTTCGCCGCGTTGGCCCGGGCCAGCTCCAGCATCTCGTCGGTCATGTCCACGCCGTAGGCGAACCCCGACGGGCCCACCCGCCGCGCCGACAGCAGAACGTCGATGCCGCCACCCGAGCCCAGGTCCAGCACCCGCTCGCCTTCCCGCAGTTCCGCGACTGCCAGCGGGTTCCCGCAGCCCAGGCTGGCCTGCACCGCCTCGGCGGGCAGCCCATCGGTCTCGCCCTCGCCGTACAGCGGCCCGCCGAAGCAGTCCGCCGAGTCCAGCGCGGCCGACCCGGTACCGCAGCACGACCGTTCCACGGGCCCGCCGCAGCATCCGGCCGCTTCGCCGCGCTCGGGTGCCAGCACCGCTCGCGCCGCTTCCGCGTACCGGGACCGGACCTGCTCGCGTACCTCGTCGCCGCTCGCGTCGCTCACGCGCTTACCCCTTAGGCATAGATGACTGTCGATGCCTACTCTGCCCAACGCATAGACAGATGTCAATGCGTGGCTCGTATACTGGCTGGATGAGCGCCACCGCGGACACCCGACCCCCAGTGACCCTTCCGCTGGCCAGCGAGTGCTGCGCGCCGCTGCTGCGCGAGCCGATCACCGCCGCTCAGGCCGCCGACCTCGCGCGCATGCTCAAAGCCCTGGCCGAACCGGTCCGGCTGCAACTGGTCTCCATGGTCGCCGCGCACGAGGGTGGCGAGGCCTGCGTCTGCGAGCTGACCGAACCGCTTGGGCTCACCCAGCCCACCATCTCCCACCACCTCAAGATCCTGGTCGATGCCGGGATCTTTTCCCGCGACAAGCGCGGCGTCTGGGCTTATTACGCGCTGGTCCCCTCCGCCCTCGACGCGCTAGCCGCCGTGCTCACCCCGCCCCGCACCGCCGCTGAAGTGCAGTAAGAGGGCAGCCGGCGTAGTGGGGGGCGTGCCGTTACGCGTAACATGGCTCGATGGTTGATACCCGGACCTGCGAGCAATGTGGCTCGGTGTTTGCGCCGCGGCGTGAGCACGCCCGGTTCTGCTCTGCCCGCTGCCGCGTCGCGTGGAATCGCGAGAACGCCAGCGATCCAGCGGCCGATGCCAGCGCACTCGACTGGTCCATCACTGCGATGCGCGATGCCACGGGGCGGCTCGTTCAAGTCACTGGACGGGACCGGCCGCGGGCGTTCGCGGCGATCAGCGAGGCGGTGTGGTGGGTCACTATTGTCGACGCCACGCTGGTGCGGTATCACCCGGACACCTACGACGCCGTGCTGGCGGGCCAGGCACAGCCGGAGCGCGGGCGGATCGAGGGGACCCTAAGCGGGCTGCGCTTCGTGCGCAACCGGATGGGCCAGTACCTCGACCCCGTCGACTTCATCCAGCCGGCTGAAGGTCGTTACGGCCTCGAGAAGAGGGATGGCGAGGCGGGCGGGGGCTGCGTCATGGCGTGGATCTGGAAGACGGTGCCCGAGCCGGCGCTCGCATCGCTTCCGCCGCGCGGGCAGGCCTGGGAGATGACACGGTACCTTTCCTACGAGGCCCAGCTCGCGGGTCATACCGTGGGGGAGACCTTCGACCGGGCCGCGGCGTTTCTCAAGCTGGCCGCCGCCGAGGCGGCCCTGGCTGAGAGCGTTGCCAACGCGCGCGGTTCCCAGCCCACTGCCGAGGTCTCCGCGCCGTAGACTGCGCACGTTCACGGCGGCCGGCCTCGTTCACGACAAGCCTGACCGTGCCCGGATACTTGTCTTCGGAGGATCTGGAGGAAAGGGTAGGTGCCATGAGCGAGTCACTCGGCTACCAGGGATTCGGGGCGACAACCGGCGACGATACGCACACACTGTTCGCGCAGACGATGGGGTACGTCGCGATCACGGCCGCCCTGTTCGCGCTCGGTGCCTATCTGGGCCGCAACCTCTCTGGCGGCGCCGGCATCATCTGGTTCATCATCGCCTTCGTCTGCCTGATCGCCATGCGGTTCACGGCGCGGAAGTCCGCGGGCGCGACGCTCGCGCTGCTCGCCGCTTTCGGTCTGCTGATCGGGCTGGCCTTTGCGCAGACGCTCGCCTACTACGCGACCATGGACATGAGCGCGCTGTGGCAGGCGGGCGGCGCCACCGCGCTGTTCATCGCCGGGTTCGGGGCGGCCGGCTACGCCACCAAGCGCGACCTGACCGCGTTGGCGCGGGTCTCCTTCTGGGCGCTGCTGGCGCTCATCGTGTTTGGCATCGTGCTGATCTTCGTTCACATTCCGGGCGGCGCGGTGATCTACTCGCTGCTCGGCCTGGCGATCTTCGCTGCCTTCACCATGTTCGATTTCCAGCGGCTGCGGCGGTCCCAGGACATCAACTCCGCGCCCTTGCTGGCGGCGTCGATCTTCCTCGACATCCTGAACGTGTTCCTGTTCTTCCTGCGGATCTTCTCGGGGGGCCGCGACTGAGCCGCCTCCTTGAGGTCAGATCGCGCAGCCGTTAGTTGGGTTCTTTGACATACCTGCTGACTGGTGGCTGCGGCCAGGCAGGCCTGAGGCGACCGCGCATCCCGGCTCTCGCCTGAGCGCGCTGGCCAGCTTCGCGTCGCTGCTTGCTCCGTTTTTTGTGTGGGGTGGCTGGTACCGGATATTCTGGTGGTGAAGGGGAGTAGTCCTTCGTCGGCTGGCCGACATACCGGCGTGCAGTAG
>Ga0208725_1000175_pt1 | contig 14876 bp, 16 predicted proteins | sample MicForSoSWNH13_O_FD_188004 | JGI IMG/M metagenome (GOLD analysis project Ga0208725, IMG submission 188004) | Forest soil microbial communities from Harvard Forest Long Term Ecological Research site in Petersham, Massachusetts, USA - MetaG HF011... | ecosystem: Environmental > Terrestrial > Soil... | reverse complement strand
GCGGGCGGTCTCGGTCCGCAGCCCGAGACCGGGCACGCCGAGTGAGGCAATGGCTCCACGCACCCGCTCCACGTCGGCGCCCGCATCCAGCAGGGCGGCAAGCAGCATGTCACCGGCCACGCCCGCGGTCGCGTCGACGTAGGCGGCACCCGGCCGGTCCATCACGGGTGAACCGCACGGATGATCTTGGCGGCGTGCACGGCCGCCCCGAACCCGTTGTCGATGTTGACCACGACCAGACCCGGGCTGCACGAGGCGAGCATGCTGGCCGCTGCGGCCAGGCCACCCGCCGCGACGCCGTAGCCGACACTGGTCGGCACGCCGATCACCGGCGCGCTGACCAGCCCGGCGACCACGCTCGGCAAGGCGCCGTCCATCCCGGCCACGACCACGACGCACTCCGCGGCGCGCAGGTCGTCTACCCGGGACAGCAGCCGCCCGAGCCCGGCCACGCCCACGTCGGCGAGGACGTCCGCGCGGACGCCCAGCACGGCCAGCGTCGCGGTGCATTCCCGGGCCACTTTCAGGTCTGTGGTGCCGGCCGTCACGACCAGCACGCTGCCGTGCGCAGGCGGCAGGGCCCCGACGGCGACCGTTCCGGCCACGTGATCGGCGTGCACGGCGTCGCCAGGGAAACGGCTGGCCGCCCCGTCCAGGACGCCGGCTGGGCACCGCGTCGCCAGGGCCGGTGCCTCCGGGTCGCGGGCCCGCAGCTCGGCCAGAAGCGCGAAGGTCTGCTCGGACGTCTTGCCTTCGCCGAAGACCACTTCGGGGACGCCGGTCCGCCGCCGGCGATCTACGTCCAGCAGGGCGAACTCACCTAGCGGGACGCCCGCCGCCCCGACGTCGGCTCCGGGAGGTACCCCCGGCACACCGGGACCGTCAGTCGGCACGGCTGACCGGCGTGATGTCGAGGTTCAGCGAACCGGACCGCAACGGCCGCTCGTCGATCTCCGCACGCTGATAGCCAGCCGCGCGGACGCAGGCCAGCACCGCCGCATGCTCGTCCGGGTCCGCCGCCCGCGGCAGGTCCGCCGCGCCGAGCTGCACCCGGCCGAGATCGCCGAAATGCCGCACCCGGAGTTCCAGGTAACCCCGCTCCTTCAGGCTCAGCTCGGCCCGGTCTACCTGCGACAGCACGTCGGCGCTGACCGGGGTGCCGTAAGGCAGCCGCGAGGCCAGGCAGGGCGACGCGGGCTTGCCCGCACTCGGGACCCCCAGGTGCTGGGCCAGCGCCCGCACCTGGTCCTTCCCCATGGACGCCTCCAGCAGGGGATGCCGGACACCGTGCTCGGCCGCGGCCCGCAGCCCGGGCCGCCAGTCACCCATGTCGTCGGCGTTGGCGCCGGACAGCACGGCGGCGAATCCACGGCGCCGGGCCAGCGCGCCCAGCCGGTCGTACAACTCGGATTTGCAGTAGTAGCAGCGGAAGCGGTCGTTGCGCCGGTAGTCGTCGCGCTCCAGCTCGGCCGTGCTGATCAGCTCGTGCCGGACGCTTACGGCCCGGGCCACGGCGCGGGCGCCGTCCAGCTCGCCGGACGCGAGGGCCGGCGAGACCGCGGTTACGGCGAGGGCCTGCTCCCCGAGCGCCCGGGCCGCAAGCGCAGCGACCAGAGAGGAGTCCACCCCTCCGGAGAACGCGACCAGGGCGCTGCCCAATCCGGCCAGACGCTCGGTCAGCCGGCCAGCCAGCACATCAAGCTCGTCAGGCACGCCGTTCCTTTCTCACGTCGCCCGCGGCATTGGCCACTGCCGGTTCACCATCGCCAGGCAGCTAATCCCCTTCCTGGGCGATCGCCCTCTTGCCGCAGCCGATCATATGATTCGGACTGTACGCTCGGGCGCGGTTGCGCTGACCTGCCACCGCGATCCGCTGTACTCTCGGATTCGGTTTTCGGCGCTTCGGGAGGCCTCGTGCCCATCGAACAGGCAGAGTTCGGCCGTACCGGCCATCAGAGCAGCCGGGTGATCTTCGGAGGGGCGGCTCTCGGGGAGGTCTCTCAGCGGGTCGCGGACGAGGCCCTGGACCTCCTGCTCACACACGGGGTGAACCATTTGGACGTTGCCTCGTCTTACGGCGAGGCGGAGATGCGCATCCGGCCGTGGCTGCAGCGCGAACCGGGCCGGTTCTTCCTGGCCACCAAGGGCGACGAGCGCACCGCAGCCGGTGCCCGCGAGGAACTGCACCGGTCCCTGGACCGGATGGGCGTCGACCACGTCGACCTCTGGCAGCTGCACGCCCTCGCCGATCCGATCGAGTGGGACGTCGCGCTGAGTCCTGGCGGGGCTCTCGAGGCCGCCATTGAAGCGCGGGAGCAGGGCCTCATCCGCTGGATCGGGGTGACCGGCCACGGCAGCCAGATCGCCGCGACGCACCGCCGCAGCCTCGAACGCTTCGACTTCGACTCGGTGCTGCTCCCGTACAACTTCGTCACCATGCAGAACCCGTACTACGCCGAGAACTTCAACGCCCTCTACGAGACCTGCCGCGAGCGGCGCATCGCGGTGCAGACGATCAAGTCGATCGCGCTGCGCCCCTGGTCGGACCGGCCGCACACCCGGGCGACCTGGTACGAGCCGCTTGAGCAGCAGGACGACATCGATCTCTCTGTGTGGTGGGCGCTGGGCCGCCCCGGGGTGTTCCTCTGCAGCGTGGGGGACCTGGACTTGCTCCCGAAAGTCCTCGACGCGGCCAGCCGGTTCACCGCGGCTCCGGACGACGCGGCGATGAGCGCGCTGGCCGACCGGACGGCGGCCGATCCGCTGTTCGTCTGACCGGGCCGACTGACCAGCCGCCACCCCAGGCCCGGGCGCGAGGGAGCGCACCATGGTCGCAGATGCGGCGCTGCCGCGACCGCTGTTCGCGCCGCCGCGGGTCATCGCCGAGGCGGCGGACTCCGACGGCGCGATCATGCTGCGCTCGGCGGAGCCGCTGGGCGAGTATCCGGTTTCGGTGGTGCACAGCGTGCGGGAATGGGCCCGGCTGAGCTCCGACCACCCGCTGGTTGCCGAACGGGCCGGCGGTGGCTGGCGTACCGCCAGCTACGGCGCGGCGGTGGCGGCGGCGGACGCGATCGGGCAGGCACTGCTTGACCGGGGTCTCGGGCCCGGGCGGCCGCTGCTGGTGCTGTCGGGCAACAGCGTGGATCACCTGCTGGTGACGCTGGGGGCGATGACGGCCGGGATCCCGGTGGCGCCGGTGAGCGTCGCGTACTCGCTGCAGAGCCGCGACCACGCCCGGATCGCGGCGATCGCCGGCCTGATCCGCCCGGGCGCGGTGTTCGCCGAGGACGGCGACCTGTTCGGGGCGGCGCTCGGCGCGCTGCCCGGCATTCCGGCGATCGTCAGCAAGGGCGGCAGGGATGGGGCCGAGCAGCTGCCCGTTCTGCTCAATACCGAGCCCGGCGCGGCGGTGGCGGCGGCTTTCGCCTCGCTCAGCCCGGACGCAGTCGCGAAGATCTTGTTTACCTCCGGGTCGACGGGAACGCCGAAGGGCGTGCTGAACACGCACCGGATGCTGGCCTCGAATCAGCGGATGATCCAGCAGGCGTGGCCGTTCCTGGCGGCGGAGCGGCCGGTGATCGTGGACTGGCTGCCCTGGAGCCATACCTTCGGCGGCAATCACAACGTGAACATGATGCTCGCCGCTGGCGGCACCGTGTACGTCGACGCGGGCCGCCCGGCGCCCGGGATGTTCGCGCAGACCGTCGCCAATCTCACCGACGTGCCGCCGACCATCTACTTCAACGTCCCCGCCGGGTACGGCCAGCTGGTCCCGGCTCTGGAGGCCGACCCGGAGTTCGCCGATCGGTTCTTCTCCCGGCTGCGGCTGCTGTTCAACGCGGCGGCGGCACTGCCTGCCGCACTGCGCGAGCGGCTGGAGCGCGTCGCGTTCCGGACGACGGGCCACGAAGTCCCGGTCACCGGGTCGTGGGGCGCGACGGAGACCGCTCCCGCGGTCACCAGCGCGCACTTCGCGTTCACCGACGCCCGCTGCGTCGGCGTGCCGCTGCCCGGCGCCGAGGTGAAGCTCGTTCCCGCCGAGGACGCGTACGAGATACGCGTCAAGGGCCCGAACGTCACGCCCGGCTACTTCGCCCGCCCGGACCTGACCGGAGCGGCGTTCGACGAGCAGGGCTTCTACCGGACCGGCGACGCGGTCGTCCCGGCCGACCCCGCGGACCCCGGCGCCGGCCTGCTGTTCCGCAGCCGGATCGCCGAGGACTTCAAGCTCGGCACCGGAACGTTCGTGCGGGTCGGCGCGGTGCGCGCGGCGCTGCTATCCGCGGTTCCGGTACTGTCCGACGCGGTGCTCGCCGGGGAGAACCGGGATTTCGTCTGCGCGCTGGCCTGGCTGAACACGGCCGAGGCCCGCAGGCTCCTGGGCGCCGAACCCGAGCCGGACGGCGACCTGCTTGCCCACCCGGCCCTGGGTGAGCTGCTCGCCGCCGCGCTGGCCGGGCACAACGACACGGCCGGCTCTTCGGCCCGCGTCGAGAGACTGCTGGTCATGGCGCAGCCGGCCAGCCTGGACTCCGGAGAGATCACCGACAAGGGCTACGTCAACCAGCGCCAGGTCCTGGCTCGCCGGGCCGCGCTGGTAGATCTGCTGTACGCCGACCCGCCCCCAGCGGGCGTGATCGTCGCAGGCACGACAGCATGATGCTGCGGGCTGCCGGTTAGCATCGCCGGGTGGCTAATTTCGGAGACCTGCAGAACGAGATCTACTTTGCCGGGCTCTCCGGCGTGGTGCCCTCGCTCCCGATGTCGTTCGCGGAGCTGGAGCGGCGGGCGGAGCTGGCGCTGCCGCCGGGCACGTGGTCGTACGTCGCAGGGGGAGCTGGCGACGAGCACACCCAGCGCAGCAACCGGACGGCCTTCGATCACTGGGGAGTCGTACCGCGGATGCTGCGGGCGAGCACCGATCGGGACCTGTCGGTCCAGCTGTTCGGCGCCACCTTCGGGACACCGATCTTCCTGGCGCCGATCGGGGTGATCGGGATCTGCACCCAGGACGGCCACGGCGACCTGGCCACGGCCCGCGCGGCAGCCGCCACCGGCGTGCCGATGGTGGCTTCGACGCTGAGCCAGGACCCGCTGGAAGATGTTGCCGCGGAGTTCGGTGAGACCCCCGGGTTCTTCCAGCTCTACTGCCCGACCGATCCCGAGGTGGCGGCCAGCCTCGTGCAGCGGGCAGAGGCGGCCGGCTACCGCGCGATCGTGGTCACCCTCGACACCTGGGTCACCGGCTGGCGGCCGCGCGATTTGTCTACCTCGAACTTTCCGCAGCTGCGCGGCCGCTGCCTGCAGACGTATTTCTCCGACCCGGTCTTCCGGAGCCGGCTGCAAAAGTCTGCTGAGGAGGACCCGGGCACCGCGATCCTGACGTGGGCGCTGATGTTCGGGCGACCGCTGGTCTGGGACGACCTGGCCTGGCTGCGCTCGCTGACCACGCTGCCCATCGTGCTCAAGGGCATCTGCCACCCCGACGACGCCCGCCGGGCCGTCGATGAGGGCATCGACGGCATCTACGTCTCCACCCACGGCGGCCGGCAGGCCAACGGCGGCCTCGCCGCCATCGACTGCCTCGCTGACGTGGCCGAGGCGGTGCCAGATGTGCCGGTCCTTTTCGACTCCGGCGTCCGCTCCGGGTCCGACGTGGTGAAGGCGCTCGCGCTCGGCGCCACGGCAGTCGGGATCGGCCGGCCGTATGTGTACGGCGCCGCGCTGGGCGGCAGCGACGGCATCGTGCACGTGCTCAGGACGATCCTTGCGGAGGCCGACCTGCTGATGGCGGTCGACGGCTACCCAACCCTCGCCGACCTCGGCCGGGACGCGATCCGGCGTACCTGAGCGCCGCCAGCCGGGCTAGCCGCCGCCGGCGAGGTGGCGGTCGCGCTGCTCGATGCCCAGCTGGCCGTATGGATAGTCAGGGGGCTGCGGGTCGCTCGCGGCGTTGAGCGCGGCGGTTTCGGCTGGACTGAGATGCAGGTCAGCGGCGCGAAGGTTGGTCTCGAGCTGAGCGGTCGTGCGGGCGCCGAGGATTGTCGAGGCCACCGCTGGCCGGTCGCTGACCCACGCCAGCGCGATTTCGGCCATGGACACGCCGCGCTGTTCGGCGATCTTCTGCACCGCATCGATGATGTCCCAGGTGCGCTGCGTGCCCCTCCGGTCGTAGGCCTCCATGCCGCGGTTGGGGTCATCGCCGAGGCGGGTGGCGCCGGACGGGCGCTGGTCGCGCCGGTACTTGCCCGACAGCCAGCCGCCGCCGAGCGGACTCCACGGCAGCAGCCCGAGGCCCGCGTCCAGCGCGGCGGGCACGATCTCCCACTCGATCTCCCGCACCAGCAGGCTGTACTGCGGCTGAAGCGTCACCGGGCCGGCCGCATCCAGCGCGCGGGCCAGGTGCACCACCTTCGTCAGCTGCCAGCCGGTGAAGTTCGACAGCCCCCAGTAGCGGATCTTGCCAGCGCGGGCAAACCCGTCGAGGGTGCGCACTGTTTCCTCCAGCGGCGTCCACGGATCAAACGCATGAACCTGATACAGGTCAACCGCCTCGACGCCCAGCCGGCGCAGCGACGCGTCCAGCGCCCGGGTCAGGTGCCGTGCAGACAACCCGCCACCGTTGGGAGAATCATCCAGCGGGAAACGGCCTTTCGTGGCCAGCACCACTGGCTCGGTGATTTCGGCCGGCCGGCTGGCCAGCCAGCGGCCGATGATCTGCTCCGACCTCCCGGCGCCGTACACATCGGCCGTGTCGACATATGTGCCGCCCGCCTCGGCGAAACGGTCAAGCTGCTCATGTGCGCCCGGCTCGTCCGTCTCCACGCCGAAGGTCATGGTCCCAAGGCCAAAGGCCGACACCGCGCAGCCGCTATGACCCAAAGTGCGATAGTCCATGGTTCAACCTAATCCCGGAGTGCAGCCCCGGTCGCCTTGAGTGGGATCACAAGCCCACGTGTTCGCGCTTGAAGCTGAGTGGCTCGTGCTGGACCACGAAGGTGCCTAGCAGTACGGCTTTCGGGATCGTGACCACCGCGATGGCAAACCGGACCGCGCCCGATGCCGGGACTGGCCCGAAGGGCAGTTCGACCTGGCCGGGTGTGAAGCTTCCGGTGAAGGCGACCAGGCAGACCTCATGGGACGACGGGATCGGCAGCTGGTCCAGCAGGTTGCGCAGGGCCCGTTCGTTCGCAGTGAGCCTGCTCACGTCCACCAGCCGGACGCCGGCCAGCGAGCCGCGTCCTTCCACCGCTTTCTTGGCCACCGGCAGAGCCAGGAAACACGGGCTGGTGTTCGTTCCCAGGATGTCGCGGCCGGCGCCGCACGCCGCCGCGCCGGAGGCGGTGACGGCGATCGACAGGGCGAGGGCGAGCGGCCGGTGCAGGCGCGTCATCGGCCTGCCGCCCGGGAGCTGCCCTCGCCATCGGCGTGTCCCGTCGCGGCCGCGGCACCGCCGGTGCCGGCGCCCGAGCTGCCAGGGTTGCCGACATCGCCGACGGCGGCGGGTACGGTCCACGGGCGCCGCCGGCCAGTCCACGCCAACCATGCCAACGCCCCCCACCCGGTCGGGAGGATCAGCCAGAAGCTGATGACTCGGTAGAGCAGCACCGCCACCACCGTCGACGTCGCGGCTCCGCCGAAGGCGACGATGGCGATCGTGAGGCTACCCTCCACCACGCCCAGGCCGCCCGGGGTGATGGGAAGGTTGGCCGCCAGCTGGCCGGCGCCGTACGCGAGCAGCAGACCCTTCCACGGTACCGCTGCTCCCACCGCGAGGAACGACACGGCCAGGCAGGCGCAGTCGAACGTCCAGTTGGCCAGCCCCAGCCACAGGGCATTGGCCACCTCGCGAGGCGACAGGCGGACCGCCGTCAGCCGTTTGATAATCCGGTCGATGTGCGAAGCGAGTTCGCCTCGCGGCCAGCTGGTCAGCCGCTGGCTCAGACGCAGCAGGAAGGTGACGGTCCATATCAGGGCCCCTTCCTGGACGAAGACCGCCCCCATGGCGAAGGAGAGCAGGAGGACGACCCCGATGACAGGGACCAGGTCCAGGCTCGCCCCCTCGGCGCCGGCCACAGCGAGGCCGGCGGCGGCCACAACGGTCAGCGTCACCGCCGCGGCCACGAAGGTCGCCACCACGGACCATCCAGCGACCGCCGGGTCGGCCCCGCGCCGCCGGAACTGCCGGAAGGAGTACACCGGGGCGATGACCGATCCGGCCGGCAACGAGTTCGTGATGGCGTTGGCGGCGAGCGTGATGCCCGCCATCGGGCCGAGGCCTACGTAGGCCCGGCCAGCCCTGAGCAGGATCCGCTGCAACTGGGCAAACGCCAGGTACGACACGGCCTCCGCCGCCACCCCCAGCAGGACCCATCCCCAGCGCAGCTGGTGCAGCGCGGTACCGGCCTCGGTGAGCTCACTCTTGTCACCGGTGACCTGGTAAAAGGCGAGAGCGACCAGGGCCAGCCCGATGACGTACTTGGCATAAGGCCAGACCCTGCGGACACCGGCTCGCCACCGGGCCGGCGACGTCATGCCGGAACGGGCCGCATCGGGATCTGGGTGAGGTCGCCGGGATGGTCCACGCCTTCACGCTACAGCCGCCTGGTGTGCTGATCAGCGCGCGAGCTCGTGGTCCGTCGATCCTGTCACTTCAGCCGGATCTCTTTGGTCGCAAGAAGCCAGGAGTCGCCAGACTTTGTGAAGGTGTCAAGGTACGTTCCGGTTGCCACGATCCTGGTGTCTTCGACCTCCAGGAAGTCGGAGACCGCGCTCGCCGTGTTGCCCTCGACCGTGATCAGGACGTTGGAAGTGAACAGCGTCCCGTGGTAGTCGCCGGTCATGGCGCTCTGAAGGTCCCGGATCACATCCGCCTTGCCCTGGAACGTGCCCCTGCGGGACGTCACTGAGGCGTCTTCGGCGAAGATCTGCGCGAGTGCGTCCCACTGTTTGGAGTCGAACAGCTGGCAGTAGCTCGCGATTGTGCGGCGAATGCCGTCTTCATCGCTCATTGATCTCTCCTGTAGTGACTGTCCGGCAGGCGCTCGTACGGCAAGGGGCCAGTTGCTCCGCGGTGCCTCGGCTCATGCAGGCGCGGGCGCGCCAAAACAATCCTGCTGTCCCAACCTGCGTTGCGGTATCCGCAAGTCGACTGCACGTGCCGAACCGGATCTGGCCAGTTGGTTGTCGACGGCATCTGTCGTGGAAGGTGCAGTCAGATTACGGATGCCTTCACCTGGCCCGACGGGCGACGCTGGCAGCGAGGAGCGACTCGGCATCTGGTCCCTCCGCCGGAGAAATCATCCAAAAAAGACGATGCCAGCTCACCATCCCCGGCCCGATGCTGGCGTACAGGAACGGAAAGACCACGGGAGGAGCCATGGAGCGACTCATCGCCGGCTACGAGGTCATCAGCGATGATGACACGCTGGTCCACAACTGGCGGGTGGCGCAGCTGACGCGTCTGGGCCTGCCCGGGCCGCTGGCCGAGATCTGGGCCGATCGCGTCGACTGGCATCAGGTGGCCCGGCTGGTGGAGCGTGGCTGCCCGGCGCGGCTCGCCGTGCGCATCCTCTGCTGACGTCGGCCGCGGGGAGCCGTCGTGATGACCGCGCACACGTACTGGCGTGAGGATGCCGCCTGCCTCGACGCCGATCCGGACCTGTTCTTCCCTATCGGCACGAACGGGGCCGCGCTGAGCCAGATCGACGAGGCGAAACGGATCTGCCGCGCCTGCCCAGCACAACTGCCGTGCCTGGCCTGGGCGCTGGACAACGGGGTCGCAGACGGCGTGTGGGGAGGCGCCACGGAGGACGAGCGGCGCGTCATGCGGAGGCGTTCGGCGCGAAGGACCGCGTGCAAGGAAGATCACGATGACACGAGTTGCTCAGCAGAGCACGGAGAACATGGAGTACGTGCGCCGGCTGCTCAGCCAGAAGCACCCCGGATTCTCCGCCGCGCTGGAATCAGCACTGATGCAGGCGGAACGGGAGCTATGGACACCGCAGATGCCGCGCGAGGCCGGCGCTAGCAGGGATCATGACCGCTGACCCGGCCCCGATGACGGCGGTGCAGGACGGTTTTACCCGCGACTTCGCCACCGCGGACGGACAGCGGGTCATGGTGGCGGCATTCACCCGGCAGCAGTTCGCCGATCTGGCCCAGACGACCCGGCTGGCCAGGACCTTCGCGTTCCTGGAACGCGTTCTGGACGCGGACTTTTCCGACACCGGCGACCTGTATGCCCATCGGGGTGTGATCGCCACGATGCTGACGCCGTGGTTTTCCCGGCGCACCGTGGCCGACTTGGCCACGGCGTTCACGGGAACCTCGGTGCCGTGGGAGCGCCTGCACGGCATCAACGGCCAACCGAGCCAACGCGGAGCTGTCCGATCGCTGAAACGGTGAAGCGCATCCGCAGAACCCGGTGACCACCGTCCGCCCCGGTAAGCTGCCCGCACGCCGGGCGCCCTGGCCTGGGGACAACCGAACGGAGCCCATCGTGCTGCGGCGCCTTGATGCGGAGCGGTCGTTTGCCGCCCTGATTCTTGACATGGACGGGCTGATGCTCGACACCGAGGTTGTGGAGTTCCGCGCCTGGCAGCGCGCGGCCGAAGACTTCGGCTGGTCGATCTCCGCGGAGCAGTACGCGCAACTACTTGGCAGGACAGCCCGGGATGGCTGGGCTGTCATGACTGCGTGGTGGGAACAGCGACCGGCCAGCCGCGGCAGTCTCACCGCGATCCAGGACCGCGCTGCGGACTACGCCGCAGCGGAGACGGTTGCGGTCAAGAAGGGCCTGTTCGCCCTGCTTGACTGGGTGCAGCGCGAGAGGGTGCCGGTTGCGGTAGCCAGTTCCAGCCCGCATGCCACAGTTACCGCCCGGCTGCGGGAGGCTGGAGCAGGCAAGGCTGTGGATGTCATCGTCGGCGGAGATGACGTGGCTCATGGCAAACCCGCGCCCGATATCTTCCTCGCGGCTGCCAGGCGCCTCGGCTGCGAGCCACGCGTGTGCGTGGTCGTCGAAGACTCCGACAGTGGTATCACGGCGGCAGCCGCAGCTGGGATGACGCCTTTTCTGGTGCCCGACTCATCGATGCCACGCGTCATACCTGCTGCCGTCCGGGCGCGGGCCTACCGGATCTGCGAGTCCTTGGCCGAAGTGCTGGACATCCTGAGCGCGGCCCCGGTCGTCTTAGGCGGACGTTCTCCCGGTCACCCCTGCGTCCTGGCCAGGCCGTAAACCCCGGCTAGTGCTGGCCAGATGTGCTGGCCAGTAGCGGATTCCGCCGCGGCGCCTCCGGCGCGACGATGTCAGCGTAGAGCTGCTCAGAACCCAGAGGGGTCGACATTATGCATGGGCATGAGGCGGCACGGCGGACAGCCGGTGAGCGCCCGGGGATCGAGTCGGCGGAGCCGTATCGCCGGAGCGGAGCGCCGATCCCCTCGGGGATGAGTCGCCATCCTTCTCGGCGCGGGCTGGAGGTTATCCCCGGTGGCAATGGTGCGGCCCGCGGAGGGTCACGGCGCCGGGAGCACAGCCCGCAGGACACATCGTCCGAACTCCCGGCTTTCCACGAAGGCCCCATAACCAGGGCCAATCTGCTGTGGGCAGCGGCGGCTTTGCTGCTGGAAGTGATCGCGGACGAGGCGCCCGGCGATGCCCGCACGTTCGCCTGGGAGCTCGACCCCGGGCTGCCCAAGCCCGATTGCGTGCTGTTTTCGGCCCTGATCCGCGAGGCGCTCGGGCTGCTCGAACGCCAGGCCCGGCGCCGGCCTGCCGAAGCGGCCCTGATCGCAGCGGTATCGGACCGGCTTTGCGGAACGAGCCCATCCGCGCAACAGCGGGGCGAACCGGCCTGGCCGGGAGAGCGGCTGACCGAGAGCGAGACCCGGGTGCTGCGCTACCTGCCGACCCACATGGGCGTTCCGGAGATCGCCGCCGAGCTTTACCTCTCCGCCAACACGGTCAGGACCCACCTGCGGCACCTGTACCGGAAGCTTGGTGCGCACAGCCGCCACGAGGCCGTGCAGCGCGCCCAGGCCACCGGCCTGCTCGCTGGCGCCTTCCGCCGGCCCTAGAACGCCGGCCAGCTCATACGGATGGGGGCTATGACCCGTCGACGGAAGCCGAGTCGCCTTGTTCACTCGTATGTGTCAGCTCATGACGAGCCATCTGGCAGTTGGAAGGAGACTCGCGATGATCCGCTGTGTGCGCATGTGGACGGGCGAGGATGGTGACTCGCTGTTCGAGGAAGGCTGGATCGATCTGTCAAAAGGGACGCGTGGCGACTGCATCGGGGAGCCCGTGCCCGTCGTCGAGCTGTCCTCCAGGAAACGCGCTCGGGCGGGTCATACGAGTGGCACCAGGATCCGGTCCCGCCTTTCGTCATCACCCTGTCCGGCACGCTCGAATTCCAGACGAAGCCTGGTGCGACGTTCACCATCCACCCGGGCGACGTCCTGCTCGCCCAGGACAACCGCGGCACGGGCCACAAGTGGAAGCTCATCGGCGACGATTCGTGGCGCCGGGCCTACGTCGTCTACGAAAACGGATCCGACCTTCACTTCAAGCCAGGCCGATAAGGCCAACGACGAGGGCACCACCTTGCGCGGGGCCGCCCTTGCCACCGGCTGCATCGATGCCGCTGATTTTGACCGCATCGTTAACCCCACCGCCGTGGTGGGCACACTGTGAAACGCCGATGAGCGGAGCGCCGGGTGAGGAGCTGACATGAAGGCCAAAGTTATCGAGGACGGGGACGACGTCACCTATGTCGTGGTGTGCGACCCAGGCGATGAAGCGTTTGACACGCTGACGCAGTTCGCGCGCGCCCAGGACCTGGAAGCTTCGCAGATTACTGCCGTCGGCGCCTTCTCCGGCGCCACCGTCGGCTGGTTCGACCGCGGGACCAAGCACTATCGCCGCATCCGAGTTGACGAGCAATGCGAGGTGCTGTCGCTGATCGGTGACATCGCCGAGGGCCAGGACGGTCCCAGCGTGCACGTACACGTCGTGCTCGGCCTGTCGGACGGGACAACGCGCGGAGGTCACCTCCTCGAGGGACAGGTGTTCCCGACGCTGGAGGTAGTCATCCGCGAGGCGCCCGCGTCGTTGCGCAAGGTAATGAACCCCGATATCGGGATCGCGCTCATCGATCTGGACCGGTCCGAGTCGTAAAAATTGACGCACGCGCCGCTACCACCGGCCACGGTGTACGACTTCGTCGAATGGCCGCCGGTCAGGCCGCTGGACCGGGGTTAGCGGCCGCCCGGCCGGGTAGCCCAGCGGGATCAGGAACGCGCACGTCTTGTCCTCGGGAAAGCCGAGCACCTGCCGCGCGAGTTGCTGATCGCCCACGGCCGAATGGCCGCTCCCGATCCCGAGGCCGGCGGCCTCGAGCATGATGCTCATGGTCGCCTGGCCGAGGTCGAACGGGGCCCGGCGCCGCTCGTCAGATGCTGGAGCGATCAGCGCGATGGTCGCCGCGGACTGCGCCACGTGGCGGCCGCCCTGCCAAACTTTGGCCAGCTCGGTCAGCTGCTCCCGATCGGTGACGACAATGAAGTCCCACGGCTGCCAGTTCGATGCAGACGGGGACCGACGGCCGGCCTCCAGGATCTGGTCAAGGTCGGCGGCCGGGATCGGCCGGCCGTCGAACGCCCTGACATCGCGCCGCGACCTGATCGCGTCCCAGACGGTCATCTGCGCGCCGCCGGCAGGCGCCCCGGTCTCGTTCTGCTCGCTCATTCTCACCCCTTGATCGCAGGAGTCAGCCGCCGTTGCCGGGCTGCTTTTGGCCGAGCAGCCAGCGCACGTGTTCCATATTCTCCGTTGCCTGGCCAACAGTACTCAGATGCTCGCCACCTATGCTGACGCCAAGCGGCTCACCTCGCTCCACGCCCAGGCCAAGCGTGGGAACGCTGAGCCAGCGGTCGGGCTCGTCTCGGCCCCGTCATCCCCCTGAGCCAGCTCGGTACGGCTGGTGCCAGAATACGGAAGAGTGAACACCACCCAGTATGAGAAGGTCGGGACCGGCCGCGGCTTCTTCGCCGCCCTTGACCAGAGCGGCGGCAGCACGCCCAAGGCGCTGGCCGAGTACGGCATCGGGAGGGACCGCTACAGCTCAGACGCCGAGATGTTCGACCTGGTCCACGCCATGCGGACCCGTATTGTGACCAGCCCGGCGTTTGACGGCTCGCGCATTCTCGCGGCGATCTTGTTCGAGCAGACCATGGAACGGGACGTCGACGGCGTCCCCACCGCGCGGTATCTGTGGGAAGAGAAGAACGTGGTGCCGTTCCTGAAAGTCGACTTGGGGCTAGCCCCCGAGCAGGACGGCGTGCAGCTCATGAAGCCCATCGACACCCTCGATGACCTGCTCGAGCGCGCTCAGCGGCACCAGATCTTCGGTACCAAAATGCGGTCGGTGATCGCCGATGCCAACGAAGCCGGGATCTCGGCGATCGTGGACCAGCAGTTCGGCTACGCGAGCCGGATTATGGCCGCTGGCCTGGTGCCGATCATGGAGCCCGAGGTCAGCATCTCCAGCCCGCACAAGGAGCAGGCCGAGACAATGCTGCACGACGCCATCGTCAAGCACGTCGAGGCGCTGCCTGAGGACGCGACCGTGATGGTGAAGATCACCATCCCGAGCCGCCCTGGCCTTTACGGCGACCTGGCGTCTGACCCGCGCGTCCTTCGGGTCGTCGCCTTGTCGGGCGGCTACAGCCGTGACGAGGCCTGCGCTCGGCTGGCACGCGATCCCACCCTGATCGCCAGCTTCTCGCGCGCGCTTCTCGAAGGGCTGACCGAAAGCCAGACCGACGAGCAGTTCAACGCCCAGCTCGAGTCGTCGATCGAGCAGATCTAC
>Ga0208725_1000173_pt1 | contig 14890 bp, 14 predicted proteins | sample MicForSoSWNH13_O_FD_188004 | JGI IMG/M metagenome (GOLD analysis project Ga0208725, IMG submission 188004) | Forest soil microbial communities from Harvard Forest Long Term Ecological Research site in Petersham, Massachusetts, USA - MetaG HF011... | ecosystem: Environmental > Terrestrial > Soil... | reverse complement strand
CTCCGGCGGCGGTTCGGGTTCTCCGGCGGCGAGCTGACCGCCTACGAGGACGAGGACTTCACCGCACCCGACCGGCCGGAGCCCGTGCCGTCCACCAGCCGCATCCTGATCGAGGAGATCGAGCGGCCCAGGTCAGGCCCGATGCGCGACATCGTGGCGACCATCCAGCCGGACCAGGACGACATCGTGCGGGCCGAAGCCGACCAGACCGTCTGCGTGCAGGGCGCCCCCGGAACCGGCAAGACGGCCGTCGGCCTGCACCGCGTCGCCTACCTGCTCTACGCGTACGCCGAGCGGATGCACCGTGGCGGCGTGCTCGTCGTCGGGCCGAACCGGGCCTTCCTCGCCTACATCCGCAACGTGCTGCCGGCCCTCGGCGAGCTGGACGTGACCCAGCTGTCCGTGACCGACCTGCTGGCCACGGTGCCGGTGCGGGCGGTCGACTCCGAGCCCGCGGCCCGGATCAAGGGCGACGCGCGGATGGCCGAGGTGCTGCGGCGGGCCCTGTGGCTGCGGCTCGGCGAGCCCCAGGGCGAAGCGATCATGGTGTCCCGCGGCTCCCGGCGCTGGCGGGTCTCGGCCTACGAGCTCGCCCAGCTCGTCGAGGAACTGCGGCTCCGCGGCGTTCGCTACGGCACCGGACGGGAGATGCTCTCGCACCGGATCGCGCACGTGATCCTGACCAGAATGGAGGCGGGCGGCGAGCCCTGCGATGACCGCACCCACGAGGCGGTGCGCCGGACCGGGCAGGTGCGCGCCGCGGTGAACGCCATCTGGCCGAAGGTGGATCCGGTACGGCTGGTATTCGGCCTTCTGTCCGACCCCGGCCTGCTGACCAGGGCAGCCGGAGACCTGCTGGACCCCGACGAGCTGGCCGCGATCGCCTGGGCCAGGCCGCCGCGCGGACCTGGTTCCGCGCGCTGGTCGCCCGCGGACGCGGTGCTGATCGATGAGGCGCGCGACCTGATCGAGCGGACGCCGAGCCTGGCGCACGTGGTCGTGGATGAGGCCCAGGACCTGTCGCCGATGGAGTGCCGTGCGCTCGGCCGCCGCTGTGCCACCGGGTCGGCCACCGTGCTCGGCGACATTGCCCAGGGCACCACACCCTGGGCGACGGCCAGCTGGCAGCAGATGCTCGCCCACCTCGGCAAGCAGGACGCGGGACTGCGGATCCTCGATACCGGCTACCGGGTACCTCGCCAGATCCTTGACTTCGCCAGCAGGCTGCTCGGCCTCATCGCCCCCGGCCTCGACCCGGCGACGTCCGTGCGCCAGGACCCGGGCTCACTCGTGATCACTCCGGTCACTCCAGAGGGGTTTCCCGGCGCGCTGGCGGGCGCGTGCGCCGACGCGCTGACCCGGCCCGGCTCGGCCGCGGTGATCGCGGCCGACGACCAGGTAGCCGGGCTATCTTCGATTCTGGGCCAGGCAGGCCTGGCGCACGCGGTCCTGGATGGGGACAGCAACAGCCAGCCGCTCACCGTGGTGCCGGTCACCCTGGCCAAGGGCCTGGAATTCGACCAGGTCATCGTCGTCGAGCCGAGCAGGATCGCCGCCAGCGAGGCTCGCGGCCTGCAGCGCCTGTACGTCGCGCTGACCCGCGCCGTGTCCCGTCTCACGGTCATCCACACCGGCCCCCTCCCGCCAGCTCTGACCTGAACCAGCCCGCCTCCGCCCGCACCCGCTCATGATCAACTCAACTTCTCACGGGTTCGGTAACCGCAAACCGGAACATATCTGGCGTGATCATGACTGGATCACGTGAAATGTTGCGGTGGTGCTGAGCGTTGCGGTGCCGGGTTGGCTACATCTCCTTGAGGACTGAGGTCATGAGCGCGGCCGAGTCGTCGAAGGAGAGGGCCGTGGCGCGCAGATGGTTGAAGAAGACGTTGTACCTGTCCACCTCGGCGATGTCCTCCAGATACAGGGCGCTGGTCAGGTCCTCGAGGTAGATCACGTCGGTGTCCACCCGCTCGGGAAAGACCAGGATGATGAAGGGCCTGCCCATGGCGGGATGCGCACCGCCGGCAAAGGGGATGACCTGGACGGCCACGTTGGGCAGCGCCGCCTGGGCCAGCAGGTGCTCAAGCTGGAGGCGCATCAGCCCGGAGCCGCCGACCTGGCGGCGCAGCGCGGCCTCGTCGAGCACGGCCCAGACCTTCGGCGGGTCGTCCCTGACCAGGGCCGGCTGGCGGGCCATCAGCAGCGAGACCCGGCGGTCGATGTCCTCGGCCGGGCTGTTCACCATGCCGGCCCTGATGACGGCCCTGGCGTAGTCTTCGGTCTGCAGCAGCCCGGGGATCAGGCTGACCTCGTAAATCCGGATCTCCGATGCCGCGCTCTCCAGGCCGATATACGTGGCCATCTGCGGCTGCATGGTGTCGCTGTAAGCATTCCACCAGCCCTTCTGGCGGGAGTCGCGAGCGAGCTGGACGAGGCTCTCCCGCTGGTCGGTAGGGACGTGGTAGAGCTCGAGCATGTCGCGGACGTCCCGTGGCGAGACAGACACCCGTCCGGTCTCCACGCGGCTGATCTTGGAGGCCGAGCATTCCAGGTGCTCCGCAACTTCCTCGCACGTCAGCCTGGCCGCCTCGCGGAGCCTCCTGAGCTCAAGCGCTAGCCGGCGCCTTCGCACCGTGGGGCTATGTTCGGTTCCCATCTGTCACCTCCCCCGAAGAGCGCGACGTGTGGGTTCCCTAGTGTGCCGCCGGAGCGCCATAGACGTCTAGTTACTCCGGGGTCCGTCTCGGACTGATCTCTTATGCAACATGCGAATTTCTCTATGCATGTTGCATCCAGCCGCCTCCGGCGGCATCCTTGAACCATGTCCTTACCCTATGCTGCATCTCGGCTACTAGAGGTGACTAAATGACCGCGGAGACCCACCAAGTCCCCGTATCGGGGCAGGCTCCGCATGTCTACCTGAACCGGCTCGAAGGGCTCGCTGAGGTACTGGCCAGGCACGGGCTGCGGACCAGCCTGATGGCGCCGCCGGGACGTGTTCCCAGCCTGCACGTGGTCAACCCGGCGGCGTCCGCACTGGCCGAGGATGTCTATGCCGGGCGAGGCCAGGACGGCACCTGGTGGTTCTGGTGGTCATGGGCGGAACGGATCGCCACCTGGGATGACCTGGATGACGCCGCCGCTCTCATCAAGCAGGTTCTCGCAGCTCGCGACCAGTAGGGTCACGACTGCTGTCGCGGTGCGGCAAGCGCGGCCGGGGTCATCCCGGGAAAGGCGACCGTTCCCCCGCGCCAGGCTGCGGCACGCATAGCGGACGCCTGCACCTGCATGGCGCCGAAATCCCTGATCGAGACGTTGCTCAGCGCGACCAGGCCGAGATAGGCCGTGGCGATCCGGTCCTCGAGCACGACAGCGAGAGCAACCGCCTCGCTGGCGTTCCGCACCGGCACCGGGAGCTGGTAGGCCACGGCGGCCGCGGTCGGCTGCGCCCCAAGAGAACGCAGCACGGCCTCGAGGCGGTCCCGGGCGACCTGATGGGCAACCCAGTCGCTCGTCGCCGTGGCCTGCATGCTTCCGGCGAGATAAGCACCGACGACCCCGTAACCGTAGATGGCGGCGTGCTCGGCCGTCAGTGCGGTCTGCAGTGCCCGGATGGTGCCGGGCGCGGGAGAAAGGTGGCTGTTCATTACGCGATCCGGGCTGCAGCGGCGTCAAGGACCGGCACGTGCGTGGCCTCCGACGCCCCGATGCTCGCGAAGAGCTGGGCAAGGGAGGCAGGGGCGCCGTGCAGGCGGCTGCGCATCGCGGTAGCGGCGGCCTGCTCGGCGGTCTGCAGGAACGCGACGCCCGCATTTACCGCCGACGGCACCGGAGCCACCGCCGGGGCCGGCCCGCGTTGCGCCGCCGGGCTCGCCTTGCTTCCAGCCGGAACGATCAGCCGGGACCGGAGCTGGGCGAGGTGCGCGCGGTGCTCGGCCAGCAGCGGCTCAAGGGCGGCGGCCAGGAGTCCGGCGGAGCCGCCTGCCGCAGCCCCGCTGGTCTCTCCCGCCTCGTGCAGCACGGCAACGTAGCGGGTAATCATCAGCTGTTCCGCGGCGATCGCCTCGCGGAGCACGGCGACATCGGGGGCGAGTGACGGCGGAGCGGCGAGGACGTCGACACCGTCGCAGCCGGATACGGCGGCGAGCGGCAGCAACGCCGCGGCCGCAAGCACTACCCGGCGTGTCGGTTTCGCCGCCACGGAGCCTCCAGCGGGTGCCGCGCCCCCTTGCCTGCGCGGGCTCCTAGCATGCCATGACTGGCGGTGCCGGGCTCCGGCCGGCACGCGGCGTGACGGGCAATCGTCCCGGCGGTGGCCAGCCCGGTTAGGCTAGAGGCCGAGCGGACAACAGCACAGGTCGCGGGCGAGGAGGTCGTGATGCACGGTAACTCGCGTCACGGTTCGCCGCGGTCGCCGTCGCGGGTGGCTGCCGCAGATGCCGAGCGGATCATTGGCCTGCTTGAGCCGGCGGTCGCCGGCATGGGCATGGACCTGGAAGATGTCAGGATCACCTCGGCCGGGCGGCGGCGGTTGTTGCGCATTGTGGTCGATGCCGACGGCGGGGTAAGCCTCGACGATATAGCTCTCGTGAGCCGGGAGCTGTCGGCCACGCTCGACCGGGCGGCTGCGATGGGGGAGGTATCGTACACCCTAGAGGTATCTTCGCCGGGCGTTGACCGGCCGCTGACCGAGCCCAAGCACTGGCGGCGCGCGGTTGGCCGCGTGGTGACCGCCCCGCTCCTGGCGCAGCCTGGGGCGGGAGCGGGTGCCCCGGCTGCGGCCGTCACCGGGCGCGTCGCCGGGGCGGACTCCAGCGGGGTGCGGATGAACGTCGACGGAGCCACCCGTGAGTTCGGCTATTCCGAACTGGGCCCGGGGAAGATACAGATCGAATTCGCCCCGCTGGATGGCTACGCCAACGATGGCGCGGACGAGGAGGGGCCGGATGGATATTGACCTGAGCGTCCTGAAGAGCCTTGAAGCCGAGAAGGACATCTCGATGGACCTGGCTATCAAGGCCATCGAGGATGCGCTCCTCGTCGCATATCACCGGACCGAAGGCGCGGCCACCACGGCGCGGGTCGAGGTCAACAGGCGCAGTGGCCACGTGACGGTCTGGGCCGCCGAGACCGGCGATGACGGCACCGTCACGCGGGAATACGACGACACGCCCGAGGGTTTTGGGCGTATCGCGGCGACCACGGCGCGGCAGGTCATCCTGCAACGGCTGCGGGACGCCGAGGACGAGCTCACCTTTGGCGAGTACGCGGGCCGCGAGGGAGACATCGTGGCCGGCGTGATCCAGCAGGGCAAAGACCCCCGGGCTGTGCTGGTTGACCTGGGCAAGCTCGAGGCCATCCTGCCGCCGACCGAGCAGGTGCCCGGCGAGCGCTACGTGCACGGCGAGCGGCTGAAGTGCTACGTCCTGACCGTCCGCAAGGGCTATCGCGGTCCGTCAGTGACGCTGTCCCGCACGCATCCGAACCTGGTCAAGAAGCTGTTCGCGCTCGAGGTGCCGGAGATCGCCTCCGGAGCGGTGGAAATCGCCGCCATCGCCAGGGAGGCCGGGCACCGCAGCAAGATCGCGGTGACCTCGCGCCAGCCGGGCGTGAACGCCAAGGGCGCCTGTATCGGCCCGATGGGCAGCCGGGTCCGCAATGTGATGACAGAGCTGCACGGGGAGAAGATCGACATCGTCGACTACTCGCCCGACCCGGCCGAGTTCGTCGCGCACGCCCTGTCACCGGCGCGGGTCTCGCGGGTGATCGTGGTGGATCCGCAGGCTCGGGTCGCGCAAGTGATCGTGCCCGACTACCAGCTGTCGCTGGCCATCGGCAAAGAGGGCCAGAACGTGCGGCTCGCGGCACGGCTGACCGGCTGGCGGATCGATATCCGGCCGGACAGCCCCGATGCGGACGAGTCCGTTGCCTCGGCCGCTCCCGAGGATGCCGGCCGGGCCAGCGAGGGCAAGGAAGGCGATGGCGCGCTGGCGAGCGCTGTCAGCGATGTCCCGGGCTCGGCGGGCAACGTTCCCGGCGCCGCGGGCGAGTAGGTTGCGCGGTCCTGGCCGCGGAGCGTGCTCCGGCACGGCATTTGCGGCTCGCTTATTGGGGGGTTGACGGGGGGTCGTCCCCCCAAGGGATAGCACTGTAAGCTTGGCGGAGATGGGCACGCGGCATTCGCAGACTCGGCACGCTCCAGCGATCCGGACCTGTGTAGGTTGCGGTGCCCGCTCGGTCAAGTCCGACTTGCTTCGGCTGGTGGCGGCCGGGAACGAGATCGTTCCTGACGTGCCGGCGCGAAGACCGGGCCGGGGTGCGTACCTGCATCCCAGCCTGGGATGCTTTGAAAAAGCGCAGCGCCGCCGGGCGTTTGCGCGGGCGCTGCGCCTGTCCGGAACGTTCGGGACCGGTGCGGTCGTCGAGTATCTTGGGCAGGCACGGCCGGTTCTGCCGGGTCGTGTCCGGAGCAACGGCGACGGCTGGCAGAACGAGCTGGGCGAGCATGGAAGCACGGCCGTGGCGACACGGCCCGGGAGAGCAGGCTGAGATTGCGATGAGCGACCGATGAGCATGCGGCGATGAACAGCAGAGGCTGACGCCGGACGGAGCACGCGCTGCCCCGAACGGCTGACGGGTCCGGCCAATCCGGACCGAGTAGAGGGAGCGCAGTGGCGAAAGTCCGGGTATACGAGCTCGCGAAGGAGTTCGGCGTAGAGAGCAAGGCCGTTATGGCCAAGCTCCAGGAAATGGGCGAGTTCGTGCGGTCGGCGTCCTCCACGATCGAGGCGCCGGTCGTCCGCAGGCTCAAGGAAGCATTCACGGCTCAGCAGCCCAAGCAGGCGCGGGCCGGCCAGACCGAAGGTGGCCGCTCGGTAGCGGCCCCGGCCGCACCCGTGGTGGCGTCGGCCGATGACGGGCACGGCGCTACCAACGGCCGCAGCCCGGCCGCGCCCGTCGCGCCAGCCGCCCAGGCTGGGCCTGCACTGGCAGCGGCCGAGCCGGTAAGTCCCGCCGCGACGGCGCCTGCCGCGACGACCCCTGTAACGGAGCCGGCCGCGGACCGGGGCGCAGACGGGTCACCGGGCACGGCGCCGGTTCCGTTCCCGCATGCCCAGCCGGACGCACCGGCTGCGGCAACGGAAACCGCGCCCGTCGCGCAGCGGCCTGCCGCCGACGGCTCCGGTACCGCACCGCGGACCGGCCCGCAGTCAGGCGCGCCGCGTCCGGCCTCCGGTGCACCGAGGCCAGGTGGCGCGTCCCGGCCGTCCGCTGGCGTGCCGGGCCCGCCCCGGCCAGGCCCCCGGCCGGGCAATAACCCGTTCAGCTCGACGGCGACCGGCATGGGGTCGGCGCCCCGAGGCCCCAGGCCAGGTCAGGCCGGTGCCCCCGCCGGCGGGAGTCCGGCGGCCTTTGCCGGCCAGCCAGGCACCAGCCAAGGTCCCAGGCCGGGTGGCGCGCCCCGTCCGGGCACACCGCGCGTGCCCGGACGCCCGGGTGAGGCTCCGCGGCCGGGTGGGCCGCGGCCTGGCGGACCTCGTCCCAGCCCCAGCAGCATGCCGCCCCGGCCGGTCGGCGCCCGCGGGCCCGGCGGCTTCGCTGGGTCGGGTGGTACCGGCGGTCCAGGAGCAGGCGGCCGTGGCGGCCCTGGCACTGGCGCCAGGCCTGGCGGCGGCGGCGGCCGTGGCGGTCCTGGCGCGGGTCCCGGTGGCGGCGCCCGTGGCGGTCCCGGCGCGGGTGGCGGCCAGCGGCCCGGAGGCGGAGGGGTCGGGCCGGCGCGTCCCGGCGGCGGTGGCCGCGGCCGGAGCGGCACCCAGGGTGCTTTCGGGCGCCCCGGCGGGCGCCCGCAGCGCGGCCGGAAGTCGAAGCGTCAGCGTCGTCAGGAATTCGACAACATGCAGGCGCCGGCGATCGGCGGCGTGTCGATCCCGCGCGGGAACGGCCAGGTAATCCGGCTGTCGCGGGGTGCGTCGCTGAGCGACTTCGCCGACAAGATCGGCGTGAACCCCGCCTCGCTGGTGCAGGTGCTTTTCCACCTGGGCGAGATGGTGACCGCGACCCAGTCGGTGAACGACGAGACGCTCCAGCTGCTCGGTGCCGAGCTGAACTACACCGTCCAGGTCGTCTCCCCCGAGGAAGAGGACCGGGAGCTGCTCGAGGCGTTCGACATCGAGTTCGGCGAGGACGAGGGCGGCGAGAGCGACCTGGTGGCCCGTCCGCCGGTGGTGACCGTGATGGGTCACGTCGACCACGGCAAGACCAAGCTGCTCGACGCGATCAGGCGCACGAACGTGGTAGCCCACGAGGCCGGCGGCATCACTCAGCACATCGGCGCGTACCAGGCCAACACCAAGGTCGACGGCCAGGAGCGAAGGATCACCTTCATCGACACGCCTGGTCACGAGGCCTTCACCGCCATGCGGGCCCGCGGCGCCGAGACGACCGACCTGGTCGTGCTCGTGGTCGCGGCCGATGACGGCGTGAAGCCGCAGACCACTGAGGCGCTCAACCACGCCCAGGCGGCCGGCGTGCCGATCGTCGTGGCGGTCAACAAGATCGACAAGGAGGGCGCCGACCCGGCGCGGGTGCGGGCCCAGCTCACCGAGTACGGGCTGGTGGCCGAGGAATTCGGCGGCCAGAACCTGTTCGTCGACGTGTCTGCCCGCGAGGGCACCGGCATCGACGACCTGCTCGAGGCCATCGTGCTGACCGCAGACGCCGAGCTGGACCTGCGCGCCAATCCCGACCAGCAGGCTCAGGGCGTCGCGATCGAGGCCGAGCTGGACAAGGGCCGCGGGCCGGTCGCGACCGTGCTCGTACAGCGCGGGACGCTCAGGGTCGGTGACTCGATCGTGTGCGGCGAGGCGTTCGGCCGGGTTCGGGCCATGCTCGACGAGAACCGCGATCCGGTCATGGAAGCGCCGCCGTCCCGGCCGGTGCAGGTGCTCGGTCTCACCGCGGTGCCCAACGCCGGCGACAGCTTCCTGGTGGTGGACGACGACCGGGTCGCCCGGCAGATCGCCGAGCGGCGCGAAGCCAGGGAGCGCAGCGCGATGTTCGCGCAGCGGCGGCCGCGGGTCACTCTGGAGGACCTGGAGTCGGCGCTCAAGTCCGGCGAGCGGGAAGAGCTGCTGCTCATCATCAAGGGTGACGTGTCCGGTTCGGTCGAGGCGCTCGAAGATGCCCTGCTCCAGCTCGACGTCGGCGAGGAGGTAGTCCTGCGGGTCATCGGCCGCGGTGTCGGCGCGATCACCCAGGACGATGTCAACCTGGCCATCGCCTCCGAGGCCGTGATCATCGGCTTCAACGTCCGCCCAGCGGGCCGGGCCGGTGAACTCGCTCAGCGCGAGGGCGTGGACATCCGCTACTACTCGGTGATCTACCAGGCCATCGAGGAAGTCGAGGCAGCTCTCAAGGGCATGCTGAAGCCGATCTTCGAGGAAGTCCAGCTCGGCACCGCCGAGGTGCGGGAGGTCTTCCGGGTGCCCAGGGTCGGCAACGTGGCCGGCTGCATCGTGCGCTCCGGTACGATCACCCGTCACAGCAGGGCCCGCCTGGTCCGCGACAGCGTCGTGGTCTCGGACAGCCTCAGCATCGAGTCGCTGCGCCGGTTCAAGGACGATGCCACCGAGGTCCGCGAGGGCTTTGAGTGCGGCATCGGCCTCGGCTACAACGACGTCCGTGTCAATGACGTGATCGAGACGTTCGAGATGCGGGAGAAGCCCAGGGCATAAGGCTCAATCACCAGCCCGGAAGACACCGATGTATGCGGGAAGACGCCGATGTATGTGGGTGCGCTAACGCTGGACGTGCTGCTTGGCGACGTGCGCTCGCTGAAGCAGAAGCGTTCCGCGGTCCGGCCGCTGATCGCCGAGGTCGCCCGGCGCTTCCCGAGCGCATCCGTGGCTGAGACCGGGCACCTCGGCCTGCACCGGCGGGCGGAGATCGGCGTGGCGGTGGCGGCCCCGACGGCGGCGCGGGCCGTCGAGGTTCTCGATGCGTGCGAACGCTTCGTCGCGGGCCGACCCGACATCGAGCTGCTGTCCGCGAGGCAGCGGCTGTTCAGTGAGGAGGAGTGAGCCAGCCATGGTGGACACGGGCCGGGCGCGCAGGCTGAGCGAGGCGATCGCGCAGATCGTCGCCGAGATGCTGGAGCGCCGGATCAAGGACCCGAGGCTCGGCTTTGTCACGGTGACCGAGGCCCGGGTGACCGGGGACCTCCGCGAGGCGACGGTGTTCTACACGGTCTACGGCTCCGAGGAGGAACGCACGGCGTCGGCCGCGGCGCTGGCTAGCGCGGCCGGCCTGATCCGTTCCGAGGTCGGCAGGCAGACCGGGGTGAAGCACACGCCTTCGATCACCTTCAAGCAGGACACGATTCCCGACACGGCGCGGAACATCGAGGAGCTCGTGGCCCGGGCCCGCATGGCCGACGCGGAGGTCGCGGCGGCCCGGGTCGGCGCCGAACCGGCCGGCGATCCGGATCCTTACCGGGTTCGCCCCGAGCCGGACGGCGACGATGACGCCGAACCGAAGGGGGAAGGGGAGATGGGCGGGGGCCCAGCCGCCGAGGACGCAGTGAACGGAGCCGGGGAAGTGCGCGGGGGCCCGCTCGGCCGTTACCCGGCGCCCTAGGCGCAGCGTCCGGGCGGTGCCGGAGCGGGCGCCCAGGCGGCGGGCGGAGCCGCTCGCAGGCCGGTGCTCTGGGCGATTACCCGGCGGTCGGCGACGGCAGCGCGAGATACTCACGGTCGTGACGACCGAGCAAGTGGGCACCGAGGAAGAGTGGGCGCGGGCCGTCAAGGCTCTGGACGGGGCCACCGAGATCTGCCTGGCCTGCCACGTCCGGCCGGACGGGGACGCACTCGGCTCGATGCTCGCGGTCACGCACGCCCTGCGCGTACGCTCCAGGCCGCCGGGCTCTGCGCCGGTCAGCATCGTCGCATCGTTCGGCGACCGGCCGTTCGAGGTCCCGCGCATTCTCCGTTTCCTGCCCGGTGCCGAGCTGCTCAGCCCCCCGGACGCGTATCCGGAGCGGCCCCAGGTCATGGTGACCTTCGACGCGGCCAGCCCGGACCGGCTCGGACTGCTCGAGGCGCGCGCAGCGGCGGCCGACGAGCTGATCGTCCTCGACCATCACGCGTCCAACACCGGGTTCGGTACCGTGAACCTGATCGACGACCGCGCCGCCGCCACCGCGGTGCTCGCGTTTGAGCTGGTCAGCAGGCTTGGCGTGGAACTTACTCGGGACATCGCGCTCGGCTTGTACACGGGTCTTGTCACCGATACCGGGTCGTTCAAGTACTCGAACACGTCCGCGCGCGTGCACGAGCTGGCTGCGCAGCTGCTGCAGACCGGCATCGAGCCGGGAGCCGTGGCGCACGAGCTCTGGGATCGCAGCCCGTTCGGGTTCCTCGGCCTGCTTTCCGCCACGCTGGGCCGGGCGCGGCTCGAGCCGGACGCCGCTGCGGGCCATGGCCTGGTGTGGACGACGGTCACCCGCGGCGACCGCGCGGCCCACGGGCTGCCCTACGAGGCGGCCGAATCAGTGATCGACGTGGTGCGCCGCACCGACGAGGCCGACGTGGCGGTCGTGCTCAAGGAAGACGACGACGGGTGCTGGCAGGTGTCGGCCAGGTCCAAGGGCCAGGCCGACGTCGGGCGGGCCTGCGTGGCGCTGGGCGGCGGCGGGCACCGGCTCGCAGCGGGCTTCACCGCGCGCGGCCCGGCCGCCGACGTGATGACCGCGCTGCGCCGCCAGCTCGCGATCGTGTCCGCCCCGGCCGGCGGGCGGTGACGACGGCGGCAGGCGGCGGGCAGGCGCGCGAGGTGGCCAGCGGCCTGGTCATCGTCGACAAGCCACCGGGGCTTACCTCGCACGACGTGGTTGGGCGGATCCGCCGGCTGGCCGGGACCCGCCGCGTCGGGCACGCGGGCACGCTGGACCCGATGGCCACCGGAGTGCTCGTGATCGGGGTGGAGAAGGCCACCAGGCTGCTCGGCCATCTCGCGCTGAGCGAGAAGGAGTACTCGGCCACGATCCGGCTCGGCCAGGCGACCGACACCGACGATGCCGAAGGCCAGGTGATCGCCCAGACCTCGGCGGCCGCGGTCTCACAGTCGTCCCTCGAAGCGGCAGTGGCCGCGCTGACCGGCGAGATCGAGCAGGTGCCCCCCGGGTACAGCGCCATCAAGGTGGCCGGGAAGCGTGCTTACCGGCTGGCCAGGCAGGGCGCCGCCCCCGAGCTCGCGGCCAGGTCCGTCACCGTGACGGCCTTCACCGTCCGGGCCGTTCGCCGCGCCGGCGATCTGCTCGACGCCGACGTCACGGTCACCTGCTCCAGCGGGACCTACATCCGGGCGCTGGCCCGGGACCTCGGCCGGGCGCTCGGCGTTGGCGGGCACCTCACCGCGCTGCGCCGGACGCGCGTGGGTCCCTATGAGATCGCCGGCGCCGCCACCCTCGATCAGCTCGCGACCAGATTCACGGTGATCCCGCTGGCCGAGGCGGCCGCCGTGGCGTTCCGGCCGGTGCAGCTCACCGGGGATCAGGCGGGCTCGGTCGCGCACGGGGGCAGGGTCGCGATCAGTGAGCTGGACTGGCCAGGCGGGGCACCGGGGCCGGTCGCCGCGTTCGCCCCGGACGGCTCGCTGATCGCGCTGCTCACCGAGGAGGCCGGCCAGGCCAGGCCGCTCGCCGTCTTCGTCCCGTGACCGCCACGAAGCGGACAGGCGCAGCGCATGGCAGTCTTGGAGGGGTCACGCCGACGCGACCGGGGGAGGAACCGTACATGCACCGCTGGGACGGCCTGCACGAGGTGCCCGATGGCTGGGGCCCCTCCGTGGTCACCATCGGGGTCTTCGACGGCGTGCACCTTGGCCATCAGCGCGTCGTGGGCCGGGCCGCGGAGATCGCGGCGGAGCTCGGGCTGCCGGTGGTGGTGGTCACGTTCGACCCGCACCCGGACGAGGTGGTGCGGCCCGGCTCCCATCCGCCGTTCCTGTGCAGCGCCAGGCGGCGTGCCGAGCTGCTGGCCGGACTCGGCGTGGACGCGGTGTGCGTGCTGCCGTTCACCCGCGAGTTCTCGCAGCTTGGGCCGGATGAGTTCGTCCACGCCGTGCTCGTCGACCGGCTGCACGCCGCGCGGGTAGTGGTCGGCGAGGACTTCCGGTTCGGCTACCGCGCCGCCGGCGACGTCGCGCTGCTCGCGGAACTCGGCGAGAAGTACGACTTCACCGTCGAGGGCGTGCCGCTGGTCGCCGACGACGGCGTCCGGATCTCGTCGAGCGGGATCCGGGCCCAGCTCGCGGCCGGTGACGTGGCCGGCGCAGAGCGCGACCTGGGCCGCCCGCACCGGGTGGAGGGCGTCGTGGTGCGGGGCCACCAGCGGGGCCGGGCGCTCGGCTTCCCGACCGCCAACCTGGAGACGATCCCGCATACCGCGATCCCCGCCGACGGCATCTACGCGGGGTGGCTCACCAGCCTCGACCCGTCCGGAGGAGAGCTCCAGCGCTGGCCCGCGGCGATCTCTGTCGGCACCAACCCCACCTTCGGCGGGCAGGAACGCAGCGTCGAGGCCTATGCGCTCGACCGCAACGACCTGGATCTGTACGGGGTGCACGTGGCCGTGGATTTCATCGCCAGGCTCCGCGGCATGGAACGGTTCGACTCGGTCGATGACCTGGTCGCCCAGATGCGGCTGGACGCGGACGCCGCCCGCGGCGTCTGCTCTGGCGGGTAGCGGCTTTGTTGCCCGGCTGCTGGCGTGATGCGGCGGCCGGCGTGGTAGCCTAAGGAGTCGGCCGGTATTATCCGGCCAGGTTAGCTGCGCCCTCATGCGGCTTACCTTCTGGGCAGCAGCCACGCCTTTCCTGGCGTGACGTGCACCCAGGCGCATCCTGCCCCGAGCGGTCTGGCGACGATACCACCGGGGCACCCAGAGACGACCACATGACGAAGGAGCAACGTGCCGCTAGAGACCACGGTGAAGAAGGAGATCATCGCCGGGCACGCGACCAGTGAGGGTGACACCGGCTCGCCGGAGGTCCAAGTCGCGTTGCTGACACGGCGGATCCAGGATCTGACCGAGCACCTCAAGGTGCACAAGCACGATCACCACAGCCGGCGCGGGCTGCTGCTGCTGGTCGGCCGCAGGCGGCGGCTGCTGCAGTACCTGTCCCGAAAGGACATCGCCCGCTACCGTGAGCTGATCGAAAAGCTCGGCTTGCGCAGGTAGGTTGACGGAAAACCCGCCCGCTGGGCTCCGCGCCCGGCGGGCGCACAACTGAACACGAAGAAAAGACAGAGAAACAGAACGACGTCCCGCGGCCCCGGCCCAGAGCGCTCAAAGCGCCGGTCCTCGGTAGTGGTTCTCGGGCCAGGGGGAAGGCGCCCGCGCAAGCGGCGCACTCACCCGGGCCGAGAGCTTCGATCGAAGACCGGCCGACTGCCGGCCTGGCCAGGCAGTCGGTGCGTGCTCACTGGCGGCGGGCAGACGCGGGACCTCACAAAGGAGGTCTCACCCGTGACTGGAATCCAGGAGGGTGTGCATACCGCCGAGGTCACTATCGACAACGGCGCACTCGGAGTACACAAGATCCGCTTCGAGACCGGCCGGCTGGCCCGTCTCGCCGCAGGTTCGGCCGTCGTCTATCTCGACGACGAAACCATGGTGCTGTCCGCGACCACCGCGTCCAAGCACCCCAAGGAAGGCCTCGACTTCTTCCCGCTCACGGTTGACGTCGAGGAGAAGATGTACGCGGTGGGCCGGATTCCCGGCTCGTTCTTCCGCCGGGAGGGCCGCCCGTCCGAGGACGCGATCCTCACCTGCCGGCTGATCGACCGGCCGCTGCGGCCAACGTTCACGCACGGGCTGCGCAACGAGGT
>Ga0208725_1000172_pt1 | contig 14916 bp, 13 predicted proteins | sample MicForSoSWNH13_O_FD_188004 | JGI IMG/M metagenome (GOLD analysis project Ga0208725, IMG submission 188004) | Forest soil microbial communities from Harvard Forest Long Term Ecological Research site in Petersham, Massachusetts, USA - MetaG HF011... | ecosystem: Environmental > Terrestrial > Soil... | reverse complement strand
CCGCGACGAGGGGCCGAAGGGCATCCGGGCGCAGGTGCAGGGCGACGAGCTTCGCGTCTCTTCCAAGAAGAAGGACGATCTCCAGCAGGTGATCAACCTCCTCAAGGGCAAGGAACTCGATCTCGCCCTGCAGTTCGTGAACTACCGGTAAGCCTGGCGCAGGCCGGAACGGCCAGCCTCACGAGGCCACTGGCGTCCGTTGCCGGAAGCCGGAGATGTCGGTCGGGCGCTGGAGCTCACCCGCGTCGCCGGGCCCGGTGACGTGACCGGCGGCGAGTTGGGCGGCCAGCTCGCCGCATGCGCGTGCCCGGTCGGCGTCCCTGGCATGATCTGCGCAGCGGCGGCTGGGGATGTTCTCGCAGTCCCAGCAGCCCACCGCGGCGGCTCCCGAGGTTCGGTAGACGGCCGCGTCCTCGAGGGCGGTCAGCACGACCTCCAGCTGCCTGGCTGAGAGGGACGCCTCGATGCACCCCGCCTGCCGCGCCCGCCATAGCAGCGAAGCCACGGCCGCGGCGTTCCGCTTGTCCCAGTGGACCAGCCTGCGCAGGAACTGCCGGTCCCTGCCGCCGAGCCGGACCCCCCGCAGGGCCGCATCCAGCGCGTCCCGCACCGTGGCCCGGCGAGCGCCGGGCCGCTGCAGCTGAACCGGGCCGTTCCCCGGCTGGACCGCGGCACGCCTTGAGCGCATGGCCGGCGGCCCGGGCACGGCGGTGACGTTCGCGCTCTCACTCCCCTGCACACGATCCCTCATGCTCCGCGGCCTCCCAGTCAGGCGCGAGGTGCGGCTCCCCGGCGGACGGAGATCAAGCTAAGCCCCGTATCCGGCCGAATGGCGCCGGGGAACGCTAGTTACAACCGGTAATCGAAAGACGACTACGTGAGTATGACGCTTCCAAATGTAGTTCGGTTGACACTTTCAGTAACTGGCAAGAGACCCGCAAGCCGGCGCGCCGTGACGGCTTCTCCCAGGTCGGCGGGTTGGCGCGGGGGGCCGGCCGAACCGCGCCCCAACGGAATCCCAGCCCCCTAGGGGAAAGTCAGGCCCGCGGCCTCCAGCGAACCGCTTCGCCCGGCGGAGTACCGGATTACAGTAAGGCAACGTCTGGACGCACCTTGCGTCACAGGACTGCGCGTTGGGCTATCGCGGGGGCGACGCTACCTAGTGATTTGACTGGTAGCGCGGCTATTGCGGGAGCCCGCAGCCGGCAAGTACGGCAGCGACGCGCATCCGGCTGACACCCAGTCAGCCACCAGCAGGATGTAAGGTAGTCCTAACCTCAACAAAACCTCAACGCCCCGGCCCAGGCCACGGACAGGGGCGGCGCCTACAAGGATGCACGCCGTCACCGCGTCCCCAGTGCGCACAGCACTGCCCGGCCTCGGCGCGTGGAGGAGGCCTCCGACTGTGACCAAGCAGGTCCAGCAACTAGATCGCGTCATCATCAGGTTCGCCGGCGACTCTGGCGACGGTATGCAGCTTGCCGGCGACAGGTTCACCCAGGAAACGGCGACGTTCGGCAATGACTTGTCGACGCTGCCCAACTTCCCAGCCGAGATCAGGGCCCCGGCCGGGACGCTTCCCGGGGTGTCCAGCTTCCAGCTGCACTTCGCCGACCATGACATTCTGACTCCGGGCGACGCCCCTGACGTCTTGGTCGCGATGAACCCGGCGGCGCTCAAAGCCAACATCGGCGACCTGCCGCGCGGCGCGGACATCATCGCCAACACCGATGAGTTCACCAAGCGCAACCTGGGCAAGGTCGGCTACGAGCGCAGCCCGCTCGAGGACGGATCCCTATCCGGCTACCAGCTGCACGCCCTGCCGATCACCTCGGTAACCGTCAAGGCGCTAGAAGGCTTCGACATCAGCCGGAAGGAAGCCGAGCGGGCGAAGAACATGTTCGCGCTCGGCCTGCTGTCCTGGCTGTACAACAGGCCGGCCGAAGGCACGATGACGTTCCTCGAGTCCAAGTTCGCCAAGAAGCCCGAGATCATGGAGGCGAACAAGGCGGCCTTCCGGGCCGGCTGGAACTACGGCGAGACCACCGAGGCATTCTCGGTGCAGTACGAGGTCAAGCCGTCCATCATGCCGCCGGGCACCTACCGGAACATCACCGGCAACACCGCGCTGTCCTACGGGCTGGTCGCCGCCTCCCGGCGGTCCGGCCTGCCGCTGTTCCTTGGTTCCTACCCGATCACTCCGGCCTCCGACATCCTGCACGAGCTGGCTAAGCACAAGCGGTTCGGGGTGCGCACGTTCCAGGCGGAAGACGAGATCGGCGGCGTCGGCGCGGCGCTCGGCGCGGCCTTCGGTGGCGCCCTGGGCGTCAGCACCACCTCGGGCCCGGGCATGGTGCTGAAGCAGGAGACCATCGGCCTCGCGGTGTCCGTCGAGCTGCCGCTGATCATCTGCGACATCCAGCGGGCCGGCCCGTCCACGGGCATGCCGACCAAGACCGAGCAGGCCGACCTGCTGATGGCGATTTACGGCCGTAACGGTGAGTCGCCGCTTGCCGTGGTCGCGCCCGCCACTCCATCGGACTGCTTCGACATCGCGCTCGAGGCGGTCAGGATCGCCACCAAGTACCGGACGCCGGTGATCATTCTGTCCGACGGTTACCTGGCCAACGGCTCGGAACCGTGGCGCATCCCCGAGGTCGCCGACCTTCCCAAACTGCGGGACGAGTTCTCTTTCTCCAGCCCGAACGAGTGGCGGGGCGACGACGACCAGCCGCAATTCCTACCGTTCAAGAGAAATACCCAGACTCTCGCGCGTCCCTGGGCCATCCCCGGAACCCCGGGCCTTGAGCATCGGATCGGGGGGATCGAAAAGGCCGACGTGGCCGGCACGATCTCCTACGACCCCGATAACCACGACAAGATGGTCCGGCTGCGCCAGGCGAAGATTGACGGCATCGCCGCGGACATCGGGCCGCTCGAGGTCGACGACCCGGACGGCGACGCCAAGGTTCTGGTGCTCGGCTGGGGCTCGACATTCGGCTCCATCGGTGCCGCGGTCCGCCGGGTCCGGCTGGCCGACGGCAAGGTCGCCCAGGCTCACCTGCGGCACCTGTCCCCGTTCCCGGCCAACCTTCCCGAGGTGCTGGCCGCCTACGACAAGGTCCTGGTCCCCGAGATCAACCTGGGCCAGCTGGCGCTGGTGCTGCGTGGCCGCTACCTCGTCGACGTGATCTCCTACAACAGAGTCCGCGGGCTCCCGTTCCGGGCCGCGGAGCTGGCGGGCGTCATCCAGGATGTGATCGCAAATGTCTGAAGCCTTCCACGGCAACGGAGGGCCCGCGCACGACGGGGCACCGGACGCGGCGAGCCGCCGGCCGGCCGCGCTCACGCTGGTGCCGGTGGCCGACGAGAAGCTGGGGACCAAGGACTTCAAGTCCGACCAGGAGGTGCGCTGGTGCCCGGGCTGCGGTGACTACGCGATCCTGGCGGCGTTCCAGTCGTTCCTGCCGGAGCTGGAGATCCCGCGCGAGAACCTCGTGATCATCTCCGGGATCGGCTGCTCGTCGCGGCTGCCCTACTACGTGGACAGCTACGGCATGCACTCGATCCATGGTCGCGCCCCGGCGATCGCTACCGGGCTGGCGGCCTCCCGCCCCGACCTGTCGGTCTGGGTGATCACCGGTGACGGCGACGCGCTGTCCATCGGCGGCAACCACCTGATCCATGCGCTGCGCCGCAACATCAACATCAAGATCCTGCTGTTCAACAACCGGATCTACGGGCTGACCAAGGGCCAGTACTCGCCCACCTCGGAACAGGGCAAGGTGACGAAGTCGAGCCCGGTCGGCTCGCTGGACACCCCGTTCAACCCGCTGTCGCTGGCGCTGGGCGCCGAGGCCAGCTTCGTCGCGCGGACCATCGACTCGGACCGCAGGCACCTGCAGAGCGTGCTGCGGGCGGCGGCCGACCACCGGGGCGCGGCGTTCGTCGAGATCTACCAGAACTGCCCGATCTTCAACGACGACGCGTTCGCCACGCTCACCGAGCCGGCGTCGCGGGACGAGAACGTGATCCGGCTCGAGCACGGTGAGCCGATCCGGTTTGGGGCGGACAAGAGCCTCGGACTCGCCTTCAGCAACTACGGGGCGCTGCGTGCGGTCGACGCGACCAGCGCTGACGAGGCCTCCATGCTGGTTCACGATGCGCACGCGGCCGACCCTTCGTACGCGTTCGCGCTGACCCGGCTGGACAGTTCCGACGTGGCCAGGACACCGATCGGGGTGTTGCGGCAGGCTCCCCGGCCCAGTTACGACGACCTGATGTCCGAGCAGCTCGAGACCGCACGTGCCCGGGAGGGCGACGGCGACCTCGCCGCACTGCTGGCGGGCGGCGATACCTGGCAAGTCGGCTGACCATGCCGGCCGCGGGGACCGGCAACGCGGGCAGCGGGGCACCGGGAGGCGTGGTCTCCCGGCCTGGGGATCAGGAGGTTATCCCCCGGGCAGCTGCCGTGCAGGTCGAGCGCAAGGGACCGGTCACCACGGTCATCCTGCACCGGCCCGCGGTGCGCAACGCGGTCGACGGCCCGACCGCCGCCGCGCTCGCCGAGGCGTTCGAGCACTTTGACGCGGACCCCGACGCATCCGTCGCGGTGCTGTTCGGTGCCGGGGGCACCTTCTGCGCTGGCGCCGATCTCAAGGCCATGCGCACCCCATCCGGCAACCGGACCGAGCCGGACGGCCATGGCCCGATGGGGCCGACCCGGATGCGACTTTCCAAGCCGGTGATCGCGGCGATCTGCGGCCATGCCGTGGCTGGCGGGCTGGAGCTCGCGCTCTGGTGCGATCTGCGGGTGGCGCAGGAGGATGCCGTGCTCGGCGTGTTCTGCCGCCGCTGGGGGGTGCCACTGATCGACGGCGGCACGGTGCGGCTGCCGCGGCTGATCGGGCAGGGCCGGGCGCTTGACATGATCCTCACCGGGCGCGGCGTGCCCGCCGCGGAGGCTCAGCAGATGGGCCTGGTCGACCGCGTGGTCCCGAATGGCCGCGCAAGGGAGGCGGCCGAGCAGCTGGCGCGAGACATCGCCGCGCTGCCGCAAGTCTGCCTCCGCAGCGACCGGCAGTCGGCCCTCGAGGGGCTGTCGCTCGGCCACGACGAGGCGATGGCCAACGAGTTCGCCCACGGCATGGCCGTGCTCGCCGAGCCCGGCGTGGTTGAAGGCGTGTCCCGGTTTCGCGGCGGCGCCGGCCGCGGCGGCGCCCCTGCCTGACCCGCCCCGGTGCCTCGCGGCGCGCGGATCGCGCCCGCAGGCCGCGGATTGCGCCCGCAGGCGCGGAATGTGCCCGCGGGCGCGCGGATCACCCCTTGGGCGTTCATCGATGCACCAAAGGGCCGGTTCTATCCGGCCAAAACGTACATCGATAGGGATGCCGGCGCAGAGTCTGTGTCCGTCGGGCCGCAAAACGCGATACTCATGCCAACTTTTCGGGTCCGACGGCCGTCTCATGGATGGTGAACCAGCGGATGGATGGGGTGGCGATGGGCAGCAGGCGCGTGTCGCGCGGGGCCGGGCTGGTTATGGCATTCGGGCTGCCGGTGGCGCTCGGCGCGGCCGCCCTGGCCGGCGTCGCGCCAGCCGCCGCCCAGGCGTCCCGGGCCGCGTCCCGCGGCGCAGCGAGCGCCGCGGCGAGCAGCGCGGCCGCCACGGCGTCCGCGATCTGCACGTCGGCCAGTCACCCGGCGCTCGCCGCACGGGTGTCCAAAGGAATCCTCGCGGCGATGGCCGGCCGCTCGTCCGTGGTCGGCCTGGCGGTGGACGACCGGGTCACCGGGCTCACCTGCAAGTACCACCCCCACTGGCACTTCGACTCGGCCAGCGTGGTGAAGGTGACGATCCTGTCCGCGCTGCTGCGCAAGCTGCAGCAGGAGCATCGCGGCCTGACCGCGGCCCAAAAGGAACTGGCCACCGAGATGATCACCATCTCCGACAACGACGCCGCATCGACGCTGTGGGCCGAAACCGGCATGGCCAGCCTGCAGCACTTCCTGGACCTGGCCGGGATGAACGAGACCGTCCTCGGCCAGAACGGTTACTGGGGCCTGACCTTGATCACCGCGCACGACGAGCTCACCCTGCTCAAGCTGCTGACCAGCAAGAATTCGGTCCTGACCACGGCAAACCGCGACTACGTCCTCGGCCTGATGGCCCGGGTTGTTTCCTATGAGCGCTGGGGCGTCCCGGCAGGCGCGCCGACCGACGTGACCGTGCATGTGAAGAACGGCTGGCTGCCGCTGGCCACCCACGGCTGGCGGATCAACAGCATCGGCAGCTTCTCCGGGCACGGCAAGAACTACATGATCGTGGTGCTGACCGACGACAACCCCACGATGGACTATGGGGTCGACAGCGTGCAGGACATCGCCGAGGTGATCAACCACGCGCTGAACCCCGGCGCGACCTCGGTCATCCCGGCCGCCACCCCGAACCGGTCATGGGGCATCCCCGACGAGCAGATCCCAGCTCTGCACGGAGGCCGTTGACCATCGCAGGCAGCCGGGCCGCGGCCCGCACCGTCTTCCCGGATTGGCGCTTCGCGCCCAACATCGGCGGGCACCCGGACGTCTACGAGATCGAGAACCGCGGCATCGACCCGGACGGCCACGTGCTCGCCGCCATGCGCCGGCTGGCCCCGTGGAACGGGCGCACGGTGCTCGACCTGGGCTGCGGAACCGGGTTCTGGCTGCCCGGATACGCCAAACAGGCCGGCCAGGTCATCGGCGTCGAGCCGGATCCCGTGCTCCGCGCCAAGGCGGCCGCACGGACAAACGACCTGCCGGGCGTGCAGGTGCTGCCCGGCTCCGCCGAGCATCTGCCGCTCGCCGACCGGTCCGTTGACGTGGTCCATGCCAGGTTTGCTTACTTCCTCGATCCCGGCGGCGACGCCGGGCTCGCCGAGGTCATGCGGGTCCTCACGCCCGGCGGCAGCCTGGTCGTCGTCGACAACGACTATCGCTGGGGCCAGTTCGCCGGCCTGCTCGCCGCAGCCTCGAAAAAGCCGCCGCAGCAGACCGCCGATGCCATCGATGCCTGGTGGCGGCAGCGTGGCGGCACACGGCACGAGGTGCATTCCCAGTGGCGGTTCGCGAACCGCGCGGATCTCGCCGCGGTGCTGAACATCGAGGTCCCCGCCGCGGTCGCGCGAGCCTGGCTGGCACGGAACCCGGCCGCGACGGGCTTGTCCTACGGCTACGTCCTCTTCGCGGCCGCCCGCTCCGGGCGTGTATGATTCAGAACCATGTCCCGTTGGTATTGGCGCTTTAAGCTGGCTCTGGGTGGGCCGGCAGCCAAGCGCTGATCAAAAGGGTCACCCAGAGCCAGTCAGGCAGAGACGCCAAGTCTCTGCCTTTCGTCATTAAGGCGGCTGGCCTGGGACACGACGGCTGGCCGCCAGGAAGGTACAGCCGTGGATAGCCGGACCGACACCAGCAACCTGCACGTCTCGGGCTTTCAGCCGTTGATCGCGCCGGACGAGCTGCTGACCGAGTTGCCGCTCAGCGAGTTCCAGGCCGCCACCGTGCACGATGCGCGTGAGGCGGTACGCCGCATCCTCGCTGGGGACGATGACCGGCTGCTCACCGTCGTCGGCCCGTGCTCGGTGCACGACGTGAACGCCGCCGTCGACTATGCGACCCGCCTCGCCAAGACCGCCGCGGACCTGGCAGACGAGCTGTGCGTGGTGATGCGGGTCTACTTCGAGAAGCCGCGCACCACGGTCGGGTGGAAGGGCCTGATCAACGACCCGGGCATGGACGGCAGTCACGACGTGCACCGCGGCCTGCGCACCGCGCGCCGCCTGCTGCTCGACGTGCTCGACCTCGGCCTTCCGGTCGGGTGCGAGTTCCTGGACCCCAACTCGCCGCAGTACATCGCCGACACGGTCAGCTGGGGCGCGATCGGCGCCCGCACCACCGAGAGCCAGGTCCACCGCCAGCTGGCCTCGGGTCTTTCGATGCCGGTGGGGTTCAAGAACGGTACGAACGGGAGCGTGAGCGTCGCCGTCGACGCCTGCCGCGCAGCGCACGGGGTGCACGTGTTCTTTGGCCTTGACTCCGGGGGCCGGGCCTCCGTGGTCACCACGACCGGCAACCCCGACGTGCACGTGATCCTGCGCGGCGGCACCGACGGCCCCAACTACCAGCCGGAACAGGTCGCCAGCGCGCTTGAGGCCGTGCAGCAGGCCGGCATGCCGCCGACGATCATGATCGACGCCAGCCACGGAAACAGCCGCAAGGACCACAACCGGCAGGCCGAGGTGACGCGGGAGATCGCCGGGCAGATAGCCGCCGGGCAGCGCGGGATTGCGGGCGTGATGATCGAGAGCTTCCTCGTCCCCGGCCGCCAGGAACTCGGCGGGCCGGGCGAGCTGACCTACGGCCAGAGCGTCACCGACGCCTGCATGGGCTGGGACACCACCGCGGGCGTCCTCGCCGACCTCGCCGCGGCCGTGCGTGACCGGCGGTCCGCCGCCAGTTAGGACAGCACGCGGCGGCGGAAGTTGCGCAGCCCGATGGTCAAGAACAGGGCCCCGAACGCGATGATGACGGGGTAGATGACGTAGAGGTGCATGTGTGGTGCGGCGGTGAAGGCGGCGCGCATCCCCTCGTTCACATAGACCAGCGGGTTGATCAGGACGACCGTCTGCAGCCAGTGGAACCCGCCGATCTTGACCGGCGCCAGCTTGTTCCACGCGTAGTAGGTGCAACCGAGGAACGTGATCGGCAGGATGATGAAACCGAACATCAGCCCGATGTTGCGCGGCTCGAAGCTCGTGCCGAGCACCAGGCCCAGGCCGGCCATGGCCACGCACGCCAGCGGCACGAATGTCAGGATGATCCACCAGTGCAGGTTGATGTGCGCGTGCACGCCCGGCGCGTGCACGACCGAGGCCATCGGCAGCACGATGATCGCCGACAGCACGCCCTGGGCCGCGCCGGACAGCACCTTGGCGATGGCAACGAGCCAGATCGGGCACGGCGCCTGCACCCGGTCCTCGATCTCCCGGGTGAAGCCGAACTCCTGCGCCATGGACAGGGCGATCGACTGCACGCCCTGGAACATGACCGAGATCCCGACCACCCCGCCCACCAGGATCGTCGCGAACGCGGACTCCGCCGCCGGGCCGTGACCGCCACCGACGCTCTGGCCGATCTTCGGGAAAATGAACAGGAAGACGAAGCACAGCAGGAACGGCTGGATGATCGTGCGCAGCACGAACTCCCACAGGTGCTTGCGCAGCACGACCAGGTCCCGCAGCATCAGCGCGCCGAGCGCGGTCCAGCTGGCTGCGGCCACCGAGCGGGTGGGCCCGCCGCCGATCCGCTGCTGGCTGGTGCCGGGCGATTCCTGCGTAGTGGTTGAAGTGGCCATCAGTCCTCCCGGAGTTCCTTGCCCGTGAGGTTGATGAACACCGTCTCCAGGCTGGGCTCGGAGATCGACAGGTCGATCAGGTCGAAGCCGCCGCGCTCCGCCGCCGCGACGACGCGCGGTACCAGCCGATCGTTGCCCTGCACGTGCAGCTGTACTCCTCCGTCCAAGATACGGGTGCGGGTGACACCGTTCACGTCGCGTTCGAGCGCCTCGGCCAGGCCGGCGACGTCGCCGGTGGCCTTGACCGTGACGACCGTGTCGGCGCCGATGCTCTGCTTGAGAGCGGCCGGGGTGTCCAGCGCGAGGAGCTTGCCGTGATCCATGATCGCGACCCGGTCGCAGAGCCGGTCGGCCTCTTCCATGTAGTGGGTGGTGAGCAGGATGGTCTGGCCGGCCCGGTGCAGCTCACCCAGCAGGTCCCACAGCGCCAGCCTGCTCTGCGGGTCGAGCCCCGCCGTCGGCTCGTCGAGGAAAAGGACCGAAGGGCGGTGGAAGATGGCTCTCGCGACCATCAGCCGCTGGGCCATGCCGCCGGACAGCGCGTACACGGAGGCCTTGGCCCACCGGGACAGCTGGAACTGCTCGAGCAGCTCATCGGCGATCCTCCGGGACGCTTTGGCCCCCATGCCGAACAGGCGGCCGTGGAAGTACAGGTTCTCCCAGACGGTCAGCTGGCGGTCGAGGGTGTTCTGCTGCGACACGATGCCGCTCAGCTGCTTGGCGAGCGCCGGATGCGCGGCCACGTCGACGCCCGCGAGCAGGGCCCGCCCGGACGTGGGCACCACACGGGTCGTCAGCATGCCCGCGGTCGTGGTCTTACCCGCGCCGTTGGGCCCGAGCAGGCCAAAGATCTCGCCAGCGCGGACGTCGAGGTTGAGCCGGTCGACGGCGGCGAAGTCGGTTCCCGGGTAGACCTTGGTCAGGTCCTCGGTGTGGATGATCCCGGGCAGATTGCCGTCAGGCGATTGGGTAGCGCTTGTCGTTGCCTCTGTAGTGCTCATCGCTCACACATCGTAGCCGCGCCGCAAATGGCGGCCGCGGCGGCCGCGCAGGAAGTCTTGCCGGGCTCGCGGTGCCCGGGCGGTGCCACGGTGCGTTGTCGTCGTCGCGAATAGGCCCACTATTCGCTTCTCCTCCGCATCGCGATCCTCACCCGCGCCCTTTCCCCTTCATGACCACCCGCTCCCTGATCAAATGCCCTGTCCGCATGGCCTCTAAGCCTGCAGCGGAGGACCAGAGCCTGGGTGCCGGTGCCGACCCGGTGGCCCCCGACTGCGAGGATCGTCGGGTGGTCCCCGAAAACATTCATGATTTCTTCGCGGCGAGCGGTGGCGCGGCTGCAGCTCTGATCGGGCTGCTGTTCGTAGCCATCTCGGTGGCGGCCGAGCGGCTCGCCCGGCAAGAAGCGCAGATCCACCGCATCCGCGCGGTGGCGGCGCTCACGGCTTTCACCAACGCGCTGACCGTGTCGCTGTTCGCGCTGATCCCCGGGCACAAGCTCGGACCTGCCGCCCTCGTCACGGCGTGCTTCGGGCTTGTGTTCATCATCGCAGCGCTGATGTCACTGATCCGGATGCATCAGGTGCGCCGTGCCGTACTGCGTGATGCGCTGTTCCTGCTCGCGCTGGTCATCACGTTCGTGGTCCAGCTGCTCGAAGGAGCCGAGGTGCTGGCCCAGCCAGGCAACTCCGGCGCAGTGAACACCATCGCGAGCCTGGTTATCGTCTGCTTCCTGATCGGGATCGCCCGCGCATGGGAGCTGATCGGCGGGCCGTCGATCGGCATCGCGCACGAGATCACGGCGCTCGTCCGGGAGCACCATCACGGCGCCGGCGATCCAGTGGACAAAGAGCCGTCCTAGCACCGGCGAACCGTTCAGTCAGGGTCAGCATTCATGCGGATTCCGGAAATTAGGGAATACGCCCCGCGTTCACCGGCGCACTGCATCCCACCGCCGCTACATCCGGGTATAACCGGATCTCCGCTGACGTTCGCACCGCCGCCAAGCACGGCGTCCACGTGCCGACCGCCATCCGAGGCAGCCTCGTGTCGATCCGGCGAGCCTGCCCATCCCCCCGTAACTCGGCGAATTCCTACCCGTTTCACGCTGATCCGTAACCCGGCGAATGACATATCCCATTCATGCCGATCCGCAGCCCCGGGAGGGAATGTTTACGCGTGACGGACGCAGGGGAACTAATCCGGCGTACGCAGGGGAACTCATCCGTGGAGGGAGGTTGTCATGTCACGGACACTTATTGTCGCCCGTATGAGGCAAGGAAGCGAGGAAGCCGTCAAACATATTTTCGCAGAGTCAGACATGGGCGAGCTTCCGCGGATGCTGGGCGTGCGGGAGCGGCGTCTTTACCATTTTCATGACCTCTATTTCCATTCGATTGAAAGCGATGAGGACCTGGCTGTCCCGCTGACCGAGGTGCGTGCGCACCCACTGTTCGCTGACATAAACAAGCAGTTGTCGGAGCACGTCATCGCCTACGATCCCGCGACTTGGCGGAGCCCGAGTGACGCGATGGCCAGAGAGTTTTACCTCTGGCAAGCGCCAGCGTGACGCAACACCCGTCCGAAACGCACGGCCGTGGGGGGCAGCAATGACTTTGACGCAGGCCACGAATGCTTTGACCGTGCCGGAAAGCCAGACGACGGCGGCCGGCGAGGCGGAGCAGCCGGACCTGCACCACGTAGCCGACGATCTGGCGCTGCTCAGGCAGGAAGTTCTCATTGGCCCCGGCGAGGAGGCCACCGACCGCCAGCATGGCCGGGGGCGCCTGACGGCTCGTGAGCGGATCGACCGCCTGTGCGATGCCGACTCGTTCAGGGAACTTGAGATGTTCCGCCGGCACCGGGCGTCCGGATTCGGGCTGGAGGACCAGCGGCCGCATACCGACGGCGTGATCACGGGATACGGGACGATCGACGGCCGGAAAATCTTCCTCTACGCTCACGACTTCCGGATCTTTGGCGGATCACTGGGCGAGGCTCACGCGCAGAAGATCCACAAGATCATGGACCTGGCGGAGTCGGCGGGCGCACCGCTTATCGGCCTGAACGACGGCGCCGGCGCCCGCATCCAGGAAGGCGTCACCGCGCTTGCCGGATACGGCGGGATATTCCGGCGGAACGTGCGGGCCTCCGGTGTCATCCCGCAGATCAGCGTGATGCTGGGGCCGTGCGCGGGCGGCGCGTCCTACTCACCGGCGCTGACTGATTTCGTCTTCATGGTCCGCGGAATCTCGAACATGTTCCTCACTGGGCCGGATGTCATCCGCCAGGTGACTGGCGAGCAGGTCAGCCACGAAGAGCTGGGCGGCGCCGACATGCACTCCCGCATCTCCGGCCTGGCCACCTTCGTGCACGATGACGAGGAGAGCTGCTTCGAGGCCATACGGTCGCTGCTGTGGCTGCTGCCGCCGAACAACCGTGAGGCGCCCGATGGCCACGAGCCCGGCGACCCGCCCGACCGGCTGTGTGACGCCCTTCTCGACATTGTCCCCGCAGCGGCGGCGAAGCCATACGACATGCTGGCTGTCATCGAGCAGATCGCCGACCACGGCGAGTTTCTCGAACTGCACGCCGAGTGGGCCCGTAACGTAGTCTGCGCGCTGGCGCGCATGGGCGGGCAAACCGTCGGGATCGTCGCCAACCAGCCGCTCGTGCTCGGTGGAGTGCTCGACATCAAGGCGGCCGAGAAGGCAGCACGGTTCGTCCGCACTTGCGATGCGTTCAACATCCCGCTGGTCACCCTCGTCGACGTCCCCGGCTTCCTGCCGGGCGTCGACCAGGAGCACGGCGGCATCATCCGGCATGGCGCCAAGCTCCTGTACGCCTACTGCGAGGCCACGGTCCCGCGTATCCAGGTGATCCTGCGCAAGGCATACGGCGGCGCGTACATCGTGATGGATTCCCGCTCGATCGGCGCCGACCTCGCGTACGCATGGCCGATCAACGAAATCGCCGTGATGGGTGCGGAAGGCGCCGCGAACGTCATCCACCGGAAGCAAATCGCGGCGGCGCCCGACCCGGACCAGCTGCGGGCGACTCTGGTCGCCGACTACCGGGAGCAGCTCATGGACCCCTACTACGCGGCAGAGCGCGGGCTGGTGGACGACGTAATCGACCCACGCGAGACCCGGGCGGTGATCTGCGCCGGCCTCGACATGCTCCGCGCCAAGCACGAGCATCTGCCCCTGCGCAAGCACGGAAACCCGCCGCTGTAAGGCGGATCTCGGAAGGACACCTGGTGACAAACGCACAATGGGCGAAGGTCGCGGCGAGCGACCTGGAGCCCAACCGCCGCCGCGGCGGCGATCTCCGCACCATGCTCAGCCCAGCGACGGTGAAGTCCACCTCGGGTTTCATGGGAGTGCTCACTCTGCAGCCGGGCGAGTGCGTCACCGAGCACTACCATCCGTACTCGGAGGAGTTCATCTACCTGGTCAGCGGCCGACTGCTGGCCAGGCTCGACGGAGAGCCTGTGCCGCTCGGCGCTGGCGAAGGCCTGTTCATCCCGATCGGTACCCGTCACCGGCTGGAGAACAGCGATGCCGGCCGGCCGGCGTTTGCGGTCTTTCACCTCGGTCCGCTGGCACCGCGCCCCGACCTGGGTCACGTGGACACCGAGCCGACCCCTGCGTCCGCCGGGGAGCTCAGGTGAGCCGACGCCGGGCCGCGATCACCGGCATCGGCGTCATGGCGCCCGGTGGCAATGGCACGAAGGCGTTCTGGGCCCTGCTCACCTCGGGCACGACGGCGACCCGCGGCATAACCCTGTTCGACCCGGCGGGGTTCCGCTCCCGCATCGCGGCCGAGTGCGACTTCGACCCGGCTGCCGAGGGCCTCACGGCCGAGGAGACGCAGCGGACCGATCGCTGCTCGCAGTTCGCCCTCGTATGTGCGCGTGAGGCGCTGGCCGACAGCAAGCTCGACATGGACAACGTGCCGCCCGGCCGCATCGGCGTGACTATCGGCAGCGCGGTCGGCAACACCATCACGCTTGAGCAGCAGTACGTCGTGGTGAGCGACATGGGCAAGCGCTGGGTCGTCGACCCGGCCAAGGCATCGCGCTTTCTGTACCGCGCGCTTATCCCCAGCACGATCGCGGCAGAGGTCGCCTGGGACTGCGGTGCGGAGGGCCCGGCGAATGTGATCTCGACCGGGTGCACGTCAGGGCTGGACGCCGTCGCGGACGGGGCAGAGCTCATCGAGGACGGCCGGGCCGATGTGGTGATCGCCGGCGCGACCGATGCGCCGATCTCGCCGATCACGGTGGCCTGCTTCGACGCCATCAAGGCGACCTCGCCGAACAACGACGACCCGGCGCACGCGTCACGGCCCTTCGACGCCAGCCGGGACGGGTTCGTGCTCGGCGAGGGCGCCACGGTCTTTGTTCTCGAGCCGGCCGACGAGGCACGGCGCCGCGGCGCGCACATCTACTGCGAGATCGCGGGCTACGCCCAGCGCAGCAACGCGTATCACATGACCGGGCTGACCCCGGACGGCCTGGAGATGGC
>Ga0208725_1000171_pt1 | contig 14921 bp, 13 predicted proteins | sample MicForSoSWNH13_O_FD_188004 | JGI IMG/M metagenome (GOLD analysis project Ga0208725, IMG submission 188004) | Forest soil microbial communities from Harvard Forest Long Term Ecological Research site in Petersham, Massachusetts, USA - MetaG HF011... | ecosystem: Environmental > Terrestrial > Soil... | reverse complement strand
CCCCTCTTGGTCAGTTCGGATCGGACGTCGCAATCCAGATCCTCCCTGCTCAGGAGGGCATTCTCGTCCTACGCCACGCTCACGCCACCGAGCCGCACCAGTGGATCAGGGCTGAGCGGGCCGCGTTATCAGCGATTAGCCCGCGGCATTGGGCCGAAGGCCCCGACTACTCCAGCACCTACAGCCGTAGAGCACGAATCGGCTCAGCCTCAGGTCATACGGCGACGGCGTGGGCAGCTACACCGCGCTGGAAACGGGGCCCGCCCATTCCAGGTGGCCGTCGACCCGGGCCACCGGAACCGCGCCGGCGTCGCCCGGGCCGTGCATGGCCAGCATCTCGCCCGCCCCGCCGGCCATGCCATGGTGCGGCACCGACGCCGGCTCCAGCCAGGCGTGAAACAACGGCCCGCCGTCGGCGACAGAATCGATGGCCTCGTCGAATGCCGCGCGCCGGTCCCTGGGCACGTGCATCCGCGTCGCGGCGTGAAACACGACGCGCGGCTCGCCCGGCGGCAGGCTCCGGCCCAGCGGCGGGCACACGCTGATTGCGTCGCCGGCCACGATGGCCGGCGGATCCGCCGCGACGCTGTCCAGCGCCGCCAGCAGCAGGTCCGCGGCGTGCTGGTTTTCCGGCCAGACCAGCGCCCGGAGCCAGAGCCGCTCGGCAGCGTCGGCGGCCGGGACCGGATGCAGGTCGACGCCGGTCCTGCTGGCGATCGCCGGCACGTCGTCGAGGTCCGGTGGCTGACCTGGGCCCCGCCACTGCGTCTCGATCGTGACGGCGGCGCCCGGGCGGCCGAACGTGCGGCCGCCGATGACATAGCGGTACCGGTCGACGTGCAGGTGAATGCCGGCGCTCGCGCCGACTTCGATCAGGTGCACCGGCTGCGCGCAGCGCTGGCCGACCGCCCACAGCGCGATCCGCAGCCCGGCCGACCGCTTCACGACGTTGGTCTGCACCAGCCGGGTGCGGATCAGTGCCGCCAGCTCGTCACGGTACGCGCGGCAGAAGTCCAGCAGCGCGGGCCCGGAACCGGAGGGATCGGCGGCGGCCGCGCCGTGCAGCGATGGGTAGTAGTCGCCGAGCGGATGCGCTGCCCCGCCGAGCAGCAGATAGTGGACCGCGCCGAACAGCAGGAACGATGGCTGCTGCCCGGGCTGCCGGTCTGCGAGAAGGTCAAGGACGGACTGGTCCCCGGCGACCGTCCGGCACAGCGACCGGTACAGCGGAGACGATGTGAAGATTGAGTCGCCCGCCGCGAAGTGCTTGGCCAGCCGGCCGGTCTCCGCCACGCCGGCGATGGTATCCGGGCCGGCCCGCAGCCGGTTCCGGCCGCTTCCGCGCCGGCCGATGGCCAGCCGACCGGCGCCAAACTTACTCGACAATATCTATCGAGATTGCCTAAAATGCTGCTCATAAGCGTTGTGAGCGTCAGGAGATCATGTCCGCAGCAGCCCCCGCAGTGCACCTGGCCGTCGCGCTCGAAGGCGCTGGCTGGCATCCCGCCGCGTGGCGCGAGCCACGGGCGCGCCCGACCGAGCTGTTCCAGGCCCGCTACTGGGTGGACCTGATCCAGGAGGCCGAGCGAGGTCTGCTCGATTTCGTGACCATCGAGGACGGGCTCGGCCTGCAGTCCTCCCGCCGCTTCGAGCAGGACTGGCGTGCCGACCAGGTGCGCGGGCGCCTCGACGCGGTGCTGATCGCGGCCAGGGCCGCACCGCTGACCAGTCGCATCGGGCTGGTTCCGACGGTGGTGGTGACGCACACCGAGCCGTTCCACACCTCCAAGGCGGTCGCCACACTCGACTACGTCAGCAACGGCAGGGCCGGGTTCCGGGTGCAGGTCACGGCGCGGCAGCACGAGGCCGCGCACTTCGGCCGCCGCAGTTTCCCGCCGGTGGACCTGAGGGACCGCGCCGACCCGCAGGTGCGACGGCTGGTCATCGAGCTGTTCGATGAGGCTGCCGACTACGTCGAGGTGGTCCGGCGGCTGTGGGATAGCTGGGAGGACGACGCCGAGATCCGGGACGCCGCTACCGGGCGGTTCATCGACCGCGACAAGCTGCACTACATCGACTTCGCCGGCGACTACTTCAGTGTCAGGGGACCGTCAATCACCCCCCGGCCGCCGCAGGCGCAGCCAATCGTCAGCGCGCTCGGGCATGCTGACGTGCCCTATCAGCTCATCGCCCGCTCGGCCGATGTGGGCTTCGTCACGCCGGCCGGCGCCGGCCACGCGGCGGCGATCGTCGCCGAGATCCGTGCCGCGCAGCACGCGGCCGGCCGCTCCGGCGACACCGTTCACGTTTTCGGCGACCTGGTGGTGTTCCTCGATGAGCCCGGCGGTGAGCCTGGGGCCGAACGCAAGGCCCGCCTCGACGAACTCGCCGGGTACCTCTACGCCAGCGACGCGGTCATCTTCACCGGGCCGGCGGAGCACCTGGCCGACCTGCTGCTGGACTGGCAGGCGAGCGGGCTGGCCGGGTTCCGGCTCCGGCCCGGCGCCATCCCGCAGGACCTCGAGGCGATCACCAGGGCACTGGTGCCCGAACTGCAGCGCCGCGGCGTGTTCCGGGACTCCTACGCGGCCGGCACCTTGCGCGGGCTGCTCGGGCTCGGGCGGCCCGCCAACCGTTACGCCGCGACGTGAGTGCCGCCGACCGTGATCTGGAAGGAGAGCCGAGCATGACCAGGCCGCTCAAGCAGATCCACCTGGCCGCGCACTTTCCCGGTGTGAACAACACCACGGTGTGGAGCGACCCGCGTTCGGGCAGTCACATCGAGTTCAGCTCATTCGCCCACCTGGCGCGGACCGCGGAGCGGGCCAAGTTCGACTTCCTGTTTCTCGCCGAGGGCCTGCGGCTCCGCGAGCAGAACGGCCTGATTTACGACCTCGACGTGGTGGGGCGCCCGGACACCTTCACCGTGCTCGCCGCGCTCGCGGCGGTCACCGACAGGCTCGGCCTGGCGGGCACGATCAATTCCACGTTCAACGAGCCCTACGAGGTGGCGCGGCAGTTCGCGAGTCTGGATCACCTGTCCGGCGGGCGGGCCGCGTGGAACGTCGTCACCTCGTGGGACGCGTTCACCGGCGAGAACTTCCGCCGGGCCGGCTTCCTGCCGCAGGACCAGCGGTACTCGAGGGCGCGGGCGTTCCTGGAGACGACGTGGGAGCTGTTCGACTCCTGGCACGGGGACGAGATCATCGCTGACAAGGAGACCGGCCAGTTCCTGGCCGATCCCCAGCCGGGCACGTTCGAGCGGACCGATCAGCACTTCGGCATCCGCGGGCAGTTCAACGTTCCGCGCAGCCCTCAGGGCCGCCCGGTCATCTTCCAGGCCGGCGATTCGGACGAGGGCCGCGAGTTCGCGGCATCGAGCGCCGACGCCATCTTCAGCCGGTACGGCACACTCGAGGACGGTCAGGCGTTCTACAAGGACGTAAAGGACAGGCTGGCTCGCCACGGGCGCAGCCGCGAGGAGCTGCTGATCCTGCCGGCCGCCACGTTCGTGCTGGCCGACACCGACGCCGAGGCCGCAGAGCTGGCGCAGGAAGTCCGCCTGCAGCAGGTCAGCGGGCAGACCGCGATCAAATTCCTGGAGCAGCTGTGGAACCGCGACCTGTCCGGCTACGACCCGGACGGGCCGCTGCCGGATGTCGACCCGGTCCCGGGCGAGAACACGGTCTCCCGCGGCCGGGCGAGCGTGCGGATGCACCGGGACCCGGTGGCGATCGCGGCGCAGTGGCGGGCGAAGGCCGAGGCAGGGGATCTATCGATCCGTGAGCTGATCATCGAGGTCACCGGCAGGCAGTCGTTCATCGGCGCCCCGGCCACGGTCGCCGGGCAGATCAACACCCTGGTCCAGGCCGACGCCAGCGACGGGTTCATTCTGGTACCGCACATCACCCCGGGCGGGCTCGACGAGTTCGCCGATACGGTCGTGCCGATCCTGCAGGAACGCGGCGTCTTCCGGGCCGACTACGAGGGCACCACCCTGCGCCAGCATCTCGGCCTCGCGCCGCTGCCCTCCGGTGCGGCGCTCAGCCGGGCGGCGTCATGAAGTTCCTGGCGATCACGCTGATCGTGCACGCCCCTGACCCCATCACGGGCCAGCAGAAATCCACCACCGACCGGTTCCGCGAGGTGATCGGCAACGCGCTGCTCGCCGAGGAACTCGGCTTTGACGGGTTCGGCGTGGGTGAGCGGCACGAGCGGCCGTTCATCTCCTCGTCGCCGCCGGTGATGCTGAGCCACATCGCGGCGCTGACCTCGCGGATCCGGCTGTTCACCGCGGTCACGACGCTGAGCCTGCTGGATCCGGTCCGCGCCTACGAGGACTACGCGACGCTCGACCACCTGTCTGGCGGGCGGCTCGAGCTGATCATTGGGAAGGGGAACGGCGCGGCGCAGCGCGAGCTGTTCAGTGTCACGCCCGAGGACCAGTGGGATCGCAACGCCGAGAGCTACGAGATCTTCCGGCAGATCTGGCGCAACCCGACGGTGACCGCCACGCCGCGGTTCCGGCCCCCGCTGCGCGATGCCGAGGTCTGGCCCCGGCCGCTGCAGCAGCCGATCCGCATCTGGCACGGCAGCGCGACCAGCGAGGAGTCGGTCGACCTCGCGGCCCGCTACGGCGACCCGCTGTTCTCCGCCAACGTCACCAATCCCATCGAGCCATACGCCGAGCTGGTCCGTTATTACCGCGAGCGGTGGGCGCACTACGAACACGATCCGGCCAGCCTGGTGGTCGGGGCGGGCACGGCCGGCTACTACGCCGCCCGCAATTCCCAGGACGCGCTCGAGGTATACCGGCCGATCTTCGCCGCGCAGCGCGCCTTCCAGCAGCGGCTCGGCCTGCAGCCTGTCTTCACCGACCTCGACGACTTCGTCGCCCGCAGTTCGGCGCTGATCGGCAGCCCGCAGCAGGTCATCGAGAAGGTGCACCACTACCACGAGCAGCTCGGCCAGAGCGTGATGCACCTGCACGCCGACGCTGGCGGGCTTACCGACGCCCAGCACCGCGCATCGCTCGAGCTCTTCCAGTCCGACATCGCCCCGGTGCTGCGCCGGGAGATCCCCGACCCGCCATGGCCCGGCGAGACCGTGGCCGACCCGGCGCTCGCCGGCTCTGCGACCTAACGGAGGGGATATGGCCACCACACCGCTCACCGTGCTCGATCTCGTGCCGATCAGCTCTGGCTCTAACGCGGCCGAGGCGCTGCAGAACAGCATCGCGCTCGCCCGCGCCACCGAGAGTTTCGGCTACGCCCGGTACTGGTTCGCCGAGCACCATCTCAACCCCGGCGTCGCCGGGACCTCGCCGGCCGTCGTCCTGGCGCTCACGGCCGACGCGACCTCGACGATCCGGATCGGCTCCGGCGCGGTCCAGCTCGGGCACCGTACAGCCCTGTCCACCGTGGAGGAGTTCGGCCTCATCGACGCCCTGCACCCCGGGCGGCTCGACCTCGGCCTCGGCCGGTCCGGCGGGCGGCCGCCGCAGCAGAAGGACCGCGAGCCCGCCCTGGTCGGCGCGGCACGCCAGGGCGATGCCGCACGGGTAAACCGGCATGCACCGAACGGCCTGCTCCTTCCGCCGAAGTTCTCCGTCGAAAAACTGCTTGGATCGCCCCGGTTCAAGATGCAGAAGACGCTGCTGCAGCTCCCCGGCGCCAGCCCGCAGGACTACGCCGAGCAGGTCGCCGACATTCTCGCCCTGCTCCAGGGGACCTACCGCTCGCCCGATGGCGTGGAGGGGCACGCCGTCCCGGGCGAGGGCGCGGATGTCCAGGTGTGGATCCTCGGCAGCAGCGGCGGGCAGAGCGCCAGCGTCGCCGGGGAGAACGGCCTGCGGTTCGCCGCCAACTACCACGTCAGCCCGGCCACGGTGATCGAGGCCGCCGACGGGTACCGGGCGGCGTTCCGGCCGTCAGCCGACCTCGAGCGGCCCTACGTCAGCGTCTCAGCCGACGTCGTGGTGGCGAAAGACGAGGCAAAGGCGCGCGAGCTCGCATCCGGTTACGGCCTCTGGGTGCGCAGCATCCGCTCCGGCGAGGGCGCGATCGATTTCCCTACCCCGCGAGAGGCCCGGGCGCACACCTGGACCGACGAGGACAGGGCCCTGGTCGCCGACCGGGTGGACACTCAGTTCGTCGGGTCTCCCGGACAGGTCGCCGACAAGCTCGAGCAGCTTCAGGAGGCGACCGGCGCGGACGAGCTGATCATCACCACGATCACGCACGACCACGCCGACCGGGTCCGCTCGTACCGGCTGCTCGCCGAGGAGTGGCACCGCCGGTGAGCCCGACATGACGGCCTGCCCCGATATAACGGCCTGCGCGCTGGAGCCGACCGACCTGCGCCGGGTCTTCGCCGCCTTCCCGACCGGCGTGACCGCGGTCGCGGCGCTGGTCGACGGTATTCCGGCGGGCATCACCGCCAACTCGTTCACATCCGTGTCGCTGGACCCGCCGATCGTCTCGGTCAGCGTGGCGCACACCTCTACTACCTGGCCGGCCCTGCGCAAGGCCGCCCGCCTCGGCATCAGCGTCCTCGGTGCGCACCAGGAACGGCACGGCCGCGCGCTCAGCGAGCGCCGCGGCGACCGGTTCGACTCGGTGCGCTGGCGGGCGACCGCCGACGGCGCCGTCATGCTCGAAGGCGCGAGCGCCTGGCTGGACTGCGGCATCGAGCGCGAGATCCGGGTCGGCGACCATGACCTGATCCTGCTTCGGGTGTACGAGCTGGACGCCGATCCCGATGTTCCGCCGCTGGTCTTCCACGGCAGCCGGTTCCGCAGGCTCAGCGCCTGACCACGTGCGCGGCGGGGGTTTGGTGCGGGTGCGCGGCGGGGGACAGCTTTTAGAATCGCGTTCTAGTAGGCTCGGTAGGCGGTGTGCGCGACCAGCTTGGGAGGACGCTGTGGCGTGGGACTTCTCGACCGAGCCGGAATTTCAGGAGCAGCTCGACTGGGTGGAGGAGTTCTGCCGCACCGAGATCGAGCCGCTCGACCTCGTGTTTCCCGGCGCTGCTTACTCGCGTGACCCGAAGGCCAGGGCGCTCGCCGACCCGCTCAAGCAGCAGGTCAAGGACCGCGGCCTCTGGGCGCTGTTCCTCGACCGCGACCTCGGCGGCCCCGGGTTCGGCCAGCTGAAGCTTGCGCTGCTGAACGAGGTCCTGGGCCGCTACCGGTCGGCGCCAGTGATCTTCGGCACGGCCGCGCCGGACACCGGGAACATGGAGATGCTCGCGGCCTACGGCACCGAGGAGCAGAAGCGCCGCTGGCTGTACCCGCTGATGAACCAGGAGATCTTCTCCGCCTACTCGATGACCGAACCACAGGGCGGCTCCGATCCCAGCTTGTTCCAGACGCACGCGGTGAAGGACGGGGAGGAGTGGATCATCACCGGCGAGAAGTGGTTCACCAGCGCCGGGGCCAGGGCGGACATCATCTTCGTGATGTGCACCAACGGCATGTTCGTGGTGCCGGGGGACGCGCCTGGCGTGGAGATCATGGAGTATCCCGCCCTGCACAACCACATCCGCTACAACGACGTGCGCATCCCGGCGGACCATCTGCTCGGGCCCGAGGACGGCGCCAAGGTGCTCGCGCAGCGGCGCCTGGGCGGCGGCAGAATCCACCACGCGATGCGGACCGTGGCGCAGGTCAAGCTCGCCTTCGACATGATGTGCGAGCGCGCGCTGAGCCGCGAGTCGCACGGCAAGACGATCGCGGACCACCAGATGGTTCAGGAGGCGATCGCCGAGTCTTACGCCGAGATCAACATGCTGCGGCTGCTGGTGCTGTGGACCGCGTGGACGATCGACAATGCCAGCACCCGGGAGGCCCGGACCCAGATCGCCGCCTGCAAGTACACCTGCGCGAAGGTGCTGCGCGAGGTGTCCTACCGGGCGCTGCACATCATGGGCTCGCTGGGCACGACCAACCTCACCCCGCTGCAGGCCATGTGGGCCAGCGCGCCGGCCATGGCGATCCTCGACGGGGTCGACGAGGTGCACATGGTCACCGTGGCCCGCAACGTGCTCAAGGGCTACCAGCCGCACCCCGGCTTGTGGCCGAGCGAGTACATCCCGGCCAAGCGCGAGGAGGCGCGTAAGAAGTACGCCAGCCTGCTCGCCGCCGACCCCGACCTAGCCGCGTGGGCCGACCACGCCGCGCGAGCCACGGCAAGGGGCCACTGACGTGGACATCGACGGGAAGGTCGCGGTCGTCACCGGCGGAGCGAGCGGCATCGGCCGGGCGCTCTGCCTCGCGCTCGCCGAGAGCGCCGCCGCGGCCGTCGTGGTGGCCGACGTGGACGGCGGGGGAGCGGCGCAGACCGCGGCGGCCGTCGAGGCGGCCGGCATCCCCGCCCTGGCCGTGCCCACCGACATGTCCAGGGAGGAGGAGGTCAGGACGCTCGTCAGCCTGGCGGAGGAGGGGTTCGGGCCGGTCGGCCTGTTCTGCTCCAACGCCGGGATCATCGTGGACGGCGGCGTCGAGGTCGCGGACGAGGCGTGGTCGCGGATCTGGGCGATCAACGTGCAGGCGCACGTCTACGCGGCCCGGGCCCTGCTGCCGGGCATGCTCGCCAGGGGCGAGGGCTACCTGATCATCACGGCGTCCGCCGCGGGCCTGCTCACCGAGCTCGGCTCGGCCCCGTACTCGGTGACCAAGCACGCCGCGGTCGGGCTGGCCGAGTGGCTGTCGATCACTTACGGGGACCAGGGCCTGCGGGTGTCGTGCCTGTGCCCGCAGGCGGTGCGCACCAACCTGATCGCGACCAGCCACCGCCAGGTCGCGGACATGCCGGCCGAGCGGACCGGCCTCGGCACGCCGCAGGCCTCGCTGGACGGCGTGCTCACCGCCGAAGACGTCGCCGCGTGCGTCATAGAGGCCATCGGCGATGAGCGATTCCTGATCCTGCCGCACCCCGACGTGGCCGTGTACGAGCAGCGCCGGGCCGGCGACCGGGACCGGTGGCTGCGCGGCATGCGCCGCCTGCAGGCCCGCCTCGGCGGGCAGCGCTAGCGGCGGCTGGCCGCCGTCACGAGCCGGGCTCCTGAAGTGCGGTGCCAATGCGCGCGCAGCAGGTGTGCACGCGCTCCCCGAGTTCGGGGAGGTCGAGCCGGTGCATGCGGTGGGTCAGCCCGGAGATCGACATCGCGCCAGCCGGCCGGCCGCTGGTGCCGCCGATGGCCGCGGCGACGCAAGTGAGCCCCGTCTCGATCTCCTCCTCGTCGATCGCGTAGCCGCGCTGCCTGATCGCCTCAAGTTCCGTGTCCAGGTCACGGCGGGTGGTGATGGTCTTCTCGGTGAACCGCTGATAGGGCTCGGGCCCGAGCAGGGCCTCTCGCAGCGCCGTAGGCGACTCCGCGAGCACCGCCTTGCCCAGCGCGCTGCAGTGCGCGGCGACGGTCATGCCCAGCGACGGCAGGCTGCGCAGCGCGTAGCCACCCTCCAGTACGGCCTCATAGACCAGCCGGCTGCCCTGCACGCCGATCAGATTGACGGTCTCGCCGGTGGCGTTGCGCAGGTCGGCCATTGGCAGCTCGGCGAGGCGGGTGATCGCCGACTGGGTGGCGAACGCGGCCAGCGAGCGGGCGCCCGGGCCGAGCCGGTAAGTGTGGCGCTCCGCCACGTGCTCGGCGAACCCGTGCGAGCGAAGCGTCTCCAGTACCCGGAATATCGTCGTCCGCGACGTACCCAGCTCTTTGGCCAGCTCGGCCAGCCGCATCTCGCCGCGGCGCGCGATCACCTGCAGGACGACGAGCCCGCGGTCGAGTGAGCTCAGCGTGTTCCCTGGCAAAGCCCGGCCCGGCATGCCCCTTGACCTTCCACTATGCCGCATTTCCGGCAGGTTACGAGTCTGGTCGGGATCTTGACCCGATATCGGCAGTCCAGCTAGCGTACCGGTATACGGTGCAAACTGTTTCAGTATACGTAACAAATGATCGGGCGCTAGCGTGGCACGAACCCGCATCTACTTCGTCTCCGATGTGCACGCCTCGGAGCGCTGCTGGCTGAAGTTCCTCGCGGCGCCCAAGTTCTACGAGGCCGACACGGTGATCGTCGGCGGCGACATCACCGGCAAGTTCATCGTCCCGATCCGGGCCCAGGCGAACGGCAACTGGCTGGTAGAGAACTTCCTCGGGCGGCAGTGGCGGCTGAAGACCCGCGAGGAGCTGGCCAAACTCAAGGCGCGCATCGCCGACACTGGCCAGTACGCGTTCGAGACCACGGACGAGGAGTACCGGGAGTACGAGGGCGACCAGCCGAAGATCGATGAGCTGTTCCGCACGCTCGCCCTCGAGCGCGTCCGCCGCTGGGTGGACATGGCCGAGGACCGGCTCGGCCCGGCCGGGATCCGGTGCCTGGTCAGTGCCGGAAACGACGACTTCTACGAAGTCGACGACCTGCTCCAGGCCTCGAGCCTGATCCAGAACCCCGACGGCAAGGTGCTCGACCTGGGCGACGGCTTCCAAATCATGGGGATCGGATACGGCAACCCGACGCCGTGGAATTGCCCGCGTGACATCCCGGAAGACGACCTCGCGGCCAAGATCGCGGCGGTCGCCGACACGGTCGAGCGGCCGGACCGGGCCATCTTCAACCTGCACGTTCCGCCGTACGGAAGCGGCCTGGATTTCGCGCCCGAGCTGGATAGCGAGCTACGCATGGTGATGTCCGGCTCGGGGCCCCGCATGATCCCGGTCGGCAGCACGGCCGTGCACGACGCGATCATGCGCTATCAGCCCATGCTCGGACTGCACGGGCATATCCACGAGTCCAGGGGCGTGCGAAAGCTGGGCCGGAGCAGGGTCGCGAACCCTGGGAGCGAGTACGGCGAGGGCGTGCTCGACGGCGTCCTGATCGACCTGGACTCCCGCCGCGGGGTCGTTGACATGCAGCTGACATCCGGGTGAGCCCTGTCCCGGTGCGGTAGAGAGGAGCCACTGATGGATCCGATGGAGCCACGCATCGTCGAGGTGCCCGGAGTCTTCACCCGCGCCAGCTCCGGGCTGGTGCGCCAGGTATCGACCAGCGACACCATCTACTACGGCGCCATGGCGATCACGATCGCCTACATGGTGTTCATCGTGACCGCCTGGCCAAGCTACCCAGGGTCGTCCATGGAGCTGGCCACGCTGCTGGTGGTGGTCGGCGGCTCGCTGCTCGGCGTCGTCTACGCCCTGTTCGCCTCGGTCTATCCGCGGTCCGGTGGCGAGTACGTGTTCCTGTCCCGGGTGGTGCACCCGTCCGTGGGCTTCGTGGTCAGCTTCATCCAGGCGTTCTGGTACGCGTTCTACTTCGGGCTGAACGGCGCGTTCTTCGCGATCTACGGGCTCGCACCGCTGTTCATCGTCCTCGGCCTGCAGTGGCACAGCTCCGGGCTGACAAGCGCCGGGACGTGGTTCTCCAGCCACAACGGGATCTTCGTCATGGGCTCGCTGCTGATCCTGTTCATCGGCTTCATGGTCTACCGGGGAATGCGCGGGTTCTTCCGGCTGCAGCGCTGGGCCGGGCTGTTCGCGCTGGGCAGCGTGGGGCTCACGGTCGTACTGCTGATCCTGGGCAGCACTGGCGTGCTTCATTTCGCCACGAACTTCAACGCGATTGCCGGGGCCGGCGCCTACGCCGCCGTCTCCAAGGCTGCCGCAGCACCGGGATTCCGCCTGGTCGCTACCTTCGACTTCATGGTCTGGCCTGCATTCTCGATCCTCTTCTCGGTGAACATGGTGTCGTTCAGCGGTGAGGTCAAGAATGTGCGGCGCGGCCCGCTGATCGGCATCGTCGGGTCGATGATCGTGACCGGCGTGCTGATGATCCTGCTGATGGTGTTCGGCCGCGGCGCGTTCGGCGACCGGTTCCTGCTGGCCGCGCCCACGTCCGCGAAGGTCCCGGTGCCGCCGTTCCTCAACGTGTTCACATCAATCCTCGGGAACAACGGGATCCTCACGATCCTGATCAGCCTGTGGGTGGTGTTCGTCATCCCGTTCGCGCTCGGCAGCAACGTCATCTACTCGTCGCGGGCGATGCTGGCCTGGGGCCTGGACGGGGTCGCCCCCAGGTCATTCGCGAACGTGTCCGAGCGCAGGCATACGCCGGTGTTCGCGATCGTGACGCTGATCGTGCTGGCCGAGATCGCGCTGGCCATCTTCACCTACACCACGCTGGTCGCGATCCTGTCCGGATTCCTTGGTTTCGCGATCGCGTTCCTGGTCGTATGCCTCGCTGGGGTGTTCTTCCCGTTCACGCACAAGCAGACGCTGGAGCGGTCGCCCGCCAACATCAAGGTCGCCGGGATACCGCTGATCACGATCTGCGGCGTGCTGGCCGCGCCGTTCGTCGGATTTATCGCCTACCGTACGGCCGTGGACAAGGCGCTCGGCGCGAACGCGCACGTCTCGCTGATCGTCAATGGCATCCTGATCGTCGTCGGGTTCGGCTGGTTCTACGCGCTGCGCTGGTACCGCAAGCACCGCGGTGAGGACGTCGACCGCAGGTTCAAGGAGATCCCGATTGAGTGAAGACCCGCCCGCCGCCGTGCTGCAGCTGATCTCGGAGGCAGACCGGATCTTGGCGGAGTCGGCGGTCCGCGGGCTGGCCCTGCGGCTGGCCGGCTCCGTCGGCGTGCTGCAGCACTGCCAGCGGTGCTGCGCCGGGGTCGCGGCGCTCGGCCGGGAACTCCCGCGCGACCTGGACTTCTTCGCCTATCGCAAGCAGCAGCGCGAGCTTGGCCGCATGTTCGCCGACCTCGGATACGCCGCCGACCCGTCAGTCGCGTTCAGCCAGGAGTACGGGATCGACCGGCTGATCTACGTGGGGCACGCCGCCGCTACCAAGATCGACGTGTTCCTCGACGTCCTGCGGATGTCGCACACGATCGAGTTCAAGGGTCGGCTGGGCGGCGTCGGCCCGGCCGCGCCAGCGGCCGAGCTGCTGCTGTCCAAGCTGCAGATCCACGAGATAACCGAGAAGGACGTCAAGGACATCGGTGCGCTGCTCGCGGCGCATCCGTTCGACGGGGCGGGCGGCGCCCGCGCCGAAGGCGGTGGCGGCCAGCTCGACGTCGAGCACGTGCTCGGCCTCACCGGCCGCGACTGGGGACTGTTCCACACCGCCACGACGAACCTCGGGTTGGCCGGTGAGCTGCTGGCCGGGTGGCACTTCGCCGGGGACGTCGCGGCCTCCGGCGCGGCCCGCGCCGCCGAGCTGCGGGAGCGCATCGAGCAGGCGCCCAAGTCGCTGCGGTGGAAGGCACGCGCCCGCGTAGGGACCCGGGCGCGCTGGTATGAGGACGTCGGCGACGCCGAGCAGCAGGGCCAAGGCGACGCAGGGCTGCGGGAGAGGTGATGGGGCGATGAGCCGGGATGACCAGGAGTTGCTGCTCGAACACATGACCTGGAACGAGGCGCAGGCCGCGCAGGACGCAGAGCGCGTCCTCATCATCCCGATCGGCGCGATCGAAGCGCACGGCCCGCACCTGCCGCTCGCCACCGACGCCATCGTCGCGTTCGAGCTCGGCCGCCGGGTGGCCAGGCGGTACGGCGCAGTCGTCGCGCCTGCCATGTGTTACGCCGCCCGGTCGTCGCCGCGCAGCGGTGGCGGCGGGCGGAACTTCGCCGGCTCCACGGGCCTCACCGCCCGGACGCTGATCGGTGTTGTCCACGACACGGCGTCAGAATTCTTCGGCAACGGGTTCCGCCGCATCGCGTGCCTGAACGGCCACTACGAGAACGCCACGCCGGTCTACGAAGCGCTGACCGAGGCCATCGAGCCGTACCGGCAGACCTGCAAGGCAATCCTGGTCAACTGGTGGGAGCAGGTAAGGCCGGAGGACATGGACCGGATCTTCGTCGAAGAGTTCCCTGGCTGGGAGGCCGAGCACGCCGGGGTGGCCGAGACATCGCTGATGGAGGAGCTCCGCCCGGACCTGGTGCGCGTAGCGCTGAAGGGCAAGGGCGGCACGCCACGCCTGGTTGCGTATGACATCTTCCCGCCGCCGGACGACGTCATCCCGCCCAGCGGCGTGCCGTGGCGGTCCGACCCCGCGTCACCGGAGATCGGGCGGTACCTTGCTGGGGTGCTCGTCGACCGGATCAGCGACATCCTCGGTCACGAGTTCCCGCACCACCCGGGCACGGGCCCGGGCGATGCGTCAGGAGAGGTGACGGCTCATGGCGGCTGAGGCTGATGGCCAGGCGAGCGCGCTGCAGACGGCTTCGGCCACGGCCGCGTCGCTGACCGAGTCGGTGATCAGGGAGATGACCAGGCTGGCCCTGCAGCACAACGCAATCAACCTGGCTCAGGGCTTTCCGGACTTCCCGGCCCCCGACGAGGTCAAGCAGGCCGCCGTCGCGGCCATCGAGGCGGACCTGAACCAGTACCCCATCACCTGGGGCCAGCCTTCCATTCGCGAGGCTCTCGCGGACAAGTACCGGACCCAGTACGGACTGGATTTCCACCCTGAACGCGAAGTCTGCGTGACCTGTGGCGCCACCGAGGCCATGGTCGCCGCCATGGTCGGCTGCATCGACCCGGGCCAGGAAGTGATCGTCTTCGAGCCGTTCTACGAGAACTACGGCGCGGCCGCGGCGATCGCCGGTGCCGTGCCCCGTTACGTCACCCTGCGCGAGCCCGGCTGGTGGTTTGACGAGGCGGAGCTGGCCGCCGCCTTCACCAGCCGGACCCGCGCGATCGTGATCAACACGCCGGGAAACCCGACCGGCAAGGTGTTCAGCGCCGAGGAGCTGGCCGCGATAGCCCGGCTGTGCCAGCGGCACGGGGTGCTGGCGATCACCGACGAGATCTACGAGCACATCGTCTACGACGGCGCCCGGCACATCCCGATGGCCACGATCGCTGGCATGGAGGACCGCACGATCACGATCAGCGCGCTGTCCAAGAGCTACGCCGT
>Ga0208725_1000170_pt1 | contig 14936 bp, 6 predicted proteins | sample MicForSoSWNH13_O_FD_188004 | JGI IMG/M metagenome (GOLD analysis project Ga0208725, IMG submission 188004) | Forest soil microbial communities from Harvard Forest Long Term Ecological Research site in Petersham, Massachusetts, USA - MetaG HF011... | ecosystem: Environmental > Terrestrial > Soil >... | reverse complement strand
GACCGAACTAGCAGGCGACACAGACACCTCTCCTGCAACCATATGGCGAGAAATGGACCTTACCGCGCGGATCCTGCTCCCAAGACCGTGCTGGAAACCGAACGCCTGCCACGGACTGCCGCGGCCGGGACCGGTTTGCCTCCCGACAACCACCATAGGCGGAGCCGGCGGGTAGGTCGTACAACAGCGACCGCTGGCCGCGATTCCCCTCCTGAAACGACTGCCCCGCGCGCAGGTATGGTACCCACTTCCGTCATGCCTTGCCCTTCCTCGCAGCCTCCGTTGCCGCTACCCGCCGGGCCGGCGGGCCGGGCTCACGCCGCGGACTGTGCACCACGAGCACGGTCACGTCGTCGTCCTGCTCGTAGCCGGTCAGCATCCGGTCAACCAGGTAATCAAGGAGCAACGCGGGATCTTCCACGGCCGCCGCCGGAGCCTCGGCCGCGACGGCGACCAGCTCGTCCAGGCCCGTGTCAAGGCCGCGTTTGCGGTTCTCCACAAGTCCATCGGAATACAGCACCGCCGTGTTGCCCGGCGGCAGCCGGAAGGCGTACTGCTGGCGCGGGCTGGCCCAGCCCAGCGGCGTCCCGGCCGCCGCCTGCTCCAGCCGTGGCGGCGCATCCGTCGACAGCAGCAACAGCGGCAGGTGGCCGGCGCTGCCCGCCATGCCCTCGCCGCTGACCGGGTCGAGCACCAGGTAGGCGACGGTGGTCACCTGCTCTTCGAGTTCAGTGGCGATGAACAGCCGGTCGAGGCCTGCCAGCACGGCGGCAGGCCGGGGATCGGTCAGCGCGAGCGCGCGCAGCGCGTTGCGGACCCGGCCCATCCCGGCCGCGGCGGTGAGCCCCTTGCCCATCACGTCGCCGGCGGCGACCGCCAGCTTGCCGTCGGGGAGCCGGAATGCGTCGTACCAGTCCCCGCCAATCTCCATGTTCCTGGTCACCGGGAGGTAGCTGGCCTCCAGGATGATCCCGGGAACGGTAGGCAGCCGGTCCGGCAGCAGGCTCCGCTGCAGGGTCTCAGCCGTCGTGTGCTCACGCTCGAACATCGACGCCCGTTCCAGCGCGAGCGCGCACTGGCCGGCCAGCGCCTCGAGGAAGACCCGCTCCTCGTCGGCGACCCTCCGTGGCCTGGTGAAGGAGAACCGCAGCGCCCCGAGTGGCGCACCGGAGGCGAGCAGCGGCAGGCCGACCCAGGACCGCTCGTCGCTGTGCTTAAGGAACATCTCGACGTCGGCCACGCCCTCGAAATGCTTGCGCAGGGCGTCCGGGCTCTCGATCAGCAGCGGGCGGCGGGCCAGGATCGCCGAAGTCATCACGCTCGGCAGGTCGAGCGGCATCTCCCCGGCCGGAGAGCCGGGGCTGTCCGGCAGTCCCGCGGGATTGACCGTGCGCAGCCGCAGCCGCTCCGGGTCGAGCATCGCCACCGCCGAGCGCTCGGCGCCGATCGCCGACCGGCCGACCTCGGTCATGACCTCGACCACCTGCTCCACGGTGATGGCCTCGGCCAGCATCGACGTCGCCTGCTGCAGGCGCACGGTTCGCAGCGCTGCGGCCGAAAGCTGCTCGGTCAGGCGGCCGCGCATCTCCTCTGCCTCACGCTGGCCGGTGACGTCGGTGCTGGCACCCACCCACTCGACGATCTTTCCGTCCCGCTCGATGGGGACGGCGCGCACGTCGTAATGCCGATAAGACCCCGATTTGGTACGAACGCGATACCGGCCCTCGAAAACCTTTCCGGTATCGACGCAATCCAGCCATTCGTGCTCAACGCGCTCGCGGTCCTCCGGATGAATAGCGTCAAGCCACCCGCTGCCCAGGTATTCATCGACCGTCTGGCCGGTGATCGAGCGCCATTCCGGGGAATCCTCGGCGATCTTGCCTGTCGGCGTGGTCACCCACACGACCTGCGCTCCGGCCTGCACCAGCGAGCGGTACCGCTCCTCGCTGCGCCGCAGCGCCTCTTCCGAATTCCGGCGCTCGGTGATATCGGTGGCGATAAGGACAACCCCGGTGATTTCCCCCTCCGAATCGTGCGAGGGGAACCATGAGAACGACCAGCGCCGCACCACCTCGCCGACCCGAACCGCCTGGTCAGCCTCGACGACGGGCTCACCGGCCGACAGCACGCGGCGGGCGGCGGTCTCGGCGGTCATACCGAGGTCCTCCGGCCAGACCTGCGACGGCAGCCGCCCGATATAGTCGCCGGCGCCGCGGCCGTGCAGCCGGCCCAGGGCCTTGTTGACCCTGCGGAAGCGGAGGTCATCGCCGAGGAAGGCGAACCCGATCGGTGCCTCGCTCAGCAGCGTCGCCAGCAGCGCGGAATCGGATACGTCCATCCCGGACACGCGGGGCTTAGGCACGGATGTCCCTGTGCTCACCGGGGACACCCCGAACCCGTGCGAGCGCATGCCATGAACGGTTCCTTCCTGCTCACTGCGGACACAAGAAGGCTAGCGGCATCTGCGCGCACAAGAGAGCTAGCGGCGACAACTCGGCAGCGGGATGCCGACAGGGCATACCGCTGGCCGGCATCCCGCCGCGACCGCGGACGGCCCCGATCTCGTGCTGCGATGAGCAGCAATGCCCTGAATGCTCGGTTATTTGTCGATTAATGCGAACCACGCACCCGGGATGGCCCGTTACCGGGGAGAGAGAAGGGTGGCTCGCGTGATACCGGTGAAGACACGAGTGATATCGGTGAAGGCTGGTGCGACAGCCGTCGCGGGGTTCGGGAAATTCCGGGCCCCCGATGTCCGCCTGATCCCCCATGGCCTCCGCTCCCCCCGGGCGGACCGACGTCACGGTTGCGTGTTGGTAACCGGACCTCATGCTCCATGGCACGATAGAGGCAGCCGTGCCTCATCGTCCACCCGGCAGACGCCGCGGGCGGACGCCTGCGTGAGCTGGGTACCGGAGGGCGTGGCCATGAGCGCTACCGGCTGAGGCGAGGACATGGGATCGCGGGGCGAAGCAGAAAGTGGCGACGACACGGGCATAAACGGGCGGCGCGCCGCGCCGGGGCATGGCATCGGGCGGCGTGCATCTGGAAAGCTAGCCCTGTGAACCCGCCGAGCCGACGCACCGATCCGCCGGGCCGGCCGGGGCATCACGGTCATTCCGGCCCGCCGCGGCAGCGGCCCGGCCCGCTAAGTTCCGCGTCGCCGCCGAACGCGCTGTTCGCCGAGATGCTGCGGGCCGCGCGGGAGCTGCTCGCCGTCCGCAGCCCGCTCGACGCCGAGCTGATGGTGAGCGAGCTGCTCGGCACCTGGTGGGGCCAGCAGGGCCGCAGCCGGCCCGGTGCCCGGCACCCCCGGCGCCGCCGGGCCGACGTCGAGGAGCTTGTCGGCGAGGGGCTCGTCGCCTACGCCGCCCAGCAGGGCAGCCCGGCCGCGCTTGCGCTGCTGTCCGGCATCGCCTGCCTGGGCACGCCGCACCAGGCGGCCAGCGCCGAGCAGGCGGCCCTGGCGCTGATGGAGCGCGGCGTCGCCCGGCCAGGATGGGCTGAGCACGTCGGCGCCGTGGTCGCGGCCGAGTGCTACCTGAACTCCGACTCCTACGGCGACCGCGACGAGGTCGTGTGCGTATTCAGCTATGCCGGCCAGGACCAGCATGCCCTGGTCGTCGTCGTTGACTACAACGCCGGCGGCCTGGCCCGGGACGGCTGGGTGACCTCGCAGGTAGCCAAGCTGCTCGACTACTGCAGCCAGTCAGCTTCCGCGTTCACCCAGGTCCAGGCCCCGCACGCGCGGCGGCTGCTGGAGTCGGCGCTCGCGGTCACCGAGCAGGCAGCCGACCCGCCGGTCAGCAGCTCGTTCCCGTCCTACCACGCGTTCATCAGGGCGCGAGTGCACACGCTGCCGCCCACCCAGCTGGGCCAGCCGGGCGGGGGCACCGATCATGCCGGGAACGCCGGCCCGCCGGGAAGCACCTGGGCTGCCCGGCGCCAGACCTGGCGCAAGGACCGCCGGGCGATGCTGGTGGCCGAGTTCCTGGCCTCCGACGAGGCCGAGGATCTTTCCGACCGCGAGGCCGCCAGCCGGTGCGCCGACCACATCGTCGACTACGGCTGTGACCAGGACTTCGGCCGCCCGCTGCGGATGAGCCCGGCGAAGGCCGAGACCTTCCTGCTGGACTGGCTGCCGCGCAAGGTCATGCTGTCCCCGGCCGAGCAGCACGCGATGCCGCACGTGCTCGCGGCCTGGGTGCGCTGGGCCGGCGTTCGCGAGCGCCGGGACTCCGAGGCGATCGGCACCACGCTGGACGCGGTGTTCGACTCGATGGGCACGTTCACCCGGGTCTACCACGACCCCGCCTCCTTCGGCCTGGAGCCCAAACTGGTGGCCAGGCTGCTGCCCGACTCCGACCTGGAGGCGCTGCCGCGCCGGGTCTTCGCGTTCGGCGTGCTGCAGGGCAGCTACCGGGGCACGGACCTCGGTGCCCTGGATCCGGCCAAGCCGGCCCACCGGCGGATCCTGCTGGCGGCCGACCACGACACCCCGATCGGCCAGGCCTCGGGCGACGAGCACATCGACCGGCATCTGGCCCTGGCCGACCGGCTCTGGCGCGGCGACCCGCCGGAACTGTGGGAGGCGGCGCAGCGACTGCTCGACCTCGGCGAGGACCGGCACGCGGTGCTGCACACGCTGATGGACACGATCAGGCTGGCGGGCAGCGACGAGAAGGCCATCGCCGCCGAGCTCTACGAGCTTCCCCCAGAGGAGCCAGGGGCACCCCAGGGGGGACCAGCGGGGTGACCCCGGGCGCTGTGATCACCGATCCGGCCGGCGCCGCACCCGCCTCCCCGAAACTGGCGCCGTTCGCGTGACGCGCTGGCGTCCAGCCGGCGACGCCGCGCTGCTGCTGCAGGCGGAAGGCCTGGCGGCCCGGCTTGCTGCCGCCATCTTGCCGGTACGCCCAGAGGGCGTGCTTGACGTCGTGCCAGGGGCCGGCACCGTCCTGGTGATCACCCAGCCGGGCAGCCTGGATCTCGCCGAGCTGGCCGAGCGGCTGCTGGCGCTGCCTCTCACGCCGGCCAGCCGGGCGAACGCCGCGCTGACCGAGATCCCGGTGGTCTACGACGGCCCGGACCTGGACGAGGTCGCACGGCTGACCGGGCTGCCTCCGGGTGAGGTCGTCGCCAGGCACCTGGCAGCCGAGTACACCGTGGGCTGGCTCGGGTTCTCGCCCGGCTTCGGATACCTGACCGGGCTGGACCCGGTGCTGGCTTCGGTGCCGCGGATGGCCGAGCCGCGGCTGCGGGTGCCGGCCGGCGCGGTGGCGATCGCCGGGGGCTTTGCCGGGGTCTACTCGAGCACGTCGCCCGGCGGCTGGCGGCTGCTCGGCCGCACCTCGGCCGCGCTCTGGGACACCGACCGCGACCCGCCAGCCATGCTGACCCCGGGCATGCGGGTCCGCTTCCGCCAGGTCGACGCGCTCCCGGACGTCGCCAGCCCACCCTCCGCCCCACCAGCCCCATCAACCCCGGGCCGTTCCAGCGACGTTCATGATCGTGGTGCATCGCACGCGTATATCGCACCTCATGCACCACGATCATGGACCGGCGGATCCGCGATCGAGGTGATCAAGCCCGGGCCGCTGGCCACCGTGCAGGATCTGGGGCGGCCCGGGTACGGGCACCTCGGCGTGCCGCACTCCGGGGCCGCCGACGCGGCCAGCCTGCGGCTGGCCAACCGGTTGGTGGGCAACGCCGACGGCGCCGCCGGCATCGAGCTGACGTTCGGCCGCGCCGCGTTCCGGTTCCCCGCGGGGGCCTGGGTCGCGGTCACCGGCGCGTCCGCGCCCGTGACGCTGGAGACCGGGCAAGCCGGGGATGCGCCCGTCACGGCCGGGGGCGCGCCAGGCCGCGGTAGCGGGACGGCCAGGGACATGCCGCGAGACGCCGAGTTCAGCATCCCGGCCGGCGGGGTGGTGCGGGTGGGCGCGCCCGCGGCGGGCCTGCGCAGCTATCTGGCCGTGCGAGGCGGGATCGGCGTGCCGCCGGTGCTCGGCAGCCGGTCCACCGACCTGCGCTCCGGGCTCGGGCCCGCTGCACTGCGGCCAGGCGACGCACTGCCGGTCGGGGTGGCTGCGGAACCCGGCCCGGCTGCCGGGGCCGGCGGTCACGCGGCCGAGACGACCGCGCTACCGGTGGCGGACGCGGCGGCGATGGTGGCGCCGACGGTGATGCCGGTGGCGGGTGAGCCCGCCGTGCTGCGCGTGGTCCCGGGCCCGCGTGACGACTGGTTCGAGCCCGACGCGCTGCGGCAGCTCTGCGCCGGGACCTACGTGGTCACGCCGGCCAGCGACCGGACCGGGCTGCGGCTGGACGGCCCGGCCCTGGTGAGCGCCCGCAGCGACCAGCTGCCGTCCGAGGGCGTGGCGACCGGGGCGCTGCAGGTCCCGCCCAGCGGCCGGCCGATCCTGCTGCTGGCCGACCATCCGGTCACCGGGGGCTACCCGGTAATCGCCACGGTGCTGTCCGCCGACATCGGCCTGGCTGCCCAGCTGCGGCCGGGAAGCAAGGTGCGGTTCGCGCTCGCGACCCAGGGCCGATGAGTTGTGCGGCCGGCTTCCGTCTGACTACCGGATGGACGTGCTGACGACATGGAAGGTGCCGATCGTGACGAACGAGCCTGGAACCGGCGGCATTGACAGCGCCCCGCTGCCGCCAATCGTGGACCGGGCCGCCTGGCAGGCGCGACTGGACGAGCTGCTGGTGCGGGAGAAGGCGCATACCCGCGAAGGCGACGCGATCGCGGCCGCTCGCCGCCGGCTGCCGATGGCCGAGGTGGATCCCTCTATACGCCTGACCGGCGAGCAGGGCCCGGTCTGTTTGCTTGACGTGTTCGAAGGCCGCCGCCAGCTGATCGTCTACTTCCACATGTGGCACACCGGCCAGCCCGCCGCGGCCCAGTGCGAGGGCTGCACGTTCTTCAACGGGCAGGTCCGCGAGCTGTCCTACCTGCACTCGCGCGACGCCACCTACGCCACGTTCTCCCAGGGCCCGTATCCGGAAAGCGCGGCCTACCGCGAGTTCATGGGCTACGAGATGCCCTGGTACTCCGCACAGGACTCGGCCGAGGCGCTGCTGGCCGGGCGGTGGTTCGGCATGCAGGTGTGCTACCTGCGCGATGGGGACCGGGTGTTTGAGACCTACTGGAGCTCTGGCCGGGCCGCGGAGGCGCTGGCACCCAGCTACACGCTGCTCGACATGACGGCCTACGGCCGCCAGGAGATCTGGGAGGACTCGCCCGAGGGCTGGCCCCAGCGGTTCGCCACCACGGGAGAGCAGTTCCGCACCAACGGGCGTCCTACCGCGCAATGGTCACGCCTGGCCGCGGGCCGCCCCGACGATCTCACCGGGGGCTAGGACCGCTCAGCCGGGGTTCAGCTCCCGGTAGGCGGTGAGCAGGTCGGCGGCCACCACCGTGGTGAGGTCCTCGGGGCTTGCCGCGTCGCCGAGATGGGACACCCGCACGTCCCTGACCGCGCAGGCGCGCTCGAACAGCGACCGGGCGAACCGGCCGTTGCCGAGCTCGTCGATCTTCCCCTGCGCGACGGCAGTGCCGAAGACCTGGTCGAGCACGGGCAGCGCGTCGGCGTCGAAACTGTCCCCCGCCTGCCGCGCGATCGCCCCGGCAATACTGGTCAGCTCCTGCGGCGAGTAGCTGGGGAACGAGATCCGGACGCTGAACCGGGAGGCCAGGCCCGGGTTGCTGCGCAGGAACCGGTCCATGTCGGCGGTGTAGCCGGCCAGCACGATCACCAGCCGGTCCCGGTCGTCCTCGGCGCGCTTGAGCAGCGTCGCGACCGCCTCGGAGCCGAACGCGTCCCCGCCCGAGTAGCCCTGGTTGTACAGGGCGTAGGCCTCGTCGACGAACAGCACCCCGCCGAGCGCCGAGTCGATGAGCTTATTGGTCTTGATCGCGGTCGAGCCCAGGTGCTCGCCGACCAGATCGGCCCGGTGCGCCTCGATCACGCTGGGCCGGACCAGCAGGCCGAGCGCGGCGAAGATCCGGCCCAGGATCCTGGCCACGGTCGTCTTCCCGGTGCCGGGCGGCCCGGTGAACACGAAGTGCCTGGCCGGCGGCTGACTGGCCAGGCCGTGTGCGTCACGCAGCCGGGCCACCCGCAGCTGCGCGGCGATCTCCCGCACCTGCCGCTTGACCGGCTCGAGCCCGATCAGCGCGTCCAGCTCGGCCAGCGCGCTCTCCAGCGTCGGCGTCTCGCTGTACCCGCGGAATCGCGTGGTCAGCTCAGCGAACGCGTGCTCCAGGTCGCCGGCGCGCAGGGTCACCAGGTCCGACGATGACGGCTCGACCTCGCCGGCCATCACCCGGACGTCCCTGGCCTGGCCCGCCTTTTCCAGCAGGCTCCGCACGAACCGGCCATTGCCGAGCTCGTCGATGATCCGCCTGCGGCCGACGTCCTCGAACAGGCGCCACAGCACCGGCCTGGCGTCCGGGTCGAGCAGCTCGCTGCGCCGCTCGATCGCCAGGTCGGCCAAGGCCAGCAGCTCGGCCGGGGTGTACCCGGGGAACTTCACCCGGACCGCGAACCGCGACGTCAGGCCGGGGTTGCTGCCGAGGAAGTTCTCCATCTGCCGTTCGTACCCGGCCAGGATGATGATCAGGTTGTCGCGGTCGTCCTCGGCCCGGGTCAGCAGCGCCTGTACGGCCTCGCTGCCGAACCGGTCCGCCTGCCCGTCGCCTTCGTTCACCAGGCTGTACGCCTCGTCGATGAACAGCACCCCGCCGAGCGCCGAGTCGATCAGCTCGCCGGTCTTGATCGCGGTTGCTCCCAGGTACTCGCCGACCAGGTCGGCCCGGTGCGCCTCGACCACCGAAGGGGTGTCGAGCAGGCCGAACGCGTAGAAGATCTTGGCGACGATGCGGGCGACCGCGGTCTTGCCGGTGCCCGGCGGGCCGAGGAACACCATGTGCTGCATGGGCTTGTCGGTCGCGTACCCGGCAACGGCGCGCCTGCGGGCCGCCTCGATCGAGGCGGCGATCGACCGGATCTGTTCCTTGACGGCGTTCAGGCCGATCATGTTGTCCAGCTCGGCCATGGCCTCGTCGACCGTGATGTCCGGCGGCGCTGCCGCGGAGCGGTCATGGCCGTCGCCGCCGGCCGGAGGCTGCTGGCTCTCCCCGCCGTGCTGGACCCGCGCCGCCTCGGCTGCCCCGGGCCGGCCACCGCCGCGCCCTGCGGGCGCTGGCCTCGGGCGGGTCAGCGTGCCGGTCGCGCCGCCGTCGCCGGCCGGGGGCCACCCGTAGGGTGCGGCCAGGGCGCCGCCACGCGCCTGCTGACGGCCGAACTCCCGCTCCTCCTGCGAGGCCTTGGCCAGCCGCCAGCCCAGCACCACGCACGCGATCAGCCACGCGACGGCCAGGCCTGCGAACGCCTCACTGCGCGCGAGCCGCAGGATGATGATGCCGACCGGCAGGGACCAGCCGAGCGTCCAGGCGACCGTGCGACACGGCACGAACCAGCGGCCGAGCGCGCCGACGTGCGCGGCGGCCACGACCGCGAACGGCAACAGAAGCAGCAGCCCGTACCAGGACGAGTTCGAGCCGCCGGACAGGCCGGACGCCAGGGCCAGGCCCCAGATGGCCACCGACAGCGACGCCACCAGGCCGCGGTGCCCGGCCGACACCGCGAACGGCGCGTAGATCAGCCCGCCCACCAGCGCGATCGACAGCACCGCCGGGGACAGGAAGATCAGCGCGACGATCAGTAGGATCTTGACGACCGGCGGGGCTGCGGAGAACCACCGGCGAATGCGAGAGGCCCCGCCCTGCACCATCCGCCAGCCGGGCAGGGAAGGGGACCGGTCCTCTGTCCGCATTGCACTCCCTCGCACTAGAGACCTGTATAGCGCATTACCGAGCGCATACGAAGTCGCACATTCGGATGGTCAAGGAAAATTGCCGCAATTTTCGCCTGCGGGAGTGCCTGCTCAGGTCGTGATCATGGCCGTGGCACCATTGCGCTGGAATGGCCGGCGAGCCGCCGGCTCCTGCGAGCACCAGGCGGAGGACCGATGGAGCGGATCGCTGCGGAGCTGCTGATTCCCGGCAGCGGGCATCCCGTAACCGATGGCGTGGTCGTGCTTGACGGCCCGAAGATCGGCTACGCGGGACCGGCGTCGGGGGCGCCGGACACGCCGGGGGCCGTCGCCTTCCAGGCGGCCGTCGTGATGCCGGGACTGTGGGACTGCCACGGCCATTTCCTCGGGCAGCGCACGTTTGACCTGGGGCAACTGCCGCTCGAGCCGGTGGCCCTGCGGGCGGCGCGCTCCGCCAGGGACTTGCGCGCCGCGCTCGACGCCGGCGTGACCTCGGTGCGTGAAGTGGGCGGGCTCGGCGTCCACCTGGCCCGGGCGGTGGCCGAAGGGGTGCTGGACGGGCCCGCGATCTACGCGGCCGGCGCGATTCTGTCCACCACCGGCGGCCACGGCGACCTGCACGCGTACCCGCTGCCGTTGCTCGACGAGTTCACCAGGCTGAGCGGGGAGCTGCGGCTCGCCGACGGGCCGGACGAGTGCGCCCGCGCGGTCCGCGAGCAGCTGAGGCAGAACGCGCGGCTGATCAAGGTGTGCGCCTCGGGCGGCGTGCTCTCCGAGGTGGACCATCCGGTGCACCAGCAGTTCACCGGCGCCGAGCTGCGCCGGATCGTGGAGATCGCGGGGATGGCCGAGCGGGTCGTCGCCGCGCACTGCCACGGCAAGCCGGGCATCATGGCCGCGCTCGAGGCCGGGGCGCGCACCATCGAGCACGGCACCTACCTGGATGAGGAATGCTGCGCCGCGATGCGCGAGACCGGCGCGATCCTGGTGCCGACCCGGACGATCATCGAAGACATGCTGGCGCACCTGGACACCGTGCCCCCGTACGCGGCGGCCAAGCTGCTCGCGATCGCCGAGGTGCACGCGGCAGCCACGGCGCTCGCCATCTCCACCGGGGTCACGGTCGCGATGGGCACCGACATCGGGCTCACCGGCCCGGACCGGCCCAACGCGTGGGGCCAGAACGGGGCCGAGCTGCCGCACCTGGTCGCGCTCGGCATGACGCCGCTGCAGGCGATCGAGGCCGCCACCGCGACAGCGCCGCTGACGCTCGGGCCGCAGGCGCCACTCAGCGGCAGGCTGGAAGCCGGCTACGACGCCGACGTGATCACGCTGGACGCCGACCCGCTCGCCGACATCGACGTGATCGCCGACCCTGGCCACGTGACCGGGGTCTGGACCGCCGGGCGCCGGGTCAAGCCCGGTCCGGCTACCCGATAGCCATCGCGAAGACGTGCAGGGCCGGGTTGTAGCCGGCCACGCTGCCCAGCGACGGCAAGGTCACCGCCTCCACCGTCTTGCCCGCCGCCAGCGGCACCGACTGCTCGAACACGTACACCTCGTGCCCGGACGAGCCGGTCGGGTAGTTGGCGTAGTCCACGCCGGCGACCTGGACGTTGCCCGGGTTGCCGTCCTGGCCGCTCGGGTACCAGAAGTTGCCCACGTCCAGCGTGAAGGACTGCGTGCTGCCGTCGGTGTAGTAGATCGTGCCGGTGCCCGACTCGGCCGAGTTGTTCGCCGCGGCCAGGAACCCGAGGGTGGCCCCGGATCCGGAGATCGTTACCGTCTGCCCCTCGGCCATCGTGTTGTCCGGCTCGGCAGAGGCCACGTCCGGCCAGGTGAACGCCAGGCCGCCCGCGGTCACCGACGCGCCTGGGGTCAGGCCGTCAGCGGCCAGGCCCTCTGCGGAGAACGTAGTGCCCTCGCCGTCAAAGCCGATGAAGGCCGACGACGGATCGGGGTCGGTGTCGTCGGTGATGCCGGTGTTGTTGAACGTCGCCGCCAGGCTGGCCGCGGGCACCTGCACCTGCGCGGCGTTCAGCAGCGTCTGCGCGCCACCCCCGCCCCGGTAGGTCGCCGTCGCGAGCAGGTTGTCCGTCCCCGGGGTCAGCCCGGACGCCGGCGCGGTCACCGAGAACGTCTCCGACGCGGAGCCGCCGGGCGCGACGGTGCCGAGACTGACCTGGCCGGCAGGCGACAGTGTCCAGCCGGATGGAACGCTCAGCGACACCGACACGCGCTGCAGCGGCTGGCTGGTCGGGTTGCGGAGCGTCGCCCGGACCGTGAACGTGCCATCGGCCAGCGTCGACGAGGAGATCGCGGCCAGCGTCGGCTGCGGCGGGGTCGGCTGCCCGTATACCGCGGGCGAGTACCCGGGGCTGGCCACCGGCGCCACCGGCACCCCGCCCGCCTGGTTGCCGATCGCCACCAGGCTCACCTGGTCCAGCCCGCCGCCGGTGCCGTCCAGGCCCCAGACCGCGATCGCCAGGGTATTGGCGCCGTGGTCATTCAGGATTCCGGCCGGAACGTAGAACTGGTGCTGCGGCCCGACGTTGTTCACGTAGCGGCCGATCAGCCAGCCGTTCACGTAGATGAATGCCCGGTAATCGGCGGCTGCAGCGCCCGGCCCGGGGCCGCCGATCTGCACGTCAATGGGCACGTAGTCATGGCCGGGCAGGCTGAGCGAGAAGCTGGTCCGGTACCAGCCGATCCCCGCCGGGACGCCGCGGGCCGGCCAGCTGTCCGGCAGGGTCACGTTCTGCCAGTCCTGGTCCGGGTAGCCGGGCAGGTCCCAGCCATTGTCGGAGCCGTACAGGCCGGCCGGGTTCATCACCCCGCGCACCGGGTCCTGCAGCGTGGTGCCGCCAGGGTCCCCCATGAGGCGCCAGGTGACCGGGGCCGACGACCCGTTCAGGGCGGCCGAATAGAGGCCGGTCTTCTCACCAGACGGTCCCTCCGGGTTGCCGGTGTTTTCGACGAGCACAGCGATCACGTTGTCCTTTCCGGACCGGAGCGCCCCGGCCGGGAAGCTGAACGTTTCCGTGGTCGGGCCGGCCGCGGTGTCCGAGCCGAGGAACGCGCCGTTCAGCCAGACCGAGAACGCGCCGGTCGGCGCGATCCCGTCGGCGGTGAGGGTCACCCCGGTCTCGCTCCCGGTGGCCGTGAAGTGCCCGCGGTACCAGACGAACCCGTGGTCGTAGCCGTAGTCGGAGGCGTAGAGCACCGGCGTGGACGGCGAGCTGGCGTTGGACACCGGGTGGTCGGCGAGCGTCCAGGAGCTGTCGTCGAAGCCCGGCTGGGCCTCCGGCGTCTCGGAGCTGAACTTCCAGCTGGTCAGCGCGGGCAGGGTGACCGCTGCCGGGCCGGGAACGCTGCCCTGCAGCGAGCCGTCGCTGCCGGTGCTGGTCGCGACCGGCTGGCCGTTCCAGGTCAGGCCGGTGACGCCGGCCGGCGCCCAGGCCGTCAGCGGGCCTGCCTTGCTGGTATCTCCGGTGAGCGCGAGTGTCCCGCCGCGCGTGACGGCCGTGCGCACCAGGTAGCCGCCCTCAACCAGCGCCGGGCCCGCCGGGGTTGACTCGGGCCAGAAGCTCTCCGCGGTATTGGTGTCGGCCAGCAGCAGCAACAGCGGCGGCCTGCCGCCCCCGGTCACCGCCACCTCGGCGAGCCCGCCGAGGGTGTAGTCGAGGCGCAGCTGGTCGCTGGTGGCGTCCCAGGCGGTCTGCACCGAGCCGGACAGCACCGTGACCGTGGGCCGGCTGGCGTACTGCAGCACGGTCTCGCCGTCGGTGCCCGCCGGGTCGTAGAACAGGGCCACCGAGCGGCCGCCGATGCTGGCCTGGGTGTCTAGCTCGGAGGTGGAGTAGACCAGGTGCTGGCCGGCGAAGTCGTAGTTGGCGGCCAGCAGCCGGGAGTCCCGGCCGTCCAGCGTGATCGAGGTACCGGACTGCTGCGGTATCACCGGGAAGAAGTCCGCCTGCTGCGCGGCGGTCGGGACGTTGATCGCGTCGATCACCACGGTGTCCGCCGACGAGGCCGGGTTCTCGGTGCCGGTGACCACGACCTGCAGCGTGTGGCTGCCCGCCGCGAGGCCGGTCTTGCTGAAGAGAACCTGCTGGAACAGCTTGCCCGCCGGGCTGTAGGTGTCGACCGTGGCCGCCAGGCTGCCGTCGAGGTAGACATCGGCGATCCCGCCGTTGGTGTTCTTCGGCCCGATCCACTGCACCGCGGTGCCGGTGAAGTCCACCGTCATGATGGCGCCGGCCGCTGTGGACCAGGACTCGGTCTGGTCGTAGTCGCCGCTGGTGTAGCCGGAACTCGGGCCTGCGTGCGTCCAGTCGCCCGAATAACCGAGCGCCGCGTTCGTGTCGTCGTAGGTGTAGCCCGCCGCCTCGTCGAGGTTCACGTTGTCCAGGCTCGTGCTCACCGTGGCCGTGGAGGTGGCGTCGGCCTGGCGCAGGTAGAAGAACTCGGCGCCGTCGGACGGGTTGTACCTGGCCATCGTGGCCACGGCGGAGCTGGACGGGGTCGGCGCCGCCCCGGCCTCCGTCTCGGCCAGCGGCGCGACCGAGGTCTCGACGTCGTTGATCAGCTTGTTCTCGCCGAACTTGGAGCCGGTGATGTCGTTCGGGTCCGACGGCGTGCCGATCTCGCCGGTCTCGCTGATCGCGGCGCCGTAGTCGTAGGACGTGTAGACGTCGGGATCCGGCAGCCAGCCCCAGTTGGTCCCGCCCACGCCCATGTAGTTGCTCTGCATGGTGACGCCCTGGGCGATGTTGTTTTTGTAGTAGACGTTCTCGAAGTCCGGGCCGGTCATCGCAGCGCAGTCGGCGTACCCGGAGCCGCCCCAGCCGTCGAACGAGCCGCCCTGGAACTCCGGGATGTAGATCGGCTCGCCGGGGTAGCTCGGGTAGCCGTAGGGCTGGCCGAAGTGGCTGGGGTCGGCGCAGTCGAACCCGAGCGGGTAGTTGTCCTGCCCGCTGATGTTCACCGCGCCGGTGCCGGAGGTGAACGTGTCCGAGCCGCAGCACTGGTTGAACGTGAACGGCACGTCGATCCCGTCCGACGTGGCCTGCTGCTCCAGGTCGGCC
>Ga0208725_1000169_pt1 | contig 15007 bp, 14 predicted proteins | sample MicForSoSWNH13_O_FD_188004 | JGI IMG/M metagenome (GOLD analysis project Ga0208725, IMG submission 188004) | Forest soil microbial communities from Harvard Forest Long Term Ecological Research site in Petersham, Massachusetts, USA - MetaG HF011... | ecosystem: Environmental > Terrestrial > Soil... | reverse complement strand
ATCTTCGGATCGTGTGACTCGGGGGAGAGCATGATGTACGCGGACGTTGACTCGCCCATCTTCTTGAGCGTGTCCAGCGGCGTCAGGTTGAACTGCTCGAAGGAGACGCTCTTGTAGCCCATCTCCTTTACCGCGTCGAGATACCGGTGCATCCGTACCCTGTTCTCCGAATAACACTGAAGCGCGTATATCGACGTGCGCTTCGCCGCCTCGCCCATCGTGCGGAGCTCTTCGATGATGAGGTCGTTGTCTTTCGTGATCAGGGTCTTCTGGACGTCCATGATGTTGCGGTAGGCGAACTTCGATCCGCCGCACCAGCCGCAGTCGTGCGCGCACCCGGTGTTCGGCAGGGTCATGATCAGCTTGGACGTCGCCGGTCCCGGGTTGGGCGTGTCCCGGAAATACGACCAGTCGACCTGCGCGTCGTTGTAGTTGGTGGCCGGCTTGTGCGTGAAGCCGGTGGCCTGGACCTCGCCGCCGGACTTGTACAGCAGGTTCGGGATCGAGGCGAAGTCCCTGCTGCCGCGGCGGACGCTGGCGACCAGCTCGGTGACCGGATCGAGGGTGTCGTAGCCCTGGACGACGACGTCGACGCTTGGGTACTGGATGAGCTCGCTGGCGTAGTACGTCGCCGAGATGCCGCCGAAGATGGTGAGCGCCTCGGGATGCACCTCCTTCAGCAGGGCGGCGAGCTCGATGGCGCCGTGGCATTGCGTCATCCAGTGCAGGTCGAACCCGAAGACTGGCGCTTCCAGCCGGCCGAGCAGCCGCCGGATGTCCAGGTCGGGATGCATTAGCATCAGCGAGGCGACGTTGACGATCTTCGTGTCGAAACCGTGGTCCGCGAGCCGCGCCTTGATCGAGAACCAGCCGATCGGATACATCTCGTAGATCGAGGTGACATTGACGCTGTCGCTGTCGCTCAGATAGGCGAACAGCATGTCGTCGCGCTCGCGGAAGTCGTAGACGCTGGGGGCGTGCAGCAGGAAGAGGTCGGCCTCGAGCCGCGACGTTATCTGCTGATCCATTGTGGAGGAATCCTTTATCTGGTAGGTCGAACGCCCCTTCGACTGGCGACGTCCCGCATTTGAAGCCGTTTCTCAGGCTAGTGCCGGTATTCGGCTAAAGCCAGAATAGGTTTTCGCGTGTCAGCCATTCCCGTAGTCATCAGCTGGTAAACAGGCTGCCCATTATTAATGACTTAAGCGGAATTCCGGTAATGATCCGGGTCGCTGCGCCTGCTGCGCGCGGCCGGCCCTGACCCTGCGCGCGGCGATGTCAGGCCTGGTCAGACGGGGCAACGCCGCACAGACTGGAACTAGTTGCGCCGCGTTGACTCGCCGGTGGCGGGAAAGGTGTCGGGATATGAGCAGGCAGCGATTGGCCCGGTACAGCCTCGCAGGTACCGAGAACCGGGCCGCCGTGGAGGCCGGCCTGGCGGGCGGCGACTGGTTCCGCAGCGACGTTCCCCGCAAGCGGATGAAGGAACTGATGCGGCGATCGGACTACCCGGCCATCCGGGACACCGCGATCTGGTTCGGCCTGATCCTGCTGTTCGGCGGCCTCGGCATCGCCCTGTGGGGCACCTGGTGGGCGGCGGGTTGCTTCCTCGCCTACGGCACCCTCTACGGCTCGACGTCGGACTCACGCTGGCACGAGACCGGGCACGGCACCGCGTTCAAGACCCGCTGGCTCGACGAGGGCCTGTACCAGATCGCCTCCTTCATGATCATGCGCGACCCGACGGTATGGCGGTGGAGCCACGCGCGGCACCACACCGACACGCTGATCCTCGGCCGGGACCCGGAGATCGCCGCGATGCGCCCGGCGCGGCTGGCGCGGCTGCTGGCGAACTTCGTTGGCCTGGTCGACGTCACGACCGCGTTCCGGATGATGTTCCTGCACGCTTCCGGCCGGCTCAGCGCGGACGAGGCCGACTTCGTCCCCGAGCCAGAGCGGCACAAGGTCTACCGGACCGCCCGGATCGACCTGGCCATCTACGCCGCCACCATCGCCTCGGCGATAGCGTTCCGGTCCTGGCTGCCGGTTCTGCTGATCGGCGGGCCGCGACTGTACGGCGCGTGGCTGCTGAACGTGTACGCCCTGACGCAGCACGCCGGGATGGGCGAGAACGTGCTCGATCACCGGCTCAACACCCGCACGGTGAAGATGTGCGCGGTCAACCGCTTCTTGTACTGGAACATGAACTACCACGTCGAGCACCACATGTTCCCGCTGGTCCCGTACTACCGGCTGCCGGAGCTGCACCAGGAGATCAAACATGACTGCGCAGCCGTCTACCCGTCGATCTGGGCGGCGTACAAGGAGATCATCCCGGCGATCCTGCGCCAGCTCGGGGACACCGAGTACTACGTGCACCGCGAGCTGCCGCCCGGCGCAGCCCCGTTCAACGTTCCCAAGCCCGCCAATGATGGGCGCGGGCTGCCGCTGACCGCCGTGACCGCGGCCTGACCGCGGACCTGGACCCGGAAGACAGCCGATGGCTCAGTGGATTGCTGCCTGCGCGGCGGACGACATCGACCCCGAGGACGTCGTCCCCTTTGACCATGGCGGGCGCGCCTACGCGATCTACCGCTCCCCGGACGACGGCTACTACGCCACCGACGGGCTTTGCACGCACGAGCAGACGCTGCTGTGTGACGGGCTGGTCATGGACGGCGTCATCGAGTGCCCCAAGCACAACGGGCGCTTCGACTACACCAGCGGCAAGGCCTTGGGCGCGCCGGTGCTCGTCGACCTGCGTACCTATCCGACCAAGGTGGCCGACGGCACGGTCTACATCGACGTTGACTAGAGTCCGGAAAGACGTGACCAACTACCCGAACTTCGCCGGCAAGCACGCCGAGGAAGCGATCTTCACCCCCGCTGACTTTGCCGCCTACCAGCAGCGGATCGGTGCGCTCCGTGACTACCAGCCCCCAGCCGGCGTCGTGCTCTGCTATCAGCGGTCGCTGTACCTGCATGTGCTGCGCGCCGAGGGCCTGAAGGCTCCCGAGCGCCGCGGCGCGCTGCACCGCGTGCTGGCGCTGCCGAGCACTGGCGGCCGGATCGGGCTGCTCGGCCAAGTCGGGATCGGCGCACCGGCAGCGGCCGCGGCGGTGGAGGACCTCGCGGCGATGGGCACGCCGGCCTGCTCCGGCGCGGCGTCGGCGGTGATCTGCCCGAGCCCGGACAGTGTCTGCGCGCAGGTGGTGATGACGTCCTCGAGGTGATCGGACGGCTCGTTGGCGGCCCGTACCTGCATCGCCTCGGCCAGCGCCGCGACAGTGATCCCCACCAGGGCCAGCGACAGCGGAACAGTCCGCGGCGCCTCCATCAGGTCGACGCCGGGCCGTTCGCCGGCGACCTCGAACAGCATCCGCCGGGCCATGTTCTTGATGAGCTCGTCGCCGAGATAGCTGCGGGCGGTTGCCCCGGTGACCCTCATGAGGGTTGCGACGGCACGGACCTGCCCGGTGATCAGCTCACCGGCACGGTGCCGATCCAGGTGCATGCCGGATGCAGCGAGCTCCTCCAGGAACACGTCGATCTTGCTGTCCAGCCACGTACGCCTAGGCACGTGGCAAGTCTTCCACCCTCCCGCCACGGAGCTCGGTACATCCGAACGGCCACCGACAGGAACTCAGCGGTCCTCAGCTCGCTATGGCCACTGGCCGTTCCGTTGTATCAAGCCCCCATGCGCCGCTCTAGTTCAGCCCGCGCCACGGCCTCGCCGGACCAGCTCGAGCTGCTCGCCGGCGCGGTGCTGTGGCACCCCTGGACTGCCCCGGGCGCAGGCCTGGTAAATGGTTTTGGCTAGTCGGCCGCGACCGCCATAGCGCCAGGAAGACGAAGATGCCCCAGATCAGGAACCAGGGGTCCCACAGGTACGCGTGCCATTTCAGGGCCAGGCGGTCTGCATGGGCGGCCACCTTGATCACGCCGGCCTGGACCAGCAGCCCGCTCGCGGTCAGGACCAGGCCATAGCTGACCAGGATCGCCGCCTCGACCCAGGTCAGCACGCGGGCCAGCCTCCGCAGGCCACCGTTCGCGGTTCGCGGCCAGACCCCTATCGCGAGCAACGGCAGGAGTGCGGCGACGGCCTTGACCCCGGCCGCTCCCCACACCGCGAGCAGCGCCGCCAGGTGCCCGGCCTGCCCCGGCCGGCTCAGCGAGATGCCTACCGTATTGAGCAGCCACCTGCCGCCGACGGCCCAGTAGACGCTGATCGCGGCATAAGCCAGCCCGACCACGAGCCCGGCCAGCGCGGGCAGCATCCCCCGCCTGCTCGTTGGCCTATGGGGGATACCGGCCCCCGCCGCATCCATGAGCCTCAAGCTAGTCCTCCCCAGGGGCGCGCCGATCGAGGCCGGGCAGGCGAGCAGGGTGTCGCGGTGCCGGGCCAGGCAGTCGATGCGTTGCTGAAACCGGTCGGCCTCGCGCCGGAGCACACCGGCGGTTCCGGCGGTCAGGCACTGCGCGGGCCGGTGAATCCCGCAAGCGGATCCTCGATTGAGACGCACGAAGGGCAGTCGCCGCTCAGCCGGTGCTGCCTCTGCGGTAACGGATATGGGTGGTTAGCGGTGAGTGGAGCACCTCGACGGGCTCGAAGCCGAACGTCTCGACGTCGTCGAACATGCGCTCGCCGCTGCCGAGTAGGACGGGTGCGATGTCGAGGGTGAGTTCATCGATCACGCCGGCGTTGAGTGCCTGCCGAACTGTCGAAGCGCCGCCGGCGATGTCCACGCCGTTGCCGTCGGCCGCTTCGAGCGCCTGCGCGTAGGCGGCGTCGAACCCCTCGGTGACGAAGTAGAAGGTGGTCCCGCCCTCCATCTCGATCGGTTCGCGGGCGTGGTGAGTGAGCACGAAGACCGGGGCGTGGTACGGCGGCTCGGATCCCCACCATCCCTGCCACGCCTCGTTCCACTCACCGCGGATCGGCCCGAACATGTTTCGGCCCATGACGTAGGCGCCGCGAGTGCGCATGAGCCATCCGGTGGCTGTCTTGTCGGCTTCGGTCGCGCGCGGGTCGCCGATATGCCAGCCGTGCAGCTCGCCGCCGCGCTTGCCCAGCGGATTGTCTCGGCTCTGCTCGGGCCCGGCGACGAAGCCGTCGAGCGAGATCGACATGTGGCAGGTGGTGTCTGACATCAGCATCTCCTCAGTAAGCAGTTGCGGGTTGCCCGGGTGGACGAACTGGTCACGGCTTGAGCACGTAGCGACCGCGCAGCCCGCCCTTGGCCACCGCCTGGTGGGCGTTAGCGACCTGGTCCAGCGGCACGACCGCGTGCACCCGGGTCGGCAGGTCGCCGGACGCGGCGCGGGCGAGCAAATCGGCCAGCCGAAGACCGTCTGGGTGCGCCACCACGACCTCTACTCTGATCCCGCGCTGAGTGGTCGGCTTGGCGCTCGGCTGGACGCCGACGAAAGCGCCGCCGTCGCGCACTAGGGCGAGAGCTCGTTCCTGCATCGCCGCACCGTCGGCGACCGCGTCCCAGCCGGGCTCGGCGTGCATGGTGAACTCGGCGCCGAGGCTGCGGACGAAGTCTTCGTCCTCGGCTCTGGCCAGACCGGTCACCTGCCAGTCGCGGTCTTGCGCGAGCGCGGCGACGTACCCGCCGACCGCGCCGGCCGCGCCGGTCACCAGCAGCCTGTTGCCCTCCGTGGGCGCGTCGCCGAGCAGGTCGAGAAGCTGAGCGGCGGCCAGCCCGTTGAGCGGGACCGTCGACGCCGCGGCCAGGTCCAGCCCGTCGGGAACTTCGGCGAGGTTCGCGGCCGGCACGACGAGCTGCTCGGCGTAGGTGCCGAAGTCGCGGTCGAAGCCGTCCACCAGGCCGGCGACGCGGGTGCCGGCGGCCAGGTCCACCCCGGCACCGGTGGCGATGACGGTCCCGGCGAAGTCCCAGCCCAGGCCCGTACGGTCCGGCTGGTTGATCAGTCCCATGGCGTGGAACAGGCCGCCTGCGACTCCGAGGTCGACGGGGTTCACCGCCGCTGCGGCGATCCGAACCCGGACCTCGCCAGGCCCGGGTTCGGCGACGGGAACGTTGGTGATCTCGATCGAGTCGGGTCCGCCCGGGGTGCGGACGACGGCGGCCCTGAACGTAGCGGTGCTCATGCTTCATTCCTCGCAGCCTGTCCTCGGCCGCCCTCGCTCATATGCCGCGCGGCAGCCTGGGAGGCGGTGAAGACCGCTCGCACATCGATTGCCCACAGGCGATCGGCCTGCTCGACGGTCATGTCGTCTAGCGGGCCGCCGGTGACGATGCCAGCGTTGTTGACCAGGATGTCGATCTGGCCGAAGTGGGTCACGGTCTGGCTGACGGCCGCAGTGACGGCGCCGGGGTCGGCGTTGTCGGCCTGGATGACCAGGACCCGGCCGCCGTCGGCGTCGATCTGCTTGGCCACCGCCTGCGCCTTGTCCGCGGCCGTGACGTAGGTGAGTGCCACCGCGGCTCCGTCGCGGGCCAGCCGCCGTGCCGTCGCCGCCCCGATTCCGCGGCTGCCGCCGGTCACCAGGGCCACCTTGCCTGAAAGCTGATTCATGTCTTCCTCGTTCCTATGGCCGGTTTCCTTGTGTGCCGGGTCCGGGTTCTTCGGGCAAGCGGCCGCTGCCGCACGCCGGCGGGCTGGGCAGCTCAGCTCCTCACCGGCTGGTAGGACAGGACCACGACCCCTGTGCCGAGCGTCTTGGCCGCGAAGAGCTTGAGCGGTGTTTTCGCGCTCTCACGGAACATGAGCTGGCCGCGGCCGGCCAGGACGGGGTGGATCGAGAGCCAGAGTTCGTCGACCAGGCCGTGCTCCAGCAGTGTCTGCGCCAGCAGGCCATGGCCGTACAGGGCCAGGGACTGGCCGTCTTGCTGCTTGAGCCGGCTGACCTCGGCGGTGACATCGCCGCTGACGATGACCGTGTTGTTCCAGTCGGCCTTGTCCAGGGTGGAGGAGAAGACGTACTTGCGGATGCTGTTCATCCGGTCGGCGAACTCGCCGACCTGGCCGGGCCATGTTGCCGCGAAGACCTGGTACGTCCCCCGGCCGAGCAGCATCGCATCAGCATCGCCGAGCCGTTCCAGCGCATCCTTCTCGACCTCGGCGTCGCGGTACTCCATGGCCCACAGTTGCGGGTCGCCGACGACGCCGTCGGCTGATATCAGGGTGGATTCGATGAGCTTGCGCACTGTTACCTCCGTGGTGATCGGGTTCCGGTTTGCCGCACCGGGCATGGGCCCCGGCCATGACCGTGTGGGCCGGTAGTTCAGACCTGCCGGCCACCGAAGAGGAATCGCGGCCGCAACGGGGATCGCGGGCCGCGATGGCGGTTCCTTTGCGGCTGGCGCGGGTCTTCATATGCGGAATGCCTGTCCATCACCGGAAGGGATGATCGTGACCAGCGACGCGGTGAACACCAGCGATGACCGTGCCGTAGCGGAGGTCCTCCACGAGGTCTGTGCGGCCTGGGCGTCGGGCGACGCGGATGCCTTCGTGACGCCATACACCGAGCACGCGACCGCCGTGTTGCCCGGGTCTTACCTGCAGGGTAAAGACACGATCCGTTCGACCATGGCCGGCGGCTTCGCCGGCTGGCCCGACGAGCTGACCGTGTTGGTGCGTGCGCCAGGCGCCCGGCTGCGCCCTGGCGAGCATGTCCAGCCGGCGTCCTCGTGCCAGCTGGTAGCTGAGCACCGGATGCATGTTGCCTCCTCAGTTCATGACCGTTCCGGGAACCTCGTGGCGCCCGGGCTTGTCAGTGAGTCTCGCTGCATGCCCTGACGGAACGCTTGCGCTCCGCTTACAGCCCGCGCGTCCGGCATGCGGCTAGCCGTTGTCGTGATGATCGGTGATCCAGGCTCGGATGCGGTGGATCAGGTCGTCGCCAGCGAATTCGGCCAGGTGCTCGGCTGCGAGCCCGCTGGCGCGTTCCCGGTCACCGCTGATAGCCAGACAGACGATCTGGACCTGCTGGCGTTCCCTGCGAGGCCGTCGTTGCGCAGCGTCAGAGGCTGCGCTGGCCAGGATCCTGGCCTGGGCCGCCTCGCCGAGGGTCCATGCCTGCCATGCCCGGGCTGCCAGGCTCGCCGCCGACGCTGGATCGGGTTCTGTCAGGTCCCTGAGCGTTCCTGGCCGGGCTGTGCGGCCGCTTTCACGTGGCTGTCGGCCTTGCCTAGGATGGGAAGCTGTGGAGCTTCGCATCCTCGGGCCGTTCGAGGTCGTCGATGACGACGGCCGGGTGGTGGATGTCGGCGGGCCGCGGCCGCAGGCGCTGCTGGTCGCGCTCGCGCTGGCGGGCGGCCATCCGGTGCCGGCTGATCAGCTGCTGGACCAGCTGTGGGCCGGTGCGGAACTCCCCGGCCGGAACCGGCTGCAGGTGACTGTCTCCCGGCTGCGCACGGTGCTGGGCGGCGAGTGCATCGTCACCCGGGCCGGGGGTTACGCCCTCGAGGTGCCCGCGGGCGCCTTGGACGCTGACCGGTTCGAGGATCTGGCGGCGCGGGGCCGTGCAGCGCTGCGCCGTCAGGACGCGTCTGCGGCGGCCCGGCTGCTGCGCCAGGCACTGGGCTTGTGGCGGGGCGCGCCGCTGGCCGAGTTCACTGACAACGAGTTCGCGGCCGCGGTGATCACCCGGCTGCAGGAGGCACGGCTGGCCGCGGTGGAGGGCCGGGTCGAGGCCGACCTGATGCTGGGCGGGCATGGCGAGCTGGCCGGGGAGCTCGAGGTGCTGGTACGGGCGCATCCGCTGCGGGAACGGCTCTGGGGCCAGCTGATGGTGGCCTTGTACCGGTCGGGGCGCCAGGGTGATGCACTAGGGGCCTATCAACGCGCCCGGGCTGTGCTGTCCGGCGAGCTGGGCGTCGATCCGGGGCCGGAGTTGCGGCGGCTGGAGGCCGCCGTGCTGGCCCAGGATCCTGCGCTGGACGCGCCGGCCGCGCATCCAGCCGCCGCCGGGGACCCTGCACTGGACGCGCCGGCCGCGAGCGGCCAAGGTGCCGTGGGCCCCAGGGAGGCTGATCGCGGCCGAAGGTCAGGGGAAACTGGAGGAGGGCAAGCCGGCCAGGGCAATGGAATGGCTGAGCCGCTCCCCAGGCAAGCGCAGGCCGGCTCGCGATGGTTCGCTCCCAGCAGCGATACGGAGGATCGCGGAGGCGTTAGCGCGTGCAGGTCAGTGATGGTTGAGTCACCGGTCACAGCCCCGGGATCTGATGTCCTGCTCGCCACCAAGCTGCACATGCCTGGGCCGCGGCCGGGCCTGGTGCCGCGGCCGCGGCTGATGGCACGGCTCGATGAGGGCCTGGCGCGGGGGCTGGTCCTGGTCTGCGGGCCAGCCGGGTACGGCAAGACGGTCCTGCTGGCGGAGTGGGCCCGGCGCGGCGAGTTCCCGGCCGCATGGCTGTCGCTGGACGTGGGGGACAACGACCCGGCCCGGTTCTGGCGCCATGCGGTGGCCGCGCTGGACCGGGCCCGTCCCGGGATTGGCGACCGCCTGGCTCCGCTGCTCGGGCCGCCCGCGCCGTCGTCGTTCCAGGGCCTGGTCACGGCGCTGATCAACGATCTGGCTGCGGACCAGGCCCTGCTCGTCCTCGACGATTACCACCTGATCGGCGCGCAGCAGGTGCACGAGTCGCTCTCGTTCCTGGTCGAGCACCGGCCGGCCGGGATATGCGTGGTACTGGCCAGCCGCAGCGATCCGCCGCTGGGGCTCGCGCGGCTGCGGGCGCGCGGCCAGCTGACCGAGATACGCGTGGCCGAGCTGCGGTTCACGCCCGCGGAGGCCGGAGAGTTGCTCCAGCACGCGGCGTCGGCCTTGCCGGATGCGTCGGTGGCGGCGCTGGCGGCCCGGACCGAAGGCTGGGCGGCCGGGCTGGCGTTGGCCGCGCTGTCACTGCGCGGGCACGACGATGCCGCCGGCTTCGTGGCCGCGTTCACCGGCAGCCACCGGTACGTCCTGGACTACCTGGCCGAAGAGGTGCTCGAGCGGCAGGACGAGCAGCTGCGCACGTTCTTGCTGGAGACCTCGGTGCTGGAACGGCTGTCCGGCCCGTTGTGTGACGCCGTCACTGGCCGCGAGGGCAGCCCGGCGCTGCTCGAGCAGGCGGAACGGGCGGGGCTGTTCCTGATCCCACTGGATGAGGTGCGCGGCTGGTGGCGCTACCACCACCTGTTCGCCGACCTGCTCCGCGCCCGCCTGCAACAAGAGCAGCCCGGCCGCGTGCCGAAACTGCACCGCAACGCGGCGGCCTGGTACGCCGGGCACGAGCTGGCCGACGACGCCATCGGCCACGCGGTCGCCGCCGGCGAGATGCTCTGGGCGGCCCGGATCATCGAGCAGCACTTCGACCTGGTCTACAACATGCGCGGCGAGGCCGCGACCATCCACCGGTGGCTGTCGGTCCTCCCCGCCGACCTGGTCAGGTCCCGCCCCCGGCTGTTGCTGGCGCAGGCCCTCATGGCCGCCATCAGCGGCCGCCTCGAGGTCGTGGAACCCCTCCTGGACGCGGTCGAGCGCGCGCCCCCCGGCTGGGCCGATGAGCCATTCGAGCCAGCCGGCGGCGCGGCGGCCAGTCACCTGATCAATGTCCCGGCCCTGACCACGGTGGGCCGCGGCTATCTCGCCCAGCTGCACGGCGACGCCGAGGCCACGGCCGCATTCGCCGCGCAGGCCCTGGCCGAGATCAAACCAGAAGAACGGATGTTGAGCGCCACCGCGCACGGATTCCTGGCGATAGCCGAATGGCTGCGTGGCCGGCTCACCGAGGCCGAACGCGCCTTCGCGTCCAGCTTCACCGGGTGGCGCGAGACCGGCCAGCTCGCGACGACCGGGTGGGGCTGGTACGAGCTGGTGCTGATCCGGCGCGCCCAGGGCCGCCTGGACGCGGCCGTGCTGACCTGCGAGCAGGCCCTGGACACCCTGGTCACGTCCGTCCGGCCGCTGCCGGCCGCGGGACTGGGCTACGCGGCCCTGGCCGAGATCGCCTACCAGCGGGACGAACTCGACCTCGCGCTGCGCCACGCGACCGAGGGCATCGCGCTGTGCCGCCAGTTCGTCTACACCACCCCGCTGGCCGACGCCCTGGCCACCCTGGCGATGATCCGGCAGGCCACCGGTGATCCGGCCGGGGCGCTGAAGGCGATCACCGAGGCCGTACAGGCCTCACCAGGCCCGGCCGGCCTGCTCAACCCGGTCCCCGCCCGGCGGGCCCGGCTGCTGCTGGCCCACGGTGACCTGCCCGGCGCGGCCCGTTTCGCCCAGGAGAACGGCCTCGGCCCGGACGACGAGCCGGACTACGCCCGCGAGTCCGGGCACCTGGTGCTGGCCCGGATCCTGCTCGCCCAGGACCGGCCCGGCCAGGCACTCGCCCTGCTGGACCGGCTGCACGCCGCGGCGGCCGCCCAGGACCGGGCCGGCAGCCTCATCGAGACCGGCGCACTGCGGGCGCTGGCGCTGGCGGCCACCGGTGATGCAGCAGGCGCGGTCACGGCCCTGACCGGGGCGCTGGCGCTCGCCTGCCCCCAGGGCTACGTACGGGTCTTCGCCGACGAGGGCCCGCCGATGGCCGCGCTGCTCGGCCGGCTCATCGCGGCCCAGCGAGCCGACCGGGCGGCCGCGGGCGTCCCGCTCGGCTACCTGGCCCGGCTCCAGCGTGCCTTCGCCGCCGGGCCGCCGGCGCCTGATCCCGGCCCCTCCGGCATCATTGAGCCGCTGACCAGCCGCGAGCTGGAGGTGCTGAGGATGCTGGCGGCGGGCCGGTCGAACCAGGCCATCGCCGGGGAGCTCGTGGTCACCCTGGACACGGTCAAAAAGCATGTGGGCCACATCCTGGGCAAGCTCGGCGCGGCCAACCGCACCGAGGCCGTGGCCCGGGCCCGCGAACTGAGCCTCATCCCCTGACGCGCCGCCCGTCCCACCGGCGGGCGGCGGACAGCGGCACCAGGGTGCCGCGCGGAAACCGGGCCGCAGGCGCCGTCAGGGCTGCCGCCCAGTTGCGGGTCGTCGCAGCCCGGCCGGGTCACTGTATCCCCCGACGGCCAGGCGCAAACGCCGGGCCGGGTTACACCTTGGTGCCCGGTGCCCCGGAAGATTCCACCCGGCATGTCCACTTTCGGGTGACGCCTGGCCCGCCGGATCTTCCTAGCGTGCGGAGGACCAAACGCACACCGAAAGGAGGAAGCGCAATGGCCACCGTCAAGCCCGAGCCGTCCAACGGCGGCATCGTTGGCACCCGTGCGGCTCACCAGCGGCGCTCGCCCTCCGCGAAGGAGGCAGATGACCATGTCCGACGCTGAGAAGGGCGGCTTCGTCTCACAGGTGATTGGCGACAAGCGGCGGTGGCGGCGGTACAAGGCGCGCGTGAGACAACTTCCGCCGAACTACCGCATGGCGGTCGAAGCGATCGAGCGGTACCTGATGTACTTCGTGCCGGCCGACGGCGACAGCGCTGCGTCGATGTTCGAAGATCTCGCCGACCTGTTCGAACAGGCCGCGGCGGACGGAACGCTGATCCGCGAGATCGTCGGGGAGGACCCGGTGGAGTTCGTCGAGGCGTTCGTCCAGAACTACTCGGAGGGTGGTTATGTCCCCACCCGTGGGCGGAAGCGGCTGACCGATGCCATCGCGCGCGCCGAGGAAGAGAGGCCCCGATGACCGCGCGCACGACCTCCGAACCGGCGATCCGTGTGCGGGATCTGGAGAAGTCCTACAACAAGCTGCGCGTGCTGCGCGGCGTGGACTTCGACGTGGCGCGGGGCAGCATCTTCGCCCTGCTCGGCTCCAACGGCGCAGGCAAGACCACGACCGTGAAAATCCTGTCCACGCTGCTCAAGCCCGACACGGGGACGGCCACCGTCAACGGCTTCGACGCCGCCACCCAGCCGGCGAACGTGCGGGAGTCCATCAGCCTCACCGGGCAGTTCGCGGCCGTGGACGAAACCCTCACCGGGCGAGAGAACCTGGTGCTGGTGGCCCGGTTGCGGCACCTGAAGGACGCTGGCCAGATCGCGGACGGCCTGCTGGCCCGCTTCCAGCTCACCGACGCGGCGCAGCGACGGGTATCGACGTATTCCGGAGGCATGCGCCGCCGCCTGGACATCGCCATGAGCCTCATCGGGAATCCGCCGGTGATCTTCCTGGACGAGCCGACCACCGGGCTCGACCCGGAGTCTCGCGTCGAAGTGTGGAACAGCGTCAAACAGCTCGCCGGGCGGGGCACGGCGGTGCTGCTCACCACGCAGTATCTGGACGAGGCCGAGCAGCTCGCCGACCGGATCGCGATCCTGCACCAGGGGCGGATCATCGCCAACGGCACCCTCGCCGAACTGAAGCAGCTCTTCCCGCCCGCCCAGGTCGAGTACGTCGAGAAACAGCCGAGCCTGGAAGACATCTTCCTCGCCATCACCGGCAGCGACGGTACCGGCAGCAACGACAGCGGGCTAGCAACGACGGCACCGGCAGCTAAGGAACAACGATGACTACGCACTTTTTCGGCGACACCGCCGTCTTGCTGGAACGCTCCCTGCGCCACATCACGCGCAGCCCGGACACCATCATCACGACCGCGATCATGCCGGTCGCCCTCTTGCTGCTGTTCGTCTACGTGTTTGGCGGCGCGATCAGACACGGGTCGGGCTCGTATGTGACCTACCTGCTGCCCGGAATCCTGCTCATCACGATCGCGATGGGCATCTCCTACACCGCAGTCCGGCTCTTCACCGACATGCAGGGCGGCATCTTCGAGCGATTCCAGTCCCTGCCGATCGCACGCTCGAGCGCGCTGTGGTCGCACGTGCTGACCTCGCTGGCCGCCAACCTGATCTCGCTCGTGATCGTCGTGCTCGTCGCCGCCGGCATGGGATTCCGCTCAGGCGCGGGAGTGCTGGCGTGGCTTGCCATCGCCGGCATCCTCGTCCTGTTCACCCTGGCACTGACGTGGATCGCCGTCATCGCCGGCCTGTCCGCGAAGACCGTTGAAGGCGCAGGCGCCTTCTCCTACCCGATCATCTTCCTGCCATTCATCAGCTCGGCATTCGTGCCCACCGGCACCATGCCCGGCCCGGTGCGCGCCTTCGCCGACAACCAGCCCGTGACATCCATCGTCAACGCCATCCGCGACCTGCTCGCACAACAGCCAGTCAGCACCGACGTCTGGATCGCCCTCGGCTGGTGCCTCGGCATCCTCATCGTCGCGTACGCCCTCGCCATGGCCACCTACCACCGCAAGATCGCCTAAGGATGTGTCTCCCTAGACCAATCAGTCATCAATGCCGCTGCGAGACGGGCGCATACGCAAAAGGCAGGACCGATCACCACTCCCGTCAGGACCTGAGCCGAAGGCCCTTCGGCAAGCCCGGTCCCGGCCACGAGCGGCTTGGAAGTGTCGGGCGGCGGGCAGGGGGTTCGCGCCCCAGGTCGAGGCCGGCCTGATCACGCTGTATCAGGCCGCGCTGGCCGCACTGCAGGCGGAGCCGGTCAAAGACTGAGATCGACGATTACCGGCGCGTGGTCGCTCGGGCCCTTGCCCTTGCGCGCCTCGCGATCCACCCAGGCGTCAGACACGGAGCCCGCCAGGGCGGCGTTGGCGTAGACCAGATCGATCCGCATGCCCATGTTCTTGTGGAACGACCCGGCCCGGTAATCCCAGTAGGTAAACGGGTGCGGGCCCTTGGCGATGCTCGGGACCACGTCGGTCAGCCCGGTCTCGCGCAGCGCCGCCAGCGCCGCGCGCTCCGGCGGTGTGACGTGGGTGGAGCCGACGAAGGCCGCCGGGTCCCAGACGTCGGCGTCGGTTGGGGCGATGTTGAAGTCGCCCATGAGCGCGAACGCCCTGCTGCCCGACGCGTCCGCGGCGACCGCGCCCTGCAGGGCCGCCAGCCAGCGCAGCTTGTAGGCGTAGTGCGGGTCACTCGGCGCGCGCCCGTTCGGCACGTATACCGAGCGCACCCGGACCGGCCCGCAGGTGGCCGCGATTGTCCGGGGCTCGAGCGTGCCCTCGTCCGGGAAGCCGGGATCGCCGGGCAG
>Ga0208725_1000168_pt1 | contig 15013 bp, 12 predicted proteins | sample MicForSoSWNH13_O_FD_188004 | JGI IMG/M metagenome (GOLD analysis project Ga0208725, IMG submission 188004) | Forest soil microbial communities from Harvard Forest Long Term Ecological Research site in Petersham, Massachusetts, USA - MetaG HF011... | ecosystem: Environmental > Terrestrial > Soil... | reverse complement strand
CGGCGCCCGCCGCTGGCCGAGGTGTGGCACTGGAGCTGGCTCGACCCGCACTGGACGACGCCGCTGGCCTGGTGGCTGGCCTGGGACCCCGGCTCCGTCCCGGTCGGCGGCAGCGACTGGCACCGGCCCGGCGACGACGCTCCACCGGGTTCGCCAACGACCTGGGTCGAGTGCGCGGCCGGCGAACCCGGGGCGGTGATCGACGGGCTGCGCGACGGCCGGACTGCGATCTCCGCCAGCCGGGATGGGCCGGTGCTGCTGCGGGTGGACGGCGAGCTGGTCGCGGTCGGCGCGGAGGGCACCATCCTGGTCGGCCCGGACGGGCCCACGGCGAGAGTCACCGGCCCGCTGGCCAGGTTCCCCGGCGCGGCGGGGTACCACCGGTTGACCGACGCCGCGGGTGCCACGCTCGCCTTGACGGCGTAGCGGCGGCCCGCGGCACCGGCGCGCTGATCGCCTGGACGCAGCTCTTCGGCATGATCAGCTTCGAGCTGTTCGGGCAGTTCGTCGGCACCCTGGAACCGGCCGACCCGTTCTTCGGCTACGCGGTCGAGCGGATGGCCGACTACATCGGCCTTCGCTGAGGTCACTCCTGGGGCGACGGCGCTGGGGTGATCGCCTCCAGTTCGGCCCCGGCGGTTTCCGGGAAGCGGGTGGCGATCAGGGCGGCGGCGAGCAGCGGGCCGAGCGCCAGGACCAGAACCGCACGGGACAGATTCCCGACGGAGCCGATCAGGGCTGCGGCCAGGACGAAGCTCGCGACCTGGCCGACGACCATGGCCAGGTTGGCGGCCGAGCTGCCGAGCGCACGCAGGGCGGTGGGGAACAGCTCCACGCCGAACGCAGAGCCGGTGGGCCAGGCGCCGAACGCCCCCGCGTAGGCCACGGCCAGCGCAAGCCCGAGCTGCACCGGGCCCCGGGCCAGCACGAAGAAGAGGACGATCCCGACGACGCTGAGCACCAGGAACGCGCAGCACACCGGCTTGCGTCCGTACCGGTCGCTGGCCCGCCCAGCGAGGATCAGGACGGGGATGGCCGCCGCCCCGGACCCGACGAGGATGAAATTCGCGGCCGTCGCCGACAGGTGGCGCTGGTTCTCCATGAAGTCGATCACGAACACCGCGGCCTGGGCCGAAAGGTTGGCCAGCACGGCGGTCACGCACACGAGGACCAGCCACCGCCGGTGCGGCGGGCGCAGGATCTCGGACCAGTGCCGGGCCAGGCGGCCCTGGTCAGCGGCGGCAACGAAGCGGGCGCTCTCCGGGATTCGCCGCCGCAGTACGGCCACCACCACTAGCACCGGCACGGCCGCCAGGTACAGCAGCCGCCAGGACAGCCCGGCCGGCGCCAGGATGCCCCCGTAGAGGATGGCCGACCAGCCGGTACCGAGCGCCGAGAGCATGGCCAGCCAGCCGAAGCCGAAGCCGCGGGCGCCCGCCGGAAGCTCCTCGGCCACGATGGTCCACACCAGCACACCCTCGACGGACAGGAAGAATCGCGCCATCAGCTGGCAGCCGACGAAGATCCCGATCGCCGGGGCCGCCGCGGTGGCCAGGGTCGCGAGCGTGTAACCGGTGATCGAGAACAGCAGCAGCTGGCGCCTGCCGCGGCGGTCGGCCCGCCGGGCAAGCAGCACCGCGGGAGCCGCGCCCAGGTAGATAACCCCGATCCAGAGCGAAGCATGAGCCTGGCTGAGGTGGTAGCTCGCGCGCAGCTGCGGCAGGGCCACGATGACGATGTTGAAGTCATACCCGGCGAAGAAGTTCGCCGTCCCCATCAGCCAGAGCAGCTGCCAGTGCCGGGGCTCGAGCAGGCTCGCCGCACGTGGCCCCTGGCGGGCCGGACCGGTCACGGGCCGGCGTCCGCCACCCGGCCGACGTCCGCGCCGTGGCCGACCCGGGCCAGCATGCGGCGCATCCGGACCGCCTCGACCTCCAGCGTATGCGGGTCCTGCAGCCGGTAGCGGGCAGCCTTTGCCAGCCACGCGTCGTCCACGCGCAGCCCGGCATGCCGGAGCACCGCGTTGGCGAACAGCCGCTGGCCCGCCCGGCCGACGGCCTGCTGCCAGGCTGAACCGGGAACGGACGACAGCGCAACGACCGTCCAGCAGAGGGCGAGGTCGGCCTCGGCCGGCCCGCGGCTCGCCGACTCCCAGTCGATCACCACCGGCCCCCGTGCGGACAGCAGCACGTTGTCGGGGTGCAGGTCCATGTGCAGCAGGACGCCGCCGTCGCCGAACGGTGCCCCGAGCCAGTCCAGGCCGGGCGCCGCGTGCACCTGCTGGTGCAGCCGGGCCAGCGTGGCGGCGTGGCGGAACAGCCGCCACGGGCGGCGGGCCAGGTCGGCCAGCATCGTTGGCCCGTCGACCTGCTCCATCACGATGTCGGGCCCATCCGCGTCGAACACCTCGGGAACGGGCACGCCGTGCTCGCCGGCCCATGTAATGATCTTGGCCTCGCGTTCGGACGACCGGGAGCGATCGTGGTAACGGCGCAGGATCCGCCCGCCGCCGAGGTCATAGACGTTCGCGGAACGCCCGGCGGCCAGCGGCCGTCCGGCCGGCTCCGGCCGCCCCGGCATCGCCATCGGTGTCCCTCCGGGCCTGGCTCAGCGGTGCAGCAGCGCGACGCGGGCTCGCAGGATGGCCCGCCGGGACGCGACGTTGCCGACCTCGTCCGGCTGCTGCGGGCACTCCCCCGCCGCGATCGCCCGGTCCATCCGGCCCCGGGCGTCGGCCTGGGTGATCATTTCGAAAACCATCCTGGGATCGTGCCGCGACATCTCCCTGGTCCGCTCCAGGACGCCCTCGGACGCGCCGACCCAGACGTTCTTGATGCCGCCACCCTGGTCGCGGTCGAGCAGCACCGACACCACATGGCCGGCGTCGGCGTACCAGAAGCTCATGGTCACCGCCTCCTGCTGGCCGCGGGCGTCGCCGTAGCTCCAGCACTGGCCCGGGCTCGGCGCGCCGATCGAGGCTGCCCAGGCAGGCTCGCCGACGCCCAGAGCGGCCAGCCGGCCGGCGGCGGCCGATGCCGCGGCGCGCAGCTGCGGCGAGCCGACCGCGCCGAGCACCCGAAGCGTCGCGAGCGCCTCCGGGGTGCACGCCCGCTCGGCCGCCGCCACGATCGCGTCGGCCTGCCCGGCGGAACCGATCGCGGCAACGATGTCCGAGCCCCACAGCTCGGCGTCCAGCGGGCTATCCACCTCGGCAAGCACCATCCGCGCCTCGGTCAGCACGGCGGCGAGGGTGTCCGCCGGCGACGCCGTGGCGAATACCGCCTCGAGTTCAGAATCACCAAAACCAGACCCGAGTGGCTCGTCCGGGGGCTGCGCACCCATGCTGGCATCCTGTCACGGGACTGCGCACGATGCTGGCATCCTGCCACGGAGTGACAGAATCGGTAACGATCACGGCTGACCTGGCAGAGAGAGGACGCCACGTGGACCGCTGGGGAATCACCCTCCCGCTGCAGGGAATGGGCCTCGCCGAGCAGCGCGAGATCGTCGCCGGGCTGCCCGCCCTCGGCTACACCGACGCCTGGTCGGCCGAGGTCAACGGCGCCGACGCGTTCACGCCCCTGATCCTGGCCGCGCAGTGGTCCAGCGAGCTGCGCCTCGGCACGGCCATCGTCCCGGTCTATACCCGTGCGCCCGGCCTGCTGGCCATGACCGGCGCCACGCTGGCCAGCCTCGCGCCGGGCCGCTTCGTGTTCGGCATCGGCACCTCGTCCCCGGTCATCGTGGAGCAGTGGAACGGGATCGAGTTCGCCCAGCCCTACCAGCGCGCCAGGGACACGCTGCGGTTCCTGCGCAAGGCGCTGGCCGGGGAGAAGGTCACCGAGAAGTACCCGACGTTCCGGGTCACCGGGTTCCGGCTCGAGGCCCCGCCGGCGGACCCGCCAGCGCTCGCGCTGGCCGCGCTGCGGCCGCAGATGATCAAGCTCGCCGCGGCCGAGGCCGACGCCGCGATCACGAACTGGCTGTCGCCCGGCGACGTGCCGAAGGTGCGCGCGGTGGCCGGGCCCGGCTGCGAGCTGGTCGCCAGGATCTTCGTCATCCCGACCCCGGACAGCGACGTGGCGCGCGCGATCGGGCGGCGCATGATCGCGGCCTACATGACCGTGCCCGCCTACGCCGCGTTCCACGACTGGCTGGGCCGGGGCGAGGCCATGCGTCCGATGCGGGAGGCGTGGGCTGCGGGCGACCGCAAGGGCGCGCTGGAGAAGATCGACGATCGGCTCGTCGACGACCTGATCGTGCACGGCTCGCCGGAGGCCTGCCGGGAACGCGTCGCCGAGTACCAGGCCAGCGGGCTGAACACCCCGGTCATCGCCGTGGTCCCGCCGCCCGGTGCCGATGTCACCGATCTGGTGCGCCAGCTCGGACGCTAGGAGGGCGCTCCCGGGGCCTATGCGTGACGATGTCTCCAACGTAAGGTTCTGTCGTAGTAGGGCCGCCTTCATATGACCGTGACCAGGCGCGCTTCTCGGGCGCGTTCGGTTGCCGTCAGCGGTCATGATTGGGGTCGGTGGGGGCATGAGCAAGCTTTCTCCGGGTGTTCTTGCCCCGCCGCACGAGGTGCTCACGCCCGATGAGTGGCGCTCCAGGGGCCGCGAGCGGCGCGGGCTGGTGCCACGCTCGAGCCATGCGCAGTGGGCACCGCCGGAGGACCGGCCGGAACCGGTCGCGATTCTCGAGGAGCAGGCCAGGACCAGGGTGCCGGACCTGGTACCGATCCGGTATGGGCGCATGGTTGCCTCGCAGTTCGCCTACTTCCGCGGCGCCGCGGCGCCTATGGCGTGGGACCTCGCGCACACGCCCACGACGGACATCCGGGTGCAGGCCTGCGGTGACGCGCACCTGCTGAATTTCGGTATGTTCGCCGCGCCGGACCGGCGGCTGGTCTTCGACGTCAACGACTTCGATGAGACGCTTCCGGCGCCGTTCGACTGGGACGTCAAGCGCCTGGCGGCGAGCTTCGCGGTCGCCGCGCGGGAGAATGGCTTCCCGGACCGCAAGGCTCGTACCGCGGCGCGTCTGGCCGTGCGCAGCTATCGCACCGAAATGGCGAACTATGCCGCGATGCGGTTCCTGAAGGTCTGGTACTCCAGGATCGATATCGACGAGGTCAGCAGGCTGTTCGACGCGCTGCAGCCGGAGGAGGCTGTGCGCCGCCGCCACCGGGACATCGCCAAGGCGCAGCGCCGGACGAGCCTGAAGGCGTTCCTGAAGATGTGTGACCAGGTCGAGGGGCAATACCGCATCCGGCCGGCTCATCCGGTGATCGTCCGCTTCCCGATCGAGCGCTACCCAGGCGTCCTGGAGGAACTGCGCCACGCCGTCACGCAGTACCGGGAGACGCTGGAGGAGGACCGGCGCGAGGTGCTGCGCCGTTACTATTTCGGCGATTTCGCGCGCAAGGTCGTGGGCGTTGGGTCGGTCGGCACCGAGGCCTTCGTCATGCTGCTGCTCGGCGACCGCGAGGACGAGCCGCTGTTCCTGCAAATGAAGGAGGCTCAGGAGTCGGTGCTGGCACCGTTCGCCGGCGAGAGCGAGTACAAGCACCAGGGCGAGCGGGTGGTCAGGGGCCAGCGGCTTACGCAGGCCGCCGCCGACCCGTTCCTGGGCTGGACGAGCGGTGCGGGAACCAGCGGCACGGCCGTCAAGCACTACTACGTGCGCCAGCTGCGCGACATGAAGGGCAGCATGAGCGTCCCGTTGATGGACCCGCTCCAGCTCAACTACTACGGCAGGCTCTGCGGCTGGGCGCTGGCCCGGGCGCACGCCCGGACCGGGCGGGCCACCGTGATCTCCGGCTACCTGGGCAGCAGCGAGGATTTCGACCACGCAATCGCGGATTTCGCGATCGCCTATGCCGACCAGAACGAGCAGGATCACCGGCGGCTTCTCGAAGCCGTCTCGGCCGGCCGGGTGCTGGCGACAGTCGAGCCGTCATAGCGGGCCGGCGCGCTGGCCGGGGGGTCGTATAAGCAATGGTCCGGCGAGCTGACCGGCGTCATGGATCTTAACCGGAGTTTGGACGACCTCGTGGCCGTGGCGCTGGTGGCCGCGCTAGCACCGCTCGTAATTGCCGCATTGCCGGGCCCGCGCATCCCTCAGGTTGTCGTCTTCCTGATCGGCGGCGTCCTGATCGGCCCGCATGTGCTCGGCTTGGCTGAGGCGTCCGGCATCCAGCTGTTTTCCGATATCGGGCTGGGCTTCCTGTTCCTGCTGGCTGGCTACGAGCTGGATCCCCTGCTGCTTCGGCAACGGCCGGGCGAGCTGGCGATCCTCGGCTGGCTGATCTCGGCCGCGATCGCCGTGGGGGTGGTCGCGGGACTAGGCGCGGCTGGCTACATCAAGGACTACGTGCCGGTCGGGCTGGCCCTGACCACCACTGCACTGGGCACACTGCTGCCTATCCTGCGGGACAACGACATGCTCGCCGGCCAGCTCGGCCGGCACGTGTACGCCGCGGGTGCTGTCGGGGAGCTCCTTCCCATCCTGATCATCGCGGTCTTCGTCACCCAGCGGGGCCATCTGGTCGCGCTCGCCTCGGTGGCTGCGGTCGGGGTGCTCGCCATCGTCCTGTCAGCCGCACCGTGGCTAGCCAGGAACAGCGCGGTTCAGCGGGTTATCCGGGAGGGCCAGGAAGACACCGGGCAGACCACGCTGCGCTGGGCCGTGGTGGTGCTGTTCCTGCTGCTCGCGGTCGCAAGCAGGTTCGGCCTGGATGTCGTGCTCGGCGGCGTGCTGGCCGGGATGGTGCTGCGCCGCTGGACCCGCCGGATGAATGTGGATACCACCAGCCTTGACCGCAAGTTTGACGCGGTTGGCTACGGCATATTTATCCCGATCTTCTTCATCTCCTCGGGAATGACCCTCGATCTGAGGGCGATCAGCCAGAATCCGCTGCGCCTGCTCATTTTCTTCCTGCTGCTGCTGATCGTCCGCGGGCTGCCCTGCCTGCTCGTTTACCGCCGTGCGCTCGCCGTGCGGCAACGGCTGGAGATGACGTTCATCACGGCGACCACCCTGCCGCTGCTGATCGCCCTCGCTGCGATCGGCCAGCGGGACGGCGCTATGCTCCCCGCCACTGCCGCCGCCCTGGTCGGCGCGGGCGTGCTCTCGGTCCTGGTGTACCCGCTCATCGCGGTGGGGCTGCACCGGTCAGCGCCGCCTACGCCCGCGGGTGCCGGGACCACGACGGCAGAGACGATCACCGGGACCGGCGCGGCACCGGAGGATCCAGGTGAGCCCTTCTAGAAGGTAATCACCCCGCGCAGCACGCGCCCGGCCGCGATGTCGGCGTACCCCTGGTTGACCTGATCGAGATGGTACGTCTCGGTGATCATTTCATCGATCTTCAGCTGGCCGTCCCGGTACAGGTTCAGCAGCCGGGGGATCTGGACCGTGGGGCTCTCCGCCCCGTACAGGCAGCCCTTGATCTGCTTGTTCATCATCGCCAGCAGGAACAGGTTGACGTCGGCCGTGGCCTGGGCGATCGGCGCCACCGAGGTGACCACGCACGTGCCGCCCTTGGCCGTCAGCGTCAGCGCGGGCTCCAGCAGTTCCCCCAGCATGACGCCGAACGTGCAGATCACCGAGTCGCACATCTGCCCCCACGTGAGCTGGCCGACCCCGGCGATGGCCTCGTCCAGCGAGGCGTAGACATGGGTGGCGCCGAACCGCAGCGCCTGCTCGCGCTTGAACTCCACCGGGTCGACCGCGATGATCCGCCGCGCCCCGGCCACCCGCGCGCCCTGTACCGCGCTCATGCCGACCCCGCCGACGCCGAGCACCGCGACGGTGTCACCGGGCTTGACCCCGGCGCGGCTCACCGCTGAGCCGAACCCGGTGGCCACCCCGCAGGACACCAGCGCGACCGCCGGCCACGGGATGTCCGGGTCGACCTTGACGACCGAGGATTCCGCCAGCAGCTGCCGTTCCGAGAACGCGCCGAGCTGCGAAAACCGCGCGACCGGCTCACCACCGATCCGGTGCGCGATGCGGCCGTCGGTGATCATCCCGGTGTCGAAGAGCTTCATGCCCATGTCGCAGAGGTACGACTGGCCGGCCCGGCACGACGGACACGACCCGCAGGACGGAATGAACGCGAGCGCGACGTGGTCTCCGGGCGCCACCGATGTCACTGCGTCGCCGACCTGCGAGACCTCGCCGGCGCCCTCGTGACCGCAGATCACCGGGTAGTGCGGGAGCGGCAGGTCGCCGCTGCGCACGTGCTCGTCGGAATGGCAGAGACCGCAGGCCCGGATCTCGACCAGCACCTCACCGGGGCCGGGCTCGTCGAGCTCGACCGTGTCGATCTTGTAATCTTCGCCGGGCCCGTAGAGAAGCGCTGCACGCGTAGCGATCATCTTCGACCAACCCCAACCCAGTCAGGCGCTTCGCCGCGCGGTAATCGGTACTAAAGTAGAACAGGTTTCAGTTCGTTTCCGCAACCAAGGGAGCGGCCATGGGCCGGCTCGACGGCAAGGTGGCCCTGATCACGGGCGGCGCCCGGGGGATGGGCAAGTCACACGTGCGGCACTTCGTCGCCGAGGGCGCCCGGGTCGTGTTCGGCGACGTGCTGGACGACAAGGGCCAGTATGTGGCCGACGGCATCGGCGAGCAGTCCTGCCGGTACGTTCATCACGACGTCACCTCGGAGGCGGACTGGACCGCGGCGGTGACCACCGCGACCGACGCGTTTGGCAGGCTTGACGTGCTGGTGAACAACGCGGGCGTGCTGCGGTTCGCCAGCATCGCCGACATGCCGCTCGCCGACTTCCGGCAGATCCTCGAGGTGAACGCCGTCGGCTGCTGGCTCGGCATGAAGGCGGTGATCGAGCCGATGAAGGCGGCGGGCGGCGGGTCGATCGTGAACATCTCCTCAATCGAGGGCTTCGCCGGGGCGGCCGGGCTCTCGGCGTACAGCGCCAGCAAGTTCGCGGTGCGCGGCATGACCAAGGTTGCCGCCCAGGAACTCGGCCAGTTCGGCATCCGGGTCAACTCGGTGCACCCCGGCGGGGTGCTGACCCGGATGATGCTCGAGCAGGCAGCGGTGCCGGGTCACGTTGACGGCGAGGCGTTCCTCAAGTCGCTGCCGATCTCCCGGATGGCCGAGCCGATCGAGATCTCCAGGCTCGTCGCCTTCCTGGCCTCCGGCGACTCGTCGTACTCCACCGGCAGCGAGTTCGTCGCCGACGGCGGGGTCCTGAGCGGGCCCGGCTACTGACCAAAGGGATAATCTCTCGCATGGCAGACGATCTGACCCTGGACGGCAGGACCGCGATCGTGACCGGAGCCGGCAACGGCCTGGGCCGGGCGGAGGCGATCGCGCTGGCCGCGGCCGGGGCCCGGGTCGTGCTCAACGACCTGCCCGGACCCGCCGTGCACGAGACGGCGGACGAGATCACCGCGGCCGGCGGGCAGGTGCTGATCCACGAGGGTGACATCGGCGACTGGCAGACCGGCCAGGACCTCGTCGCCGCCGCGATCGCCGCGTTCGGCGGCCTGGACATCCTGGTGAACAACGCCGGGGTGCTCAGGGACCGGATGATCTTCTCGATGTCCGCCGACGAGTGGGACCTGGTGCTCCGGGTGCACCTGCGCGGCCACTTCGTGACCACCCGCCACGCCACCGCGTACTGGCGCGAGGCGAGCAAGCGGTCCGGCGCCCCGGTCTACGCCCGGATCGTGAACACCTCGTCCGAGGCATTCCTGCTCGGCTCGGCGGGGCAGCCCAACTATGCGGCGGCGAAGGCCGGGATCGCCACGCTCACCGTGGTCACCGCGCGCAGCTGCGGCCGCTACGGCGTGCTCGCCAACGCGATCTGCCCGCGGGCCCGGACCGACATGACCGCCGGCCTGATGGGCACGGCACCGGACGGAGCGGTCGACCCGCTGGCGCCGGAGCACGTCGCGCCGCTGGTGGTCTACCTGTCCAGCCCGGCCGCCGCGGGGATCACCGGCGAGGTGTTCGTGGTGCACGGCGGCGTGGCGGCGGTGATGGAGCCGCCCCGGATCCGGACCGTGTTCCTGGCGCACGAGCACGGCTCGCCCGACGGAATGTGGTCGCTCGAATCCGTGACGAGCGCGCTCGCGCCGATGGCGGCCTCCGGCGCACCGTCACCCGGGTTCGCCTCCGAGGACTCGCTGACGCTCGCCAGCGAGACCATCGGCTTCCCGTCCTCCGGGTCAGGCAATCAAGATCAGAGCCCGGTACGCGACGGAGGAGCCCGGTGAAGCAGCGCGACCGGGTCGCGATGACCGCGGCGGAAGTGACCGGGTTTCTCGAAGCTAACCGCAAGCTCCAGCTGGCGACGATCAACCGGGACGGGACGCCGCACCTGGTCACGATGTACTACGTGATGATGGACGGGCAGATCGCGTTCTGGACCTACCGGTCCTCACAGAAGGCACGGAACCTGACCCGCGATCCGCGGATGGCCTGCCTGGTCGAGACCGGCAACGAGTACTTCGACCTGCGCGGCGTCCAGGTGCAGGGCGTGGTCCAGATCACCGAGGACCCGGCCGAGGTGCTCGCGATCGGGCGCCGCGTCGCCGCGGTCACGCTCAACCTGCACGAGGGCCTGGCCGACGACTACGTCGAGCACACCGCGCCCAAGCGGCTGGGCTACATCGTCGAGCCCACCCGGGTCATCTCCTGGGACCACAGCAAGCTGCAGTAGGTCAGGGCCACAGCGCCTGGCTCGCCAGCCGGGCTCCCTCGGCCATCGCCGCCAGCTTCGTCCAGGCGATCTGCGGGTCGACCGTTGACATGGTGGCGAACGTGGCGAACCCGCAGTCGCTGCTGGCCAGGACGTTCTCCCGGCCGACCAGGGCGGCGTAGCGCTCGATCCGCTGCGCGACCAGCTGCGGGTGCTCCACGTAGTTGGTCGTCGAGTCGATCACCCCGGGGACGATCGCCTTGCCGTCGGGCAGCCTGACGTCCTCGAACACCGTCCACTCGTGCTCGTGCCGGGGGTTGGCGCCCTCGAACGAGATCGCGGCGGGCCGGGCCTTGAGCACCTCCCCGATGATCGCGCGCAGCGGGATGTCGCGGGTGTGCGGGCCCTCGTAGTTGCCCCAGCACAGGTGCAGCCGCATCGCCTCGGGCGGGATGTCCCTGGTCGCGTGGTTGATCGCGGCCACCCTGCGGCCGACCTCGACGAGGAACCCCTCCTGCGTGCCGCCGATCCCGGACACGTTCCAGCCCATGGCCAGGTCCGGGCAGTCGAGCTGCAGCACCAGGCCCGCGGCGTGGATCGCGTCGTACTCGGTCTTCATCGCGTCGGCCAGCGCGCCGATGTACTCCTCGTCGCTGGCGTAGTACTGGTTGGCAAGGAAGACCGCGATCACCCCGGGCGACGCAGCCGACATGAACACGTCGGCGACCTCCTGCCCGGCGGCGGCCTGCCTGAGGTTATCGATGTCGGCCTGCACCAGGGAGGTGTCGTGGTAGGCCACCGGCCCGATGCAGGCCGCGTTGGTCAGCCGACGGGTCCTCGCCCGCTCCGACAGCACTCGCTCGCCCCACGCCGGGAAGTCGTCGTAGTCCTTGGGCCGCAGCGGCTCACCCTCGCCGCCGAACCCGGTCAGCCGCTCGGTCACGTAGGTGCTGTAGCCCACCTTGCTCGCCTCGCCGTCGTTGACCACGTCCACGCCGGCGTCGATCTGGCTCTTGACGACCGACCGGACCGCTTCGGCCAGCTGCCCGGCGTCGCGTTCCGGCCCGGTGAGCGAGAGGCCGGCCGGCCTGGGCAGGCTGCCGGTGTGCGTGGTGAGAATGCGCTCCGCGCTCAGCCGCATGGGATCTCCCCTCCGCCGGTACGGCTCCGCCGCCCGGATCACCAGTGGCCCGCCTGCACATGTTCACCGTCGCGACGTGGGTCAAACGGGCCAACGCACCGTAAAAGTGCGAGAGTCGAGTGTATGGCGGAAGACACAGCTAGGACGATGCCGGAGCCGGCCGCGAGCCTAGGCACCGTTCCCGGGCCGCAGCTGCGGCGCAGCTGGCGCTCGATCATCTTCGCTCCCGTTGGCGACGGCCAGCGGCGCCGGCGCGGAAGCGACGGGCTGCGCCTGGCCGCGGCCATCCTCGCCCTCGTGTGCTGCGTGCTCATCATCCGCTACGACTCCCGCATCGACCGCGCCGTTGTCCAGGTCATCCATCCGCCGCCGTGGAGCATCACCTGGCTGGTGACCGTGGTCTACGACGCCGGTGCGTTCGGCGTGACGATTGTGCTGGTGCTGCTCGTTCTGCTCGCACGCAGCTGGTTGCTCGCGCGCGACATCGCGCTGAGCGTGGCCGGCACCGTGGTGCTGAGCGGGATCCTTGTCCTGCTGCTCGGCAGCCGTGGCGGAAGACCGGACGGAATCGTGATCCACGGCTACTACATGACCTTCCCGGTCCTCCAGATCGCTCTTTTCATGGCTGTCACGACGGCCGCGTTGCCCTATCTGGCGCGGGGCCTGCAACGTCTCATCGAGGCGTTCATCGCGCTGGTGGCTCTGGCCTCAGCCGTCGGAGGGCACGGGCTGCCGGTCAACGTCCTCGGCAGCCTGGCCATCGGCTGGGGAGTAACGGCGCTGGTCCGGCTCATCTTTGGCTCGCCACTCGGCCTCCCGTCGGCCGATGACGTGCAGGCGCTGCTCGATGAGCTCGGCATCGCTTCGAACGACGTGCGAGCCGCGGCACGGCAGGTCTGGGGAGTAGCGAAATACCAGGCCGACGACGCGGGCCCGCCCGGCCAGCGCATCGGCATAGCGGTCTACGGGAGGGATGCGGCCGATGCCCGGCTGCTGACCAAGGCCGGCCGGTTCCTGTTCTACCGGGACTCCGGGCCGAGTCTCACGATCACCCGGCTTCAGCAAGTCGAGCACGAGGCCTACCTCACCATGCTCGCCGCGCAGATGGGCGCTGACGTGCCCGCGATCGTCGAAGCGGGAACCGCCGGACCATCCAACGACGCGCTGCTCGTCTACCGCTTGCCCGCCGGCACGATGCTGTCCGAGGCTGACGCGAGCCAGGTCAGCGATGCCGCTCTCGCCGACCTCTACCGTCAGCTGCTGACTCTGCGGCAGGCACGCATCGCGCACGGCGCCATCAGCGGTGACACCCTGCTGATCGACCCGGCAGCGCAGACTGCCATCGTGACGGACTTCCGCAACGCCACATCGAACGCCCGGCCGGATCAGCTAGATCGCGACCTGGCTGGTGTCGTGGCGGCGACGGCCGTGGCGGTCGGTGCGCAACGCGCCGCCGACGCAGCGGCGAGGTCACTCACCCCAGAGGTGCTGGCGGGCGCCCTGCAGCATCTGCATCGCGCCGCGCTCGATCCCGTGCTCGGCCGGGCGCTGCGCGGCAAGCGCGAGTTGCTGAATGATGTCCGGCAACGCGCCGCCCAGGCCGGGTCGATCGACGTGCCGAAACTGGTGGAGCCGCGCCGGGTTAGCTGGCCGACATTGATCATGATGGTGGGCACGCTCATCGGCGGCTGGGCACTCATCGGAGTGCTCCTCGACGTGTCCAAGTCCTTCGACACTGTGATCGGGGCTGACTGGCTCTGGGTCATCGTGGCGTTCATCCTTTCTGTGCTGATCAGTGTCGCCGCGGCGGTCGAGGGCATCGGCAGCGTGTCGGGAGCGCTTCCGTTCGTGCGAGTGCTGGCGGTCGAGGTCGCCAACTCATTCAGCGCACTGGCCGGCGGGACCGCGGCGGTCTTCGCCACCCGGGTGCGCTTCTTCCAGCAACAGGGCTACGACTCGTCGGTGGCGTTGAGCTCGGGCGCCATCATCGCCGTCTCCAGCTGGATCGCAACCGGGGTGCTTTTCCTCGTCTCGCTGCCGTTCGCCTGGGGATCCATCCACCTCGAGGCCACCCCCGAGTCCGGGGGAGATTCGAAGCTGGTGTGGATCATCCTGGCCGTCGTGGTGCTGGTCGCCGTGGTGGCCGGGGTGGCCGTGGCCGTACCGAGGCTGCGCAGGCTCGCGGTCGACAAGCTGCGTCCGAGGATCGCCAGCATCTGGGGCAACCTCAAGCAGGTGGCCAGTTCTCCGCGCAAGCTGGTGCTGCTGGTGGGTGGCTCGTTTGCGCAAGAGCTGATCGTCGCCATGACCCTGTCCGTTTCGCTGCGGGCCTTTGGCGACCATCTCCGGCTGCCCACCTTGATCGTGGTCATCACCCTGGCCGCGATCATCGGCGGCATCTCGCCGTCGCCCGGCGGCATGGGAGTAGTGGAAGCGGGCATGATCCTCGGCCTCACGGCCGCCGGCGTCTCGGAAGCCGACGCCACCGCCGCGGTCTTCATCCAGCGGCTGTTCACGTCGTACCTGCCGCCCATCTGGGGCTGGTTCACCCTCGTCTGGATGCGGAAGAGGGAGTATCTGTGAACGCCCGGGTTACGCTCGGGAAAGGCGAAGTTACCGAAAACGGAACCAGAGGCGTTCATGCAGAAGCGTTCGCACCCAGGTCAGACCTCGGAGGCCGGAACCACCCAGGCGGGGGCCTCCACGTTCGCGTCAGCATGGCGGCGGGAGCACCTGACCGTGGAGCAGCGGGTGGCCAGAGGCCGATCCGCTCGCAAGGAGGCGCCAAGGTCCAGCCACGGCCGGTGGGAACCGGCGGCAGACCGCCCAGATCCGATCGCGCTGCTGGAAGAGCAGGCGCAGAGCCGGGTCCCCTGGCTGGTCCCCATCCGGTACGGGCGGATGCTGGTTTCCCCCTTCACCTTCTACCGGGGCGCCGCGCTGATCATGGCGGCCGATCTGGCGGTGACCCCACAGTCCGGGATCAGCGTGCAGTTGTGCGGCGACGCGCACCTGTCGAACTTCGGCCTGTTCGGCTCGCCCGAGCGGCGGATGCTCTTCGACATCAACGATTTCGATGAGACCCTCCCCGGTCCGTGGGAATGGGACGTCAAGCGCCTCGCGGCCAGCTTCGAGATCATGGGACGCGACCGTGGCTTCCCCCCGGCCGACCGCCGCGCCATCGTCATGGCCGGGG
>Ga0208725_1000167_pt1 | contig 15072 bp, 15 predicted proteins | sample MicForSoSWNH13_O_FD_188004 | JGI IMG/M metagenome (GOLD analysis project Ga0208725, IMG submission 188004) | Forest soil microbial communities from Harvard Forest Long Term Ecological Research site in Petersham, Massachusetts, USA - MetaG HF011... | ecosystem: Environmental > Terrestrial > Soil... | reverse complement strand
CGCTCAATCGATCACTGGGCTCTTTACCAATGTCACACCAAGTAATCGCGCTGGCCTGTCACCGGGCAGCTCGGCATGGCCGCCGCTGGGCAGATCCGGCTGGCCGTCGTCAGTAGCTGCCGGCGGCCGTATCGGGCAGGTGGCCGCCCCTATCGAGAGCAGGCCGTGCGTCATCGGGCCTCCCCGCGACCCGATGAGCAAGGGAACGGCCGCCCGGTGCGGTCAGGAACCAGGCGGCCGTTCGTCTGGGCGGCGCGGGTTGCCGCAGGCGCCGGAAGTTGCAACTGCAAACTTCATCGTGATCACCTCGTTTCGCCGACAAGGTAACCGGGCGCCAGGACTTGCCCGTTGCGGCGGACGGCGACCGGACGGCTCAGGCACAGGCACCCGACGCCAGCGACCAGGCCGGCGGCGGCGCAGCACGCCCACAGCAAGGGCAGGCCGCCGGCGCGGATCACGGCCGCACCGGCCACGGCCGCGGTGAGGGTGGACAGGCCCAGGGTTGAGCCCCAGGTGCCCAGGTAGGCGCCGGCCCGGCCGGGCGGTGCGATGGATGCCACGATCGCGGGGGCGAGGCCCGCGGCGGCGATCTCCCCGAGCGTCCAGATCACGCTGGTCCCGGCGTACCAGGCCAGACCGGTCCCCGCTCCGGTGACCGCGATCCCGGTGCCGATCAGTGCCATCCCCGCCGCGCATAGCGGCACCGCGGGAAGGCGCACCAGCCAGCCCTGCGCGAGCGGCTGGAGCATGGCGACGGTCAGCGGGTTCACCGCGGCAATCAGGCCGTAGTCCAGCGGCCCGATGCCAGTGCCAGCGAACCGGACCGGCAGGGCGACCACCGACTGCTGTGCTGCGGTCAGGATCAGCAGGGTCAGCGCCGTGAACGCCCACAGGAGCGGGTCGGCGGCGAGGGCGCCATGCCGGGGCGCCCGGACATCTCGGCGTGGCTGGTCCGGTGGCAGGAGCAACCAAGCCAGTGCCGCGAATCCGGCGGCACCGGTCGCGCTCGCAACGAACAGCCAGCCCCACCCGGCGAACGCGGCCAGGGCGCCGCCACCGAGGGTAGCGACGGCGACCAGAACGTTGACCACCCAGGTGAGCAGGGTCATACACCGCTTGCGCTGGACTTCATCCGCCGCGGCAGTGGCCAGCAATGACTGGGCGGCAGGCCGCCACATCTCGAATACCAAGCCGACCGCCACGGCCCCGGCGGCCAGCGCGGCGGCGCTGCGGGCCATCCCCGCAGCTATGTACGCGGCCCAGGCCGCTACGTTCCCGGCGATGATCACGTTCCGGGGCCCGACCCGGTCGGCGGCCCATCCTGCGATCGGCGGCCCGGCTGCCCAGCCGGCACCGAACGCGGCCAGCACGAACGCCACCTCGGTGGTGTCCAGATGCCGTCCGCGAGCCGCGTAGTAGGCGAGGGTCAGGTACAGGCACGCCAAGCCCCGGCCGGGCACCAGCGTGATCACCAGTCGCCAGAACACGTTAGGCAACCCGCCAAACGTGCGCGCCCGCCACGCGCGCAGCCGACCCGGGCGCCCCTGCGGCACGGCGCCGGGAGTCGCCGGGACGAGCTTGGCAGTCGCCGGGACCAGCTTGGCAGTCGGCGGGACGAGCTTGGCAGTCGCCGGGACAAGCTCGGCGGCCGGCGCGGCTACCGGTGCCGCGAGGAAGAATGCTGGCTGGTCGGCCCGCGGGCGGGGCCGGGCGATGAGGCTCCGGCGCTGCCGCCCGCGGACCCGGGTGACGGCACCCAGGCATGCCCGGGCGCCAGCCACGCTTAAGGCCAGGGCCGCGGTCGGCGCGGCGACCAGCGCCCCGGTCTCGGCGATCACCCATGCGGTCACGGCGGCGGGGTTCCTGTTGGGTACGGCGTGGCTGAAGCGGACGGGGTCGCCGTCGCCGTCGCCGTCGCCGTCGGCGACGGCGTCGGCGTGGGAGTGGGCGTCGGAGTCGGAGTCGGCGTCGGAGTCGGAGTCGGAGTCGGCGCCGGTGACAGAGGGGGCACTGGCAGGAGGCTCGGGGGTTGGGGGGACGGGTTCCGGCCCGGTGAACGCGACGGCGACGGCGGGTATGACGCGGGCGAGACGGCCGCGGGCGCAGACGGGGTGAGTCGTGACGGGGGAGCGGCTGGCCCTGCTGCAGCGCGGACCTGGTGCCGCCGGGGAGGGTCTGAGGTAGTGCCGGGGATTACCGCTGGGCTGGGGTGATCCCCGTAGGCGACAGCCGGGTGATTCTGCTTCGCGACACCGGTGACCAGCGCGACCACGGCTGTTGCGGCCATCGCCAGTGTGGCCGCCGTGGCCAGCACCCAGGCGACCGGCTTCAGCGGGAACCCGGCGACCCACGCCCGCCACGTCACGATGGGCATCTCCCGCCGGAGCCTTACCCCGGCGTATGTGGCAACGGCGGTCGCGAGGACAGCGCCCGCCGCTGCACCGGCCAACGCCGCGGTCATGGCCCGACCCGGGTGCCGCGGATCCACACATAGCGGCGGTCGGCCAGCTGCAGGTCGTGGATGTGGCAGACCAGCCGGCGGCCGATGCCGTCAAAGTCCCACAGCGCGACGCCGAAGGCGCTGCACAGCTCGCCCATGTCCAGTTCGATCCCGGACAGCGAGATGTCCCGGCCAACGGGACACAGCCCGGTAGGCCGCAGGCAGGTGCTGCAGCAGCCGATCCGGATCAGGTACGGGTCTGTAGTCGTCGCTCCGCAGCCCGGGCAGCTGAAATCCGCTTTCCCCGGATCCCGCGCCGCCCGGTGCCGTTCCTGCAGTACGTGCTCGGCTCGCGATCCGGGCTGCTGCAGGCCGTTGCGATGCCTGCCACCCGGCGAGCGCCCCCCAGCGGGGAAGTGAAGCACCTTCATTGGCCTGTCCTCGAGACGACCGCGATCGTGCTCTCGAGGCTGGCCGACCCGCCTTGCACTCGCCTTGATGCTTGCCTTGCATGCCTGGTCACAGCCCCGGCCGAGGAGGACGATGCGCCAGGTCCGGCCGGCGGTCAGGTCATGGCGGCCTGGGTGATGACAGCGGCCGTTCTACTCTGATATCAGCCGGAATTTGCCTTATTGGCCCGCCGGCCAGGATGGTTAACAGGATCGTCACTCATTTGCTACATCCCGAACACGGAGCGGTAGGAGCGTATGGGGGTGTCCACGCACGTCCTCACCGGCCCGGGCCGGACCGGCCAGGCGGTTTCCTCGCCGGCCAGGATCTACAGCTACCTGCTGGGCGGCCGGGATTACTATGCGGCCGACCTGCCGGCGGCCGAGAATGCCCTGTCGGCGGTGCCGCACGCGCGCAGCATCGCCCGGGCGAACCGGCGGTTCGTGGCTCGCGCGGTGCGGTACATGGCCGGGCACGGCATCGCCCAGTTCATTGACCTGGGCGCGGGTCTGCCCGCCCGGCCCGCTGTCCATGAGGTCGCGCGCTCGGTGGTGCCGTCCGCCCGGGTCCTGTATGTGGACAACGATCCCTCTGTCACGGCCCGCTACCGGAGCCGGTCGGCCCGGTGCGAGGGCATCGGGGTGATCCACGGCGACATCCGCGAGCCGCACGGGATCTTCGCAAGCCCGCAACTGGAAGAGCTCATCGATTTCGGCCAGCCACTGGGATTGCTGTTCGCCGCGGTGCTGCACTTCATCCAGCCCGAGGACGATCCAGAGACCGCCGTCCGGGCTTTCGTCAAGTACCTGGTGCCGGGCAGCTGCCTGGCGATCTCGCACGTCACCAGCGATGGGACGCGCCCAGGCGTCGTCGCCGCGATCGAGGACGCGTACAAGACGGCCAGCGCCCCGGTCGTGTTCCGGACCACCGACCAGATCCGCGGATTTTTCGACGGCTTGAACCTGGTCTCCCCGGGCCTGGCCGACATGATGTCCTGGCCGGGCCGGATGCAGGACCCGGCGCAGTCCCCGGCGCTGCGGGTCCTGGCCGGGGTCGCCCGCAGCCCGGCACCGCGTTCGGACGGATAAGGCCTCGGTGGCAGGTCAGCTGCCGAACAGTCAGTAGAGGCCGCGTTGCGGCCCGGCTGCCGTGGGCGCCGGCAGGGACGGGAATCGGTGCTCTATGACATTTCTCTCCCTCGCGAGCCAATCACGAAATCACGCGAGAGTGCCGCCCTTATGCTCGTTTCCCGGCTCGGATGATCTGCTTGCTCGTCGCTAAATTTTAGTCACAGCGTGGAGAGGAATCCTAAACTAGCCGGGGAATCGCAAGCCCGGGGTCGGATGGCATAAACATAACTCTATCTTTATGCCAGCACGAAGCGTAGTGTCATGACTACGAAAGGCAAGAAGAACGAGGTCAGCGGGTTGCGCCCGGCTTGACGCCGACCGCCACGGAGGAAGTCCATGGTCAGGACACGCCTCACAAACGCCGATCCCACCGCGATCACGATCCGGTTACTATCACCTTCGATGAGGGATGGCGCACAATGACGACTGTAATAGAGTATCGGCAGTCGATGGTGGATGACTGCAAGTGGGCGATCGAGCACAGAAGTGAGATCTCCTACGCAGAGGTCCGGCCAATCCCCGTCAACATACCTGAGTTCAGGCTGCCATTCACCACGGACTGCTCGGGCTTCGTCACCATCATGGCGAAATGGAGCGGAAACCCGGACCCGAACGGTAACGATTTTGACGGCCAAGGCTACACCGGGACGATGATGAGTCACCTGCCGCACATCCCGCTGAGTAACGCCTGGCGCGGTGACCTCGCGGTGTTCGGCCCGTACCCCGGCCTGCACGTCGTAGTTTTACTGGCGGGCGGCTCCCACGAGAGCAACCCACCGGTGGCATCCCACGGCGGGCCGGGTGACCCCCGGCAGTACCTTCTGTCTGAAGTTAAAGACTTCTTTGGGCAGGACTGCACCGTCACTTATCTGCGCCTGAGATCCAACGACGCGTAATGAGCGTGCCGGCGCGCTAGCGGAAGAACCCCCGCAGCAGCTCGGTGATGCGCTCGCTGGCCTTAGCGTCCCCGTACGGGCAAGGGGTAGCTGCGAGCCGTTCGCTGAGAGTGTCGTCTGCGATCAGCTGACGACCGAGATCGCTGATCGCCGGCCCGGGCTGGACCAGGTGCGCGAAACCAGCCTCGATGGATTCGGGGCGTTCGGTTGAGTTTCGGACCACGATGAGCGGCCGCTTGAGCACGGTGCACTCCTCCTGAACCCCGCCGGAGTCCGAGACCAGGAGGCGCGCGTGCCGGGCCAGGCCGAGGAACGTGCGGTGATCGGCCGGCGGGATCGGCTGCAGCCGATCGAGCGCCGCGCCCAGGCCGTGCCGGTGCGTGGCGGCCCGGGTGCGGGGATGCAGCGGGAACAGGACGGGGAGTCCTAGCTTGCTCAGTTCGTCGAGAATGGTGCCCAGGCGCTGCGGGTCGTCGGTGTTCTCCGGCCGGTGGATGGTGGCTAGGACATAGTGGCCCGGGTCGGCACCGAGTCCGGCGGCGATCTCGCATGCTGCCGGGTCGTTGGGCAGCATGTCGAGGGTGGCTTCGACGATGGTGTTGCCGGTGAGGGCGATCTTTTCGGGCGGGACGCCGTCGTTGCGGAGGTTCGTTACGGCGCGCTCGGTGGGGGCGCAGTGCAGGTCGGCTAGCACACCGGTGACGCACCGGTTGATCTCCTCGGGCATGGCGCGGTCGTGGGAGCGCAGGCCGGCCTCGACGTGCACGACCGGGGCGCCGGCGTAGTTCCCTGCCTGGGCGGCGGCGCAGACGGTATTGGTATCGCCCTGGACTAAGACCGCTGCCGGGGGCCGCTCGGCGAACATGCCGCCCAGCTGTTCAACCATCTGCCCGATCTGGACGTGGCGCGGCTGGCCGCAGATGCCGGACAAGGTCTCCGGCTGGGGGAGGCGGGCGCCGGACACGAAGACACCGGAGAGTTCTTCGTCACGGTGCTGGCAGGTGTGCAGGAATCTGGCAGCAGGTCCCAGCCTGCGGATAATCGGGGCGAGTTTGACTATTTCCGGCCGTGTCCCAACGACAATTGCGATGTGACGGGGATCGGCGCTCTGTAACATTTCTGCTCTCTCGCGAATCGGTCAGGCAATCGCGTGGGAAATGCCGCGCTTATATCCGTTTCCTGGCTCGGATGATCTGCCTGCATCGCCGCTAAATATTAGCCGCCGTATCAACCGCTGCTACCGGATTCCAGAGAACGATGCAGTCGCAGTGCTTCGGTGAATGACTCCGGCCAGGATTGAGCGGATCCGGCTGCGTCCGCGTGTACGATGCGGAAGGCCGGCCGAATTTGAGCGCCAGGCCGGAGCTTTCTTCACTGAATACATGAACTCTCGACGGTAATATCCCATTTGCCAAGTGAAAGTATGTGAGGAGCTGAAATGGCAGGCGACGTTGAGCACAGGCAGCCGGCGGGAATACGGGCGGAGCGTACGACGGAGGAATCCGCACGCCGCGCGTGGGCGAAGCCCGCGATGCACCGTTTCTCGCTGCAGCGCACGATGGCCCTTTCAGGCTCATCCACTGACACTCACAAGGCCTCCAGCGCAACGCCCACGTAACAGTCCGCCCGCCCTAGGTAGCCCGCCGTGAGCGCTATCTTCGGGCTGCTGCGGTGGCGTGGCACGGGGCCCGACGGCCGTGCGCTAGAGGCGCTGCGAGCCGTCACGGCCGGGCACGGCGGTGACGGGGGCGGCATCTGGACCGCGGACGGGGTCGGTCTCGGCCAGCAGCTCAAGGCGGTGACTCTGGAGGACCTGTGTGAGGAGCAGCCGCTGGTCAGCCGGGACGGCCTGCGGGTGCTGGTGAGCGACGGGCGCATCGACAACCGCCCGGAACTGTCGGCCGAGCTAGGGCTCGGGTCGGCGCGGACGGCGGGTGACTCGGCGTTCATCCTGGCCGCGTACGAGCGCTGGGGCGAAGACTGCGCGCGGCACCTGATCGGCCCGTTCTCGTTCGCGCTCTGGGACGCGGGCGTGCGTCGCCTGCTGGTCGCCCGGTCGCCGTTCGGGGCCAAGCCGGTGTTCTTTCACCAGGCACCCGACCGGGTGGTGTTCGCGCCGATGCCCAGGGCGCTGTTCGCCGTCCCTGGCGTCCCGCGCGGGCTGTGCCTCGAGAACCTGGCCGACAGCCTCGTTCTGCTGCCGCTCGCGCGGGAGGCGAGCCTGTATACCGGCATCCGCAGCCTCGAGCCAGGCCACCTGCTGATCATCGACGGCCGGGGCGGCCTGCGGACCCGCGCCTTCTGGACTCCGGAGCCGGCCCGCATGCTGCGGCTGGGCTGTGACGAGGAGTATGTGGAGGCGTTTACGGAACGGTTCGAGCGAGCCGTGGCCGACCACCTGCGGAGCCGTGGCCAGGTGGGGATCATGATGAGCGCCGGGCTGGACTCGACGTCGGTGGCGGCGACCGCAGCGCCACTGCTGGCCCGGAGCGGCCAGACTCTGGCCGCGTTCACCGGTGCCCCACGGGCCGGATTCCGCGACCCGGGCGCGGAATCCCGGCTGGTCGACGAGGCGCCGCTGGCCGGCACGATGGCGGCCAGGTACGCCAACATCGACCTGTCGGTCATCCGCGCTGACGGCATGTTCCTCGACGGACTGGACCGGTTCTTCGCGGCCGCCGAGATGCCGTTCGAGGCGGCTGCGAACCGGATCTCCTACGAGGGCATGCTGTCCGCAGCTCAGCGCCGGGGCGTCCGGGTGCTGCTGACCGGCAAGTGCGGGAACTGGACCACGAGCTGGCCTGGAGTCGGTCTGGTCCGGTCGCTGGCCGGCAGCGGGCGATGGGTCACGGCCTGGCGCGAGACCCGGGCCCAGATCCCGGACAGCCGGGCGTCCGCCGCCGCGGATCTGCTCAGGACGGTCCTGAAGGCGTGGCTCCCCTTGCCGGCCAGGATCGCGATCGCGCGCCTGCGTAACCGTGACGACCCGTTGCTCGCCGATGACTGGTGGGCCCCGGTGTCACCGATCCACCCCGAGTTCGCCCGGGCCCAGAACCTGGCCGAGCGCAGCCGCGACCGAGGCTGTGATTACTGGCTCCGCCGCGGGTTCGGCACTCCGGCCGCCCGCCGCTTCCGGCTGATGGAACTGCAGCGTGACACCGGGCTCAATGCCGGCTACTCGGCCCTGTTCGGGTTGGATATCCGCGATCCGACCGCTGATACCCGGATCGCCGAGTTCTGCTTGTCGGTGCCGGAGGATCAGTACTGCCGAGCGGGAGTGTCGCGCTGGCTGATCCGGCGGGCCATGGCCGGCCGGCTTCCGACGGAGATCCTGGCCAGCCGCAGGCACGGCATCCAGTCCGCGGACTGGTTTGAGCGGCTGCTGGCCGCGCGCATACAGGTGTTCGAGGAACTGGGGGTCCTGGAGCAAAGCGAGACGGCCCGGACGGTACTGGACCTGTCCCGGATGCGGCGAATCGCCGACCGGATGGACCACCCGCCGGCCGACCGGATGGAGCAGAGGTACGACTACGCGCTCGTGCTGGAACGGGGGCTGATGATGGGGCGGTTCGTGCGCTGGTTCGAAGGCGGCCGGGCCGGGTAGCTCGATCAGCCGCGGGCCGCCGCCTCGACGATGTCGGCGAGTTCACCGGCCGTCCACCGGCCGCGTGGCCGGATGAGCCTGCGGATCGGGAGCCCGGAGCCGGCCACGGCTCCGGCGACCCTCAGGTAGCTGGCCCGGTCGAGCAGCGCGCTGGCGATGAGCCCGTTGTAGCCGATCATCCCGAGCGCATCGAAGCGCGCGATGCCCTCGACGTCGCGGACCTCGACGGGGTCGAAGCCATGCAGGTCGAGCCACCAGATCGCGCTGATCGGCCGCGGCTCACGGACGAACGCGCCCACCAGGTCAGGAGAGCGCCCGCCCGGGTCGACGGGGTCGGTGCAGCCGGGCCACTGGCTAACCTCCGGCCACGTCGGCACCGCGACCGGCCCCTGCTCGTCGTCCAGCATCACCGGGGCGAGGTCGTCGGTCAGCAGCCCCCATCCGCGTCGGATCAGCGCCGTGAGCAGGACGGACTTGCCCGAGCCGGAGTCGCCGGCCAGCATCACCGCACGCCCGGCCGGGTCGGCGGCCACCGCGGCGTGCAGGACCGGGACGCCGCGCTGGAGATAAAGCGCGGCCGCCGGGGTCATCCGCGCGAACCGCTCTACCTCCCCGGCCCCGGCGCCGTCACAGGGATCGATCTCGACCAAGTTCCCGTCCCGGGCGAGATAGCGGGCCACCCCGGGCACGTCCAACAGCAGCGCGCCACGAGAGGCGCGCCACAGCACGCCCGAATGCGGCGCGTCGGCGAGGTCGCGGACTGGGGCCCGGCAGCGGACGATCGCCCCATCAATAACGACACTGTCAATCGACATAGCCGAGCCTGCGCATCATCGGGTGATGAGCCTGGGCCAGGCGCTCGGCGAGATGCGCTGGCAGCTCATCGCGCCAGGAACCGGGCTGGCCGCGGCGGAAGAACCGGCCCGGTGCGGCCGGTGACCGTTCCCGGAAGCCGGCCGAGGCCTCCTGCCGCCGCAACTCGTCAAACGACGAGAACGCGACCGCCTTCCCGACCCGGTCGTCGTCATAATCGAGGCCGCAGAACTTGACCACACCTCCAAAGAAGCCGCACGGATCAGCGCTCAGATCCTCGTAACGGACCACGTGCAGCGGCAGGCCCGAGTCGTCGACCCAGGACCTCACGTGTTCGCTCCACGACCCGTACCGCTGCCGGACCTGGTCGGGGGTGCCCGGCACGGCGCTCCGGGGTCCTGGAGTGCCGTCGCACAGCGTGCCGACCGCCTGCGCGATCGGCGTTCCCCAGTGGTGGGCAAACGACGCGGCCAGGTCGAGCGGGTTGCGGACGATGTACACCACACCCAGCGTGGCGTCGGCCGGAAACATCGGCTCGCCGGTGTCGACCCGGGTCCACCGGTCGTGCACCTTCATGAACAGCGTCTGGTCCGCGTCCCGAGCCATGCAGCGGTAGACCTCCGGGCGGAGCCGTTCGACGACCTCCGGGGCGAGCGCCGATGCGTCGACGCCGACGTACTTGTCGAAGCGCTGCCGGTCGCTGGCGATCGGGCCAATGAAAAACCGGTTGATGTCGGTCGGCTCGTCGCTGTCGCGCAGGTAGTTGGCGAGCAGCACGCGCATCCACGTGTTGCCGGACTTCGGGTAGGACGCGAGCCAGACAATGCCGGTCACGCGACCGGCTCCGGTACGCGGCCGAGGATCGCGTCGGCCACCTCGCCGACGGACCACCGCTGCTGCGGGCGGTCGAGCCAGTGCAGCGGCACCGTGGCCACGACCGTCGACATCAGCGGGAACAGGGCCGGGTAGTCCCCGGCGAACGCCGGCCCGTACAGGCATTCCTGCAGCGCGTGGAATTTGCCGCGGCCGCTGACCGGGGTCACCACCACGTCGTCGCCGGGCGACCGCCGCAGCACGTAGAGCGCCCGGAGGCGGCCCGCCTGCGAGGCCATGCCGGGCCCGGTCGGGATGGCGGCCTTCATCCGGCGCCACGGCTGCAGCTGCGCCGGTTCGACCGGGTAGCCGAGGCTCGCCGCCGTGTCCTCGGTGAGATGGGTCTGCGCCACTCCGGGAACCACTTCCACCGACCCTGGTTCGGTACCGGGCCGCAGCGCGGTCACGTCATCGGACAGCATCCGGCACCCGTGATCGAGCAGCGCGGCCAGGGTGGTCGACTTCCCGGCCCCGGACTCCCCGCCGAGTACGATCACGCCGCCGGGCACCGCAACCGCGTTGGCGTGCAGCACCAGCAGCCCGTGCTGCCGCAGCACGGCGGCGAGCACCTGGTCGGTAAACCGCCGGGCCAGCACCGCGTCCTCACACCCGGGATTCCGCTCGACCGTCACGGTGCCCGCCGTCACCAGGAACCGGCCCGCGCGCCGGCCGCCGCGCAGCAGGAACATGCCGGGGGCGGCATCCCAGAGTGCTTCGCTGGCCAGCGGCGAACGCAGCCGTCGCGATACCGGGCCCTCGCGCACAACGACATCGGCGGGATCCGCGCCGGAGCGCTGGTCCGCCGGCGTCAGCGCCGGGCACGGGAACGGCACCCTGATCGTCAGCCCATAGGCGCGGTAGGTGTAGATCATCCGCGCACGCCCGTCGCTGGCCGGTAGGCGGCGATCGCGGAGTACCGCTGCGCGCTGCCCCCTCCGGTCACAATGCGGTCACCGCAGCGCAGCCAGCTGTGAGCAGTGAACTCGCCCGCGGCGTCTTTGGCGACCCCTAGATACACGATGCTCGGCACACCGTGCCGGCGGAGCATCAGGTAACCGGCCAGCGACTGGACCAGGCAGGTACTGGGCCATGGCGTGCGGGCGGCGGCGCCTTGAACCGCCCAGCCGATCGCCGCGGCGTCACGACGTGCGCGGCCAGATTCGCGATCGGCCGGCCAGCAGGGTGAGACGTCCGAAACATCCGACTGGGCCAGCCGCAGCAATGATGCCACCCGCCGGTACGGCAACATCGCCGTGGCGGCCCGGACCAGCCCCAGCCAGCTGATCGCCTCGAGAAGCAGGCGCCGCTCCGCCGGCGAAAGGCCCCGGGCGCGGACCACATCACGGCTCAGCGATGACACGCGCGATCCCCTCGTCGGTCATCTCCGTGAGGAACGGCAGCACGTCGGCCGCGATCTGGTCGGGCGTGGCATCGAAGTCCTGGCTCAGCTTCCGGCAGAGCTCGGCGACCTCGTGAGGCTGCTCGATGAGATCCCATACGGCGCGGCCAACCGCGTCGAGCCCGACGTAGTTGTCGCGGTCCGGATTCAGGATCACGATCTCGTCGTCGACCGGCGCGGTGAGCAGGCCGGGGGTCCGGACGACGACAGTGCGAAGCTCGACAGTCATGACAGGTCCAATACGTCAGGCAGGGCGGTCGGCGAGGGCATCGTGACGGAGGGTCGATACGACCCGGCCGTCGGCCACCGTGATCACCTGATCGGCGTCGCGGAGGGTGGAGCGCTGATGAGCGATGACAAGGATGGTCATGCGGCCGTGCAATGTTGCCAGCGCGTCGAGGACGGCGGCCTCATTCTCGGCGTCGAGTGAGCTGGTCGCCTCGTCGAGCACCAGCAGCGCCGGCCTGCGGAGCAACGCGCGGGCCAGGGCGATGCGCTGACGCTCGCCGCCGGACAGCCGGGCCCCACGGTCACCGGCCACGGTGTCGAGGCAGGCGGGCAGCCGCCGCACGAAGGTTTCGGCTGACGCCAGCGCCAGCGCCTGCCACAGGTCGGCCTCACTCGCGGGGGGCCGGGCCCACAGCAAGTTGGCCCGGATGGTGTCGTGGAACAGGAAGACGTCCTGCGGCACCACCGCCACCGCCTCACGCCACCGCGCGACGAGTCCGCCGGTGAGCGTGGCGCCGTCAACGAGCACACCTCCCGAGGTCGGCGCCAGCAGCCCGACGGCCAGATCGGCGATGGTGGTCTTCCCCGCCCCCGAGGGACCGACGAGCGCGGTGGTCGCGCGGGCGGGGACCTCGAGCGTCACGCCGTGCAGCACCTCGACCGGCTGGCCGTCCGGCCGCCGGTAGGAAAAGGAGACGCCGTCGAGGCAGAGCCGATCGGACAGGGCGAGACGGCGCCGGTCGGGTCGGCGAGCGTAAGGGCGGGGTACCTCTCCTTCGACCGCCAGGGCGCAGTCGTCGATCACGGCGGTGAGTTCGTCGAAGGCGGGGAGGGATTGGGCGAGGGTCTGCACGTTCGACTGGGCCTGGCTGACCTGGGGCACCAGCCGGGTAAAGATGAAGGCGAGCACGAGCAGCTCGGCAAGCGGGAGGGCGAACTGCCCGACGGCGACATCGATCAGCACGGCCAGGACGACGGCGGTGACGGTGAGCTGCACGGCCGTGGCGGTGGCCTGAGCCTTGGCGAAGTCGATCTGGGAGTGCCTGGCCCGGGCTATCGCATCGTCGAAGCTCGTGAGGTGCACGGGCTCCAGCCCGTGGGCTTTGGCGAGCTTGAGCCCGTCCAGGAATCCGGTCACCGAGGCGAGCACGCCCCGGTTGAGCTGCACCAGCTCCCGGCCGAGGCGACGGCTGCGTGCCACGAGCGGCCACACCAGCACCGCGAGGCCGATCCCGGTCGCCATGGCGAGGACGGTGACCGTTGGCGAGATCCGCACGGCCACGGCCACCTGCACCGTGACGAGGACGGCGGCCGCGCCGAGATTCAAGACAGCGAGCGTCCCCTGGCCGACCCAGCTGATGTCGACCGTCAGCGCAGTGAGCAGATCGGACTGGCGCAGGCCGAGAAGGTGCCGCCACTCGGCCCGGGCGATGGCCCCGTAAAGGCGCCGGCGCAGCGCATCGACGAACTCCAGGCGATAGCGCACGAGCAGCACGCTTTGATAGGCGGCGAGCGCCGCCGCGAGGGCCACGACGGCGACGTAGACGACCAGGATGGCGCTGAGGGTGAACGGGATGCCGAGTGCACCGAAGACCTCGCGAGCGCGCCGGGCCAGCCCCCCCGCGGAGGACCCCTTGCTGACCCCGGTGACCTCCAGGAGCGGCACCAGCAACAACAACCCCACTCCCTGGGTCAGCGCGGTGATCACCTGCACGGTTATAACCCAGGCCAGCCGTCGTGGGTTTTCGGCGGCCAGGGCCGCAAGGAATGGACGGAACGTCCCATGAGCCGCACCATCGCCCGGCTGAGCCCTCATCGGCCGTCACCGCCGCCATTCGCGAGTCGCCGGCGGCTCCCGACGAAGCGCACCGCGGAAACAAGGGCCGGGGCGAGCTCCCGCCACCATCTGGCGTAGGCGAGCAGCAGCGTGTGCCCGTGAGCGTCGGGAAGGCGCGACACGTAGCGGATCTTGGCCGGGCTCGGGAGGAGCGTCCACCGAATCCGCTGCACCTTCGCGCGTAACGTGAGAGCGGGCCAGAACTCGACGAGCGACGCCGAGCCACGGGGGGCAGACCGCATCCCAAGCTGGGAGCTGGTCAGCGAGAGGCTAGGCAGGCCGAGGCCGTCCGCGGCGTCGGCACCGGCCGCATGGTGGCGCAGCCCGAACCCGAGAATTTCCGCGGCGCCCAGTCGCGTCGCCAGATCGGCGACCGATCGCCAGTCATCCACGGACATTACCGTTATGGCCCGGCGGAGATCCTCGTCGGTATGGAGCTGGAACTGATGCTGCACGGCGTGGATGACCACGTGGAGGGCGAGCGCGGTGCGGCCGAGAACGCGGATCTCGACATCGCCGATCGGGAAGGTCTCAGTTTCGGCGCTGAGCGCCTCCCACACGAATTCGTCGGGGGCGCGCAACATGGGCAGGTTGCGGTGCAGGTCGACGGTGCCGCCCGGGCCTAGGCCCAGTTCGGGACGGCGGGAGAAGGCGGTCTCCATGCCCGGCTCCGCACGAAGCTCGAAGGGGTGAAACCCTTCCAGCAGCCCGGTAAAGCCGAGCGACCTGAGCGCTTCCTCGGCGCGGTTGAGTTCGCCTGCGGGAACAAGGAGGTCGGTGTCGACGTAGGTGCGGCCGCCAGACGGGTACAGCCACCGGGCGATCGACGGACCCTTGAGCAAGATGACCGGGATGCCGGCATCCTGCATGGCGCCGACGACCTCGGCGCTAACCCTGTCACGGCTCAGCGCGCGCGCCGCATCTAACAGCGCGCGATTTGGAGCCCCCCGATCGATGATGCTGACCCCCTCAGCACGTCCCCGAATGCCAAATACTAATCACGGAACCGGGCCGGCGTTATCGCCTTCTGCAGGAAACCTATTCCGTCGTAGTCCTCTCGATGGCTGACTTCAGCCTGATCGGTCGAAGCGGACCTTTGTTTGATAGCTGGTGTTGTGCCGAATTGCACATTACGGGACGGTCCGGGTGCACGACCCACTGCACTGGCTGGCCGGTGACCTCAGGGATGAGGTCGTAGCCGCCGTCGTAGTGCAGCAGGATGACGCGTTTCCGTTCGGCCACAGCAGCGATAAGCAGATCGGGGAAACCCACGGCTCTCATCCGCCCAGATCGGCAGAGAGCGACCTGGACATCAAGCGCGTGCCGCGAGTCCTCGTCGTGAATGGCAAGCCATTTGTAGCCGGTGTCACGATCGATGCGTAACTGGTCGAATTCCTGCCTG
>Ga0208725_1000166_pt1 | contig 15119 bp, 15 predicted proteins | sample MicForSoSWNH13_O_FD_188004 | JGI IMG/M metagenome (GOLD analysis project Ga0208725, IMG submission 188004) | Forest soil microbial communities from Harvard Forest Long Term Ecological Research site in Petersham, Massachusetts, USA - MetaG HF011... | ecosystem: Environmental > Terrestrial > Soil... | reverse complement strand
TGGGCCTTGGCATCTATACCGCCGTGGCGGCCATCGGCGGATGACGCGCAGCCGCACCCCGGGGCGGCGCATCCTGGAAACACCGCGACAGGTCCTGCGCCGGTTCACCGAGGCCGATGTAGGCAACCTGATTGACCTGAACAGCGATCCGGAAGTGATGCGCTACCTCACCGGCGGCAGGCCAACGCCCCGCGAGGTAATCCGGGACGAGATGATCCCGTTCCATCTCGCCGTCTACGACCGCCTCGACCGGCTCGGCGCCTGGGCGGCCGAATCCGCTGCCAGTGGAGAGTTCCTGGGCTGGTTTCATTTCCGCCCCGGCCCCCGGCACCGACATCACCAACATCGACCTCGGCTACCGGCTGGGCCGATCCACGTGGAACATGGGCTGCGCCACCGACGGATCGCGCCCCCTGATCAGCATGGGGTTTGCCAGCCTCGGCGTCGAGCGGGTGTTCGCGCACACGATGACCGTTACCAGCACCCGCATCCCTACTGCCCGTCATCCTTGGCGCGCAGTTCGTTCTCCAAAAGGCTCATCGCCCTGAGGAAGGTTTCTTGCTCGGCCGTGTCGAGCTTGTCCAGCACGCGCGCGATGGGACTGGCAGCGCCGTCGAGCCACTGGTTAATAAGGGATGCCTTGGCAGGAGCGATCCGCGCGATGGTTCGCCGCCGGTCAGCCGGGTCGGGCTGGCGCTCGATGTATCCGGCCCGATCGAGATCTGCGAGGACGCCACTGACGGTGGGCAGGGTCAGGCCGAGACGTTCGGCCAGCTCGCCGACGGTGAGCGGCCCGTCGCGCAACTCCTCGAGGGCGGCGGCATGCCGGGGGCTCAGTGGCGCCTGGGTCGCCGGGGATGCCTGGTTCTGCCAGCGGCGCATCCCGCGAGTGATGCGGGGGAACATCTGCATCAGCCGTAGGCACAGCTCTGAATGCTCGGAGCCGCCCGCTTGCTCGGTCAACGCGCCTCCCTCGCCGGGACGGAGGATATCGCGCAGAATCAGTTCACCGCTTGCTTGATCAGCGCGCCGATACCTGCCTCGTAGGCATCGGTGAACCGATCAGGAATCGAGAAGCGCCTGCTCATTCGCTGTCGCCATACTCCTGAGTGCGACCCAGCCAGCGTCAGCCGACGGGTGTCGTGCCACCACGGCCAACACCGCAGATCAGGTAGACAGGGATCGTTGCCGCGGGCGCGCCGGCGAAGGAGAACCAGACATATCCTTCGGACCTCGTTATATCGAGCCAGGCGGCGCGACGGAGTCCGCGAAGGCGGCCCCCAAAGAGATGGAGACAGATGAGCATGGCCACGAAGACGGACACGCAGTCGCCTGCGCTGCACGCTGCCGCCGGCCACGAGCTGATCCGGGTGCATGGCGCGCGTCAGAACAACCTCAAGAACGTCAACGTCGAAATCCCGAAGCGCAGGCTGACGGTATTCACCGGTGTCTCCGGCTCGGGCAAGAGCTCGCTGTTGTTCGACACGATCGCCGCGGAGTCGCAGCGACTGATCAACGAGACTTACAGCGCTTTCGTGCAGGGCTTCATGCCGACGCTGGCGCGGCCCGACGTCGATGTGCTCGAAGGGCTGACGACCGCGATCATCGTCGACCAGCAGCGGATGGGCGGCGATGTCCGCTCCACGGTCGGCACAGCTACCGACGCCAACGCGATGCTGCGCATCCTCTTCAGCCGGCTCGGCAAGCCGCAGATCGGCTCGCCCCAGGCGTTCTCCTTCAACGTCGCCTCAATCAGCGGGGCGGGCGCGGTCGCGTTCAAGCGCGCCGGGAAGACCGTGAAGGAGCGGCGCAGCTTCAGCATCACCGGCGGCATGTGCCCGCGCTGTGAGGGCCGGGGCACGGTCTCCGATCTCGACCTCACCCAGCTCTTCGACGACTCCAAGTCGCTGGCCGAGGGCGCGATCAACATCCCCGGCTACAAGTCGGGCGGCTGGAACTACCGGCTCTACAGCGCGTCGGGCTTCTTCGATCCGGACAAGCCGATCCGCAAGTTCACGAAGAAGGAGATGCACGACTTCCTGCACCACGAGCCGACCAGGATGAAGATCGCGGGCATCAACATGACCTACGAGGGGCTGATCCCGCGGATCCAGAAGTCGATGCTGGACAAGGACAGGGAGTCGCTGCAGCCGCACATCCGGGCGTTCGTGGACCGGGCAGTCACCTTCGCCGCGTGTCCAGAGTGCGGCGGCAGCCGGCTCAGCGAGGCTGCCCGTTCGTCTCGGATCGAGGGCGTCAACATCGCCGAGGCATGTGCGATGCAGATCAGCGACCTGGCGGAGTGGGTCGATGGCCTCGACGAGCCGTCGGTGGCACCGCTGCTCGCCGCGCTCAAGCAGACCCTCGACTCGTTCGTGGAGATCGGCCTGGGCTACCTCAGCCTCGACCGCTCCTCCGGCACGCTCTCCGGTGGCGAGGCACAGCGCACCAAGATGGTCCGGCAGCTCGGGTCGTCGCTGACCGACGTCACCTACGTATTCGACGAGCCGACCATCGGGCTGCACCCGCACGACATCCAGCGGATGAACGACCTGCTGCTCCAGCTGCGGGATAAGGGCAACACCGTGCTCGTCGTGGAACACAAGCCCGAGGTGATCGCGATCGGCGATCATGTCGTCGACCTTGGCCCCGGCGCGGGCACCGCCGGCGGCGAGGTCGTGTTCGAGGGCACCCTCGACGGGCTAAGGACCAGCGGCACGTTGACCGGGCGGCACCTGGACGACCGGGCCTCCCTTAAGCCGTCGGTACGGACCCCGTCGGGAGCGCTGGAGGTGCGCGGCGCCAGCACCCACAACCTGCAGGACGTCGATGTCGACATACCGCTCGGCGCGCTGGTGGTGGTGACCGGCGTGGCCGGGTCGGGAAAGAGCTCGCTGATCGGCGGCTCGGTCTCTGGCCGTGAGGGCGTGGTGTCTATTGACCAGGCCCCGATCCGCGGCTCCCGGCGGAGCAACCCGGCGACCTACACCGGGCTGCTCGACCCCATCCGCAACGCGTTCGCAAAAGCCAACGGCGTGAAGGCCGCGCTGTTCAGCGCGAACTCCGAGGGCGCCTGCCCCAACTGCAACGGCGCCGGCGTCATCTATACCGACCTGGCGATGATGGCCGGCGTCGCCTCCACCTGCGATGTATGCGACGGGAAGCGGTTCGACGCCTCGGTGCTGGACTACCACCTGGGCGGCAAGGACATCAGCGAGGTTCTGGCCATGCCGGTGACCGAAGCCCAGGAATTCTTCGGCGCCGGCAAGGCGCACATTCCGGCCGCGCACGCCATCCTCGAGCGGCTGGCCGACGTCGGGCTCGGCTACCTCAGCCTCGGCCAGCCCCTCACCACGCTGTCCGGCGGCGAGCGGCAGCGGCTCAAGCTGGCCACCCATATGGGGGAGAAGGGCGGCGTCTACGTACTCGACGAGCCGACCTCAGGCCTGCACCTGGCCGACGTTGAGCAGTTGCTCGGGCTGCTCGACCGGCTCGTGGACTCGGGCAAGTCGGTCATCGTCATCGAGCACCACCAGGCGGTCATGGCGCACGCCGACTGGATCATCGACCTCGGCCCCGGCGCAGGCCACGACGGCGGCCGGATCGTCTTCGAGGGCACACCAGCCGACCTGGTCGCCGCCCGCTCCACGCTTACCGGCGAGCACCTCGCGGCCTACGTCGGCGCAGGGGCAAAGGCCAGGCCGCGATGATCACGACCGGAGTGTGGCGACCGTGGCGCTCGGTGTCTCCCGGGTACTCGGCCGCACAGGCCCTGACCTGAGGCCAGGCGGTCACATCGGGACCTTGATGCCTCGGTTGACCAGCCAGACGTGTGCCGGTGCCGGCGCCGGGCGGGCGGCCCGTGCCCACCGCCAGTAGAACGCGAGCGCCAGCGGCCCGAAGTACAACGCCGTGATCGGGTAGACCGCGTTCATCACACCCATCGACTGCCTGCTGCGGTTGACGGCGATGTCGTAGCCGATCGCTCCCGCGCAGGCGAAACAGATCGACAGATAGACCCACCCGACGGTCGTCAGCCAGGTCGGTGCCATGACCCACCAGTGGTCAGGTAGCTGGTTGCGGTTTGCGGGCCATGCCGCCGTAACCCGACGACGGCGCGACCAGGTCGCCGCCGGCCGGCCGCCACTGATGCAACTGGACGAGGCCGGGCTCGACCATGTCCAGGCCGTCGAAGAACCGGTTCACCTCGTCCTTGCTGCGCCGCCGCATCGGCGAGGCGACCAGCTCGTTGTAGCGGCTGGCCGCCTGCGCGGCGCTCGGGGCCTCGACGTCGCTGGCCGGATGCGAGATCACCAGGTAACTGCCGGGCGGGACGGCCCGCATCAGGGCGGCCACGATGCCCCATGGGTCGTCGCCGTCCGGGATCAGATGCAGCACCGCGATCAGCATGACCGCGACCGGCTGGCTGAGATCCAGCGTCCGGGCGGCCTGGTCGAGGACCGCGGCGGTGTCACGCAGGTCCGCGTCGATGTAGGCGGTCTTGCCCGAGGCGCTGGTCAGCAGCGCCCGCGCGTGCGCCAGCACGATGGGGTCGTTGTCGACGTAGACGACCCTGGCCTCGGGCTCCACCGACTGGGCGACCTCATGCGTGTTGTGAGCGCTGGGGATGCCGGTGCCGATGTCGAGGAACTGGAGCACCCCGGCCTCGCCCGCCAGGTATCGCACGGACCTGGCCAGGAACGCCCGGTTTGCGCGGACGTTGAGCCGGATCGCGGGCCTGGCCCGGAGCACCTCCTCGGCGGCTTCCCGGTCGGCGGCGAAGTGGTCTTTCCCGCCGAGCCAGTAGTCGTAGACCCGGGCAGGATGGGCAACCGTGGTGTCAATGTCCTTGGGCGCCATCAACCCACCTTAGTGCGGGTGAAATATCCCGTCGTGATTGCGCGGTTCGTGGCTTCTGGCGCGGGACTCCCAATATTGTCCCCTCTGTGGACCTAAGCAGGCTGACGAGAACATCGCCGCGGTCGGCGGCCAGGAACGCCCGCGGCGCCGGGACGGCGAAGCGGGCCAGGACATTGCTGTCGGCCGGGGCGGGGCTGTGCGCGATCGTCTTGGCCATGGCGGTCACGGCCGGCTGCTCCTCTGATCAACCGTCATCGTCGTTGTCATCGTCAGCGGCAGGCAGGCCGGAGGGGACGACCGCAACGCCGGTGACCGGCGTGGTCGAGCACTGGGGGACCTTCTTCGGCGGCCCGAGAGGCGTGAACTACGACACCCGCACGGTGCCGACTGCCGTGACCCTGCCCGGCCTCGTCGCCCAGATCGCGACCTCGAACTCGACCGAGTACGCGCTGCTCACCAACGGCGCCCTCTACGCCTGGGGCCTGGGCGCCCAGGGTGAGTTCGGCGACGGCAGGCGGCTGAACTCGTTTACCCGCCCGGTGCGAGTGCGCTTTCCCGCGGGCGTGAAGATCGCGTCGATACCCACTGACGTTGAGCCGTTCGACACCGCCATGGCGATCGACACCAGAGGAAACGCGTGGGGCTGGGGCCACAATGGCGGCGGCGAACTCTGCCTGCGGAACAGGAAGACTTACCTGACGCCGGTCAGGCTGCCGTTCTCGCACGTGACGACCATGGCGGGGGCGAGCAATCACGCGCTCTACGACGCCGGCGGCACCGTCTACGCGTGCGGGCAGAATCTGGACGGCTCCCTGGGCGACGGCAGCATGCGCAACAGCACCAAACCGGTCAAGGTGGCCGGGCTCGACGGTACGTCGGTCACCGAGCTGGTGGCCGCGTTCGGCAACGCCGGGGCGCTGCTGTCCAACGGGCAGTACCTGGACTGGGGTTACGACGCCAACGGCCAGCTCGGCGACGGCCGATTCGGCACGAATTCCGACGTCCCGGTGCTCGTGCATCTTCCCGCTGCGGTGACGCAGGTCGCCCAGGGCGGCTCGATCTGGGGCAACGGGCAGACGCTGGTGATCCTCTCCGACGGCTCGATGTGGTCCTGGGGCGATGACTCGTCCTACCAGCTGGGCAACGGCACGCTGGGCCAGTCGGCCTCGCCGGCGCGCTTCTACGCTCCTCCCGGCGTCACCTACCAGGAGCTGGCCACCGGGTCGGCCACCTCGTATGCGGTCACAACAAGCGGCCAGGTATACGCCTGGGGCATCAGCTTCGGCGGCCAGGTCGGCAACGGGACGTACCGCAGGGCCAGGAGCCCGGTGCTGGTCGCCTCGGGCGTGATAGCGATCTCCGCGACGGCCAACAACGTACTGATCAGCGTCTCGAAAAGCCTCTGACCGCGGTGACCAGGCCGGGGAGTCACGGGAGCAGGTGACGGCGGGACCTCGTGGTCTCACCCGGCCAGCGGCGGCTGCTGCCGCTCCAGCGTGGCCAGCCGCAGCTCGAGCTGGTCGATCCGGTGCCGGAGGATCTCGAGCTGGGCCTCGTCGGCGAGCCGCCGCTCGGCGGTGCGGCGCAGCCGGGGCGAGGCCTCGGCGCGCGCGGCGACGACCGCCAGCGGCACCAGCCGCTGCGGCCCGTGCGGCCCGTCGACCAGCCGGGACGGAATCTGGCCGGTCCGGTACCAGCTGCGCAGGGCAGCGCGGGACGCGCCGGATTCCGCCGCGGCCCGCTCGAGTGGCACCCAGTCCGAGTCCTCGAGCCGGGTGGCGAGCTCGAGCTCGATCTCCCAGTCGTCGAGCCGGTCCTCCCACTCCATGATCTCGCCTTTCCCGCCGAATCGAAGTCCACCGATGACCCTATTAATAGCATGGTATTGACGGGGTATGAAGAGTGTCGCACCCTGGATCTCATGTTTGAGAGATTCACGAACCGAGCCCGCCACGTCGTCGTGCTTGCCCAAGAGGAAGCCCGGCAGCTGAAACACAACTACATCGGAACCGAGCACATCCTGCTCGGCCTGCTCGGCGAGCCCGAGGGGTACGGCAGCCGCGTGCTGGCCAGCTTCGGGATAACCCGCGAGGGTGCGCGCGAAGAGGTCAGAGCCATGGTCGGCACCGGGAAAGCGGCGCCGAGCGGGCACATACCGTTCACGCCGCGGGCGAAGAAGACCCTCGAGCTCTCGCTGCGCGAGGCGGTCGCGCTGCACCACAACTACATCGGCACCGAGCACATCCTGCTCGGCCTGATCCGGGAGGGCGACGGGGTCGCCGCGCAGCTGATGAAGCAGCACGCTGACCTCCTCGCGATCCGCGTGGCCGTGCTCGACATCGTGCCCGCTGGGAAGTCCGAGCCTGCCAGGGGCCGTCGCTGGCGGATCGCGACAGCGGCCGGTCCGGTCGGGCTGCTGCGGCGCCGTTTCGCTGCCGACCCGCTCGAGGCCGAGGACCCGGTCGAGCAGACCGAACTGCGCACCACGCCGGCCGCCGACACCAGCCTCACCGAGGCCGCCCGGCTGGCCGGGGCGCAGCCGGTCGGCTCGCATCATCTGCTGCTCGCCGCCTTGGCCGACGACAACACCGCGGCGGCGAGGGCCCTCGCGGCCCTTGGCGTGAACCTGGACCAGGCCAAGGAGGCTCTGCGCAGCGCGGATGTCACCGGCACCAGCGACGAGCAGCCCGAGGAGGCGGGCAGGCGCCAGATGGTGATCCGCGTGACCGACGACAAGGTCACGATCGAGGCCAGCGACCCGGCGATCATCGAGGTCGGCCGGGCCGCGCTCCAGGCGCTCGGCGACGCGGCGGACCCGCCCGGGACCATCCGCGGCGACCTGCCCGTCAGCGCCAGCCTGAGCACCGTCTGGCAGGCGCTCGACGACAGTCTCGGGGTGATCCAGCGGCGAGCGGCGCTGCCGGCCGAGTCTGCCCCGGGCGGCTCCGACAAGCCGGGCACCGAGGTCGCCTGAGAGCCGTTACGCGACGCCAGCCGGCCGGTCACCCGTGATCGGCCGGCTGGCCTGATGTTCTGCGCGCGCCTGCCCGGTCCGGCCGTGCAAGTGCATGTCGTGCCAGCCGTCGGTGTGCAGCAGCGCGCTGCGCAGCGTGCCCTCGAGCCGGAACCCGGCCTTCTCGGCGACGCGGCAGGATGCGGTGTTGGCCACGGAGTGACCCAGATCCAGGCGGTGCAGGCCCAGCTCGGCCAGGGCCCAGCGGCTGGCTTCCTGTACCGCGCGGACGGCGATGCCGCTCCCGCGGGCGGCCGGCAGCACCCAGTAGCCGACGTCGCCGTGGCCAAGCTGCAGATCAACATCACGGATGGCTATCCGGCCGGCGACCTCGGCCCGCTCGCCGGCCAGAACGGCCCAGCAGGCCGTGGTCTCGTCGACCCAGCCGCGGTTCCAGCCCGCGATCAGCTCCCGCGCCTCGTCCTCGGACGCCACGGCCCGCCGGTGCCAGTGCCGGATCCCCGGGTCGGTGTAGGCGGCCAGCACGGCAGCGGCGTCGGACGGCGCCCACGGCCGGAGCGTGAGGCCTCCCGACGCCACGAGCACCGGCTGCTCAGCGTGCCGCATACGGCCGGCCGGAACGACGGGCGGGACAAGACGGGGCATGGCCCCATCATCGCGCGCCTGCTACAGCTGGCGGCTCCACTGCGGGCCCACGGAATGCCAGCCAGCTTCCCAGCTCGCGATCCGCTTGCGGTCGAGCACCAACCGGATGGCCACGGCGGAAGCCATGAGCAGCGCCGCGAGGCCGGCCAGGGCGAACGCCGCCGCGATCATGATCCGGTTACGGGCCCCGGCGGCGGTCAGCGGCGGCGGCTGCACCTGGCCGGCTTGGTTGACCCAGACCTTCACGGCGGTGTCGGCGCTGACCCCGGCCGGCGCGGGGACGTCGCCGGTCCGCGGCCGGCCGTCGGCGACCCATCGCGCCGGCGACCAGACCAGCCAGGAGTTGGCGCCGTTGGCAGGGAACAGTGGCCCGGGAACGGGCTCCAGCAGCACGGCGCTGACCTGGTGCCACGACTTATCCGCGCGCTGCACGGCCGTGTTGTCCGCATGGACCCACAGGCCAGCCACGGTGGCGGCGAGCGGCCCGAGGACCAGAAACGCGATGAGCGCGGCGGGCAGCAGCCACCCGTCGATCAGGTCCCAGCGCCGGCGCAGCGGGTTGTGGTCAAAACCCAGCCGACGGGTCGTCCTGGTCCACATCGTTGTGGCCGCCATACCGCTCACCTCAACACGCCAATACCCGGATGCGCGTAACACAGTCGTAACACATCCGTAACATGCCCGGCAACCCGCTGCGATAGGCGGACTGCGCCGCGGCCGGCGCCCCCCAAAAGGCTGGCGCGGATGGCCACGGACCGGGCACCGTTACGCCCGCTCGAAGATCGTTGCCGACGTTTGCTGCACAACGGTATGGGTAGCCGATCGATGAACGGCAGGAGGTCGGCAGATGGTGTCGGAGACTAAGCCCGCGCAGCCCTCAGGGCGCAACGTGCTCGACGAGCTGGACTCGCGCATCCCCACAAACTTCTACTGGTACCTGGCCGTCCTGGCGTGCATCGGCGGGTTCCTGTTCGGGTACGACACGTCGAATATCGGGTCGGCGCTCGGCTTCATCCCCTATCACCTGTCGAGCTTCTGGACCGGCTACCTGGTGGCCGGGGCCTCCCTCGGCGCAGCGGCAGGCGCGCTGATCGCGGGCCCGCTGACCGACCACTTCGGGCGCAAGATCCTGCTGATCGCCGACGCCGCCATCTACGCCGTCGGCGCGATCCTGTCCGCGATCACGCCGGACGCGGCGGTGCTGCTGTTCGCCCGCACCCTGATCGGGCTTGCGATCGGCGCCGACTCCGCGATCGCCACCGCCTACATCGCCGAGTTCGCGCCCCGGAGCCGGCGCGGCCAGCTCAGCATCATCCAGCAGTGGATGATCACTGTGGGCATCCTGACCGCCTACATCATCGCCGTGATCATTCTGAAGGCGGATCCGCGCGGCGCCGGCAGCGAAGACTGGCGGCTGATCCTCGGCCTTGGCGGGATCCCCGCGCTCATCGCGGTGGCGCTCCGGTCGCACATGCCCGAGTCGCCGCGGTGGCTGATGCTGCACGGGCGCTACGACGACACGCGCAAGGCGTTCGGCAGGCTGGGCATGGACGTCACCACCGATGAGGTGAAAAGCGCGGCCGAACAAATCGCCGCCCAGGAGGGAGAGCGCGCGCGCAAGACCCAGTGGACCCGCGGGGTGCGGCGGGCGCTGATCATTGTCTGCCTGTTCTTCGTCTTCCAGCAGATCACCGGGATCAACGTGCCGTTCTACTACGGGCCGACGATCCTGTCGAAGTACTTCCTGTCCGGGCACAACGCGGTGGCCGCCGCGGTCGCCGGGGTGGAGGCCACCGCGATCCTGGGCGCGGTCAACGTGGTCGCCACCTACTTCGCCTTCCGGTGGATCGACAAGATCGGCCGGCGCCCGCTGGCCATTTACGGCTATATGGGCATGACGGTATTCATCCTGGTGGCCGCCATCGGCGTGGGCTTCCTGGCCGGGATCCCCCAGGTCGTGCTGGTCATGGTCGGGTTCTCGTTCTTCATCTCCTCGTTCGCGATCGGGGTCGGCGGCACCGGCTGGCTGATCCAGGGTGAGGTCTTCCCCACTGCCGTGCGTGGCCGGGCCGCAGCCACCGGCGCGTGCGTCGACTGGCTGGCCAATTACGCGCTGATCGAGGCGTTCCCCGCCTGGCACAACGCCATCGGGCTTGGCTGGGTGATGGTGTGCTTCGCGGTGCTGTGCGTCGTTGCCATCGGGTTCGTGTACAAGTTCCTGCCCGAGACCAAGGGGCTGTCGGTGGAGCAGGCCGTCGGCGTGTACGAGCGGGAGGCCGAGGGCGGCACGCTCGGGCGGCTGTCGGGCACACCGCCGAGCGCCCAGGCGGCGTGACCCGGGGCGCGGCTGGCGCGCACGTCATGCCGCTACGCTGAATTCGTGCTGCGCCGGTTCGACAACATCCGCACCGATCGCCTGGTGATGCGCCGATGGCGCGACGCGGACCGGGATGCGTACGCTGCGATGAACGCCGACTTCGAGGTGATGCGCTACTTCCCGGCCACCCTCGACCGGGCCACCAGCAACGCCAGCGTCGACCGCATCGAGGAGCTCTTCGACCAGCAGGGCTTCGGCCTCTGGGCCCTTGAGGTCGCCGCCACCGGCGAGTTCATCGGCTTCACCGGGCTGAACCCGATGCCCGATGGGGTCCCCGGCGCGGGCGGCATGGAGGTGGGCTGGCGGCTCGCGCGCCCGGCGTGGCACAAGGGTTTTGCCACCGAGGCGGCCAGGGCCGCCGTTGACGTGGCATTCACCGGGGCCGGTCTTGCCGAGCTCTGGTCGATGACAGCGGTGCTGAACCGGCCGTCACAGGCCGTTATGCTTCGGATTGGGATGACACCGCACGCGTTTTTCGATCATCCGAAGATCGCGGTTGGCCATCCCTTGCGCCGCCATATCGTCTACCGGCTGGAACAGTCGTGCTAGCTGGGTAGAAACCATACTTGGAAAGCGCAGGAGCACTTTCAGGTAGAGGACAGGTGTCATGCGGCTGCGGGCAGGGATAGCGATCGACCTGGGCACGGTCAACACGCTCGTCTACATCTCGGGCCGCGGGATCGTGCTCGACGAGCCGTCGGCGATCGCTATCGACCGGGCGACCGGCAAACTCGCCGCCGTGGGCGAGGCCGCGGACGTCCTGGCCGGGAAGGACCCCGAGGACATCGACGTCGTCCACCCGCTTCGCGATGGGGTGATCGCGGATCTTGATGCGGCAACGGCCATGCTGCAGGCCTTCCTGCGCCGGGCCCGGCTGCGCCGCGGCCTGCTGCGGGCATCGGCGGTGGTCTGCGTGCCGAGCGGCGCCACCTGGGTGGAGCGCCGGTCCCTCGCTGCCGCGGTGGAGGCGCAGCGGCCGCGGTGCGCGGTGCGGCTCGTCGACGAGCCGGTCGCCGCGGCGGCCGGGGCGGGCTTTGGCCGCTCGGACGGCTCCGGCGCCTTCATGGTGGACATCGGGGGCGGGACCACCGAAGCGGCGGTGCTGGCGGGCGCCCACGTGGTGCGGGTCAGGTCGCTGCGCCTCGGCGGGAACGCCATGGACGAGGCGATCGTGCACGCCGTCAAGGCCGAGCTTGGCCTGCTCATCGGGCGCAACGCCGCCAGGAGCCTGAAGAGCACGCTCGGGGTCGGCGAGGGTGCTGCGGAGTGGATGGAGGTAGTCGGGGTCGACGCCGCGCGCCGCACGCCCCGGGTCGAGTACGTGTCGGCGCGGCTGGTCGCCGACGCGCTCGACCACCCCATCGCCGCGATCGCCGAGTCGGCCCAGGAGATGCTGTCGGATATCCCGCCGAACCTGGCCGAGGACGTGGTGCGAGGGAAGATCCGCCTAGCCGGGGGCGGCGCGCTGCTCCCCGGCCTGGCCAGCAAGATCGAGGCGGTCGCCGACATCCCCGCCGTGGTCGTTGACGACCCGCTGCGGTGCGTTGTCCGGGGAGCGGCCGAGATCCTCGAGCATGGCGACCGTTCCTGAGCCGGCCGGTGACCAAGCGCTCCGCGTGGACCGACCTCGGCGGTCCGGTCCATTACCTCGACTTCGGCGGCCCGGCCCGCGGGCCGGTGATCGTGTGCGTGCACGGGCTCGGCGGGTCCGGGCTGAACTGGTCGGCAATCGCGCCGCTGCTGACCCGCCACTGCCGGCTGATCGCTCCCGACCTGGCCGGGCACGGCCTCACTCAGTCGCTGGGCCGCCGCGTGGACGTGGCCGCCAACCGGGAACTGCTGCACCGGTTCATCGAGTCCGTCGCCGGAGGCCCGGTGATCCTGATGGGCAACTCGATGGGCGGGATGATCTCGCTGCTCGAGGCCAGCGCCGCGCCCGGTACCGTCGCGGGCCTGATCCTGCTCGACCCGGCGCTGCCGCTCGTGCCCACCCGACTGGATCTGCGGGTGGCCGCAGGGTTTCTGCTGTACGCCACGCCGGGCGTCCCCCGGCTGATGATGGGCCGCCGCCGCCCGTCCCCCGAGGAACTGGTAGCCGGCATCCTCGCGGCGCTCTGCGCAGACCCATCCCTGGTGCCGCCCGAGGTCGTCGCCGAGCATGTCGAGCAGGTGCGCCAGCGTGCCGCGTTCGACGGCGCGGAGCGGGACTTCACCGCCGCGATGCGCTCTGTACTCGCCACCGCCGGCTATCTAAGGGGCACGGCCTACCGGCGGGCGGTCCGCTCGGTCCGCTGCCCGGTGCTGCTGCTGCACGGAGAGCGGGACCGGCTGGTGCCGGTCTCGGCCGCCCGCAGCGCCGCGGCGGCCAATCCCTCCTGGTCGCTTATTGAGCTGCTCGGCGTTGGCCACGTGCCGCAGCTGGAAGCACCGCGGGAATGCGCCACTGCGATCACGGAATGGCTGGCTTCGGACGGCAAAAGCGCCGCGGCGGCGGCCGCTCCGCTGCACAGCTTATTGCTGGCAAGATGGGCCACATGACCGATGGTGACCTGCTGCGCGACGCGGTCGCCGAGCTCTACTCGTCCGACCCCGAGGAGTTCGTCGAGCGCCGCGGCGCCCTGGTCGCCCGGGCGCGGGAGTCCGGCCAGGCCCCGGCGGCCAAGCAGATCGCCGCGCTGCGCAAGCCCACCCGCTCCGCCTGGGTCGTCAACAAGCTGGTCCGCGCCGACCCCGGCGTCACCGCCGAGCTCGCGAGCCTCGGCGAGGAGTTGCGTGCCGCGCAGGACTCGCTCGACGGCGCCGCCATCAGGGAACTGTCGCAGCGGCGCCGAGAGCTGATGGAGTCCCTGGCCCGCCGGGCGTTCACGGTCGTCGGCGTTCCCGCACCGCCCGCGGGCATCAGGGACGAGGTGACCGCCACCCTCGGTGCGGCCCTAGCGGATCCGCAGTTCGCCGGCACGCTGGCGGCCGGTTCCCTGGTGCGGGCGGTGCAGGCCGAAGGTTTCGGCCAGGTGGGTCGGCCGGCCCTGACCCTGGTGAAGGGAGGGCAGCGAGGCGGGGAGGTGGGCGGGGGTGCCCGCGCGCCGCGCGCCAAGACCGCCGCGCCCGCGCGCCCGGCGGCGCCGTCGGCGGAGGAGGTGCGGGCGGAGCGGGAGCGCCGGCACCGGGCGGCGGTTGCCGAGGCCGAGCAGGCAGCGTCCGAGGCCGCCCAGGCGGCCGACGCCGCCACGGCGGGCGAGCACGAGCTGGAAGCCACGGTGGAGCGGCTGGAAGAGGAGCTCGCCGACGCCCGGGAGGCCCTCGCCGGCGCCCGGGTCCAGGCAAGGCGGGCGAGGACCAGACAGCGCTCCACGCAGCAGGCGCTCGACCGGCTGCGGGGTGACGCAAGCGGCCGGGGTTGCTAGCTGCTCCATTTAGAGCGTTTATTAGTTAGCGTACGTACATTCGGAAAAGTATGCTTAACGTGTGAATCTGACCGAGTGGGCGCGTGCGCAGGGCATCCATGTGCCGACCGCCTGCCGCTGATACCGGGAGGGGAACGTTGCCGGTAGGAGCGCGGAAGGCCGGGCGCCTGATCCTGGTGTCCCCGCAGACCGCCGCCGAGGCGGCCGGAAAGACCGGCGGTGCTGGCCTGTACGCGCGGGTGTCGTCGCAGGAGCAGAAGTGCGGCCTGGACGGGCAGGTAGCGCGGCTGTCCGCTTGGGCGGCGAAGGCCGGATTGCCGGTGGTGCGGGTGGAGGCTGCGGCCGGGTCCGGGATGAACGGGTTATGGGCGAAGGCATGCAGGCTGCTGACGAACCTGGCGGTGGCTGTCGTGGTGGCCGGGCACCGGGACCGGCCCGGGCGGGTGAACACCGAACCGGTGGAGGCCGGGTACCCGACCGCCGCGGAACGGCACGCCAAGACCGTCCGCGTCCAGACGTTGCGGACCCGGCTGGCCGACGTTGAACAGCGGCTGGAATCCGGGCGGGTGAGCGTGTGCCGGGGCGGGAAAAACCTGCTGCGCAAGCGATGCAACCTCGCGGATGCCGGTCTGACCGAAACCGGGTGGCGCGAGCGGTGGGAGGCGTCGCGGCTGTTCCTGACCGCCGACGGGGAGAAGGACAAGACCTGGGGCAACGAGACGATCCGGTGGAACCCGGACCAGAACTGGCTGGAGATCAGGCTCCCTACCCCGCTGGCGCATCTGGCGAACCGGCCGAGCGGGCGTTACCGGCTGTCGTGCCCGGTCGCGTTCACCTACCGGGGCGGCGATGTCGCCGG
>Ga0208725_1000165_pt1 | contig 15205 bp, 12 predicted proteins | sample MicForSoSWNH13_O_FD_188004 | JGI IMG/M metagenome (GOLD analysis project Ga0208725, IMG submission 188004) | Forest soil microbial communities from Harvard Forest Long Term Ecological Research site in Petersham, Massachusetts, USA - MetaG HF011... | ecosystem: Environmental > Terrestrial > Soil... | reverse complement strand
GCGGCGGGAAGGCCACAGCGCCATCGTGCACACCGCTGCGGCCTCCAATTTGGGGCAAATGCTGAACAAGCTTTGCATTGAAGAAGACGTACCGCTGGTAAATATCGTCCGCAAATCCGAGCAGGAGGACATTCTCAAAGCAATCGGCGCGGTCCATGTGTGCAACTCGACCTCACCATCGTTCATGGGAGACCTCACCCAAGCTCTCATCGAGACCTCGGCCACCCTGGCCTTCGATGCCACGGGCGGAGGAAGGCTGGCGGGTCAGATCCTGACCTGCATGGAAGCGGCCCTGACGGCAAATTCCGGAGAATACAGCCGCTATGGGTCGACCACCCACAAGCAGGTCTATATCTACGGCGGCCTTGATCGCGGGCCGACGGTGTTCAACCGCAACTTCGGCATGGCGTGGGGTATTGGAGGCTGGCTGCTAACTCCTTTCCTCCAGAGCATCGCTGCTGAGGAGTTCGGCGTTCTTCGACAGCGTGTGGCATCCGGGCTGGAGACAACATTCGCCAGCACCTACACCAAGGAAGTCTCACTGGCGGAAGCGCTGCAACCTGACGCTTTCTCCGTCTACGCGATGCATGCGACCGGTGAGAAGTACCTCATCACTCCGCAGAAGACTGGATAGCTCCGCTCGGATTTGTCAGCGAGTCCGGCGGCCTGCAGCGTTCATGGACGGCGGTCCTGGCCGGTGGAGCAAGCCTCGGTCCGGAGAGCTGGCGAGTCTGTTTCCGCTGTGGCGCAGTCGGGCCCGGCGTCACTGGCGATGCGGCTGGCCCGCCCGCCAGGAGGCGGAGGCGCTGCGGCCCGCTGGCGTGCCGCGGGCGGCTTCGGGGGACGGTGCACGAAGAGGCCGACGAGGGCCAGGGCTGCCAGCACGACAACGGCCGTCCCGTACTCGCGGGCCGTGGCCTGTAGGCCGTTCACCTCGGTGGCAAGGACCCCGCCGATGACGGCGGGCACCCCCAGGCCCAGGTAGACGACGACGTACAGCACCGACAGCACCCCCGCCCGGTCCTGTTCACCGACGGCCGGCACGACGAGGCGGATGCTGCCCTGGAAGCCGCTGCCAAAGCCCACACCCGAGATGGCCGTGCCGGCGAAGAAGCCTGCCGCACTGTCCGTCGACGCCGCCGCCAGGGTCACCGCGATGCCCGCGGTGAGCGCGGCGATGCCGAGGTAAAGGACCGACCGGGCCGTGGCACGGTTGAGCACGAGGGCCGATGCTGAGGCGACCCCGGCGAGGATGAACAGGCCCAGCCCGCCGTACACGACGGACGAGGCGTGCACGACGATCGCGGCCAGGGCAGGGCCGAGGGATCCGTAGAAGCCCGCCAGCGCCCACACGGCAAACAGCACCGGCGCCGCGATGGCAACCTCGGCGCGCACCGCCCGCGGCAGCCGCAGATCGGGTACCAGGCTGCGCAGGGCGCCGGGCCGTCGCGGCGCCGTCTCGGCCATGCCCACGACGCCGGCCGCCTGAACGGCGAACACGCCCAGCAAGACCAGGTAAATAAGGTGCGTCGGCGCGGGGAGGTACTGGACCGCGAGGGCCGCGATCAGCGCGCCCGCCGCCGTTCCGGCGCCGGGCGCGGAGGAGTTGGCCAGCGCTCCGCGCCGCCGGTCCACATCGAGCATCGCGGCGCCGGCCGCTGCCAGCAGCGCTCCGGTCGCAACGCCCTGCACGATCCTGGCGCCCAGCAGCGTCCCGAGTCCTCCGGCGGTGGCAAATTGCACCATGGCCACCGTCTGCACGGCCAGCGCGGTGAGCAGAACCGGGCGCCGGCCGACATGGTCGGACAGCTTCCCGAACGTCAGCAGGCCGGCCAGCACCGCGAGCGCGTAGGCGCCGAACACGACCGTCGTCGCGAGCGGCGAAAAGCCCCACCGTGCGGAGTAGAGCGCATACAGCGGGGTCGGGGCGCTCGAGGCGGCGAGGAACGAAACGATGATCGAGGCCAGGAAGAGCAGCATCAGGCCGGGCCGTCGCGGGTGCCCAGTTCCCTGCGGCCTCCCGGCGAGCTGGGCCGCCCTCACGCGGAACACCCGGCCACGGTCTCGGGCGTGCCGGAGATGTCGGGCTCGAGCAACGCGCGGCACACGTCGGTGATGTCGACGATCCCGACCAGGCCGGCGTCGCCGACCACCGGAAGGTGCCGGAAATGGCCGCTCGTCATCACCTTGGCCGCGTCACGGACGCTTGTCGTGGCCGTGATGACGACGGGCCGGGTGGTCATCAGTTCATAGACCCGGACACTGTTCACGTCTTTCCCATCGGCGACCGCGTGGGCAATGTCGGCCTCCGTGATGATGCCGGCCGGCTGGCCGGTCCGGGCGTCCAGGACGATCAGGGCGGTCACACCCGCGTGCTTCATCAGATAAGCGGCGGCGGCCCCGTGACCTTGCTGTTCTACCGTCGTCAGCGGCGGCCGCATGACGTCCGCGGCGGTGACCAGGGCGGCGGCCTTGGCTTGCTCGGACATCCGTTCTGCCTCTGCCTTTCGCTGGGATCCCGGGCGTGCAGTGGCGTTGGCGCGAGTGGGCATCTTCGTTCTCCTCACTGCATGGCGGCGCGTCCGCGCGGTCGATGCTCGGGGCATACAAGGCGAGACCGGGGATCAGATGGCGGTGCGGCCGCCGTCAGCGGCGAAGACCGCGCCGGTGATATAGCTGGCCCTGGGTGAGGCGAGGAAGACGATCACCTCGGCGATCTCGACGGGCTGGGCAACGCGGTCCATGATGGTGGTGGCACCGACGGCCTCGGCTTGATCCGGTGTCTGGATCGCGGTGTACACCGGCCCGGCGGCGACAGTGTTGACCCGGACGCCAGCGGGACTGAACTCGGCGGCCCAGGAACGGGTCATCGCCGCCAGCGCGGCCTTGGTGGCGCCGTAGGCGGCGCCACCGGGCATGCCGACCTGGCCGACCATGCTGCCAACGTTGATGATGCTGCCGCTGCCCCGGGCGGCCATCTTCGGGGCCACCGTGGCCACGACGAAGTACGGCGCCCGGACGTTGGCGGTGAAGAGCCGGTCAAAGGCCGCCACGTCGAGCTGCGTCGTGGGTCCGAACCAGGCGACCCCGGCGTTGTTGACCAGAATGTCAACTGTGCCGGCCTGCTCGGCGAGCTCGTCCAGCTGGGCAGGGTCGCTGAGGTCGGCGGCGGCGAAGCGGGCTCTCCCGCCCCCGGCGGTGATACGTTCGACCACCTCCGCGCCGCGTGCGCCGTCCCGCCCGTGCACGATGACTTCCGCTCCGCACCGGCCCAGTTCGGCCGCGGCTGCCCGCCCGATGCCCGATGTCGCGCCGGTGACCAGTGCGCTGAGGCCTTCGAGGTCTCGCTTCTCGTTCATGCCCTGCCCCTTTCATTGGCCAGCCAGGACAGCTGGCAGCTGAAGGCGGCTCTGCGTTATGGCGGCTACCCGGGCCGCCGGTGACCTCAACGATGGTCTGCGCGGTTTCGGCTGGGTATTCGTAACATGACGTCACCTTGGGAAGGCGGCGTTGCGGTGCGGCACGTTGCGCGAAGGACATCTGGGACACTGGTAACCCAGTAAGGAACCGGTCGGCCTGGCCACGAAAGGAAGGCCGGATGAACTCCGGGCCTGAACCCCCTAGTGGGGCAGACACACCGCCGGGCTTCCCGCGCCCTGGCCCCATCGTGGGCCGCGAAGCCCAGCTCTCGCGGCTTCGGGCCGTCGTCGATGCAGTCCGGATGCAAGGCCAGGTGCTCGTGGTGCTTGGCGACGCGGGCATGGGCAAGACCGTGTTGCTGGACGACGCGGCGCAACGGGCGCGGGCCGCTGGCCTGCGGGTGCTGTGGGCCACCGCCAGGGAGTCGGAGGCGAACCTCGCGTTCGCCGGCCTGCATCAGCTGCTGTCGCCGGTACTCGACGGCGCGGCCGGCCTTCCGCAGCGCCAGGAACAGGCATTGCGGGGGGCGCTCGGCCTCGCCGCGGAGTCTGCCGCAGACCGGCTCGTGACGGGGATCGCCGCGCTGACCCTCCTGTCTGACGCGTCGGAGCGCGTTCCCCTGCTCGCCGTCGTCGATGACGCCCACTGGCTCGACCGCAGCTCGCTGGACGTTCTGGCCTTCGTCAGCTACCGTCTGCGCGCTGAGCGCATCGTTTTGCTGCTCGGCGCCCGGGGGAAGGCTCCTCCGTCCGGCTTTGACCGGGGCTTCGCGGAGGTGCGCCTTGAGCCGCTGTCCGCGGCCGACGCCGGCCTCCTGCTCGACATGCAGCCCCGACCGCCCCGCGGGCGGGCCCGGACGCAGGTGCTCGCCCAGGCAGAGGGTCATCCCATGGCGCTGATCGAGCTGGCGAAGGTGATCGCCGACGATCCCGCAGCCAGCCGCCGCTGGGCTGCCGAACCGCTGCCACCCAGCGATCGGCTAACCGCCGTCATCACCGCGCGGTTCACCGCTCTGCCAGAACCGGCGCAAGCCGCGCTGCTGCGGGCCGCGGTGGCCGACGGCCCGGACCTGGGCGCGGCGGCCAGCCACGGTGCCGGGCCAGATGCGGGGGTCCTCGCGCCCGCCGAGCGGCTGGGCCTGGTCAAGGTGGACCGGACCGGGCTGCAGTTCTCCCACCCCCTCGTCCGTTCCGCCATCTACCACTCCGCACCCTTCGCGCAACGAGCCGCAGCGCACCGCCAGCTCGCCGAGACCTTGCACGATCAGCCGGACCGGCGAGCCTGGCACCTGGCAGCCGCAGCACTGAATCCTGACGAACAGGTGGCCTCGCTGCTCGAGGCCACAGCTACCCAGGCGCAGCGCCGCGGCGGTGCAGCCGCCGCCGCGCTGGCGATGGAACGCGCTGCCGAACTCAGCCCCGACCGCGCAGAAAAGGCGCGCAGGCTGGTAGCCGCCGCCTCGGCCGCCATCTCCACCGGCCAGGCGGACTGGGTCCAGGAGCTCGCCGCCCGGGCTCTGGCGGTCACGGCAGACCCCGAACTGCGGATGACAGCCCGCCGCGACGCCGGGTGGGCGCTGGCCTACTCCGGCCGGCGCTCCGCCGCGCTGTCTGCGCTCCTCTCCGTCGCCGAAGAGGCATCGCGTGACCTGCCGGCCCTCGCCTGGGACGCGCTCGCGGACGCAGCCACCGTCGGCTACTTCTCAGGCGCGCCCGCCAGCCGCCAGGCCGTGAGCCGCATCCTCGACCTCCTGGAAAACGAGGGACCGCCGCCATTGCCCGACCGCGGCGCGCGCGTTGATGCCGGCCCGCGGCGGCTCTGGATACAGGCCTGCACCGACCCGTTCGGAAGCAGAAACCAGCTCGTCCCGTACCTGCGCCACATCGCTCGCTCCGCCCTCGAAGAGCCCGCTCTGTGGCGAGCCGGGTCCGCCGCATGGCTCCTCGACGAATCCGACCTGGCGATCCATATGCTGCAGGACGCCATGCTCCGGCTCCAGGCCCCCGGCATGCGGGGCACCAGCGGCCCGGGCCTGACCGCGCTCGGGTGGGCATACATCGACACGGGACGCTGGGACGAGGCCCTGGAAGCCGCCGCCGAGGCCGCCGATCTGGCTGAGACGAACCAGATGGACGTCGTTGCCGCGTCCGCTGACGTGATCACGGCCACCGTCCTGGCCATGCGCGGGGACTCCGCCGCGGCACGCACGCATGCGGGCAGGGCGCTCGGCAGCGCCGATCCCGCCGAAAACGGACTGGTAGCCGCCTGGGCCCGGCGTGCCCTCGGCGTCGCGGCTTTCGCCGATGGCAGCTACCTCCAGGCCTTCACCCAGCTTCGCGGGCTGTTCAGCGACGATGGCACGCCCCTCCACAACCACGTCTCCTACCTGGGTGTAGCCGATCTCGCCGCAGCCGCAGTCCACGCCGACCGGCGGATGGAAGGACGCGACGTCATCGAGCGCGCGCTCAGCCATCTGGACGCAACAGACTCCCCCCGGATGAAACAGCTCATCGCCCGGGCCCGCGGCATCCTCGCCGACACCGCCGGGGCCGAAGCCTACTTCGACAAACCGCTCGCCGATCACGCCGGGGACCAGTGGCCATTTGAGCGGGCCCAGCTTCGTCTCGACTACGCCGAATGGCTGCGGCGGCGGCGCCGGATCAACGACGCCAAGCCGGTACTGACGCAGGCTCTGGAAACCTTCCGGCGGATGCAGGCCCGGTCATGGGCGGAGCGGGCAGAGGCAGAGCTGAGAGCGTGCGGGGTAGCTGTCGCCGCCCCGCACGGCGCCCGCGACGCCCTGTCGGAGCTAACCCCCCAGCAGCGCCAGATCGTCCGCCTGGCGAGCGAAGGCCTAACCAACCGGCAGATCGGCGACCGGCTGTTCCTCTCACCCCGCACCGTCAGCACGCACCTGTACCGGTCCTACCCCAAGCTTGGGGTCACCGGCCGAAACCAGCTGCGCGACGTGATCGCCCGCGACGGCGCGCCGCCGGCCGCACACGAAAAAAGCTGAAGGCGTTTCGGCCCGACAGGTCAGCCGGCCACGACGCCACAGAGCATCGAGTTTGCCGGTGCAGCGAGCGGCGAGGTACGAGAGGTCTTCGCCGTGGACCCGTCCGCTGGCCGGAAAGTTAGCTGCACGGTGGCTTGCAAGCTGACTCGCCGGGCACGAACTCGCTCTCAAGAACGGCCTGCTCCCCTGGCCGGCTGGGCGGGGCCTCAGCGGCGTGCCGTGTCGGGCCCGGATCTGCGGCCTGGTATGCGACAGCTGCGATCGCGAGGACGGCGACGATGCCGCCAGCGACCTGTATGGCGTCGAGCCGTTCGCCGAGGACGAGGAGGGCCAGGAGTGAAGCGACGATGGGACTGCCGGCGCTCACAACCGAGCTCACCGACACGTCGACGAAGCGGTGGGCGAAGTTGAACAGCAGGTGCCCCGTGCCCGGAACAAGTGCCAGGAGCGCGAGCCAGAACCAGTCAGCAGGGCGGACCGGCGCGAGGGGCTGCCCGGACAGGAGGGCGACGGGCGTTATCGCCAGCGCTGCGACCAGCATGACGCCGAAGGTGTAGCGGTCGGAGTCGGCGGACACGCCGATGACCCGCTTGGAGACGAGCCAGTATCCGGTGAAGGCGAGGAGCGCACCCACCGCGAGCGCGTCACCGGTGAGGTGTTCGCCGCGCGGGACGCCAGGCCCCACCGCGACCGCGGCGATGCCGCCGATCGAGACCACAGTCCAGATAACGACCCGCCACCCGATGCGCTCGCCGAACAACCGCCCCGCCACCATGAGAACCAGCGCCGGCTGGAGCGCGCCGATGACGGTCGCCACCGCGACACTCGTGAGCTTGAGCGCACTGAAAAAGAGCGCGATGTCGGCCGCAAGGAAAAGACCAGGCAGGACGCTGCGCAACATGAGCGCAAGGCTGAGCGGGCGCCGCCGGACGAGAAGGAGAGCCCCGAGGAGAGCGACGCCTAGCCAGAGCCGGTAGAACGTGATCGGCAGCGCAGCCAGCCGGATCTCCTTAACAAAGATGCCGGTGGAGCCCCAGGCGACAGCGCCAAATATGACGGCAGCCAGGCCCGCCGTGGCACCGTCGGGCCCGCGCTCGCGTTTCATCGCCGCAGACCTCCTCCCCCGGGCCGGCGCTCAGCAGGCCGTGATGCGCCGCAGCCAGCCGAGCCTGACCTCTGCCGCCGTGCGGGCCAGCGCCGATCCCGGAGCGATCAGGTCAAAGGCGTGGAATGCGCCCGGCCACACGTGCAGCTCGGCGCTGCCGCCCGCCGCCCAGATGCGCCGGGCGTAGTCGAGATCCTCGTCCCGCAGCGTTTCCACGCTGCCAAGCTCCAGGTACGCGGGAGGAAGCCGGGACAGGTCGGTGGCCCGGGCCGGCGCCGCATACGGGGAGACACCGTCCCGGCCCCGGCGGTCACCGAGCAGCATCGTCCAGGCGGCCTGGTTGGACGGGCTGTCCCAGATGCCGTCGCCGTCGAGCTCCCGCCCTGACCCGGACGTGCCGCGGTCATCGAGCATGGGATAGATGAGCATCTGGCCAGCCAGCGCCGGGCCGCCGCGATCCCTGGCCATGAGGGAGCAGGCCGCCGCCAGCCCGCCGCCAGCGCTGCCGCCCCCGATGACCAGCCGTTGCGGGTCGATCCCGAGTTCTGCAGCGTGGGCGGCGGTCCAGGAAAGGCCCGCGTAGCAGTCCTCGGCGCCGGCCGGGAACGGGTGTTCGGGGGCGAGACGGTACTCCACCGAGACGAGCACCAGGCCCGGATCGGCAACCCAGCCGATCATGGTGTCCAGCCCGGTCCGGTTGTTGCCCATGACCATGCCGCCGCCGTGGGTGTGAAACAGCCCGGGCAGCGCGCTGCGGCCCGGAGGGCGGGCGATGAGCAGCGAGATCTCCGGAGCGCCGTCCGGCCCTGGCACCAGCCGCTCCTCGATGTCGGCCCCGCTCTGGGCGAGGACGTCCAGGCTCGGCGTGCCGTCAAGCTCGGCCCGGCGGCACTCAGCCAGATTCGACCGGGTCAGCGTGACCGGTCCCTCCCGGTGGGCCCGTTCGAGCGCTGGGACGAGTTCGGGATCGAACGGCGGGTGACCGCGCCGGCCCTGGCCGTCCTCGCCCGCGGTCACCCCGGCACCGCCGCGAACGCGCGGCAGAACCCCCCGTCACCGCCGCCGATCAGCATTGGCGCCGCGCAGAACCAGCACCAGTCGCCCGCCACCGTGTCCAGCCCGTTGAGGTTCTCGATGATCAGAACGCCCGCGCCAAGCAGCACGTGATGACACGGCTCGGTCGGGCTGCCGGTCTCGTCGGGCGAGCCGAAATCCAGCCCGACGAGGCCGAACCCGGCAGCGACGATCCGCTCCGCGGCCGCCACGGTCAGATAGGGCGCCTCCCCGTAGTACTGCCCGGTTCCCCAGAGCCGAGAATGGCCGGTCGAGATGAGCAGCACATGCGCGGGCTCCGGCGGCAGCGTGAGCATGCCGGCCTCGATCCGCCCGGAGGCTCCCGGCACCCGGGTGATCCAGGCGCGGCCCATCCAGCGCTCCATCCCGATCGTGAACGTGGTCTCGCCGTCGGCGAGGAAGTGAGCCGGGCTGTCCGCGTGGGTGCCGACATGAGAACCGGAACGGATCTCGCTGATTAGGAAGCCGTCCTCGGCCACCGTGGTCGCAGCGGCGAACAGGCTGGCCGACTGCCCCGGGTAGGTCGGCGGATGGCCGACCAGCGGATGCGTCAGGTCGACGATCCGGGCACCGGGGTCAGCCGGCGGCCAGGCCGTCACAGGATCGTCGGGTCGAAGTCGGCGTCCATCGTCTTGAACGCGTCATCCATCGCCATCATGCTCGACGACTTGCGCTTCTCGATCCACCACATGACCCCGACGCCGATGATCATCCAGGCCACCACGATGTAGGGGACCAGGTTGAACGGGTAGGCGGGCAGCGGATCGAACGTCACCCAGAGCACCGGGAGCAGGAGCAGCGTGCCGACCAGCGGGATGAGCCCGTGCCGCCACCACTGGAAGTGCTCGGCCTGCTCCCGGCGCATGTAAAAGTACAGCGCGACGTTCGCCAGCCCGTACATGATGACGATGGCCACGGTGATGATGTCGCCGAGGAACCCGTAGATATCGGCCGAGCCGACCCACAGGCCGGTCGCGATGATCAGCACTGCGGACACCCCGATCTGCAGGTGAATGGCGTTGCTGGGGGTCTTGTACTTGGGCTGGATCTTCGCCAGGTCCTTGGGCAGCACCCCCACCGATCCCATGCCGTACCACACCCGGGTGACCGCGTTGCTGGCCGCGATGGAGATCGCGATCACGCTGTTGATGATGGCGACGAAGACGAAGATCCAGCCCAGCCCCCAGACCCGCTTGGCCATCACGTAGTACGGGTTCGGGTTGGTGGCGAAGTCTTTCGCCTGGTCGACGCCCCATCCAACGATGCCGGCGTAGCCCGCGAAGATGAAGAACACGCCGACCAGGAGGATCGATCCGAAGATCGCCCGCGGCAGCAGGCGCCTGGGGTCGCGCGTCTCGCGGGCCAGCGGCGCCACGGACTCGAACCCGCTCAGTGCCAGGATGGAGAACACGATGCCGTACAAGATGCCGTGAATGCCCTGGAGGGAGTTGGACACGTTAAACGGCGCGGTCCAGTTGTAGGCGTGCGCGGGGAAGATCAGCAGGGTGATCGACAGCGCCACCATGATCAGCAGTTCCAGCGAGCCGAGCAGGACCGCCGTCTTCGTCGAGATCGCGATGCCGCGGTAGATCAGCACCCACGTCAGCGCGAGCCCGGCCAGGGCAAACACCCACCACGGAATGGTCACTCCGGTGCCGGATTTCAGCACGTTCTCGGCCAGGTAGCCCATGAACCCGAGCACCGCGGGAGGTCCCAGCGGGTCATAGGCGAAGTAGCTCCACCCGGTGAGGAACCCCCACCGCGGGCCCAGCCCGCGCCGGACGAACGAGTAGTAGCCGCCAGTGGACGGCATGTACTTGCTGAACTCCGACACCGTGTTGGCGATAAACAGCATGATGATCACGGCGCCGATCAGCGCTACGGGGGCGGCCGCGCCCGCGTAGGAGACGATGAACGGCAGCGTGAATATGACGCTCACGGCCGGGCCGATGTGCGTGATGCCCTGGAAGAGGACGTCGCCGAGGCCGAGCTTCCCCTTGACGAGGCCCGTAACCGAGTGACCGGAACCTACCACGGGCCGTTGTGCAGAGTCAGTCATGATGAGTCCTTCAGGTCTGGGAATCGCCTCGGGGCTGGGGCTGGGGGCTGGTGGCTGGGACAGAGGCTGGTGACGGCTGCTACTGGACGACGCCATTCAGCGATATCTGGCCGCCGTCGACGACGAGAACGCTGCCGGTGATGTAGTCCGCGTCGGGGGACGCGAGGAAGGCGATCGGGCCTGCGAGATCATCGGGATCTCCCCACCGGCGGGCGGGCGGGAACGCGTACAGCGGGCTCCCGCCATCGGGCAACGACTGGACATCGGCATTGATGTTGGTGCGGATGGTTCCTGGCGCTACCGCGTTGACCCGGATCCGGGCCTGCGCCAGGTCCACCGCCATGGACTTGACGAGCATCACCACGCCGCCCTTGGACGCGTTGTAGGGCGCGCTGTCCGGCTCGGCCAGGAAGCTGTTCGTGGAGGCCGTGACGACGATCGAGCCGCCGGTCCCCGCGGACGCCATCGCGCGGGCGAAGCCGCGGCAGACGAGAAAGGTGCCCTTGAGGTTGACGCCGAGGACCGTGTCCCATTCCTCGTCGGTGACGTCGAGGAACGGGCTCCCCCGCCAGATCCCCGCGTTGGACACCACGACGTCGACGCGGCCGAACCGGTCCAGCGTCATGCTCACCAGCTGCGAGACCGACTCCGGGTCGGCGACGTCGGCCGCGACCGGCAGGACCGACGCGGAGGCGGCGACGGCGCTGAGCCGGCCGGTGTCCCGGTCCGCATAGACCACCTGGGCGCCCTCGGCCACGAACCGGTCGGCGGCCGCGGCGCCAATACCGCTCCCGGCCCCGGTGACCACGACGACCTTGCCGTCGAACCTGGCGGGGCTCATCCGGCCTGCCCCATGAGGCCCACCAGCGCGAAGTTGGGCTGCGCCGTATCCAGCCGGCCGTAGGAGACGAACACGCCGACGTCGCTCTCGAGCTTGATGGCGTACTGAGTGCGGTACGGGATCGTGACGCCGTCGAGCTGGTCGATGCGGATGCAGCGCACCCGCTCGGCCTCGACGGCCAGGCCGTGCACCTCGGTCGGCGGCTTGTCCTCCCAGTACAGGACGAGCGAGATCGTGGCGGGCTCGCCGTTCGGGTTCAGGACCATGAGCGATTCATGGCTGGTGAAGCGGTCACCGGGCACCGGTTCGGGCAGGTCGCCGTCCGGGAACCACCAGGTCGTCTTGCCGTTCATCGTTCCCCTATCCGGCCTTTCCGGCCTGTCCGCGGCGCCGCCGCGCCGCGCCCTGGTCTGGTGCGCCGAGGCTCACCCCGTCCAGCGAGCTGGCGGCGGCGAGCCGGTGCAGGTATTCGGTGTAAAGAGGCTGGTAGGCCTGGTGCCGCTCAGGGTCGGGACGCCAGCCCTGGCTCGTCCCTGACATGGCAGCGGCGGCCTCGGGAAGGCCCGGGTAGGCCCCCGCGCCGACCGCAGCGCACATGGCCGCGCCCAGGGTGACCGGCTGTTCGGCCGCCAGCCGCAGCAGCGGGCGGCCGACCACGTCGGCGTGGATCTGCATCCACAGGGTGCTGCGCGCCGCGCCTCCGGTCACGACCAGCTCGCGGCTTTCCACGCCGGCTTCTCCGAGGGTCTCCAGCACGGCGCGGCCACCGAATGCGACCGACTCCAGGGTCGCCCGGAATAGGTGCGCACGGGTGTGCGCGAGCGTCAGGCCGCCCCACATCCCCCGGGCCGCGGGGTTGCGGTACGGGGTGCGGCAGCCCTGCCAGGTGTCGACCGCCCACAGACCGTCGGCGCCGGGCTCGATAGCCGCGGCCTCGGCGTCCAGGACGGCCAGCGGCACGCCGGGGGCGAGCTGCCGGGAGAACCAGCCGACCGTGGCGGCAGCGGAGGTCTGGCCGCCTTGCTGGACGATCGTGCCGGGGCCGAGGGCCTCGGGCACCGGCCCGAGCAGGCGCGGGTCGGGCGCAAGCTGCTGCGAGAGCCCCAGGTACGACGAGGATGTCCCGACCGACACCGTGACCCGGCCCGGCTGGTAGACGTCGGCGGCCAGAGCCGCCGCATAGCTGTCCATCAGCCCCTGGACGACGGGGAGACCCGCTGGGAGGCCGGTGCTCGTGGCGGCGTGCGGGGTCAGCCGGCCGGCCACCGCTCCCGCAGCGAGCCTGGGCACGTCCCAGCCGTCGGCCAGGCCGGCCAGGCCCAGGCGGCTCAGCAGGTCGGCGGGCCAGCCGCCGGCCAGCGGATCGTAGGACCACTCGGCGGCGATTGTGGCCTGCGCCAGGCTCCAGCCGCCGGTGAGCCGGAACATCACCCAGTCGTGGACATCGACAATCCGCCGGGCCGCCGCGTATCGCGACGGATCGCGGCGGGCCAGCCAGAGCGCCTTGGGCAGCATCCACTCGGGCGAGACCTGGCCGCCGGTGTACCGCAGGACCGGGTGCCGTGTGTGGCTGATCTCCGCCGCCTCGCCCGCGGCACGGGTGTCCATCCAGAGCAGTGAGGGCCCGAGCGGGACGTCGTCGTCTCCTACAGCGACCGCGCTGACGGCGGTCGAGGCCACGCTGAGGGCCACGGGCGGCGGCCGGCCAGCAGCGACAGCGGCCACGGCCCGGTGCAGCGCGGTGAGCACCTCGGCGGGGAGCTGCTCGGCCCATCCTGGCCGCGGATGAGCCGTGGCCAGATTCTCCTCGTGGACGGCCAGCAGCGCGCCGGCCTGCGAGTACAGCCCGGCGCGCACGCTCCCGGTGCCGAGATCTATGCCGAGCACCGTTGCTCCGGCGGCCGTCCGCCGGGTCATGGGTGCTTGTCCCCGACGACTTCGGCGAGCGTCTTGACCAGCGTCGCCACGTCGTCGTCGCCGATCTGGCGGTGGGTGACGAACCTGATGGTCGTGGGCGGCCGGGACGACGCATTGATCCCGTGCCGCTTCAGGTCTGCGACCACGTCCTGGGCGGTGCGGCCGGACGGGGCGACGTCAACCAGCACGAAATTGGTGGCCGGGTTCGGGATGATAACGCGCAGCCCGCTGAGTGACCGCAGGTCCTCGGCGATCCGCCTGGCCCGCTGATGATCCTCGGCAAGCCGCTGGACGCCGGTCCGCAGGGCCACGATGCCCGACGCGGCCACGACCCCGGCCTGGCGCATCGAGCCGCCGAGCAGCTTGCGCGCCCGCCGGGCCCTGGTCACGAACTCCGCGTTCCCGGCGAGCAGGCCGCCGACCGGCGCGCTGAGCCCCTTGCTCAGGCAGACCGAGACCGAGTCGGCGGGCCCGGACAGCGCGGCGACGTCGACGCCCAGCGCGACCGCCGCATTGAAGATCCGTGCCCCGTCGACGTGCAGGTGCAGGCGGTGCTCGTCGCACAGTGCCCGCAGCCCGGCCATCGTGGCCACGTCGGTCACCGTCCCCCCGGCCCGGTTGTGCGTGTTCTCCACGCACAACATGGAGGTCGGCGGGTAATGCTGATCGGCCTTGCGCAGGTATGGTGCAACCCGCTCGGGGGTGAGCACGCCATCGTCGGTGGAGATCGTGCGGGGCATCACCCCGGCGACGGCCGCCATGCCGCCCGCCTCGTAGTACACGATGTGCGAGTTGGCTTCGGCGATGGCCTCGGTTCCCCGCGCGCCCGCGGCAAGCACCGCGCTCAGGTTCGACATGGTGCCGGTCGGCATGAAGACAGCGTCCTGGTGGCCCAGCATCGACGCGCCGAGCCGCTCGAGCTCGTTCACGGTCGGATCGGTGTGATACACGTCGTCGCCGAGTTCGGCGTGAGCCATCGCCTCGATCATCGCCGGTGTCGGCTCGGTCGACGTGTCGTAGAAGTTGAGCATCCGGCTATCCCCGCTGCCCGGCGATCAGGGCGTTCGCGACCTGGCTGTCCGTGACCAGAATGTTCACCAGCCCCGAGGCGACCGCGGCGCGGACGGCCCGGCTCTTCCGCCAGCCGCTGGCGACGCCGATCCGGTGCGGGGTGCGCCGCAGGTCGTCCAGGCCGATCGAGATCGTGCGGTCCTCAAGGCCCGAGCTGAGCACCCGGCCGTGATCATCCAGCACATAGGACAGCACGTCGGCCACGGCGCCCCGGCGCAGCAGGTCAGCGTGCAGGGTGTCGTCGATCACCCCGTCATAACGCAGCCGGGAGGTGGTCGGCTCGGTGAGCGAACCGACTCCGAGCACGGCGATGTCGAGCTGCGGGAACTTGTCAAAGGTCGCACGAAGATCGTCGTGCGCCAGCAGCACGTCCCGCTGGGCGAAGTCGACGACAGCAGGGGCGAACAGCAGGTTCGGCTCGGTACCGAACCGGCGGGCCAGGTCGATGGCCAGCGTGATCGAGGACACCTCGGCCGCGCTCCTCCCCCGGCCCCCGATCAGCTGCACGACTTCCGCTTTGCCTGAGAGGCGCGCGGGGAGCGCTGCGACGAGGCGCTTCATCGTGTCGCCGAGCGAGATGCCGATGACCGCGCCGTCCAGCGTCTGTTCCTGCAGGAACCGGCCCGCGGCATCGGCTACCCGGGACTGCAGCTCCGATTCGCCGACCTCCTCGCCGTCGACGATGATGACCGCCTTCAGGCC
>Ga0208725_1000164_pt1 | contig 15213 bp, 14 predicted proteins | sample MicForSoSWNH13_O_FD_188004 | JGI IMG/M metagenome (GOLD analysis project Ga0208725, IMG submission 188004) | Forest soil microbial communities from Harvard Forest Long Term Ecological Research site in Petersham, Massachusetts, USA - MetaG HF011... | ecosystem: Environmental > Terrestrial > Soil... | reverse complement strand
AGCCAGAATGGACGGAAATAGTGAGCGACTGCTCACGCCGGGTGAAGTCGCAGCCTTGTTCCGGGTGGATCCGAAGACTGTGACCCGCTGGGCGGCGTCGGGCCGCATCAGCAGCATCCGCACTCCAGGTGGCCACCGAAGGTTCCGGGAGTCAGAGGTCAGGGCCCTTCTCGGCGGCGACTCCGCTGCCACCCCAGAGCCGGCCGTCTAGGAGCGTCCAGGAAACGGAACGGACCAACGCCACTCGCCGGAACACCCGCACCCGACCGGGCCCGACCGCACCGCTAGGCGGGCCCATGGTGACCGTCGCCGTCCGGTATCCGCCCTGGGTTCCCGTTACGGGCGAGGAAGTCAAGGAACTGCCTGCGTAGCGGCTCGTCCCCTTCTTGCCAGCGCCTCCGCCGCTCGTCGAACTCTTCCTGCGTCACCGCCTGCTCGGCGAACCGTTCGTAGTCGGCGTCGTCGGGTCCGATCTCCACGTAGACGTCGCTGATGTAACTGCCCCCGCCCGCCGTCCCTTTCCCCTGCAGGGTCACCGTCGCGGACTCGGGCACCAAGAGATTGCCGTTGGGCAGCTTTATTACGTACATCTCCCCTCCAACCCTAGATGCCGTAGCGAACGTTGAAGTAAAGCATCACGTTCAGCGCCGATCTCGTGTCGCCGCCGAGCATTTCCACCAGGGCCGGCCGCTGCCGGGACGCGATCGCCGCGAACGCGTCGGCGAAGAACTCCCTGCGGCCAAGCAGCCCTGGCTGGCTGTGGAAAGCGCTCACCATGTGCGGCAAGCACTGGTCGTACAGAGAATGGAACTCTTCGGAGTCAGATTGCCATTGCTCGCCTGAGCCGTCGATGTCATCGAGGGCATGCCCGATCTCGTGGCACATGACGTCCGGTGAGGGTGACGGCCGGGAACCAACGATGATCTTGCGCTCGCCGTACGCACCGGCGCACGCGTCCCAGGTCGCCCTGCCCGACGGCAGCGGAACCCCGCTGAGCCGCCCCATGTCGTCCAGGCCCGGGACACCGCCCATGCCGACATAGATCGCGTCCAGGCCGGCCGCCAGCTTGGCCTTGATGAGCTGCGGCAGTTCGGCGAGGCGGTCGATGGCACGCACCACCTCGGGTGGCGGCGTCACGTCCTCGGCCCACTCCCGGTGGACCAGCTTCTCGATGTGCCCGCAGTGCCGCCGGCCGGCCGCCGTCCGGTTACTCTGCGCGATCTCATACCACGGTGGCCTGGCCTCGGCGGCCGCGACGGCGCGCGCAGGCTGCGCCCGTGTCGCGTGATCGGCGGCCGTGTCCGCGCTGGGCGCCGCGCGCGTCGCTACCCGGGCGATCGCCCACCGCCGCGGCAGGGCATGACCAGCCGGGCCGCCGCGCCCGGCGGCCTGCCGGGGCGGGGCCACTGCCGGTGGCGGCTGCGGTACCTGGCCACCCGGCCGTGCGCCGTTTGCGGGCAACCCCGCGCTTGGCCGAGGCGGTGCGGACCGCCCGCCATTGACCTTGCGGTGCGCACCGGCGGGCCCGGGCGTGGCTGGCCCAGGAGTCCCGTCGCCCCGGTCACGCGCCCTGACCTGGTCTGGCTGCTGACGCCGACGTGAACGGCGGATGCGATCGAGTAAGCGCAGCCGCATAGCGTGTCTCCCTGGATGGACAGGCCGCCAGGTTACGACGGATCCTCGCGATCCTCACTCACGTCACTGAATGTTACCTATTACGGTCTGCCCGGACGAGTCCGGAATACTCGGCCAATTTAGCCGCGAGCCGGGCATGACAGCCGCTAGGCTGCCGCCATGTTGCTCGCGGGCGTACTCTTCGGGCTGGTCACAGTGGGTTTCGTCGTGCCATGCCTGATCGATGTTGCGGTCACCCCCGCTAGCGATTTGCGCAGCCTCACGAAGTCCGCCTGGGCGCTCATCATCGTCTTCTTCTCGGTATTCGGCGCCACCGCCTGGCTTGTGGCCGGGCGCCCGGACTGGCGCAGGCGGAGCATGCTTCCCCGCTACCTCGAGGGCGCGCCGTCCATGAGCCAGCAGGAGGCTTTCCGGCGCCATCCGGCCGGCCGGGCCTGGGACCCGAGCACCGACGCCCGGCTGGGCCAGCCGGCCATCCGGGCAGGGGAGATCCCTCGCGCCGTGGGCCCCGACGACGATCTGGAGTTCCTGCAGGAGCTGACGCGCAGGATCCGGGACGCCGACAACGACGCATAGCCAGCCGGCATCATTTTCGGCCCGAGCCGCTATCGCCCTCCTGCCTGACCGAAATATCATCGCCCGGAACGAGCACCGTTCGCACACACCCCAGCCGCTGCGCGCAGCAACCCCGGCCCGTGATCACCCGCACCGCCCCGATTTTCACGCCCCGCGGCCTGCCCTTGAGATGAAGGATCTCTTCACGGGTTCGGTAACTCCGAACCGGGACAAAACGGGTTAGGCAATAACTGGAACGCGTGAGAAGTGGGTTGATCAAGGTGGTGCGTGGCGGTGAGGGTGTGGTGGCGAAGGTTTTAGGTGAGGCCGGCGTAGGAGTGCAGGCCGGGGACCACCAGGCTGATCACCAGGACGTTGAAGAGCAGGCAGCCGAAGCCGGTCAGCTGGATGAAGGCCGCCCGGCGGCCGCGCCACCCGGCGGTCGCCCGGGCATGCAGGAAGCAGGCGTAGACCACCCAGGTGATGAAGGCCCAGGTCTCGGTGGGATCCCAGCTCCAGTAGCTGCCCCACGCCCGGTCCGCCCAGATCGCGCCGGCCATGACGCCGAAGGTCCAGATCGGGAACCCGAACACAACGGTGCGGTAGGCGAGCCGGTCCAGCACCTCGGGACCCGGCAGCCTGCGGAGTATCCCGTCCGACCCGGTCGGGCGGCCGGCCGCCACCCGCCGGGCGTGCCGGTCGACGAACAGGTAGGCGATCCCGATCACGGCGGCCACGAAGAATACGCCGGTGGCCAGCGTCATCGCGGTCACGTGAATGGCCAGCCAGTACGACTGCAGCGCCGGGACCAGCGGCCCGGCCGGGGTATAGATGACGGTCTCGGCCAGCCCCAGCACGAGCACCACGGCGGCCATCACGAACAGGCCCAGGTAGTAGGCGCGGTACCGGATCATGACGCCGAGGAAGAAGGCGACGGCCACGCACGTGAGCGCGGTGACGAACTCGTACATGTCGCCCCAGGGCAGCCGGTGCACGGACACGCCGCGCAGCACCACCCCGCCAATGTGAGCGGCAAGGCCGAGGCTGGTCAGCACGACCGCGATGGTGACCCACCGCCCCAGGCTGTCCCGGTCAAGCAAGGTGCCGAGGCCGCTACGTGGCGGGCCGGAGCCAGCGGTGCCCTCGCCGGATCGCGAGGCGCCGGACGCTGCGACCCCGCTGCTGGCCGCAGGCGGCGTGCCGACCGCAGGCCGGGCGCCGCCAGCGCTCGCCGCGGGCTTGGCGCCCACCAGCGCCGCCTCGTCGGGCGCCGCCACGCCGCCGACCAGAGCGGGCACCTTGGCAGCCCGCAGGGCCGGGACCTTCTTCCTGCCGAACGCGAAGTCACAGGCGTACGCGACCATTGCGAGCGCGTAGATGACGACCGCGGTCAGCAGGAGATCGTTGCTGATGTCAGCGAGTCCGGTGTTGACGGGCATGTGAGCTTCACTCCCCGGCGGATTGTTCGGGGTCGGGCGAATCGGATTGTTCGGTGTCGGGCGAATCGGGTTGTTCCGGAGCGGGCGGACCGGATCCTTGGGTGTCTGGCTCGGGGCCAGTCCGATCAGGTACTTCGAGGTCAGGATCGACCAATGGGCTGGCTTCGGTGCGGCCCTGCTGCAGGCCGCTGATCTCGGCCGCCAGGCCGGCGAACTCTTCCTCAAATCCGCCCGCCGCGTCGGACCGGGTCAGCCCGCCGAGATCGACGATGGTGTTGCCCGCGCCGTCCGTGCTCGCGCGCACGAACACCCTACGTCGCCGCACCATGAAGGACAGGAGCAGGCCGGCGAGAACCGCGATACCCGACCACAGAGCGGCCGTCTGCCCTGGGTCATAGGTGATCGCGAGGCTGACCCACTGCTGGTACCCGGTGTAGGTGAGCGTGCCGAGGGCGTCAGGGAGTTTGATCGACTGGCCGATCGCCAGCGGCCTCGGAGAGACCGGCAGCTCGTGCAGCCCCGCGGTGTCCAGTGAATACACCGACTGTGACGGGCCCGAGTTCATGCCGAGGTTGCCCGCGTAGGACACCAGGCTCACCATCGGGTTCTGTGGCGCGGGGAAGTACGACTCCAGCCGGCCGCCCACGTCGATGGCGCTCGGCAGGAACACACCAACGAAGCCAAGCCCCTGAGGGTCGGCGTCCGGAACCTTGATCGCGCCCTCGGAAACCAGCCCGGCGGTCTCGACCGGGACGAACGGGACGGCTCCGTCAAAGACCACGTGACCAGTGCCGTCGGTGACGCGGAACTCCGGGGCGTAGCCGTGGCCGATGAGGAAGACCCGGACGCCGTCCACGACCAGCGGGTGGTTGACGGTCAGCGAGTAGCTGTGCATGGGGTCCCCGGGCGAGGCCGAGTAGCGGATCGCCGCCACGAACGAGGACGGCTGGCCGGCGAGCACACCCGAGGTCACGTAGGACGCGCTGAAATGGTCCAGGGCGACGGTGAACGGCTGCAGGTCGGCCGGGCCCACCAGCCGGCCAGGATGGAACTCGTCGAGCGCCGTCACCGTGTTGGCGAACGAGGTCCCGTTGACCAGCAGCCGGTCGGCCTTGTAGCCGAACAGCCCGCCAAGGCCGATCGACACCAGCAAGCCAAGCAGGGCCATGTGGAAGAGAAGGTTGCCTACCTCACGCAGGTAGCCCTTTTCCGCGGAGACCCAGCCCGGGCCGGTGCGCAGCCGGAACCGCTTTGCCGATAGCGTCTTCGCGGCCGAGTCCAGCGCTGCCTCGGGGGCGAGTGGCGTGGCGTAGCTGACCGCGAACGGCAGCCTGGCCAGGTTGCCCGGCGCTCGCGGCGGCGGCTGCCGCGCGGAACCGACCAGGCGCAGCGTCCTGGGCAGCACGCAGCCCACCAGCGACGTGAACAGCAGGATGTAGATCGCGGCGAACCACGGGGCGCCGAACACGTTGAACAGCCCCAGGTCGCCGAGGATGCGGGCGAGCAGCGGGTGCGAGGAGTAGTACTGCGACACCGAAGACGGGTTGGTCCCCACCTGCGGCAGCAGCGACCCCGGTACGCTCCCGGCCGCGAGCAGGAACAGCAAGATCAGAGCGGTCCGCATCGAGGTCAGCTGCCGCCAGCCCCAGCGCAGCCAGCCCATCGCGCCGAGCGAGCGGCCTGCGGCGCGGGAGGTAGCGGCCGCGGCGGCTGCGTTGCGCTGGCCCTCGGCGGCCGGGTCCTGGCCATCGCGGGCGGCGGTGGCGTCCTGACCAGGAGACTCGGCGGCCTGCGCGTCGGGCCTGGCTTCTGGCGGGGTCCGCAGCCAGGTCATCCGTGCTCCGCCTCTACCTGCGTGATCAGTGCCTTGAGCCCGGAGTACGACGCCTGGCCCACGATGCGGGCCGCGATCCGGCCGCTGCGGTCGATCACCAGGGTGGTGGGAATGCCGGCGGGCGGCACGGTTCCGCTGAAGTCAAGGGCGACCAGGTCGTTCGGGTCGTTCAGGCTCGGATAGCCGATCCGGAACGTGGCCATGAAGGCCTCCGCGCTTGCCGGGTCGTCCCTGATATCGACGCCGATGAATCGCACGCCGGCAGCCGAAAAGTACCGCGAGAGGGCACCGAGCGCCGGCGCCTCCTCACGGCATGGCGTGCACCACGATCCCCAGAAGTTCATGACCACCACGGAGCCACGGTCGGTGGAGAGCCGGAACTTGCTTCCGCTCAGCGTCGGGCCCACGACATCGGGCGCCTTGGGGCGAGCCCCCGACTGGAACACCGTCGTGCCGTAGCTACCGGTCACGAAGCTGCTGCCGTTACCGACCGCGGTGTCCTGTGCGGTGGCACCGGCGCCACAGGCCGCGGCGCCGAGCACTACGGCAGCCGCAACCAGCGCGGCGGCGGCGCGGCGCGGCGACGGCCCCGCAGCGCCGGCCACGCGGCTAGCGAAGTGCGGCAGCCGGAACACTAGATGATCTCCTACACACAGTAGTATCGCGCCCATTGTGCCGGATCCCCTCGGCCGGGCGAGCAGCGGGTGGGAGTTCGAGCGTAGCGGCGGGCGAGCAGCGGGTGCGGAGTTCGAGCCCAGCGGGGGCCGAGCAGCAGGTGCGGAGTTCGGGCTCAGCGGCGGGCGGGTCAGGCGCCGGCTACCTGGCCGCGGCCGGCGCCCGCGGGCTCCGCGTAGCTCACCCCGGTCACCTGGTCACCGCGGTAGGTGAAGCTGGTCACGCTGGCCAGGGCGCACTGGCGGTGCCGCGGGTCGTGCCAGAGCCTGCGGCCTTCGATGGCGCGGCGGGCGACCCAGATCGGCAGCTGGTGGCTCACCAGCACCGCCTCGTGCTCGCGCGCCGCGGCGACGGCGCCGGACATGGCGGCCAGCATCCGCACGGCGATATCGCCGTAGGGCTCGCCCCAGGACGGCCGGAACGGATTCCACATGTGCCGCCAGTGCTTGGGGCGGCGCAGCGCCCCGTCCCCCACGCCGAACGTCATGCCCTCGAAGTAGTTCCACGGCTCGATCAGCCGGTCGTCTACCACCACATCGAGGCCGAACTGCGCTGCCATCGGCTCGGCGGTCTCGAGCGCCCGCTCCAGGGGCGAGGACCGCAGCACGGCCACGTCCCTGCCCGCCAGGAAGTCGGCGGCCGCCTTGGCCATCACCCGGCCGTCGGCCGACAGGTGGAACCCGGGGATCGTGCCGTAAAGCACGCCGCGCGGGTTCTCCACCTCGCCGTGGCGCACCAGGTGCACGACCGTCATGTCCGCCGGGTTCTCGCTCATGGCGCGCCCAGCCTATCGGCCCGGCCGACGGCGATCCCCGGCGCCCGGCACGCCGGCGTGCGACGAATGACTGGGGAGAGGCGTGGCGTAACTGGCGGTTATCAGGCCAGCACTTCGGCGGCCGCTCGGGCCGCGGCGGGCAGCGCGCCGGCGATCCTGTCGATGGCCGCGTCATCGTGCGCCGCCGACAGGAACCAGGCCTCGTAGCCGGACGGAGGCAGGTACACGCCGCGGCTGAGCATCGCGTGGAAGAACGCCGCGTACGCGGCGGACGACTGGCCCTTGGCCTGGGCGAAGTCGCGGATCTGGCCGTCGACGCCGAGGAACACCGAGAACAGGCTGCCCGCCTCCTGCAGCTGGAACGGAACCCCCTCGGCCTCCAGCGCGCCGGCCGCCAGCGCCGCGACCGTCGCGGCGGCCTTGTCCACCCGGGCGTAGACGTCTGGGGTGCAGGCCCTGAGCGTGGCCAGGCCGGCCGCCGTGGCCAGCGGGTTGCCGGACAGCGTGCCCGCCTGGTACACCGGGCCGGCCGGAGCCAGCTTTTCCATGATCTCGGTGCGGCCGCCGAACGCCGCGGCGGGCAGGCCGCCGCCCATGACCTTGCCGAACGTCGTCAGGTCGCCGGCCACGCCCTCGCGGCCGTACCAGCCGGAACTGGTGACACGGAAACCGGTGAGCACCTCGTCCATGATGAGCAGGGCGCCGTGGGAGTGGCAGAGCCCGGCGAGCAGCTCGTTGAAGCCCCGGGCCGGCGGGACCACTCCCATGTTGGCCGGGCAGGCCTCGGTGATCACACAGGCGATGTCGTCCGGCCGGGTGGCGAACACCTGGCGCACGGCCTCGGGATCGTTATAGGGCAGCACGATCGTGTCCGCGGCGGCCGCGCCGGTTACCCCGGGCGAGTCGGGCAGCCCGAACGTCGCGACGCCGGATCCGGCGGCGGCCAGCAGGGCGTCCACATGGCCGTGGTAGCAGCCGGCGAACTTGACCACCATCCGGCGGCCGGTGAAGCCCCGGGCAAGCCGCAGCGCGGTCATGGTCGCCTCGGTGCCGGAGCTGACCAGGCGGACCTTCTCCACCGGGGCGCGCGCTACCAGTTCCTCGGCCAGCTCCACCTCGCCCGGCGTGGCGGTCCCGAACGAGGTTCCCTTGCCCAGTGCCCTGGCCACGGCCTCGATGACGTCAGGATGTGCGTGGCCAAGGATCATCGGACCCCAGGAGCCGACCAGATCGACGTAGTCGCGCCCGTCCACGTCCGTCAGGTACGCACCGCTCCCCGACTCCATGAACACCGGCGTGCCGCCCACTGAGCCGAAAGCGCGCACCGGCGAATTCACTCCTCCGGGCGTGACGGTACGCGCCCGGGCGAACAGCTCGCCGGACCGGTCTTGTGTCATCAGGCAGTTCCCTCGCAGGCGTCGGCCAGGAATCCCAGCAGCCTGAGCCCGTCCAGCAGCGGCCCGCCGTCCGGCGGCCGCAGCCAGTGCGCCTTGACCAGGTTCCCGTCCCGGGACGGCGGCGCGAGCACGTAGCTGTTGCGGCAATGCCAGCGTAGCCCGGCCACCTCTGGGTTCGTCTCGGGCTCACAGTCCAGGTTGCAGGACCACCATTCGTCCTCGTCCGAGGGCGTGCCCCGGGTCGCCACAAAGAACAAGGCCCGGTTACCCGCGCTGATCGCGACGGGACCGGGCCGGACCGCTGACCGCTCCATCTGGGCGAGTGCCGCGGCTCCTGCATTGGCCGGGACGTCGAGGACATCGAATACCCGGCCGGTGACCAGGATGACGTTCGCCTCGGGCTGCGCCATCCACCAGTTCCCCACCACTACCGGATCAACGGTCGCCTGGGTCTGCCAGGCCGGCGATACCGGATGCGCTCCCGGCGCTGGACAGCCGACCCGGTCGCAGGAACAGGCCCGCAGCATTTCGTCGTGGCCCTCCAGCCGTCCGGCCGTGCCAGGTTGGGCCATTCGGCCTTGGCGCCCCGCCCGGCCGGGAAGACCTGTGCGGCCCGGAAGGCCCGAGCGGCCCGAAAGGCCCGAGCGGCCTGACCGGGTCGGCGGAAAGGCGCCGACGCACACCGGCCAGTCCATCGCGGCATACTCGGCGGCGGCGGCCGCCATGTGCGCGACGGCCTTGCGCCGGCTCCGGCGCGCTGCCGTCTCCACCATCTGCTCCACTCCTGGCCCAGCCCGCAAAGTGTATGCACCTGATAATGCCCGGACCATTCCCAGGCGCGCCCGCCGCCCCCGCGACGAGATACAGGTGTTGCGCAACAGAGATTGCAAAGTGATCAATGCACGGTGAACCACTGGCCGGGTGGTCGCGTCCACCCTTACCGCGCCGCCGTGCGGCTGCGCGGCGCTGCGCGGTCAGCTCAGGCGACGGGCCACCTCGGCGGCCCAGTAGGTCAGGATGATACTGGCGCCCGCCCTGCGGATCGAGGTCAGCGTCTCGATGATCACCCGGTCGCGGTCCAGCCAGCCGTTCGCGGCCGCGGCCTCCACCATCGAGTACTCGCCGCTGACCTGGTAGGCAGCGACCGGTACGTGCACAGCCGCGGCCACCTGCTTGATCACGTCCAGGTACGCGAGGGCTGGCTTCACCATGACGATGTCAGCGCCCTCGTCCACGTCGAGCAGCACCTCCCGCAGCGCCTCGTCACCGCCCGCAGGATCCTGCTGATAGGAGGCCCGGTCACCGAACCGCGGCGCGCACTCGGCCGCGTCCCGGAACGGCCCGTAGAACGCCGAGGCGTATTTGGCCGAGTATGCGCAAATCGCGACCTCGCTGTAGCCGGCCGTGTCGAGCGCTGCCCTGATGGCGGCCACCTGGCCGTCCATCATTCCGCTCGGCGCCACCACGTGCGCCCCGGCCGCCGCCTGGGCGACCGCGATCGATCCGTACCGCTCCAGCGTCGCGTCGTTGTCCACCTGGCCGGCCAGCGTGAGCATGCCGCAGTGACCGTGGTCGGTGTACTCGTCCATGCAAAGGTCTGCCATGAGCACGGTGTCGTCGCCGATCTCGTTGACCAGGTCGCCGAGGGCCAGCTGGACGATGCCGGCCGGATCGTCGGCGGCCGAGCCGCGCGCGTCCTTGGCGGCAGGGACGCCGAACAGGATGAGGCCGCCGACCCCGGCGCCCACTGCCTCGACGGCCGCCTTGCGCAGGCTGTCCCTGGTGTGCTGCATGACGCCGGGCATCGAGGCGACCGGCTGCGGCTCGTCGATGCCCTCCTTGACAAACATCGGCAGCACCAGGTCAACCGGGCGGAGGCTGGTCTGGGCGGCCAGGCGCCGCAGGGCGGCGGTCCGGCGGAGCCTGCGGGGACGGACAGCGGGGAATCCGGCGGCCATCGGTCTTCTCCTCACCTCGGCCTATACCGATGCTACGGCGGGCGCCGCCGCTCGGTTCACGCCGCCGTGCGGCGCTTCGCGGTCGCTACCGGATCCTGCGGCGTGCGCCGCGGCGGCGCTCGCTCGGCCTGCGCACCGGCTCGCCCGCCGCGATGGCAGCGTCGCGCAATCCCGCTCCGTAGTCAGCCAGCGCGTCCACGAGGGCGGTGACCGACGGGCGGGGCGCCATCACGTCCACCCTGAGCCCGAATTCGGCAGCGGTCTTCGCCGTCTCCGGCCCGATCACCGCGATCGCCGTCACCGCGTGTGGCTTGCCCGCGATCCCGATCAGATTCCGGACCGTCGACGACGACGTGAACAGCACGGCGTCGAACCCGCCGCCCTTGATGGCCTCACGGATCGGCGCGGGTGGCGGCGCTGCCCGCACGGTCCGGTAGGCGGTAACGTCCTCGGCCTCCCAGCCGAGGCTGGTGAGCCTGGCCAGGAGGGTCTCGGTCGCGATGTCGGCACGCGGCAGCAGCACCCGGTTGATCGGGTCGAGCACATCGTCGTAGGCGGGCCAGACGTCAGCCAGCCCCTCGGCGGACTGCTTCTTGTCCGGTACCAGGTCGGGCATGATGCCGAACTCGCGCAGCGACGCTGCGGTCTGCTCGCCGACGGCGGCGACCTTGATCCCGGCAAACGCCCGGGCGTCGAGGCCGTACTCCTCGAACTTCTCCCGCACCGCGCGGACCGCATTCACCGACGTGAACGCGATCCACTGGTACCTGCCGGTCACCAGGCCCTTCACGGCACGTTCCATCTGCTGCGGCGTCCTTGGCGGCTCGACGGCGATCGTCGGCACCTGCTCAGGTACCGCGCCCCAGGCCTGCAGCCGGCTCATCACCTCGCCGGCCTGCTCCTTGGTCCGCGGCACCAGCACCCGCCAGCCGAACAGCGGCTTGGTCTCGAACCAGGACAGCCCGCGCTGCGCGGTGACGCCGTCACCGGCTACGGCGACCGCGGGCCCGTGCGCGGTGAGCAGGCTCACCCCGGCGGCTTTGAGGTCGGCGGTGACGGTCCCGAGGGTGCAGACCACGGTGTGCTGGTCGGTCGTGGTGCCGTCCCAGGTGAGGGCGAACGGCGTGGTGTCGGCCCAGCCCGCCGCGATCAGCATCTTGGCGATGTCGGCCGGCCCGGTCTCGGCGCCCAGGATCACCAGGCTGCCCGGGCCGACCTGCACCCGGCTCACCTCGGAGGCGTGGATGATCCTGACGTCGCCGCTGGCGTCCGACGTCAGCGGGATGCCCGCGTAGGCGGGGACCGCGGTCGCTACCGGCACGCCGGGCACCACCTCGAACGGCACCCGGGCCTTCGCGCACACCGCCGCCTCGGCAGCGGCATGACCGAACAGGAGCGGGTCGCCGCGTACCAGCCGTACCACGTGGTGGCCAGCCTTGGCGGCCTTGACCAGCAGCCGCGGGTCTTGCGCGAGCGCGTCGGCGTCAGCGATCTCCGCCTCGGGGTCGGCCAGCTTGCCGAGCTGCGCCATCAGCTCCGGGTCTGCCACCACCAGGTCCGCCTGGGCGAGCAGCGCCGCTGCTCGCACCGTCAGCAGCCCTTCATCCCCTGGCCCTGCGCCGACGAACGCGACGCGGCCGACGCCCTGCTTCTCTGCCGCTTTGGTCCCGGCCTGCTTCACGGCTGGCTTCGCCGCCGTCCGGCTCGCAACATTCTCTGTCACGGGTGGGTTCACTAGTCATCCCCGTTGCTGATCTGTCCCGCTATCTCAGCGGACACGGCCGTATATCTTGCGGCACCACGCCGCAGCAGCTCGGCGGCTACCGAGCGGCCGAGGTACTCGGCCTCATCCGGAGGTCCGCTGGCGCTTGCCCGTAGTGCTGTCTCCCCGTCGGCCGCAACGACAACCGCACGCAGCCGCAATCCATCCGCCCCAGCGGCATACCCGCCTACCGGGGCGCTGCAACCTGCTTCGAGCGCGGCGAGCAGCGTGCGCTCCGCGGTGGTGGCGGCGTGGGTAGCGGGATCATCCGCGCACGCCAGCAGGTCTGCCAGGTCTGGCCTGCCGGACCGGCACTCCACCGCCAGGGCCCCCTGACCCGGGGCTGGAAGCATCTCATCGGGATCGAAGATCTGGGTCACCACGTCGAGCCGGTTGATCCTGGCCAGACCCGCGTAGGCGAGCACCACCGCGTCGACCTCGCCGGACGTGACCCGCCCTAGCCGGGTCCCGGCATTGCCGCGGACCGGAACCGGGCGCAGGTCCGGCCGCAGCAGCAGCAGCTGAGCGGCCCGGCGGGGCGACCCGGTGCCGATCGTCGCGCCCGGCGGCAGATCGGCCAGCTTTGCACCATCGCGGGCGACGAGCGCATCTCTCGGATCGTCCCTTGGCGGCACCGCCGCCAGCACGATGCCCTCTGGCTGCGCGGTGGGCAGGTCCTTCAGCGAGTGCACGGCGATGTCGACGTCGCCGTGCAGCAGGCTGGTCCGCAGGCCGCTGACAAACACGCCGGTCCCGCCGATCTGAGCCAGCTGGGCGCGGCTCACGTCACCGAACGTGGTGATCCCGACCAGCTCGACTTCGCGGCCGGTCCGCTCCGTGATCAGGCGCGCGACCTGCTGTGACTGCGCAATGGCCATCGGGCTCTTGCGGGTGCCGAGCCGCAGCGGCTGGGCATCTTGTGGCGGCGCGGTCACTTGGGCACCTCCCGCTCCGGACGCTCTGGCCAGTCGGGTGCGACCGCGTCCGCCCTGGCCACCGCCTGTACGGCAGCTGGATCCAGGTCGAAGAGCACTCGTAGCACCGCCTCGTAGGAGTCGCCGCCCGGCGAGCCCGCTAGCTCCTTAACCCGGACGGTGGGCGCGTGCAGCAGCTTATCCGCGATTCGGCGCATGGACTGGGCAATCTCACGACGGGCGCGGGCGTCGAGCCCGGACACGCGGCCGGCCAACCGCGCCAGCTCCGCGTCGACCACCTCGGCGGCCTTGGCTCGCAGCGCGACCACGGTCGGGGCGACCTTGGCGGCGCGGTCCTTGAACATGTGCGCGGCCAGTTCCTCGGCCACGATCCGCCGGACCGAGGCGACATCCTCCTCAGCGACGCCGCCGGGTCCTCCGACGCCGCCCGTCCCGCCGACCGTTTCCAGGCCGATCACGCTCACGCCCGGAAGGTCCGCCGCGCCGGGATCAACGTCGCGCGGCAGGGCGAGGTCGAGCAGGACGAGCGGCCGGCCGGCCGGCTCCCGCGACGCCAGCGCGGCCGCGACGGTGTCCGTGGTGATCACGTGGCCGGGTGCCCCGGTGCAGGAGACGACCAGGTCGGCGGCGGCGATCTCGGCGGCCAGCCCGGACAGGTCAACCGCGATGGCCGAGACCGTTGCCGCCAGCCGCCCGGCGCGGGCGCTGGTCCGGTTGGCCACGACCAGCCGGGCGGCGCCCATCCTGGACGCGGTGGCGACCGCCAGCGAGCTCATCGAGCCGGCCCCGACCACAAGCACCGAGAGGCCGTCGAGGGCGCCGGGTGAACCGGCCTCCGGCGCGGGCGGTGCGGCCCGGCCGCTTCCCGGGCCGTGCAGCCGCTGCGCCGCGGCGGTGAGCCCGACGCTCACCAGGCTCGCGCCCGCCCGGTCGATTCCGGTCTCGCTGTGCGCCCGCTTTCCGGCACGCAGCGCAAGCGAGCCGAGGTCGGAAAGGGAACGGCAGAGCGTGCCCTGATCACCCGCCTTGCGCAGAGCCTGCCGCACCTGGCCGAGAATCTGGCTCTCGCCGATCACCATCGAGTCGAGCCCGCAGGCCACCGACAGCAGGTGCTGAACCGCCCGGTCCTCGTAGTGCACGTACAGGTGCGGGGTGAGCTCGCCCAGCGGGAGCGCGGCGTGCCGCGCCAGCAGCTCGCAGATCCAGGACACGCCGGAATGGAACTTGTCAACCTCGGCGTAGACCTCGACGCGGTTGCAGGTGCTGACCACCAGCGACCCGGAAACATCGTCCGCGTGGGACACGTCGCGCAGCAGCTTGCCGAGCGCGTCACCGGTCAGCGCGGCCCGCTCGAGCGTGGCCACGGGCGCGCTCTTATGGCTGAGGCCGACCACGAGCAGGCTCATCTCGCCACCGCCCGGGCGGGCGCCGCCGACACCGCGGGCGCCGAAGTGACCGCCGGCGCGCCACCCGCTGGCGCGCTCCCGTTGACGCGCACCACCGCCCGCCGCTGGGCGTGGAACGCCAGGATCTGCAGCTCAATGGACAGGTCGACCTTGCGCACGTCGACACCGGGCGGAACGATCAGCACCACCGGCGCGAAGTTGAGGATGCTGGTGACCCCCGCGGCGACCAGGCGCTCGCAGACGGCCTGGGCGGCCGCGGCCGGGGTCGCGATCACGCCGATCGACACGCCATGCCCGGCGATTACCGACTCGATCTCGTCGGCATGCCTGACGACCTGGGATGCGATCCTGGTGCCCACGGTGAGCGGGTCCAAGTCGAAGATCGCCGCCACGCGGAACCCGCGCGACGCGAAACCGCCGTAGTTGGCGAGCGCGTGACCGAGATTGCCCGCGCCGACGATAATCACTGGCCAGTTCTGGGTAAGTCCCAGTTCCCTGGAGACCTGGTACACCAGGTACTCGACGTCGTAGCCGACGCCGCGGGTTCCGTACGAACCGAGATGCGAGAGGTCCTTGCGCAGCTTCGCCGAGTTAACTCCCGCCGCCGCGGCCAGCTCCTCGCTGGAGACGGTGGCGATGCCGCGGTCGGCAAGTGCGTACAGGGCCCGCAGATAGACAGGGAGCCGGTTGACCGTCGCCTCGGGGATACCGTGATGGCCGTTCTCGGTCATGGAACTGCGGGACATGCGTCGGCACTCCTGGGGGGATCGACGCCGGCGGGCTCGCAGGCTTGCGGCGCCCGCGTGCTTGGCATAACAGCCACGCTACGCCCTTGTGAACGC
>Ga0208725_1000163_pt1 | contig 15264 bp, 12 predicted proteins | sample MicForSoSWNH13_O_FD_188004 | JGI IMG/M metagenome (GOLD analysis project Ga0208725, IMG submission 188004) | Forest soil microbial communities from Harvard Forest Long Term Ecological Research site in Petersham, Massachusetts, USA - MetaG HF011... | ecosystem: Environmental > Terrestrial > Soil... | reverse complement strand
TAACACGTCTGCTGATCAAAGTCAGTAGTTCGGCGGATACTTGTAATTATCGGTACTGTTTCCGACTGGGGTGTCGCGCGAGCGCCCTGTCAATAGATAGGCCCGAGGCTGGAGCCGTTTACCCGCACAAGTGGGTCCAGTATGAACGCAGATGAACGCAGGCAACACCGAGAGGAAATAAAACAGGTACGGGTATTCCGACAAGGAATCTCACAACTGTGCGCCCGCAAAACAGGCTTAGGGGCTGAAGCCTAGCCCGTTCGAAGTTCGAATTTATGAGATGACTTTTTGGAGTGCGCTGCTGGGGCCCGGTCCTGCTTTGCAGGACTGGGCCCTTTTAGCGTCGAGGCTTTGTGCGCCTGCGGGTGCCGCTTTAGCGGCGGACTACCTCGAAGGTTAGGGTTGTGGTGTGAGTTATGCCGCCGCCTGTGCCGGTGATCGTGATCGGGTACGTGCCTACCGCAGCAGTTCTCGACACAGTTAGGAGCATGCTGGAGGTGCCGGAGCCTGGGGCGGCGATGCTGGCTGGCGTGAATTTGATGGTTACGCCAGTTGGTTCGCCGGTGGCGGAGAGGGCGACGGCTGAGTCAAAACCACCGGAGACGGCGGTGGTGACTGTGGCCGTGCCGCTCTGGCCTTGCCGCAGGGAGCCGGACGTGGGAGAGACGGAAATGGTGAAGGCGCCGGCTGTTGGCGCGGTCACGGTGAGTGCAACCGTCGCGGTATGAGTGATTCCGCCGCCGGTGCCGGATACGGTGATGGTATAGGTGCCGGCTACCGTGGTGGAAGCTACGGCCATGGTTAACGTGGAGCTGCCCGAACCGGGTGCGGCGATCGTGCTGCTGCTGAGGGTGAGCGTGACGCCGGTTGGTTGGCCGCTCGCGGTCAGCGCGATTGCGGAATCGAAGCCGCCGGAGACTGTGGTCGTGATTGTGGACGTGCCGTTGCTGCCCTGCACTACTGAGACGGATGCGGGCGAAGCGGTGATGGAGAACGCAGGTGACGTGCTGGTTGGAGCCAGCGCGTTGATCAGACCGACGCCGTTCGGGCTGCCCCAGCCGGTCACCAGGTCGTAGCCAACTTCCGCTGAAAAACTTCCCGACGTGCCGCTGGTGATGTCGTGAAAGTCCGTGGCATAGCTGGACGTTATATTCTGCTGGTAAATTGTTGGGTTGATGAAGCCAATCGTGGGATCGCCTTCGTTTGCTAGCTGCTGATTGACCAGCGCGACGTAGCCGGCCCACATCGGAGTGGCGAAGCTGGTGCCGCCGTATTCGTTGGCGGTGCATGTGGTCTGGTCGGCGCAAACGTAGAATGTGAAATTTGCGTTGGCGGCGACGTCTGGGCCGTTGCGCAGAGTGGTGGAGCCTTTGTTGGTCGAATTGATCACGCCGGAAAGCTGCTGCCACGACGGGATTGGAATGGAGTCGGGGGAGATGCCGCCGCCGCTGTCAGTCCACGCGGTTTCTGATTTCCAGGCGCCACCGGCGCTGGCAGTGACCAGGTCCGTGCCGCCGACGGAGACGATGTAGGCGTTATCCGCGGGCCACGCTTCATTGCTGGCGGACCAGGTGGACGAATCGCCGGAAGCCGCGAAGAAGTTCTGACCTTGCGCGGCCATTTTCTGGAAGTACGGGTTGAGCGTCGAAGGATCCGCGGGAGTCCAGCCCCATGAGCAGCCGATGGTGGTGGGGAGCGGGCTGTGCGTGGTCATGGCGCTGATGATGGCGGTGTCCACGGAGCCGATGTACATGACGAGGCTCGAGAGGCCGGGGGCCATGCCGATGGCTTGCGTCATATCGAGAGTTTGTTCGGTGTCGTCGCAATCGCCGCCGGCGCGGGTGTCAACGCAAGATGTGCTGGTGCCGTCGGTAGAGAGCAGAGTGATGGGGACATTATTAGTTTGGCCGACGTTTTTGTAATAGGTAGTCAGGTCTGCGAGGTCGGTGCCTAGAAATTCGAAAAGGCCGAGGTTCTGTCCTGCGCCGGTGAGCGCTGTGCCGCCGTAGTAGGCCGCGCGCATGTCGCTGCCGAGAAAAGAGGCGGATGGGCCCGAGCCGGTGGTGGCATGGGAGACGACGTCTTCTGCATTTATGCCGTGGGCTTTGGCGTAATCACTTCTCTTGACGTACATGGGATGCGGGATGGAGTAGTTGTCTAGACCGGAAACGTGCCAGAGCGCGAAAGACAGGCCGGTGGTGGGTTCGCGATCGGGCGCGTAAAAAATGCGATCTTCGGTGGGATGTTGATAGGTGCGCATGCTTACGCGGAAGGCAGCTTCGACGGCGGAGACGGGACCTTTAATAAGGACGTCCATGCCATCGCGCGTGCCGCCGGTGACTTCGAAGCCGTAGGATTTCAGGTAACGGACGACGGCGTCGTAGTTTTCTTCGGTGGGTCCAAACCTCGCGGTGAATTCCGGCACACTGAGGAATTGCCGGTAAGAAGGGCTGGAGGGATCGTAGAGTTCTTTCAGGAATGAATTCAGTCCTGCGGGATCGCGTAACGGGAGAACTACGTCGAGCGTCATGGTTTGATCCGGGGGCAGTTGGCCGATGGGCTTGGCTGCGCCGGTGCGGGTGACTTCGCGGACGTGACGGGTGGACATGGACTGTGCTTGGGCATTGATTGCCGCTACGGTTACGAGCGACAACAGCACAGCGATGAATAGCAGAAACCGATTGATTCTAGGAACCATCGTTTCTCCTTTTTGCGGAATTGTTGCTGAGGGGATCCTCGCGGATGCGAGGAGGCTGGGGTGCCCCTTTTGTGGAGGTAAGGTACCACCAGAGCGAGCGAAGGGGCGAGGAAAATTTGAGAATTATTTACGGATACGGAAAGTAGTTGGTACGTTTACTTACCGGCAAATGATCTCGTTTTGAGACTTTTGGTGGAATGCGTTCGGTGGTCTGCGAATGATTTCTCTGTTTAATCGCGGAATTACTTTCCTTTTTATTCGCTGGCGAAATGGACTTTTCCGCGAACCCATCCGGCGAGGCTGAACTATTTGCGTTTAGCGCTGTGGTTTCGAGGTGGGCGCGGAATTGGGAGCGGGGGTGGTGCTGGAGGCAGAGGTTGTGGTGGTAGCCGGCGGCGCGGCGTTTGTTGCGCTCGCGGCGGAAGTCGGCGTTGCGGCCGGGGCCGACGTTGCGGGCTTTGGGCTTAAGGGTTTCGGTGCGTCAACACCGGCGGTGCCGGATCCCAAGCCCAATTTTTGCAGGCTGGATGCGTCGATTTTGCCGCTGTTGCTCAGGCCGTTGTCAGACTGGAATTTTTGCATGGCGGAGATGGTGTTGGAGTCCCATTTGCCGTTGGGACTGCCTTGGTAGTAGCCGTTGCGGGCCAGGGCGGACTGAATTTCGGAGATGCGTTCGGGAGTGGGAGCTTTTTGCGTGGGTTCGCGTTTGGACGCGTGATGTTTCTTGCTGGATTTCTTTTTTGTGGATGCGGCGGTGGAGGAAGTTGTTTGCTGCGGCGCCGGCGCGGTGGCGGAAGCTGTGCTGGCGGCACGCGTGGTTGTGACGCACATGGTGGCGGCTAGCGTTAGGAGTAGTGACGCGGCGATCGGAAGCTTGGTCATTTTTCTCCGCTGCAGTTCCCTGCCGGGCGCGTTACGGCTTGCGTGATGTTGCGTCCGATGCGGGGTGCGTCCTCTTATTATGATGATTTTCCGCGCGGTCTCAAGCCGGGACGTGCGATGCGGCGCGTATCGAGCAACCGGCACTGAATTAGATTGGATGCGGTGGAAGGCGCAAGGTTTGTGTGGGCGGCGGCTGAGGAATCGCAGCGAGGCGTGCGTTTTCAGGTTGACATCTTACCTGAAGGCGCTACTATTCGGGTGACATGACTACCCAAGATACGAGAGAGCGGTTGGAGTTGCTGCAGGGCACGCTGGACCTGCTGATTCTGCGCACATTGATTTTTGGAGCGCAGCACGGCCAAGGCATCGCGCGCGCGATCCAGCAGACGTCTGACGAAGAGCTGCTGGTGGAGCACGGAGCGCTTTATCCGGCGCTGCAAAGGCTGGAGGAGCGCAAGTGGATTTCCGCGAAGTGGGGGATCTCCAGGAATAACCGCAAGGCGCGGTTTTATACGCTGACAGCGGCAGGCCGGAAACAATTGGTGCGGGAGACCAGCAAGTGGAACCGGTTGACGGCGGCGATCGGGCGCATTCTGGAATCTGAGGAGGGCTAGGCTATGTTCCAACGCACGCGGAAGGCGAGCGACTTCGGCGCTGAAATCGAAGCCCACATTGCGCTGGAGACGGAACGCTTACAGGAACAAGGGCTGAGCGACGAGGACGCGCGAACGGAGGCGCGGCGGAGATTCGGAAACGTGACGCGAGTGCAGGAGCGTTTCTACGAAGCCAGCCGCTGGCCTATGTGGGATCACTTCCAGCAAGACGTTCGCTATGCGGCGCGGATGCTGCGCAAATCGCCGGGGTTCACGGCAATCGCGGTGTTGACGATTGCGTTGGGCATCGGAGCGACAACGGCGATTTTCAGCGTCGTTGACGCTACGCTATTGCGCCCCCTGCTGTACCCGCATCCGGAGCAGTTGGTAAGCGTGGTGGACGATCTTCCCGGCGTGGGCGCACGGGACGTGGGCATGTCCGTTCCCGAATGGCATGATTTTGCGCGCTCTGGAATTTTTGAATATGTGTCGCCGACGGGGGGCGGGGATGTGAATGTGACAGGCTCGTCAGAGCCTACGCGGATTCTCTTCGAGACAGTGGGGCCGAATTATTTTGCGCTGCTGGGAGTGCCGACGGAATTGGGTCGCGCGTTTGATCCCGAGGATCAGACGCCGGGGTTCACTCTGGAAGTGGTGATCAGCGACGCGTTGTGGAAAGGCGCATTCGGAGGCGACCCGCGGATTTTGGACAGAGACATACGGCTGGACAATGATTTGTACCGGATTGTGGGAGTGATGCCAGCCAGCTTTCGCGACCCAGGACAAACTAGCGCGCAAAGGGGCACGCAGTTATGGGCCGCGGCAGGTTTTGCGGGGCCGCCTGCGCCTGAGCCGTTGCGCGCGTCGCATTTTCTTGCACCGGTCATTGCGCGAATCAAACCTGGGTTGACGATCAGCGAAGCGCAGAGCCGGCTGGACGCGCTGGTGGGATCGTTGCAGAAGGAGTATCCGCGGGATTATCCGCTGCAGAGCGCATGGAGGGTGCGCCTGGTGCCGCTGAAGCAGGCTGTGGTGGGTGATGTGCGCCAGTCATTGATATTGCTGCTGGGAGCGGTCGGATTGGTGTTGCTGATTGGCTGCGTAAACGTCGCGAATCTGTTGCTGGCGCGCGCGAGTTCGCGAGGCCGGGAAATGGCGGTACGCCAGGCGCTGGGAGCGGAACGGAAGAGATTGATGTGGCAACTGCTGACCGAAGGCTTGCTGCTTTCGCTGCTGGGCGGAGTCGTGGGCTTGGTGATTCTGTATTGCGCTAAGGGGTTTCTGCTGCAAATTGTACCGGAACGATTGCCACGATTGAACGAAGTGACGATCAACTGGCCGGCATTGCTTTTTGCGCTGCTGGCGACTCTGCTGGCCGGCGCGATTTTCGGCCTGGCACCCGCATGGCATGCCGCGCGGCCGGACTTGACGCGTATGCTGAAGCAAGAAGGGCGCGGCTCATCTGCGTCAAGAGAGCAGGCACGCACACGGCGTGCGCTGGTGATATCGGAATTTGCGCTGTCTTTGGTGCTGATGATTGCCGCGGGACTGCTGCTGCGCAGCTTTGCGGACTTGTTGCAGGTGCAGCTGGGATACAACCCGCAGAACGTTATGGCGGTGCGCACATGGCTGCCCATACCGAATGATCCGGCGACGGACATCTATCGAACACCCGCGCTGCAGGCGCCATTCTTACGCGAAGTATTGCGACGCGGCCGTACGCTTCCCGGAGTGGAAGAAATCGCCGTTGGTAACGTGGAGGCCCTGCCATTAGGCCACGAGCGGAGCGATCTGAACCTCTATCCGTTGATCATTAACGGGCGCGAGACACCCAGCAGCGAGGCGCCTTTGGTGGACGGCGCAATTGTTACGCCGGGATATTTTCACTTGTTGGGCATGACACTGCTGCGCGGCCGTCTGTTCGGTGAATCGGACAACGAGAGCGCGCCTCCGGTTGTGGTGATCAATGAGGCGTTCGCGCGGACCTATTGGCCCAATGAAAATCCGGTTGGCCAGCGGATCAAATTGCGGACTGCAGGGGATCGTGCTTCGCTTACATGGAACACGGTGGTGGGCGTGATCGCGGATGCGCGCACAGAATCGCTGGCGGATGCGAGCGCTCCGAGAATGTATATGAGCTTGTATCAGCGGACGGCTAAGGATTGGGCGATATTCGTGCGCGGGCAGCTCGATACGGCTGCGATTCCGGTGCAGTTGCGGGCACAAGTGCAGTCCGTCGACCCGGAACTTCCGGTTTTCGGTGCGCGGACGCTGAGCGACGTGTTTTCGGCGTCGCTTGCGGAGCGCCGCTTCTCGATGGAAATTGTGGGGCTGTTCGCACTGACGGCTTTGCTGCTGGCGGCGCTCGGAATTTACGGCGTGATTTCGTACATTGTGAGCGAGCGCACGCACGAGATTGGGATTCGTTTGGCGCTGGGAGCGCAGAGGCATCGCATACTGCAGATGATCCTGAGTCAAGGACTGGGGCTCGCGATTGCCGGAGCTGCGATAGGGTTGGTTGGCGCGGTGATCGTGGCGCATCTGATGGCCGGAGTGCTTTACGGTGTGCGGCCGACGGATCCTGTCACGTTTGTGAGTGTCGCGCTGCTGCTGATAGCTGTCGCGTTGCTGGCGTGTTATATTCCGGCGCGGCGAGCGATACGGGTGGATCCACTGGTAGCACTGCGCTACGAATAGTTTCTTCGCGTGTGGGGCGCGCAGCAGTGGGCGACGGAAGCTGCTGGTGGTGTGGGCAAATACAAATTGAGGAGAGAGACTGCGATGAAACGAATGCGAATCTTTGTAGTGATGCTGGCGGTATTCGGGCTTTCTGCGATTGCTTTGAAATCTGGGATGCGGAGCGCGGCAGCGTCGAGTGCGCCTGCGGCGGCGGTCACGCAACTGCCGACGCAGCCTCCGCCAACCATCGCTTCGGTGGTGGATAGCGAGATCAGTGGCATCGAAAAAGAATTTGTGGCGGCCGCGGAAGCGATGCCGGAAGACAAATTCAACTTTGCGCCGGAGAGTTTGAAGATTCCGGGGAGCGAGTACAAGGGCGTGCGCACGTTTGCTGGGCAGGTGAAGCACGTGGCCGTAGCCAATCATTTTCTTTGGGCGCCGCTTACTGGCGATACAGTGCCGGACGGTTGGGAGAAGGAGAACGCTCCTGAGAATTTGAAGAGCAAGGCTGAGATTATTCAATTTTTGAAGGAGTCGTTTGCGCTGGGACATAAGGCCGCGGCTACGTTGACCGCGGATAACATTTTGCAGAGCGCGGGGAAAAGCAAATCGACGCGGCTGTTCCTGGCGACATTTGGCGTGGCGCATGCTTACGATCACTACGGACAGATGGTGGAGTATTTGCGGATGAATGGGATCGTGCCACCGGCGAGCCGGGGAGCGTCGAACTGATTAGGAGGTTGAGTTTGCGGCGACAGTAGAGGATTGCTGCAAAGGCTCGGAGAAAAGCAAAAGATTTGACACAGAGCGCACTGCGGAAAACCGCAGAACACAGAGTAAGGATAACCGCGTACTGCGAATGCAACCGCAACGGCGCCTGCTTACAAAAAGCAGGCGGCCGCTGCCATTCGATCCCGCACAGCGGGCCTGTTTACGACAGGCGGGATCTCGGGATGAATCGCCCCGTAGCGCGATTTACAAATTCAAAGACAAGGTCCGGGGGACGCACTAGGATCCGCTGCGACGCCGATTTCCTGTCCGGTTAGACGAGGCAGATGTCCGGTACCACGGCGGTCTTGGCCATGTGTTCGCCCTCAAGAATGCGAACTTCATAGCAGGACTGAGCCGGACGAGCCTGAAGCACCTTCACGCGCGTGCCTGCCCGCACCATCAATAGTTTTTCCGCAGCGAACAGAAGCGACAACCCCAGATCGTCGGCGGCCGATTCGAGCTTCTGTTTCTCCATCATTGTTACTTCGTCAATCGGTAGCGTGAGAAAACCTCCGCCCGTTACATCTCGAAGCACGCACACTTTGCCGACTAAACCCTTCGGCGGCTTAGTTGGCAGTTGCAATGAAGTTGATGGATGGTCGGCGACGGAACCGACAAATCGGTAGCCGCGCCGCGGAAGGGTTTCGACGAACCGCGGTTTGCCGGCTTCGTCACCGAGAGCGCGCCGCAGCTTCTTGATAGCCGTGTTCAGGCTGTGCTCAAAGTCCACAAATGTATCTTCGGACCATAACCTCTGGCGAAGCTCTTCGCGGGTCACGAGCTCGCCGGGATGCTCTAGCAACAGGGTGAGAATTCGAAAGGGTTGTTCCTGGAGTTTGATTTTGCGGCCACTCTTGAACAGCTCGCCCGCGCGGAGGTCTAGAGCGTAAACGTCAAAGCGTAGGATTGCTGCACCGGGCGCCGGCTGCGGCATGGGTTCCTCGTTCCGAATATATACCACGGCAGGCCTCGCCAGGCTGGTGGACAAGCGGCCGCGATCGATTTCTTTTTGCGCAGTTCTTCAGTGACAAGTGATTTGAAAAGCGCTGGTTGGCGGTTCATCCGCAGTTCACTCGTAAGTCGCCGCCAGTGCATTGCGGTTTTCCGGGTGCGGGCCCAGAGTGAGCGCAACTCGACAGTAGGGCAATCAGAAAGGCTGCCGGGAATACGAAAAGGAAAAGGAGAAAGTCCATGACAAAGCAAATTCTTACCATGGCCGCTGCGCTGGCCTTTACCGCTCTTGCACCGGCGCAAAGTCACGCTCAGCAGGTCACGCAGGCTAACGTTCCCTTCGCGTTTCAAGTTGGGAACAAGAGCATGCCAGCCGGCGAATATCGGATTCAGCGAGCGCTTCCTTCGGACACCGCGCTACAGCTGATTCGACGCACGGATTCGTCTGCCTCAACATCCGTATTCACGAACGTTACGGAGAGCAGAGACAAGAATGCCCAACCAAAACTGATCTTTCACTGCTACAGCAACGAGTGTTTCCTGTCTGAGATTTGGGCCGGAAACGGTCAGGGAATGAAACTTGCGGTGCCGCGCCGCGAGAAAGAACTATCACGCGGCAGCTCGGAAAATGAACTGGCGGTGGTTTCACTGCCGCTAACCGTTACGCCATAAGGATCGCCAGTGCGCGGACCCTATTGCGTCTTTACGCGGTGTGATTTGACGAAAGTGGAACTGAACCTGAGCCGAAATAGAGACGGGAGGCATACGTAGTGTGGTGGGGCCTCCCGTCTTCTTCAAAGGAGATTGAAATGGAAACGGTAATTGGAGTGTTCGCATCGCGGGAACGCGCGGAAGAATGCGTGAAGCAGCTGCTTGGCAAGCACGTCCCGGAAGACACGATTGTTTTTCTGACTCGCTCTGAGTGTGAAGCGATGACGCTGGGCAAGAGTCTAGGAGCCTATGCAGGAGGGCTGGTGGGCGGAGCGGCCGGACTGATGTCTGGAGTGGTGGCTGCAACGATGTTTTCGATTCCAGGAATCGGGCAAGTGTTCGCGCTGGGAATCGGCGCGACGGCTGCACTGGGGCTTGCCGGCTCCGAAGTGGGCAAAATGCTGTCAGCACGGCCAAATTTGTCATTGGAAATGGCGATGGAAACTCCTCAGCCGACTCCCGGCGAAAAGGCGTGCCAAGATTTGACGTTCTTCGCGGAGGTCTTGCAGGAAGGGCGATCACTCATTGTAGTACGGACCGATTCGCAAGAAATCGCAAAAGTCGCGGCGGGAATCCTAGACCGCATGGGCATTAGCGAGCGATGGCGCTGGAGCATAAGAATGCAAACCGCGTCGCGACAAATCGGCGACATTTCGATAGTGGATGTGCGGGGAAGGATCACAGTTGGCGAAGGCAACATCATGCTTCGCGAGGTGGTAACGGGACTAGTGGAGAACGGGCACAAACGTATTCTTTTGAACTTGCAGGGAGTGGAATACGTGGACAGCGGCGGCCTGGGCGAACTGGTGAGGACGCATACGACGCTCCAGAAAGAGGGTGGCCAGCTGAAGATGGCAAATGTAAATCAACGAGTGCAAGAGTTGTTGAAGCTTACGAGCTTGCACAAAGTGTTCGACGTTCACAAGGACGAGGCCAGCGCCGTGCAATCGTTTGAGTTGCTGGCTACGGGAGCCAGCCGATAGCGGATCGATTTATCAGCGGGTTTGCGATTAAGCCAGCGGATGCGCAGCGTGGAGTTTAGTCCCAGAAATTGATCGGGTCGTTGAACTGAATGCCGATTTGTTTGCGGCCTTCGGCGTCGCGGAGGCTGTAAACGACCTGGGCTTCGGCGCGGGAGCCTTTGTCTTTGCGGCAGAGGACTACCGTGCCACCTTTTTCCACGGGGCGGCGGCAGAGGAGCGAGGCGCCATGGCGGCTGACGCTTACCGTCCAGGTTTCTTCGTGCCAGGTTTGGTGCGGATCTTCGCGACGGAGCCAGACCGCGATGGAGGAAACGGTGCGCGGGCTACGGCGAATGCGCTGGCTGAGTTGCGAAAGGCGCAGGAGAAAATCCAGGACGCTGGTTTTCATCTGCGCTCGCGTGAAGCGTGCGTCTTCTGCAGATTGTTCGACTGATTGCTCGGCCCGTCTCGTGAGCGCGTTTGCGGCTAGTGCTTCGGCCTGCTGGGTGCAGGTGGCGATGAAAGTTTTCAGCGCTTCGGTGGCGGCCGGGTCGAAGGGAAGATTTCTCAGGCGCTCGTTGCGCGATTCGATTTCCGCGATGCATGCGGGGAGGAAATGCTCGAAGCAGAGAGCGCGGCCGGCGAAGTCAATGGCGGCGGTGGCGTTGCAGGACGCGGCGGCGCACCAAGTGGGCTCGTGTAGGAGTTGCAGGTCAGGCGATGATGCGATCTGATTTTGCATTTTCGCGGCTCACGTTTACGGCTCTTGAGTCTTTTCAGCAATCGAAATTCATGGCCTCAGCGGCTAGAGCCGCTGCGAAATTGCGACGCCATGGCACGGCTGAAGCCGTGCCCTAACGAAAATCTCACCCTCGAATACGCTTCAAAGCCACAAACTGCAAAACATTCCGCGGTTTCCGACCGGCTCCAGTTCCCTTTCAGGATTTGGGGCGCTTGCCGATGCCTTTGGCCAGGTCGGAGATGGAGCTGCTTACGAATTCCAGGTGGCCGCGGCTGTAATTTGTTAATTCGGCGGCGAATTCGTTGGAGGTCGCGGCGGCCATTTGCTCCAGGGATTTTTTGGCGTTCTCGGCGATGCGATCGGACTGTTCGCTGAGGCGCGCTTGGGCTTCTTTTTCATGGCGCGCGGCGGCGGTGGAAATATTTTGTGCCGCCGAAGCGGTGGCGCCGCGGGCGGTGCGTTCGAGTTCCTCGCGAGCCTCGTCGAGGCGGGCGCGCATCACGACTTCGAATTGTTTTTCCAGGCGCTCGCAGGTTTGTTCGATCTTGGCCTCGGATTTTTCCTCCGAAGCAACTAAGGTTTTTTCGATCTCTTGCTGGCGCTTGGACAAGCTACCGGCAACTTCGCGGGCATCCTGGAAAGTGGGGGCTAGGCGATCTTTCAGGCGCGTGACGATGCGCTCAACGGCGTCCTGCTGAATTGTTTCCAGAGTTTGGTGCAGGCGGTCGAGGGCGTTAGTAACGAGCGTCGTCGAGAGCATTTCGGCTTCGCGGTGACGATCTTCGATACGCTGGAACGAGCTGCCGAGTTCGGATTCGATCCGTTTGGTCCAGCGGGCGTGAAGAGCTTGGGCGTTTTCCTGTCCGGCGCGCTGGACTTCTTTGATGCAGGTTTCAGCCCATTCCGCGGCTTGCGAGGCCGCGATTTCGATCAGGACGCGCTTTGCTTCGTCGCGCAGGCCGGAACGAACGTCGTTGAGCAGCATCGCGGCTTTGTCGCGAACCGCGGCGACGGCTGCGTCGGCGATCATTTCTTCCATTTGCTGCTGGAAATCGCCCATCAAGTTGCCAACGGTACGTTGCGCGGTGGTGGCACGCGATTGCGCGGCGAGAGCGTCAGACGCCGAAGTGATTTTGGCGGGTCCCGGTTTGGGCGGGGTGGTGACGGCCAACTCCGGATGCAGAACCGCGACGTGCTTCAGTTGCACGGGTTCGGGGCTGCGTTTGCGCTCGCCGTTGAACTGCAGCCAATCTTCTGGAGGCGCCGGGATCTTCCAGATATTTTGCGGATTTTCGAATTCAACCGCGGTGTATAAAGGACCGCCGGATTCGGCATCGCGCTGGATCCACTTCACGCGGCCGCGCGTGGTGATCTTGGCAGAGTTTTCTTTTTCGGGATGCAGCTCGAGGGTAACCATGGCGTCGGGCAAGACTTGATACTTGGACGGATATTTACAGCCGTGGCAGCTGATGGTGAGCGTTGAGACCTTCTCGGTGTAAGGTCCGCGGCGCGCGTCAACGCCCGAGACGGTGACAAGCACCGCTTCGTCGCGACGTGTGCTGCGGCGTGCTGCACGGAACGAATTGCCGGCAGCTGAAGGGTTCGCCATAAGTTCCCCTTGGAGGCTGGACGTATAGAATAGGGCAACCATGTTCGCAGGAAGTGGGAAAGGCGGAGCGGTATTTTCAAAGGGTTACTGTCCTTATGGGCAGGGTGGTTCGACGTGTGTTCGCCTCTACGCGGTTAGCTGAAGGGAGGTTTCGATGGGGAAAGATTTACCGGCGCGGCCGAAGGCTTGGTTGGCTTGGAGTAGTGGGAAAGATAGTGCTTGGGCTTTGCACACCGTGCGCGAGGCTATGTCATTCGATGTGGTTGCGTTGCTGACCACTGTGAATCGCACGCACGGGCGCGTGGCGATGCATGCGGTGCGGCGGAGTTTGCTGGAAATGCAGGCTGCTGCGAGTGGGTTGCCCTTGGTGACGGTTGGCATTCCTTCGCCGTGCTCGAATGAGATTTATGAGCGCGCGATGAGTGAAGCGATGGCTCGGGCTGCGAGCGAGGGAGTGCGGCATGTTATTTTCGGGGATCTTTTTTTGCAAGATATTCGGGATTATCGGGAAAAGCAGCTGGCGCGGTGTGGGATGACGCCGGTGTTTCCTTTGTGGGGGATGGAGACGGGCTCGCTTGCAGAGGAGATGATTGCCGGCGGGTTGCGTGCTTATTTGACTTGCGTGGATCCGCGGCAGTTGGAGCGCGGGTTTGCGGGGCGGCGGTTTGATGCGGAGTTGCTGGCGGATTTGCCTCGCGGCGTGGATCCTTGCGGGGAAAATGGGGAGTTTCATACTTTTGCTTGTGCGGGGCCGATGTTCATTGCGGACGTGCCGGTTACGGTGGGCGAGATTGTGGAGAGGGAGGGGTTTGTGTTTGCGGACATTTTGTCGGCGAGCGCGGCGCGACGTTCGTTCGGTCCCGAAGAAGGTGGAATATCGGCGAAGGAGATTTGAGTGCAAGCAGCCCTCTGCAACAAGATTCGCGTTTCGCTGGCAGCTCTGATCGTCGTGGCTACGTGCCTAGCGACGTCCGCGCAGCAACCGCCGCTCGATGAATTGGCGCGGCGGATGGCGGACTCGCTCGAGCAGGCGAAACAAAAGAACGTCGCGGTTTTTGGTTTCGTTGGACCAGATGAAACGGAAGCTCTTGGACAAAAGATCGCAGGCGATTTTCGTGAAGCGCTGGTGAGGTCGGCACACAGGTTTCGAGTGGAAGATCTGTCGCATCTGCTGGAAATCCTGGGAAAAACGAGCGCCTGGTCCGCGAGCGTAGACGACGCGGACACGGCGGCGTGGTTCCTGAGGGATTCGGATGTGGACACTGCAATCCTGGGAACAGTGTCAAGCGAAGACGCTGGACTGCACGTACGTGTGCGGGCCATTCGCGAGCGAGACGCGCAGCAAATTGCAGAGTTCGATACGGTCGTGCCTCTGACGGACGATCTGAAGCAACTTATTGGCAGAGCCGCAGGCCGCGAATTTGCAAACTGGCCCAAGGGCGGAAAGAACGGGTATTCCTCGCCGATTTGTGTCTCCTGCCCGAAACCGCAATACCTGGGGCGCCCATTGGGCCGCAGGATCGAAGGCACGGTTCTTTTGGAAATTTCGGTGGGAGAAGACGGGCGCGCGAGGCATATCAGAATCAAGAAAGCGGCACCCTACGGAATGACGGAGAAGGCGATCGCGGCCGTCCAGACATGGCGATACAAACCGGCGACGGGTCCCGACGGAAAAGTTGCGGCAGTGAGGGAAACGGTCGAGATGAATTTTCTCTTTTACTAGCATTTCTGCAAACATGCCTCGAAAGCAACTGCAACGGCTGCCCGGTTAGATAAAACCGAACCGGCCGCTACAAATCGAACAGCAACGTCGAACGCAAAGCGCCGACGGGATGCCGGCGCTGCGAGCCGCAACGACACACAGCTAGGAGTGGCGGTGCCACGAGAACCGATCCGCGCGGAACTGAACGTTACTGGGCCAGGATTGTTGGGACTGCGCCTGCCAAGAACAATGTCAGGACGCGGTCGCTATCGCTGTGGCGGGCTACTTTGAATAGGACGTCTGAGCCAGGATGGAGCTTGGCCATTTCGGCCTTGTAGTCGGCCAGGCTGTTGATGGGGGTGTGATTGATTTCGGTGATTACGTCGCCGCGGGCGAAGTCAACATCCTCGGCGAAGCTGGCTGGTTCGACTTCGGTGACTACCACGCCGGTGATTTTGGACATGCCAAGTTTGCGCGAAAGATCGGGGGTCAGTTCTTCTACGTGCAGACCCAGCTGGCCCGGCGTGTCTGACTCGTCCGGTTGATCCTCGGCGGCTTGCGCTACCTGCGGGAAAATTTTGGAGCGATCAGCGACGAGAAGCGCGACGTCTTTCGTCTGCTTGTTGCGAACGTAGCGCACCTGCACGGTTTGGCCGATGACGGTTTCCGCGATGGGATTTACGAGATCGGCGCCGGTGTGTACCGCTTGGCCGTTGATATTAGTGATGACGTCGCCGGGTTGCAGGCCGGCTTTATCGGCGGGGCTGCCCGGCTCGACGGCTTCGACGACGATGCCGTAGGGGACGCCCAGTTCTTTCAGGAGCACGGGATTATTGCTGCGATCTTCCTGGAAGGTGATGCCAATGGAGCCGCGAGTGACTTTGCCGTTGGTGATGAGCTGATTGTAAACGCTGATGACGGCGGTGGACGGCAGCGCGAAGCCAACACCTTCGAAACCACGGCT
>Ga0208725_1000162_pt1 | contig 15335 bp, 12 predicted proteins | sample MicForSoSWNH13_O_FD_188004 | JGI IMG/M metagenome (GOLD analysis project Ga0208725, IMG submission 188004) | Forest soil microbial communities from Harvard Forest Long Term Ecological Research site in Petersham, Massachusetts, USA - MetaG HF011... | ecosystem: Environmental > Terrestrial > Soil... | reverse complement strand
GCGAGGCAATGACTGACATAGAGCGGCTCCCCTACGACGTCGTGGTGGTCGGGGCAGGAGGCTCGGGACTGCGTGCGGCGATCGAGGCCCGTCACGCGGGCAAGAGGACCGCGATCATCTCCAAGTCGCTGTTCGGCAAGGCACACACGGTCATGGCCGAGGGCGGCTGCGCCGCCGCGATGGGCAACTCCAACCCCCACGACCACTGGCAGGTCCACTTCCGCGACACCATGCGCGGCGGCAAGTTCCTGAACAACTGGCGGATGGCCGAACTGCACGCCAAGGAGGCACCGGACCGGGTCTATGAGCTCGAGGCCTGGGGCGCGCTGTTCGACCGCACCAAGGACGGCCGGATCAGCCAGCGCAACTTCGGCGGTCACCAGTACGCCCGTCTGGCCCACGTGGGCGACCGCACCGGGCTGGAGATGATCCGGACGCTGCAGCAGCGGGTGGTTGCCCTGCAGCAGGAGGACGCCCGCAGCCACGGCGACCCGGAAGCGATGATCAAGGTCTTCGCTGAGACCACGATCACCGAGCTGATGAAGGACGGGGACCGGATCGCCGGCGCGTTCGGCTATATCCGTGACAGCGGGCGGTTCGTCTTCTTCGAGGCGCCCACGGTGATCCTGGCCACCGGCGGGATCGGGAAGACGTTCAAGTACAGCTCCAACTCCTGGGAGTACACCGGGGACGGCCACGCGCTCGCGCTGCTGGCCGGGGCCACGCTGCTGAACATGGAATTCGTCCAGTTCCACCCCACCCACATGGTCTGGCCGATCTCGGTGCGCGGGCTGCTCGTCACCGAGTCGGTCCGCGGCGACGGCGGCGTGCTGCGCAACTCCGAGGGCAAGCGGTACATGTTCAACTACGTGCCCGACGTGTTCCGGGCGCAGTACGCGGAAACTGAGGAAGAGGCCGACCGCTGGTACACCGACCCGGACCACAACCGGCGCCCGCCGGAGCTGCTGCCCCGGGACGAGGTGGCGCGGGCGAACAACGCCGAGGTCAAGGCCGGGCGCGGGTCGCCGCACGGCGGCGTGTTCCTTGACATCGCCTCCCGCCGGCCGGCCGAGGAGATCCTGCGCCGCCTGCCGTCCATGTACCACCAGTTCAAGGAGCTCGCGGACGTCGACATCACCAAGGAGCCAATGGAGGTCGGCCCGGCCCAGCACTACGTGATGGGCGGCGTGGAGGTCGACCCCGACACCGCCACCTCGATCGTGCCCGGGCTGTTCGCGGCCGGCGAGGTGTCCGGCGGCATGCACGGCTCCAACCGGCTCGGCGGCAACTCCCTGTCCGACCTGCTCGTGTTCGGCCGCCGTGCGGGCATGGGCGCCGCGCAGTACCTGGACTCACTGGACGGTGCCCGGCCGACCGTGAGCGACGCCGATCTGGCTGCCGCCCGGGACGAGGCGGTCGCGCCGCTGGAGCGCTCCGGCGGCGAGAACCCGTACACGGTGCACGCCGAGGTCCAGCAGACCATGAGCGACCTGGTTGGCATTATCCGCAAGGAAGAGGAGATCAAGGCGGCGCTGGCCGAGCTGGAGAAGCTGCGCGCCCGGGCGGCGAACGTCAGCGCCGAGGGCGGCCCGGCGTACAACCCCGGCTGGCACCTCGCCCTGGACCTGCGCAACATCTTGCTGATCGCGGATTGCGTAGCCCAGGCGGCGCTGGAGCGCCAGGAGAGCCGCGGCGGCCACACCCGCGACGACTTCCCCGGGATGTCACCGGAATGGCGCAAGGTCAACGTGATCTGCACGCTGGACGGCGACCGGGTGGCGCTGAAGGAGCAGCCCATGGCCCCGATGCGCGAAGACCTGCTGGCCCTGTTCGACCGGGGCGAGCTGGAGAAGTACTACACCGATCAGGAATTGCCGCCGGACACCGAAACGGCATCGCCGCCGGCCAGCGAGGAGAAAAGCTGATGGGCGAGAAGGTAGCGCTCCGGATCTGGCGGGGCGACGGCGGGCAGGGACAGCTGACCGACTATCAGGTCGAGGCCAATGAGGGCGAGGTCCTCCTGGACATCCTGCACCGGCTGCAGGCCACCCAGGCGGGTGACCTCGCGGTGCGCTGGAACTGCAAGGCCGGCAAGTGCGGATCCTGCTCGATGGAGATTAACGGGCGCCCGCGGCTGGCCTGCATGACCCGCATGTCGATCTTCGAGCCCGGAGAGCCGATCACGATCACGCCGCTGCGGACGTTCCCGGTAATCAGAGACCTGGTGACGGACGTCTCGTTCAACTACGCAAAGGCCCGGCAGATCCCCTCGTTCACCCCGGACCCCTCGATCGGGCTCGGCGAGTTCCGGATGCAGCAGGTGGACGTGCAGCGGTCCCAGGAGTTCCGCAAGTGCATCGAGTGCTACCTGTGCCAGAACGTCTGCCACGTGATCCGCGACCACCCGGAGAACGAGCGGCCGTTCGCGGGCCCCAGGTTCCTGATGCGGATCGCTGAACTCGAAATGCACCCGGCCGACACCGCCGACCGCCGCGAGATCGCGCAGGACGATTTCGGACTCGGTTACTGCAACATCACCAAGTGCTGCACCGAGGTCTGCCCGGAGAACATCAAGATCACCGACAATGCGCTCATCCCGATGAAGGAACGCGTGGCCGGGCGCAAGTACGACCCGCTGGTCTGGCTCGGATCCAAGATCGGCCGCCGGCCCCGCGGCGCCCATGACACCCCGGCCGTCCCCGGTAAGAGCTGAGCGACCCGCCAGCTGCGGCGGAGCGAAGATTCCGTTAACACGTAGCTTCGTTCTGGCCTGGGGTCCCGCCAGGCGTCCTGCTCTGCCTGCCGAAGGGCCTGACCGCATCCCGAAGGCCGAACGCTTGATCATGGAAATTCGTGATCGGTTGGGTCCGGCGGGACTTTTCGCCGGCGGGAGTCCGTACTATGAAGCCTGCGCGCGGGCGCTTGCGGGCTCATGGGCAGCGGCGCGCAGTCCCCAGGACCAGCAGCGGGAAAGGCCGCTATGTCGCACATGACGTACCTTGAGGCCTCGGTTGTCGGCCTCATCCAGGGCGTGACCGAGCTGTTTCCGGTGTCCAGCCTCGGCCACAACGTCCTGATCCCGGCGCTGATCGGCGGCAGTTGGGCCAGCGACCTTAATGTCGCCGCGCCCGAGTCCCCTTATCTGGCGTTCATCGTCGGGCTGCATGTCGCGACCGCGATCGCATTGTTGATCTATTTCTGGCGCGACTGGGTCCGGATCATCGGCGGCTTTTTCAGCTCGATCAGGGACCGGGAGATCGCGACCGTCGACCAGAAGATGGCCTGGATCATCATCCTGGCCACGGTCCCGGTCGGACTGGTCGGTGTCGCGTTCGAGCACGAGTTCCGGGTGCTGTTCGGCAAGCCGATCAGGGCGGCGATTTTCCTGCTCATCAACGGCCTGATCCTCTACGCCGGGGAGCGGTTCCGGACGAAGAAGTCGCTGGCCGCCGATGCGGAACTGGCCGCCGAGAGTGAGCCGGCCAGCGCGCAGGCGGTGGTGGCCGATGCCGTGATGGCTGACTCTGTCGCCGCAGACACCCGCCCCGCGCATGGTGCCGGCAGAGCCGGGGTCGCGGCGCACGCCTCAGGTCAGCGGGCCGTGCGGCAGCAGGAGGCCTCACGCGCGGTCCAGGCCGACCGGCGGCTGGCCACGATCGGCAACTGGCAGGCACTGATCATCGGGTCGGCGCAGATACTCGCGCTGCTGGCAGGGATCAGCCGGGACGGGGTCGTGATGGTGACCGGCATGTTCCGCGGCCTGTCCCGGCAGGACGCGGCCCGCTTCTCGTTCCTGCTCGCCACGCCGGTGATCCTCGCAGCCGGGGTGCTCAAGGTCCCAGACCTAACCGGCCCGCTCGGCAACGGGATCCACGGGCAGGTCCTGGTGGGCAGCATCCTGTCCGGTGTTGGCGCCTACGTGTCGGTGCGCTACCTGATGAAGTACTTCCAGACCCGCACGCTGACCCCGTTCGCCATCTACTGCGTGGTGTTCGGTCTGGGCAGCATCATCTACCTGTCGGTGAAATAAGCGCCTGGCGGCCGCGTTCCGGGACGCTCGCGCCTTCCGCGCGGGTCACCCCGCCGAGGGAACCGATTCGCCCCGGGAACGGCGGGCGCGCGTGCGGGCACGCTCCTTGGCGTCGAGCACGGTCTTGCGCAGCCGGACCGTAGACGGCGTCACCTCGGCGCACTCACCGTCCGCGCAGAACTCCAGTGCCTGCTCCAGCGACAGCAGCCGCGGCGGGATCAGGCGTTCGAGTTCCTCACCGGACGACTGGCGCACGTTGGTCAGCTTCCGCTCCTTGGTGATGTTGACATCCATGTCGTCGGAGCGGGAGTTCTCGCCGACGATCATCCCCTCGTACACCTCGGTCCCCGGCTCCACGAACATCGTGCCCCGCTCCTGCAGCGAGAACATCGCATACGGGGTGGCCGGACCGGTCCGGTCGGCGACCAGCGACCCGGTCGGCCGCATCCGCATCGGTCCCGACCATGGCTCGTAGCCCTCGAAGACGTGGTGCGCGATGCCGGTTCCGCGGGTATCGGTCAGGAACTGGGTGCGGAAGCCGATGAGCCCGCGGGCCGGGACCACGAAGTCCAGCCGCACCCAGCCGGTCCCGTGGTTGGTCATGTTCTCCATCCGCCCCTTGCGCTGGGCCAGCAGCGACGTCACCGCGCCGACGTACTCCTCGGGCACGTCCACGGTCAGCCGCTCCACCGGCTCATGCCTGGCCCCGTTCACTTCGCGGATCACGACGGTCGGGCGGCCGACGGTCAGTTCGTAGCCTTCTCTCCGCATGGTCTCGACCAGTACGGCGAGGGCGAGCTCGCCTCGGCCCTGCACCTCCCAGGTGTCCGGGCGCTCGGTGGGCATCACCACGATCGACACGTTGCCGACCAGTTCCCGGTCCAGCCGGTCCTTCACCATCCGCGCGGTGACCCTGCTGCCCTTCTCCCTGCCGACCAGCGGCGAGGTGTTCACGCCGATTGTCATCGAGATCGCCGGCTCCTCGACGGTGATCAGGGGCAGCGGCCGCGGGTCGTCCACGTCCGCCAGCGTCTCGCCGATCATGATGTCGCCGATGCCGGCCACCGCGATGATGTCACCGGCCGACGCGGATGCCGCAGGCACCCGTTCCAGCGCCTCGGTCCGGAACAGCTCGGTGATCTTGACCCGCTCGATGGAACCGTCCCTGCGGCACCACGCCGCCTGCTGGCCCCTGGTGATCTTCCCGCTGTATACCCGGCAGAGCGCGATCCGGCCCAGGTAGGAAGACGCGTCGAGGTTGGTCACGTGCGCCCGCAGCGGCTCCTCCGGGTCATAGGACGGCGCGGGCACAGTCTCCCGCAGCATCGCAAACAGCGGCTCGAGGTCGGGCGAGTCGGGCAGCGTACCGTCCTCCGGCCGCTGCAGCGAGGCCCGCCCGGCGCGCGCCGACGCGTAGACGATGGGGAACTCGATCTGCTCCTCGGTGGCGTCCAGGTCGAGGAACAGCTCGTAACAGGCGTCCACGACCTCGGCGATCCGCGCATCCGGCCGGTCCACCTTGTTGATCACGAGGATCACCGGCAGCCTCGCCTCGAGCGTCTTGCGCAGCACGAACCTGGTCTGCGGCAGCGGGCCCTCGCTCGCATCGACGAGCAGCAGCACCCCATCGACCATGGAGAGCCCGCGTTCCACCTCGCCTCCGAAGTCCGCATGGCCCGGCGTGTCCACGATGTTGATCGTCAGACCGCCGTGCGTCACCGCGGTGTTCTTGGCCAGGATCGTGATGCCCTTCTCCCGCTCCAGGTCGCCGGAGTCGAGCACCCGGTCGGCCACCTGGGCCCCGACCCGGAACGCGCCCGACTGCCACAGCATCGCGTCGACCAGCGTGGTTTTGCCATGGTCGACGTGCGCGACGATCGCGACGTTGCGCAGGTCATCGCGGGTGGCGAGGCGGATCGTGGAAGTGGGCATGCGGGAAAGGCTCCGTAGTGGAAAAAGGGATGCGCCGGAAGTACGGCGCTGTCAGTTTATTCGCTCGTAGATTCACAACGCTAATTGAGCTCCAGGTCTTCCGCGCAAGCCGCTCAAGCCCGGGCCAGCATCGCGGACAGCTTGAGGCCAACGCCGTCGCTGACATCATCCTCAGCCAGGATGAGCAGGAGGTCCTCGCGGCCGCCGCCAGTGGGTTCGTGAATCGCCGGGCGCGGGGCTGCGTCGCGGTTAACAACTAGAATGTGTGTTCGACATTGGATAGGGTGATGGCGTGGCAGCGTACGTTCCGGCTGGGTGGCCGACCGGGGTTCATCCGCCCGGCAGCAAGGAATTCGAGCAGACGGCGGTGGCCTGGCTGCTCGACGTGGTGCCACCCGACTACCGGCTGCACGGGGTGCTGCGCAGGCACCCGGTGGCGCTGGCCGCGCTGGCCAGGCATCACCTGGCTGCATGCGTGGCCGGCGCCCGGGAGGGCTACCGTACGGCCCGGGCGGAACTCGGTTCCGACTTGCCGCCAGCCAGCCTGGACGCCGTGCTTGACGCCTACCGCACCGAGGGCAGGAGGCTGGTCGAGACCGCACGTGCCGTGGACCTGGTCGGCCGGGCGCTGCGCGGCGAGGTCTTCGCGCCGCAGCTTGCTGGCACCCAGGACGAGGGACGCAGCCCGGCGAACCGGCGCGGCGGGAGCGGTCAGCGGCCCCGCGGCGGGAAGCGGGCCGACGCCAAGCAGCCGACAGACGCCAAGCAGGCGGCCAAGGCCAACCAGCCGACAGACGCCAAGCAGGCGGCCAACGCCAAGCACGCGACGGACGCCAAGCAGCCAGCCAGCGCCAAGCAGGCGGCCAGCGCGAGGCAGCGGGCCGCCAGGCCTCGCGAGGTTACGCCGGCCAGGGAGCGCTGAGTCTGGCCCGCTCGAGCACTGGGGCCGACCGGTCGGCCAGGTCCTGCAGCCGTGAGGCGTCGCTCTCGCTGAACCGGCCAGGCTCTGCGGCGGCGGCCGCGAGCAGGCCGGTTACCTTGCCGTCGACCATCAGCGGGACCGTCACCAGCGAGAGCGCTCCGCGAGCGAGGGCCCTGGCCGCGCTGGCCGGGAGCCCGGCCCTGCCCGGTGCCGACTGGCCGGCTTCGGCCGCGGCGGCGCGCACCCGCCGCTCACCGCCCTTCCCCGCATGCAGCAGGTAGGCGGTGTCGGCCCCGATGACGTCCCGCGCCGACTCGACCGTGCTGACGAGCAGGTCGTCGAACCCGGCCGTACCGGGGCTTTCTCCGGTTCGGGGAGCCGGGACGTCCGGGTCGGGCGTGTTCTGCGCTGGCCGGACGGCCGCGGCATCCGGCTGTTCGGGGACGGAGACAGCGGGCGGGGCCGGGGCGGACGGCTGGCCCAAGCCAGTGAGGTCCAGCCGGAACCACACCGCCTTGGCCGCCCGGACGTACGTCACGCCCCAGGCCGAGGCGAGTTCAGATGGCAACTGCAGCCCGCGGCCGTTGGTCCGCTCGGCCGCTTCCGCTGCGGTGTGCGGCCGGTCCGGGCGCAGCTGGACCGGGCACCGGTCCAGCACCGCGATCTCCACCGCCCCGTCCGAGAGATCTCCCAGTAGCCTGCAGGTGACCTGCACGGGCGTGCCCGCATGCAGCACCGCGTTAGTGACGAGCTCGCTGGTCAGCAGCACCGCGTCGTCCACGAGCGCATCCCGCTGGGCCCGCTCGGCACGGTCGCCAGGACCGCCGTGGTCCCGGGCCAGCTCCCAGGAGCGCAGCGTGTCGCGCACGAAACGACGCGCCGCCGCGGCGGCCGCGGGCACAGGCTGGTAGGCAGCCGTCGCCACGAGATCGTCTCGTGCCTCTAAGTAAACCATCGATTACCCATCGTGACAGAATCGCGGGCTCGTTACCGCTAGAAGCGGCAGGCCGATTCAGCCCGCTGGGCGAGACCAGCCGGTCCCCGAGACATACTCCCGGACAATCCGGGCCGGAACGCCCGCGACGACGCAGCGGTCGGGCACGGTACCGCGCACCACGGACCCGGCCGCGACGACCACGTTCTGGCCGATGCTCGCGCCGGGCAGAATCACGGCCCCGGCGCCGAGCCAGGTGCCCGCGCCGATGGATACCGCGGTGTTCACCGGCCACTGCCGCCCGATCGGCATGTCGGGGTCGGCGTAGCTGTGGTTCTGATCGGTGATGTAGACGTACGGGCCGGTGAACACGTCATCACCGATCACGATCGAGTAATGGGCCACGATGTGGCTGCCGCGCCCGATGACGCAGCGGTCGCCCACCCGCAGCACCGGCTTGTCGCCAAGGTCGTGACCGGGCATCATGCCAGCGCAGAGCGTCACCTGCTCCGCGATCATGGTCTCGTCGCCAACCTCGATCCAGCGCTCGCCGAACACCGCGCCGGTCGGGAACGCCATCAGCGAGCGCGGGCCGAACGCCGCGAATTTGCGGCCAGCCGGGGACTCGGCGGTGATGGTACCGGCCTGCCGCATGGCTCGCCAGGCGACATGCACCGAGGCGAAAAGCGCCTCACGGCTCCACCGGCCAACCGTGCGCCTCCAGGACATGGCCGATAACGGTACCGCTTATCCCAGTCCGGCATCCCGCCAGCCCGCCCGTCGCCGCCCGTTCCGGCCGCGCCGAACGGTGTGAAGGGTCCCATGCTGGTGAAACAGCAACAGCAATCTTCCGCTGATCAAGATCATCCGGCGGCGGCCGGCGGCCGGTCATCCCGATAGGGCATCAGCCGGCGGGGGCGACGCGGCCGGCGGCGGCCAGCTGGCCGCAGGCGCCGTCGATCTCGGTCCCCCGGGTGTCACGGACGGTGACCGGGATGCCGCGCCGCGCCAGCCGCTCCTCGAACTCCTGCATCACGCGGGGCTCCGACGCCGTCCACTTCGACCCCGGCGTCGGGTTGAGCGGGATCAGGTTCACGTGCGCCAGATGGCCGGCCAGCAGGTCGGCGAGGGCCTCGGCCCGCCACGCCTGATCGTTAACGTCACGGATCAGCGCGTACTCGATCGACACCCGGCGCCCGGTCGCCTCCGCGTACGCCCACGCCGCGTCCAGCACCTCGGCGACCTTCCAGCGCTGGTTGACCGGGACGAGCTCGTTGCGCAGCGTGTCGTCGGGCGCGTGCAGGGACACCGCGAGCCGCACCGGCATGCCCTCGCCGGCCAGCCTGCCGATCGCAGGGACCAGCCCGACGGTCGATATCGTGACCGCGCGCCTGGAGATCCCGAGGCCGTCGGGAACCGGGTCGGTGATCCGCCGCACCGCTGCGAGCACCCGGGGGTAGTTGGCCAGCGGCTCGCCCATCCCCATGAAAACGACGTTGGAGACCCGGCCCGGCCCGCCGGGGATTTCGCCCGCGGCCAGCGCCCTGGCCCCGGCCACCACCTGGGCGACGATCTCGGCGGCGGACAGGTTACGTGTCAGCCCGGCCTGGCCGGTCGCGCAGAACGGGCACGCCATGCCGCAGCCCGCCTGCGATGAAACGCACATCGTAACCCGTCCCGGATAGCGCATCAGAACCGACTCGACGTACGCCCCGTCCAGCGCCCGCCACAGCGTCTTGCGGGTCTGGCCCTGGTCGCAGCCGTATTCGCGCTCGGCGGTGAGCAGACGCGGCAGCAGCGCCGCTGCCAGCGGGCCGCGGGCAGCAGCGGGAACGTCGGTCATGTCGCCGGGGTCGTCGGTCAGCCTGGCAAAGTAGTGCCGGGACAGCTGATCTCCGCGGAAGCCCTGCTGCCCGAGTCGCTCGGCTGCGGCACGGCGCTCCCCGGGGTCGAGGTCGGCGAGATGCAGCGGCGGGCGCGCGGCGCCGCGCGGTCGCTGACCGACCGTTATGGGCTGCGGGACCGGCACGCGGCTCTCCGTTCCAGGCGGTAACTGTGGTGGGCAGGTCGACTCGGCGCAAACCGGCACGCTGACCTGCCGTAAGTAGGTAGATTCCGTACCATGCCGACGCTGCGCCGAGGGGCTGGTCAAACCAGGATATCCGCCAGTCCGGAGCAGCCCACGATCCTGCTCGAGAGCGAGAGCCCGTACGGCAGCCGACGGGTCGTCGTGGAGTGCGACGGCGCCACCACAGCCGCCTACCTGCACTCCTCGGCCGGGCCGATCGCGGCCACCTGGATAGCCAACCACGTGCCGGCGCCGGAGACCACGGACCAGGGACGGCTGGATGCGGGGCACGCGCCGCTGATGCCCGCGGCACACACCAAGCATCCCGACGGCAGGCCGGTGCCCGAGCCCGGCGCGCTGCGGGCGCTGTGGCTCGAGGAGGGCGACGGCGTCGTGATCCTCGAGTACGGCGGCCCGCTCGCCGCCCTGCCCGGCTGGTGCGACATGGCCAGGGGGCTGCCCGGATATTGCCGGGACGTGATCGGCCAGACCCCGTTCGGCTGGTCGCTCGACGACGCGATGGAGGGTCTCGCCCCGCGGGTCGCGCAGGCCGAGGACTTCTGGCGGTGGCGGGCCGACCAAAACGCCTGGGCCGGGTTCCAGCAGGCGGCACTCGGTCATCTGCTGGGCAAGCTTGGCCCCGGCGGCCGGTACTGGGACGTGGGCGGCGGCAAGCAGCCGCTCGTCGGGGTGTCCGAGCGCCCTCCGGCCGGCCAGCGGCCCTACACGGTGCTGTGCACTGCCGGAATGAGCTGCCAGCGGATGCCGGTCATCGAGCAGATGGGTGATCTCGCGAAGGGCGGTGCGCGGATCGAGCTCGCGCTCGCGACGACGCTGCCGAGCACCGATGCCGCACGGATCTTCCTGTGGCTTGGCCAGTACCCGTGGCGCGAGGCGACCTGGCTGGGCGACGGGCATTGCGTGCCCTGGTACCACGAGCCGTCCACGTTCCCGCTCGGCGGCGGCAATGAAGCCGTGCTCTTCCTCGACAAGCCCGGCAGCCTGCTCGGGCCCGACGTGCCCGACCTGTCCGGCTTCTCGTTCGGCGGCGAGACGGTCCGGTGGCTGTGGCTGGTCCCGATCAGCGACACCGAGCGCGTGCTCGCGGCCGAGCGAGGGCCGACCAGCCTGGTCACGCATCTCGCGGCGCAGCGCCGCAGCTGGGTCGTGGGCTAGCGGATCAGCGGACGGCGTGCGGCACGAAGACGGTCAGCAGCAGCCAGGTCACCGGGGCGACGAAAACCAGCGAGTCGAGCCGGTCCATCGCACCGCCGTGCCCAGGGAACACCCGGCCCATGTCCTTGATCTCGAGATCCCGCTTGATCATGGATTCGACCAGGTCGCCGAGCGTCGCCGCGGCGACCGCGACCGCACCAAGGACCAGGCCCTGCCACACGTGCGCGTGCAGCAGCAAGGGCAGCGTGATCGCCCCGGCCGCCAGGCAGGCCACCACGGACCCGCCGAATCCCTCCCAGGTCTTCTTCGGGCTGATGCCGGGAGCCATCGGGTGGCGCCCGGTAAAGATCCCGGCGAAGTAGCCGCCGACATCGCTGCAGACGGCGAGCAGGATGAAGATGAGCGTGCGCCGCGCGCCATCGGGCATCGACAGCATGAGCGGCACGAACACGCCAAGCATCGGCACCCACGCCAGAGCAAGGACGCTCGCGCTCAGGTCGCGCAGGTAGCCGGGCGGTCCGCCGGGCAGCCGCCACGCCATCAGCACCAGGACGGTGATGGCCAGGGCGGCCAGGGCGGGCTGCGTGCCGTACCAGTACGCCAGCGTGAACATCGCGGCGCCGCCCGCCACGATCGGGATCAGCGGGATGCTGATCCCGCGATCGGCCAGCGCCTGCCGAAGTTCCCACAGCCCCACCCCGACGACGGCGCCCATGTAGGCCAGGAACGTGGACTTGACCGTGAACAGGGTGACCAGCACCAAGCCGCCGAGCACGACGCCGATGGCAATGGCCGCGGGGAGGTTGCGGCCCGTCCTGGTCCGCTTGGGCTCGCTCGCCGGGTCGGCCGTGCCCTGTGCAAGCTGCCCGCCGGGATCGTCAGGCACCGGGCCGGCGTCCTCGCCCTAGTGCGTCCCTCTGTGTGTCTTGGCGCAAGCTATACCTCGAGGAGCTCGGCTTCCTTGTGCCTGAGCAGCTCGTCTACCTGGGCCACGTAGTTATGGGTGAGGTCATCGAGTTCCCGCTCCGCCCGGCGGCCGTCGTCCTCGCCCGCGTCACCGTCCTTGACGAGCTTGTCCAGCGAGTCCTTGGCGTGCCTGCGGATGTTGCGGATCGAGACCCGGCTGTCCTCCGCCTTGTGCCGCGCGATCTTGATGTACTCACGCCTGCGCTCCTCGGAAAGCTCCGGGAGGACGACCCGGATGATGTTGCCGTCGTTGGACGGGTTGACACCGAGGTCGCTGTTGCGGATAGCCTTCTCGATCGCTCCCATAGACGACTTGTCGAACGGCTGGACGATAACCATCCGGGGCTCGGGCATGTGAAACGACGCGAGCTGGTTCACCGGCGTCTGCGTCCCGTAGTACTCGGCCGTGATCTTGTTGAACATCGAGGGATGCGCGCGGCCAGTGCGGATGCCGGCGAACTCGTCCTTGGCGACCGCGACGGCCTTGTCCATCTTCTCCTCGGCTTCGAAGAGGGTCTCGTCAATCACTACGGCTCCCGTGCCTTGCGTTAGCGTCCCGGTGCGCGTCCTGCCTCCGCACCGCCTGTTCTCATGGTGCGCCCCGGCCCGGAATCATGCCACGCGGGGCACTCAGTGCGCGAACCGGCTCACCAGCGTTCCGATCCGCTCACCGTGCACTGCCCGCACCACGTTTCCCTCGCGCATCAGGTCAAAGACGACGATCGGCAGGTCATTATCCATGCACAGGCTAACCGCCGTGGCATCCATGAACCTTAGCTCTCGCCGGAGCACCTCGCCATAGTCGAGCCGGTGGAAGCGGATCGCGTCCGGCATCTCCCGGGGATCGGCGTCGTACACCCCGTCGACCTGGGTGCCCTTGAGCACCGCCTGGGCACCGATCTCGAGGGCGCGCTGGGCCGCCGCGGTGTCCGTGGAGAAAAACGGTGCGCCCAGGCCCGCGCCGAAGATCACCACCCGGCCCTTCTCCAGGTGCCGGATCGCCCGCCGCGGTATGTAGGGCTCGGCGACCTGGCCCATGGTGATCGCCGTCTGCACCCGGGTCTCCACGCCCAGCTTCTCGAGCACATCCTGCAGGGCGAGGCAGTTGATGACCGTCCCGAGCATCCCCATGTAGTCGGCACGGGACCGGTCGATGCCGCGCTGCGACAGGACCGCGCCCCGGAACATGTTCCCGCCCCCGACCACCGCCGCCACCTGGATGCCCTCGCGGGCGGCGGCCGAAACCTCCTTGGCGATGTGCACCACGGCGTCCGGGGAGATCCCGAGCGGCTCGCCGCCGGCGAAAGCCTCGCCAGAGAGCTTCAGCACGACACGGTGCCAGCTGGGATGGGCCTCCCCGGGCATGGAGGTCGCGGCGGCTGCCGCCCACAGCGCGGCGCCCGCATCCTCAGCGGGCGCCGTTCCGCCGGCAACAGCCGTCCCCTCTGCCGGGGTGCTGTCCCCCGCCGGGGTGCTGCCCTCCTGCACGGGGCGCATCCTTCCCTGGCCTGGGCTGGCCGCGCGCTGGTCCTCCGCTGGGTCAGCCAGCCTGCCCGATCTGGAACCGGGCAAACGCCTGCACGCGGGCACCGTGCTCCGCCAGCAGCTTCTTGACCGGCTTCTTCTGGTCCCTGACCGACGCCTGCTCGACGAGCACGATGTCCTTCAGGAACGCGTTCACGCGGCCTTCCACGATCTTGCCGATGGCCGCCTCCGGCTTGCCCTCCTCGCGGGTCATCTGCTCGGCGATCCTGCGCTCCTGCTCGATGACGTCCGCTGGCACCTCCTCGCGGGTGACATAACGCGGCCGCATGGCAGCGACCTGGTGCGCGATGTCCTGGGCCACGTCCGCGGCTCCCGACTCAAGCTGGACCAGCACGCCGAGGGTCGGCGGCAGCGCTGGGTCGGACTTGTGCAGGTAACTGGCGATGTAGCCGCCCTCGAACCGGGCGAACCGGCCGACTTCCACCTTCTCCTTGAGCGAGGCGCCTGCCTCCTCGATGAGCTGCTGAGTCGTCTGGCCCGGCCTGGCCTCCAGGCCGAGCACGCCCAGCCTGTCCGCGGCGTCAGAGGCCAGCGCGGCCTTGGCGATGTCGGCCGCCACCTGCTGGAAGAGCTCGGTCTTGGCGACAAAGTCGGTCTCGCAGTTGACCTCGAGGAGCACACCCTTGCTGTTCCCCTCGAGCGCCGCGGTGACCAGGCCCTGGGCCGCGGTGCGCTGAGCCCGCTTGGTAACGTCCTTGGCCCCCTTGACCCGCAGGATCTCCACTGCGGCCTCGTAGTCCGGAGCCTCGACAAGCGCATTCCTGCAGTCGAGCATTCCCGCGCCCGTCTGCTCACGGAGCCGCTTTACATCCGCTGCGCTGTAGTCCATGTCCTCATCTCTATCTCTCACGCTGTGATCTCACGCCGGGCAGCCTCAAGCCCGGCTTGCCGCCGAGCGGGCCCGGATCAGGCCGACTCTGGCGCCGGCTCCCCGGACTCGGCCGGCGTGTCCTGGTCAGCCGCCACGCTGCCCGCGGCGGCGGCGTCCTCGGCGGCTGGGGCCGCTGCGGGCGCGCTTTCCGCTGGCGCCGCGCCGGTGGCCGCTGGCGCGGCGTCGGTGGCCGCTGGCGCGGTGTCCGTAGCCGCTGGCGCGGTGTCCGTAGCCGCTGGCGCGGTATCGGTGGCCGCTGGCGCCGTGTCCGTAGCCGCTGGCGCGGTGTCGGTGACGGCAGCTGCGACGGCCGGCGTGCCGTTGGCGACGCCGTTGGCAGTGCCGGCGCCATCCTCGTCGGCGGGCCTGCCCTCGAGCAGTGCGCGCTCCCATTCGGCGAGCGGCTCCGCGGCGCCGAGCACGCCGTCCGCTGGCGCGGCCGGCTTCTCCTCACCTGCGGCCGCCGCCCCCGCCCGCGCAATCAGGCCGTCGGCCACCGCGTCCGCGACCACCCTGGTAAGGAGTGCAACGCTGCGGATCGCGTCGTCATTTCCCGGAATCGGGTAGTTCACCTCGTCCGGGTCGCAGTTGGTGTCGAGGATGGCGATCACCGGGATGCCTAGCTTGCGAGCCTCGCTGACCGCGATGTGCTCCTTCTTGGTGTCGACCACCCAGAGCGCGCTCGGCACCCGGGCCATGTCCCTGATGCCGCCGAGCGAGCGCTCCAGCTTGTCCTTCTCCCGCTTGAGGTGCAGCAGTTCCTTCTTGGTCAGGGTCGAGCCTGCGACGTCATCGAAGTCGATCTCTTCGAGTTCCTTGAGCCGCTGCAGGCGCTTGTACACGGTGGTGAAGTTGGTCAGCATGCCGCCGAGCCAGCGCTGGTTCACGAAC
>Ga0208725_1000161_pt1 | contig 15346 bp, 16 predicted proteins | sample MicForSoSWNH13_O_FD_188004 | JGI IMG/M metagenome (GOLD analysis project Ga0208725, IMG submission 188004) | Forest soil microbial communities from Harvard Forest Long Term Ecological Research site in Petersham, Massachusetts, USA - MetaG HF011... | ecosystem: Environmental > Terrestrial > Soil... | reverse complement strand
GTCTCCCTCGCGCACCTCCAGGTCGACCCGGTCGACGGCGAGCACCCGGCCGTAGCGCTTGGTCAGCGCCCGCGTGACGATCATGATCCGCTCTCATCGCTGAGCAGGTTCGAGCCAGCGCGAACCAGCAGGGCTGGCGTGACCGCCCCGGTCAGCAGGTACACCGGACCGCCGAACTGCGACTGTGCGAGCAAGACCGTGAGCAGCGGCGTCTCGATCAGCGCCCCGGTGCCGCCAGACAGGCTGACTCCTCCGGCACCCGCGGTTTGCGCCGCGTTCAGGGCACTGCGCCCCACCCGGTTGGGCAGCGGCAGCACGGCGAACCGGGAGAACCCGGCACCGTAGGCGGCAACGTCAGGGAGCCCGCTGGGGGCGGGAACCCGGCTCATCCCCGCGATCTGCTCTGGCAGCGGCGGTCCGAACCGGTCCACGATCCCGCTCACATCGGGCAGCGCGGTGATCGTCGTGCCGATGTCCGGTGCCGGATCCGGGGTCACCTCGGCGAGGGACGGGCGGCTCTCGGTCAGGTCAAGGAACCGGGCGACCAGGATCGGCTGGGTCGCGCCGCGGCCGATAACGGCCACCTCGACCGGCAGGCCGTTGCGCGGGTCGGCCCAGATGTCGACGGCCCCGACCGTGCTGTCCGGGTCGTCCGGCAGCAGCCGCAGGCCGGCCGCATCCACCCCCGCCACCCGCTGCGATGGCAGCCGCGAGATGTGCGTGCCGGACGAGGCGAAGCCGAGCAGCCGCAGCGCCAGCGCGGGCGGCAGCAGGTCGGCAGCGCGCGGCAGCCGGACCGGCTGCGCCCCGATGACCTGGGTCAGCAGGTTGGCCGAGTAGCTCCACTCGAACGTCCCCTGGCTGGTCTGGTACGTGTCGTCCTCGCCGGTCTCGGTGATCACGTCGGCGCGCCACTGGCCCGGCGAGCGGTACCACGCGTCCTGGTCGGTGACACCGTCCAGCAGCGAGCTCACGTCGCCAAGGTCGGGCAGGCTGGGCAGGTCGAGGTCGACGGAGCTCTCCACGTAGCCCTGATACGGCACGTCCGCCGACGCCAGGATGCGCGCTCGCAGCGCGGCCGCGGACAGCTGCGAGTTCGGCACCGGCCAGGCGGCGACGATGGTCGGCAGCCCGCACAGCAGGGCGACGCCGCAGGCCACGACGAGCCATCGGCGCTGTGCCTGGCGGCGGACGACGCTCACCGGCCGTGAGTCACCACGCCTCAACAGTACGACGCGAACTGCGGCCCGCCGTCGCCCCGAGCGCCCGCATTCCCCTTACTCGGCAGCTGAGATGCGCATACAGCCACTGAGCTACCGAGTAAGCGGAGCCGGGCCGGAAGCGACTGGAGTCCGGGGCAGCGGGCCGGCGGTGGGAAGGGGCGCCTTGCCGGGGGCGGTGGAGGCAGCGGAGACTGGTGGGGACCTGCCAGCCCCGGGCCGGCGCAGCTAGCGACCAAGGAGGAACTTCGTGCGGATCGGCAACCTCGATGGCCGGCTGGTCATCCTGACCGACGCCGGTGCCATCGACGTGGAACGGGCAAGCGGCGGCCAGTTCGGTGCCCACCCGCAGGAGGTGTACCAGCGCTGGGCCGAGTTCACGGCCTGGGTGGCGACCGCCCACGGCGACGCGGAGCCTTACGACCCGGAGCGCCTTGGCGGGCCGTCGCCGGCACCGCGCCAGTCGTTCGGAATCGGTCTCAACTACCGGGACCACGCGGACGAGTCGGGCTTCGGCGTTCCGGATTACCCGAGCGTGTTCACGAAGTTTCCCAGCTGCATCAGCGGCCCCGTCACGGACGTCGGCCTGCCGCCCGGCGGGCACACCGACTGGGAGGTCGAACTCGTCGCGGTGATCGGCACGGAGGCCTGGCATGCCGACGAGGACGCCGGCTGGAGCTATATCGCCGGCCTGTGCGTGGGCCAGGACATCTCCGAGCGGATCACCCAGATGGCCAGCACCCCGCCCCAGTTCAGCATGGGCAAGTCGTTTCCCGGGTTCGGGCCGACGGGACCGTGGCTGGTTACCCCTGACGAGTTCGAGAACCCCGACGACCTCGAGCTCGGCTGCGCGATCAACGGGGAGGAGATGCAGAAGTCCCGCACCAGCCACCTGATCCTCTCGGTGCCGCAACTTGTCGCCAGGCTGTCGGCGGTCGCCCGGCTGCTGCCCGGCGACATCATCTTCACCGGCACTCCGGCCGGTGTCGGCCAGGGCCGCAACCCGCAGCGCTGGCTGGCACCCGGCGACGAACTGGTCAGCTACATCGAGGGCATCGGCGAGCTGCGGCAGCGCTTCGCGGCCGCGCCCGCCAGCTAGTCACGCTACGGAGGTCCGGACATGCCCCTGCACCAGCTCACCTCGGTGACTATCGGGGTACCCGAGGTCGGCCCGACCGCCGACTACTACGCCGAGTTCGGCCTCACCGACCTGGGTGACCGGACGTTCGCCTCCATCGACGGCGGACCTCAGCTCAGGATCGCCCAGGCCAGGACGCGGCGGCTGATCGACCTCACCATCGGCGCTGACGACGCCGACGACCTGGACCGGATCGCCTCCGGCCTGGCCAGGCTCGGACTGGAGCCCATCCGCGACGACGGCGCGGTGCACGCCGAGGAACCGGTCGCCGGGTTCAGGGCCACCGTAGCGGTGCACCCGCGTCTTGAGCAGCCGCCCTCGGACCCCACGCCCTACAACGGCCCGGGGCGGCCGGAGCGGCCCGACGGGCGCGCGCCAGGAGTGCTGCGCGACGAGCCGGTGCGGCCGCTGAAGCTCGGCCACGTGGTGATCGGCTCCACCGACTACGCGGCGACCAGCCGGTTCTTCACTGCCGGCCTCGGGTTCAAGGCCAGCGACTACATCAAGGACGCGGCCGCGTTCCTGCGCTGCTCGACCGACCATCACAACGTGCTGGTGCTCGCGTCCCCGGTGAACTTCCTGCACCACACGTCCTGGCAGGTCGAGGACGTCGACGAGATCGGCCGGGGCGCCTACGCCATGCTGGAGGGGCACCCGGAGCGCCACGTCTGGGGCCTGGGCAGGCATTACGCCGGCTCGAACTTCTTCTGGTACCTGAAGGACCCGGCGGGCAACTTCTCCGAGTACTACTCGGACATGGACTGCATCATCGACGACCAGCTGTGGACGCCGGAGACGCTGCAGGGAGCCAGTGCCCTGTTCAACTGGGGCCCGCCCCCGCCGCCGTCGTTCCTGCACCCGGAGGATCTCGCGGCGCTGATGACCGGGTCGCACGCGCCGGCGTAACTCAGACCAGCATCGCGCCGCCGATCGCGACCGCGGCGATCGCCCCCGCCAGCCACAGCAGGACCCAGAACCCGCGCCAGATGTGGGTGATGCCGGCCAGGTTGCTGGCATCGCCCGCGCTCAGGTTGTCCTCGAGCACGACCCGAACCCCGGACAGCAGCAGAAACCAGGCCACAAGGTAAGCGACGGCGATGTCGGCGCCCACGGAGCCGTAGCGCGCGATGAGGAAGATCACGGCCCCGGTGGCGAGGACCGACACGTAGCTGAACGCCTTGCGCAGCACGAACAAGAGGGAGCCCAGCAGCAGCACCGTCAGCCACAGCACCGCGACGCTGTGCCCGATCTCGATCAACTTGGCCGCGCCGAGCCCGAACAGGCTCGGGCCGAGGTAGCCGACGATGCCGATGGTGACGTCTCCTGGCAGGTTGCCGCCACTTGGCCTGGTCGCGCCCTCACCGTTGGCGTTGAACGTCACATACTGAATCTTCCGGCCGACGGCTGACCCGGCGATCGCGTGCGCACCCTCGTGCGCGATCGTGTTGACATGCCGGGCGATCAGCCAGATCGCTTGCAGGCTGACCGCGACGAGCGCCACCAGGCCGATGAGCACCGATCCTGCCGCGGATAAGTGCGCTTGCATCTCGCCGATCTGGCTCAGCGTGGCGCCGAACGACAACGCGGCCGTCACCGGCCTTCTCTGCTCACCAAGGCCTGCCGAATACTCGCAGTGCGCCTTCCTGCCTAGATTTTCGCATAGAAATGTCGATAGTTAGCGGCCCAGACAGTGCGGTTTCGACTGTTCACACCGAGCCGGCGGCCGGCCGGCCAACCACCTGGAGGCCGCCCTATTTGACATCTAATATGTTAGATGTCACACTTCGTTCGTGTTCGATGCGGCGCCTGCCCAGCTCGTATCGGTCAAGGACTGGGCCTTGGCTCGGATACGGGCGCGGATTTACTCCGGCGAGTTCCAGCCGGGGGTCAAGCTCTCCATTGACAGCCTGGCCACGGATCTCGGGGTCAGCCGCACTCCGGTCCGGGATGCCTTCGGGCAACTGGAGCGCGAGGGGCTGGTCACCATTACCTCGCGCATTGGTGTGTTCGTCCGCCGCCTTACCCGTTCAGAGGCGGAGGACATCTACCGGATAAAGGAAGCGATCGAACCGTTGATGGCACGCTGGGCCGCCGAACGGCCCTCGGCGGCCCAGCGTGCCGAATACCGCGGCAACGTGGCCGGCCTAGCGACCTTTGTCGCATGCGGCGACGTCGATGAGTACATCAGGCACCTGGAATACTGCCGGCGCGAACTGCTCCGCCTGGCTCAAAGCTCCCCGCTGCACGACATCATGGACGCCATCGACGGCCGGGTCAGGCTGCTGCGGTACCGCAGCCTGCAGCGGCCGGGCATCATGCAGATCTCGGCCGGCGAGCATCGCCGGATCGCCGACGCCGTGGCCAGGGGCGATGGGGACGCCGCCTTCGCTGCCATGCAGCAGCACATGCACGATTGCAGGCTCCGAATCCCTCCGTTGTTCGACGAAGCCACCGCCCTCTCCTACGCCGGCGCAGCCCAAAGCTGATGATCAGGAATCATCGAGCGCGAAGCTTAGGTACCTCTCCGCGGAGCGCGAGATCGCTGCCACGCCGTCGGCAGCGACATTGCGGCGCCACCAGGCGCCATAGATGCGGTCGAACCGGAATGGCTGCATCAGCGACAGCGCACGCCGGATCGTGCGCGGCCGCTCCGGGATGAGATTGGGGTAGCTGTACATGAAGCTGACCCAGCTCCGGTCCGGGACCACCGTGAAGATGTCGCCGGAGAACAGCGCGCCTTTGCCTTCCGGGTCGGCCGCCCAGTGCAGCACCTGACCGCCATCGAAGTGGACGCCCGCGTTGATCAGCGTGAGGCCGTCGCCGATCTCGCGGGTGTCACCGTCCCAGAACACCACCGAGTCGTCGGGGCGGGCCACCCACCGCCGGTCCTTGCTGTGGATGTAGACGGGTGCGTCGAAGGCGTGCGCGAACTCCATCATGGAGCCGTAGAAGTGCGGGTGGCTGATGGCGATCGCGCTCACCCCGCCTAGGTCGGCGAGCGCGGCAACCAGGTCGTCGTCGATGTAGGTGATCATGTCCCAGAGGATGTTCCCGGACGGAGCGCGCACCAGCAGCGCGCGCTGGCCGATCGCGGTCGGCGGCTGGGCACCGACGCCGACCACGCCGGGGCCTTCGGGCTCGACCTGGCCGCTGTGGCCAGCCTTGCTGAGCTCGGCCAGGCTGGTCCACTGCTGCCCGTCCCAGCCCACGTACTGGCGCTGGTCCAGGCAGATCGGGCAGTCCTCGCGGGGGGCGGCGTACTGGACGCCGCAGGTGCGGCAGATCGGCAGATCGGCTTGCATGCCCCTAGCTATACCCCGCGTTTGCCAGGCACTCGCCACCTGAGTAACGCACGGCACGGCCGTATCGCTCTAGGGGTGTTATCTGCCGCCCCGGCCGCATGCCGGGGCCCAAACTTAAAGGAGTGCCATGAGTGCATCCCTGATGACGCGAGCGGGATCCGTTGCCGCCGCTGCTGTGATCGCCACGACCGGGGCCATGGTTACCGCTGGCGCTGCGGATGCGTCCACGGCGCACCACCGGCTGCCCACCCACCTGGCCGTCGCCAAGCGGCGGGCCTTCGAGCACCACCATCGCGTGACGGTGCTCTTCGGTCGCCTGTCCACGGTGCGCAACATCGGGCTTGGCGGCCGGGTGGTCTTCCTTGACCGCATCACTAAGAAAGGCCTGGTGCAGATCGGGCGCGAGCACACCGGGTCGCACGGCCGCGTCGCGTTCGTGGTCGACCCGAAGGCGACCGCGGCATTCGTGCTGGTCTTCAAGGGAACCAGGCACCTCCACTCGAGCCACAGCCGGGTAGTCGTCGTCAAGGGCTAGCACTGTGCAAGATCACACATCGGCGGGCTGGCTGACTGGAAGCTGGGAAATGCGTAATCAGATGCTGAGAAGTATCGCGTGTTCACGCACCCAGTCCGCCGATGTGGGACTCTTGCTGGCGCTATGGCGACAAAGGCTGGTGACTTGGGCGGGCTACTGGCGCGGGCCCGGTCGGGCGACGAGGCCGGGTTCCTTGAGCTCTGGCGGGCCCTGCAGCCACGCTTGCTGCGCTACCTGCACGTTCTTGGCTGCGACGACCCCGATGATGTCGCCGGCGAGACCTGGTTCCAGGTGGTGCGCGACCTGCACAAGTTCGCCGGCGATGACGAGGACTTCCGGCGCTGGCTGTTCACCGTCGCGCGGCACCGGGCCATCGACGCCGCGCGGGCACGCATGCGGCGCCATGTCAGCCCCATGGCGGACGGCCTCGACGGCCTGGCCGACGAACAGATGGTTGAAGACCAGGTACTTGACGGCATGTCGGTTAAGCAGGCGGTCGCGATGCTCGCCGGTCTGTCACAGGACCAGGCGGAAGCCGTGGCGTTGCGGGTCATCGCCGGACTCGACACGCCCGCGGTGGCCAGCATCCTCGGCAAGTCGCCCGGCGCGGTGCGGGTCGCTCTGCACCGCGGCCTCCGGGCCCTGGCTGCCGACCCGCGGGTCCAGGCACTCGCCGCCGACCATGGATCTGGGCTGCCAGGCCAGCTTGCCCCCTGGGGAGGTGGACTGAGTGAGCACTGACTTCCCCGGCCACCGCGGCGACGACCGCCCCGGCGACGTTCCTGGTGGCATGCCTGGCGACCTTCTTGGTGACATCGCATCCAGCGAGCCGGGGCTTGGCGCCCTGCTCGGGATGCTGGCCGCCGACGCGACGCCGGATGAGCTGACCGGCGAGAGCGCCGCGCTGGCGATGTTCCGGGCGACCCGCCAGCCGGGCGTTCCCGTTGCAGAGCCTCGCCTCCTCGGGTCGCCCGGTACGTCTGGCCGGCGTATTGGCGGCCGGAGTGCTCCCGCTGGGCGTCACCCACGTCGGCAAGCGCGCCGGGTTGGCCTGATGGCCGCCGCTGTCACGCTCGCCGCGGCCGCGGGGTTCGCCGTGGCGGCCTACACCGAGGCGCTGCCCGCGCCGCTGCAGCAGGCGGCCTACCACGCGCTCGGGTTCGCGGGCGTGCCGGCCTCGCACCACCCGGCGCCGAGCGCCGCCTCGTCCCATGCGCCGGGGAACTCCCGGGGTCACGGCTCCTCGCCCAAGCCGGGTCCGTCAAAGCAGCCCTCGCCGCAGCCGAGCAGTTCGGGCCCGGCGTCCCTGACCGGGCAGGCGAGTCTGTCCATCACCGTCACCAGCGGGCGGATCGTGGCCGGCCGCAGCGACACGTTCACCGCCCACCTTTCGGATAAGTCCGGCGGCGTCGCAGGCGCAAGCGTGAGCCTGCTTGAACGAGAGGCAGGCCAGTCGGCCTGGCAGCAGGCCGGAACCGCGACGACGGGCGGCAACGGCACCGCGGCGATAACCGCCTCGAACCTGACCATGAACGCCGTCTTCCGGCTCAAGGGCCCGGACGGGACGCTGAGCGGGCCGGTGCTGGTCATCGTGATGCCGCCGGTGTCCGCCACCTTCAGCGGTTCTAAGGCGAAGACCGGTGGGATCACCGCCAGCAGCCCGCTCGCGGCTCCCGGCAACATCGTCGTGCTGCAGATCCTGTCCGGAGGGCACTGGATGAGCCTGCAGATGGGCAGGCTGAACGGCACCAACCAGGCCCAGTTCATGGTCCGGTCCCGACTCAGGCAGCGCACGTACCGGGTCGTGCTGCTGCCTACCGCGTCTCACGGCCTCTCGGTGAGCAACGCGGTCACGGTCCCGCCGCGCTAGCCGCCGCCGCTCGGCGGCTAGCGCGGCGTCCCCAGGCCTGGCAGAGCGGTCAGCGGGTCAGCGCGGCGCGACCAGCAGGGTCTGCACCGCGGTACCGCACCGGGCGTGCACGTCCGACAGGCAGGCCTGGCAGAGCGGTCAGCGGGTCAGCGCGGCGCGACCAGCAGGGTCTGCACCGCGGTACCGCACCGGGCGTGCACGTCCGACAGGGTGGTCTCGGCCAGGCCGGTGCCCTCTTCGCCGATCGCGGTGACCGCGTCCAGCAGCAGCCACTCGCCGGCCGGGTCGCGCGGCAGGATCACCGTGAGGTCCACGTTGATGAACAGGAACTTCACCGGGTCGAGGGTCGCGCTCACCCCGCTGCCAGAGTCAGCGAGCAGCAGGGCGCGGCACATCGGGGACGGCTCCTCGCCCGGGATCAGCGGGATCTTGGGGCGGGCCCAGACCACGGCGGGGCCCGGCGTGTCGAAGCCGCCGCCCGCAACGTAACGCCAGTCGATGGCGCGCAGGTATCCGCTCATGTGCCCGCCGGGGAAGGCGGGCAGCGGGTGCTCGGCCGGGATAGGCGGCGGCGCCGAGCCTGCCGCGACGGCCGGAACGCCGCCGTCCGGAATCGCGAGCCGCCAGCCACGGGCGTGCAGTACCTCCTGGCCGCCGGCTTCGAGGACCGCTTCGAGCAGGGCCACCCGCCGTCCCGGCCTGACCGTCCTCGTCCTGACCGTGATCCTCCCCAGCGGCACCGGCCGCAGGATGTCCACCGCCACCCTGGCCAGGCGCTGGCCCTCGTCCGGCTCGTGCAGCTCCAGCGCCCGCGCAGCGAGCGCGGACGGCGGGCCACCGTGCTGGGCCGCCGCGCTCCACGGTCCCGCGGTCGCGGGCGTTGCCACGAAGGCGCCCGTTCCGGTCGGCTCAAAGAAGACGTCATGCACGGTGTGGACGCTACCTGAGGAACCTCAGCTGACCGGCGGCCGGCAGCCGGGTCCAGAGAGGCGTCGTCGTGCCGGGCATGTTCGCGGTCGCGCCGTGGCTAGCGGTCGACGACGTCGCGTGGGCCGCCGAGTAGTGTCGGCGCGAGCCCCTGCTGGACGGAGACCCTGCGTGAGGATTCTGCTGATTGGCGCCACCGGCACGCTCGGCCGCGCCGTTGCTGCGGCGCTTGCCGTCAATGCCGACCTGATCACCGCCTCGCGGACCGGTGAGCACCCTGTCGACCTGACCGACCCGAACAGCATTGCCGCCCTGTACGACAGCCTCGGTGTGGTCGATGCCGTCGCCTGCACCGCCGGCGTCACGCCGTTCAAGCCGCTCAGCGATCTCGCCCGCGAGGACTACCTCGCCGGGCTCACCGACAAACTGCTCGGCCAGATCGAACTCGTCCGGCAGGGGATCGATCACGTCTCCGACGGCGGGAGCTTCACGCTCGTCAGCGGCGTTCTGGCGTACGACCCGATCGTCACCGGCACTGTCGCCAGCGTCGTCAACGGCGGGCTTGACGCGTTCGTCCGCGCTGCCGCCATAGAACTGCCGCGAGGCCAGCGGATCAACGCTGTCAGCGCCACCGTGTTCGAGGAAGCCTGGGACTCCTACGGCGAGTACTTCCCGGGGCACAAGCCGGTCGCCACCGCAGAGGCAGCGCGTGCCTACGTCAAGTCGGTGCACGGCCGCCAGACCGGGCAGGTGTACCGAGTCGGCTACTGACGGCCATATTCACCACTTCGGTTAATAACGGTTTCAGCGGTCCCGGCAGTACGCCGGGAGGGGCACGGCAACGCTCATCGCCTGCCGCCAGTTCATAGCTGTAGGACCGGTATGCTCATGCCACGGCGGGACACACCAGTAAGAAACCGCACGTCAGAGCGTTAGTCTCGTCGGGGCGTTAGCTCAATGGTAGAGCAGCGGACTTTTAATCCGTGGGTTCTGGGTTCGAGCCCCAGGCGCCCCACCTGGGCGAACACTCTTCGTCAGTAGGCTTGTTACCCACCGTCGAATCTGGTGAGCAAGTTCGCCCATCCGTTCCGAAAGGCGCTCCATGTGCGCTCGACGCCGACCACGTGCCAATCGGTGAACCGCTCAACAAGCGATGTGAGAAGGGCCGCGGCCTCGACGCGAGCCAGCGGCGTCGCCGACCGGCTGCGGCGGGTGGATGACTGGTGACCGGGCACCGGCTAGCGATCGTGGGCTGCGGCGCATGGGCGGCCCAGGCCCACCTCCCCGCGCTGCGTGCACTGCCGGATGTGGAGGTGATCGCCTGCGTCGACCAGGATGGCGCGGCAGGCCGCCGGTTCGCGGCTGCGCACGGCATACCGCACTGGTTCGACTCAGCCGAGGAACTGCTGGCAGCAGGCCTCGCGGACGCGCTGACCGTCGCGGCGCCCGACGACGTGCATCCTTCGCTCGTGCTTGCCGCCATGGACGCCGGGGTGCCGGTTTTCTGCGAAAAGCCGATCGCCAACACCGCCGAGGTAGCAGAAGAACTGGTGAGGGCCCAGGAACGCGTCGGTATCGCGGCGACGGTCGGATACTCGTTTCGGTACAGCCCGGCGCTGCAGCAGCTTCGCGCAGACCTAACCGGCGGGCTGCTCGGCGAGCCCTGGCTTGCCGAGCTGTACGAGTACAACTCGCAGTTCCACCCGCGGTTCGGCAAGGCGATGAACTGGAAGGGTGACCCCGATCGGGCCGGCGCGGGTGCCTTGTTTGAGTACGGCTCGCACGCGCTCGACCTGGCGCAGTGGCTGATCGGCCCGATCAGGCGGGTATCAGCGCAGCTCTCCAAGGTGCTACCGGGCAGCCGCCTCGACGACATCGCAACCGTGCAGCTCGACTTCGCCGGGCCATGCTCGGGCATCCTGGTCAGCGGCTGGGTGCTGGCAGGCGGTGTTCCCGGGGTGCGGGTACGCGTACACGGTTCGGCCGGAGCGGCCGAGGCCGAACTTGGCGAGAGCCTGCCCGGCGGGGAGCGCTACCAGCGGCTGGGCCTGGATGGCGGGTCGGCTGAGCAGGTGCCGCTCGGCGAGGAAGCGGGTGGCCGGTACGGCTATGCGCGCCGCCACCTGCGCGACTTTCTCGGGCAGCCCGGCAGCCAGATCCCTGGCACTATGCCGACGCTTGCCCACGCTGCGTCGGTCCAGCACGTCCTGGATACGGCGGCAAAGGCAACGGAGCGCTGGCTGCCCGTGCCAGGAGCTAGCAGTGGCTGATCCGGGAGCCTGGGTCCGGAGCGTGTCCCGGTGCGCGGGGCCGACCGCCAGCTCGGGCTCAACGGCGGCGGCCGGGGCCTGAGGAAAGCGTTAAGGCCAGTCGGGCGATGGTCCGCCGCTGTGCGCGGCCTGATTCTCAACGTGGACGGCCAGCAGTTCCCCGGCGTGCTCGATGTGCCTGGTCATGGCCGCGCGCGCAGCCCTCGATGAGCCTTGCCGGAACGCCTCGAGCACCACCCTGTGGTCTTGGACCGTGGCGGACGGCCAGCCGTCGATCGTGGGGTGGAACCGGGCCGGCACGTAGCACAGCGATACGCCGAGGAGCCACGCGAGCTTGCGGGAGCCAGCGAGCATGTTCACGGCCCGGTGGAACCGGAAATTGAGTTCTTCGAGCTCATCGTGATCGCCGCGCTCCGCTGCCGCCTCGAGATCCATGTGCATCTGCTCGAGCCTGGCTACCGCTTCCGCGTCGCTGTGCTTGACCGCCCGGGCGGCGAGTTCCCCCGCGAGCAGGGCCTGGCCGACGAACACATCACGGATGTCGTCACCGGTCAGCGGGACGACGACGAAGCCGCGGCGGGGCTCAAGCCGCACCAGGCCCTGAGAGCGCAATTCCAGCAGGCCCTCGCGCACCGGAGTGGCGCTGATACCCAGGTTCTGCGCAACCGCTTCGGCCCGAATGAAATCCCCGCCGTGCAGTTTCCCGGAGACGATGAGGTCGCGTATGTACGACGCGGCCTCGGCACCTAGCTGAGGGCGATGGCGGCTGTACTTCCGCGGCCCGTCCGCAAGCTGCTCAGCCGGCTCGGTGAGGGATTTAGCGTCCCGGGTAATGGCTTATCCACCGCCTTGCGGAAACTTGCGGTTCATGGACGTCATGCGAAGGGGCCTCTCCGGACGGGCATGGGCGGCCGCCGGTCATCCAGCAGCGGATAGGTGGCAGGGTCATCGGAAGACCGCAGCTGAGATACCCAGTCGAGATTAACGTCAGCGCTGACGAGACCTACGGTATCCCCCATCTCAAACAGGGTATTTCCCAGCGGATCGATGATCCTGCTGCCGCCGTGGAACTGGGTCAGGCCCATCGTACCCGTCTGATTGACGCAGACCACATATGCGACGTTCTCGACAGCGCGGGCCGCAGCGATGCTCTCGAAGACGAACGCGCGCCGGGTCTCCCACGCCATCGGGAAGATCAGCACGCGGGCGCCGGCGTCGGCCAGACTCGCGCAGAATCCGGGGAAGGCCAGGTCGTAGCAGCAGCCCAGGGCGAGGCTGCCGCCGGCCGTCAGGACAAGCTCGTTTCCCGGTGTGAACGCGATGCGCTCGGCCTGCACCATGTGCGTCTTCGCGTAGCGGGTGCGGACGCCGCCGGGATCGGTGATCACGACCACGTTGCGCAGCGCGCCCGCGCAGGCCTCTGCGGTGCCGTAGACAATCCGCACCTGCCGCTCGCGTGCCGTCTGCTCAAGCGCTTCCGCCGCCCCGGCGAGATCAGCCAGGAACCCACCGGTGTAGGCGGCGGGCTCGAGCAGGTACCCGGGCAGGCAGAGCTCGGGAAAGCAGACCAGATCCGCGTGCTGCGAGGCGCCGGTCCCGAGGAGCGCCTGCATCTGCGACAGGTTGCCGTCGACGTCGCCGGCCATCGGGGTGAACTGAGCCAACGCAATGCGCATCTGTCCCGCCGGGGTTGAGTCAGGTCAGCAACGGCATGCCGATGGGCCTGATCGGCGAGCCGGTCCCGCCGCGCAGCTTCACCGGCATGCCGATAAAGGCGATCTCGAAGATCTCGGAGTGACTGAGCTCCTGGAGGTTGAGAACCTCGATCACCGGGGTGCCCGCCGTCGCGAACAGGTAGCCGTGCACGGGCACGAATGTGTCCGCCTCGACATGCGGGTCGACGTCGATGCTGATCGCGTCGGTGCCCAGGCACATGGCGCCGACCTCCTCGCAGAGATATCTGGCGCCGGCCAGTCCGATGCCGGGCGTAGACCGCAGGTAGCCGGAATCTGGCCAGAGCGACATGCGGCCGGTCCGGATCATTACGATGTCACCGTCCCGCAATGCTGTCCCCTGTGTGCGGGCCGCATCCGCGAGATCGTCCGGCTCGATGCAATAGCCGTCGGGCAGGCAGGTGACCCCTTTAAGCCTGGCGATATCGAGCATGACACCCCGGCCAATGATCGGCGGGCATTCGTCGGCGCCACCCTGCAGCCATTGGCGGCTGCCCAGGTCCTTTCCGGCGGTGCGGCCATTCCAGAAATGACCGTAGTGCCCAAGATGATTGAGCATGTCGATGTGCGTTCCGGTGTGGGTGTACATGCTGATCGAGTCGCCGCAGTAGCTGTACTTCTCATGCACCTTGGGCGGGGCGCCAGAAGCACCATCGTTCACGGAGCCATCCGGGGTGTGGGTCATCCACATCTGGTACGTGGGATCGCCGGCTGCAGCCCAGGATGGCATTCCAAGGAAATACTCGACGGCGAGGTCGTAAACGCGGCTGCCGTCGGCACGGGAGAGTACAGCCTGCCGTGACTGCGCGGTCATGAGATTCAGCCGCCCGATGTTGTCGCCCGGACCCCAGGGGCTCCGCGACACGGTGACACCGTCGCGCTCGAAGAGCGGCTCGAACGGGGATATGCCCATGGCTCTGCGCCTCCCGGGTCAGGACTTCAGCGCGGCAGACGCGGGGTACTGCTGGGCGAACTCGCGCGCGATGTCGATACGGCGCTTGAACGCGACGTCGTGGAACTGCTGTGCGTAGTCGATGAACCGCGCCAGAGCGTCCGACCGTGCCGGGTTGCCGCTGACGCGGGGGTGCGTTCCGATCGACATCATGCGTCCCAGGTCGTCGCCGTCCGCCCGCAGCCGGTCCAGGGTCGCCTTGGCGGTCAGGAAGAAATCCTCCGGGCTTCCGAACCCCGTGCCGACGATGTACCGCGCGTCGTTGACTACGAGCGAGTAGGGAACGACGAGGTGCGGCCGGCCGGTGGTCCGGGTCCAGTACGGCAGGTCATCGTTGTAGCAGTCGGAGTCGTACTCGAACCCGCCTTCCTCGACGACGAGCTCGCGGGTATTCGTGCTCATCTCACGGCAGTACCAGCCGACGGGGCGGGTGCCCGTCGTCGACTCGATCGACGCGACCGCGCGCTTGATTGCCTCTCGCTCCTGGTCGCGGGTCATCTCGAAGTGGTTGCTCCACCGGTAGCCGTGGCCGGCGGGCTCGTCGCCCCGGCTGGCGAGCTTGGCCGCGACCTCGGGATTGCGCTCCAGCGCCACGGCGGCAGCGAAGAATGTGACCGGGATACCCGCGTTGTCAAAGACCCGGAACAGCCGCCAGATGCCCGCCCGCGAGCCGTACTCGTACATGGACTCGACGGCGAGGTCGCGCTGGCCCTCGAGCGCGAACGGCAGCTCGTAGAGGATGTCATTGACGTTGTCGCCCATCGCGAAGGTCTTCTCCGAGCCCTCTTCGTAGTTGACGACGAGCTGGATCGCGACCTTCGCCTCACCGTTCGCGCCGTTCGTGCCCTGCCACCGGACCCGCGGGGGATGCTCGCCGTAACCGGCGATTTCCCGGGGCGGCCCGGCGACCTCGAGGTCGGTGCGGCGGAAGAACGGGTCATCAGGCATTCGCGGTCTCCTCAGATCCTGGCTTCATGCTTCATCCGGGATGTTCAGCCGGTGTCGTGCGGCTGCGGTCAGGCGGTCGGCGCCGACCCTGATGTCATCGAGGGCGGGGAAACTGAACGAGAGGCGCGCAGCGTTCTGGCCGCCGCTGCCGCCGAAGAAACAGTCGGCCCCCGGCACGAACGTCACCCCGGCGCGCTCGCAGTCCTCGAGCAAGTCGGCGGAACTCAGCCGCTCGGGCAGCTCGAGCCACAGGAAGTAGCCGCCATCGGGGACGGACCAGCGGGCATGCCCGGACAGGCCAGCGTCGAGCCTGCCGACCAGGGTGTCGCGGCGCTGGCGGAGCAGCTCCCGGGCCCGGGCCAGGTGCGCGGGCAGGAACCCGGCCGCCAGGAACTCATAGGCCACGGCCTGCGGCCACATCGGAGGGGACACGTACGCTTCCGCCGCCGCG